>Ga0070741_10017669_pt1 | contig 11680 bp, 10 predicted proteins | sample Coa_R1_4_FD_66440 | JGI IMG/M metagenome (GOLD analysis project Ga0070741, IMG submission 66440) | Surface soil microbial communities from Centralia Pennsylvania, which are recovering from an underground coalmine fire - Coalmine... | ecosystem: Environmental > Terrestrial > Soil > Unclassified ...
TCAGGGTGGCCATTGATGGTCATGCTTACGGTGCCGAATATTTCCAGAGCCACCCCCTGAAAAGACTGCGCCCGGCGCTGGATATCTTCTCCGTTGGGATGAGAAACCGGCATAAAATTGTTCAGCCCACCACGGTTGCGCTGGTCGGTGGTGAAAAGCGAGAGCAGATGCTCCGGGTCGTGTACCGGGATGGGATTGAAAAAAACCGCGTTTACCACGGTAAAAATGGCGGTGTTGGCGCCAATTCCCAGGGCCAGTGTGATAACCGCAACCGCGACAAATCCGGGGGACTTGCGCATGGTGCGCAGAGCATAGCGAACGTCCTGGCCAATATGGAGCACAGTTCCTCCTCACCATCTGGAAAAGGGACGAATCAGGAGCCAATCGGGTAGCAGGCGCGGGAACTTTACAGAGTCAAGCTGCAAGACTCTCCTGGCTGCCGTGTCGCACCGATGGTTGGCATCCGGCATGCGCTATTTGTGGCGGATTTCCACGGGGGCCCGGGTCCGGTCCAGTGGGAACACATGCAGGTCCCATTTAACCGGCACCGAGGTGGGAAAGTAGCAGGTCTTGGTGTCACAAGCCTGGTAGGCCAGTTTCCCCGCGATAGCAATGGTCTTCCCCTCCTTGCCTAGAGAACCAAAGAACGCCGAGCCGGAGTTCACCTCTATATCCTGCGAGATGCGGAAAACGCCCTCGTACACCGGCACCCGCTCCTTAATGGCGGGCAAGTACAGAATTTTTGACTGCGGGTAAGTCGCCGGCTTGAGTTCGATGGCCTGCTGCGCGTCAATCAACAACTGGATTGGCTTGTAACCCTGCGCGCCGGGCGCATAGACGTGCACGTCCGTGGGCAGGCGCACCTCTGCAACCAGCGTGATTTGCGTTCCGGGAACGCCCGTCCGGTCGGATTGCTCCAGCCGTAGCTGAAGGTGCGGCGCTTCGACATTTCCCGTTACCTCCTGCCCCAATTCCGGAAAAAGCTTGGCAATCAGGTCATTTCCCGTGAGCCGGTCGCGGTATTTGGGGTCGAAAAACCTTTCCCGGATAATCCCCCGGGTATCAATGAAAAAGTATCCCGGGCGGGCGAATCCCTTCTGCATGCCCGTGGCTTCCTCGTTGAGTACGCCATAAGCACGGATAATCTTGGACTCCGGATCCGCCAGCATGGGGTAATCCAGCTGGTGGCGGCCGGCAAAGTATTTCAGGATGGCTTCGCTGTCGTAGCTGATGGCTGCCAGTTTGATGCCCTGCTTTTCGAACCGTGGGAGCGCGCTCTGCAGCTGAACCAGCTGCCCTTTGCAGAAAGGTCACCAGTCGGCGGAACGGAAAAACAGAAGCACCGTGCCGCTTCGCCCCTTCAGCGTATCCAGCGTCTGGGTGCGCCCCAACTGGTCGCGAGCGGAGAACGCGGGCGCTTTCTGGCCCACCGGCAATCCGATGGACATCGGTTTCAGGGAGGCGACGCGAATGGTATCGCCATCGAGCGTTCCGCGAATGGTTACGCTATCTCCCAGGTGACCGGCTGCCGGCGCCTGCGGCTCCAGGTCATACATCACGCGGTTGGTGTCGTCATACAACGCCAGTTTGGCGCCCGGCGCCTTGGTGGTGCACTCGGATGACTCGGCGAAGGCTTCATCTGCATCGCAGCTGCTGTACACGATAGTGCCTGACCAGGCTCCCGAGTTGGCAGTATGATTCTGGCCGGCGGCCACGCCGGCAAGGACCAACAGCAATTCCAGGGTGCACAACCAGGGTCGCTTCATGTGGGCGAAAGCATACACGCTTGTGCCCTTGAGGCAAAGCCTTGGCCAGCACAGGAGGTCGCTTCGGCGCCTCATCTGAACCGGTATTCGACGCAATAATCGGGGCTTGGACGCCGGGGGTGAGCCCCGCCTTGCAACTCTCCGGGTCCGGCGCTACTCTAACCGGCCATGCGCGCCGCAATTGTCTGTGTATGGCTGGCTTGGCTGGTTGGTGGGAGCGTCCTCCCCGCCCGCGGAGTGGACAAGCTGCATAAGGCTGAAACCCCAACGCAGCGGGCCTGGCGAGTACTGGCCGAAGGGGTGAATGCGAAGAAATTCACCGACCGCATCCTGGCCCTCAAAGCTATGTCCGACCTCGGTCCCAATCCCAAAGGCGTTCGCCTGGTCTCTGCCGTTTTGAAGGACAAAGACCCGGATGTGCGGGCGCAAGCCGCGGCCACCCTGGGCGAAATGAAATCGCGCGCCGCGCTTCCGGCGTTGCGGCTCGCGCTGGGCGACGAAGCCCCACAGGTAAGCTTCGCGGCGGCCAAATCTCTGTGGCAACTGGGCGATAACGCCGGCCGTCGCGTATTGCTGGATGTGTTGCAAGGCGACCAAGGAACCAAAGATGGGTTCGTCGCCGGTCATATGCGCGAGGCGAAGCGCCAGCTTCAGGACAAGAAGGCGCTGGTTGCCATGGGCGCGGAAAAGGGCGCCGGCGAATTGTTGCCCGGACCGCTGTCCATGGGTGTGGGTCTGGCCAGGCAACAGTTCTCACCCGCCAGCGATCCGGCACGGGTGGCATGTGCCGATCTGCTCTCGCGCCGGCCGGATAAAGCCACCATGCTGGCGCTCAAGGCGGCGCTGGTGGACCGGGATTGGGGGGTGCGCGTGGCTGCCGCCATCGCCCTGGGCAAAATGGGTCGGGCCGAGACCAAGCCGTGGCTGGTATTCGCTCTGGACGACGGGAAGCCGGCGGTGCGCGACGCCGCGGCGGTCGGCATCTTGCGCATGAGCGCTCGCCGAACCGGCGCTTCTACCTACGCTACCCTGCAATAACCCAGGCCGGCAACGCAGGCCTAAGCTACGGCAGTCTAATCCTCTATGGGACGTGCTTTTTGGGGATGCCTGATTTCAACAACCCTGCTCCTGGGGGGAATCGCTGCCGGCCGCACACCACCGCAGCTGCCGGCCGGCGAACTGGTGCGCCGGGTGATCGCCCATGAACTGCAGGCTGAAAAACAGGATAACAGCTACTGGATGTTTCGCTTGCAGCAGTCGCAATCAGGCGAAACGAAAACGGAGGCGATCGTCGAAACGCCGCACGGTTGGGCGCGGCGCTTGCTGGCCATCAACGGTCACCCGCTAACCTCGCAGCAGCGCAACCAGGACGAGCAGCGCCTGCACAAGCTCCTCGCCGATCCCGCCGAGCAACGCAAGAACCAGGAAGACACCCGCAATGACGTGCAGCAGGCTCAGCAACTCCTGCAAATGCTCCCCGATGCCTTCCTGTACACCTACGCCGGAGGCAAGGACGGGATAGCGAAGCTGAATTTCCGTCCCAACCCGAAATTTCATCCCCAATCGCGCAAGGCCACCGTATTTCATGACATGGTTGGGTCCTTGTGGCTGGACGTGCGGCAGCAACGGCTGGCTAGGATCCAGGGACATTTGAACCAGGAGGTGAAGTTTGCCGGCGGCCTGCTCGGTCATCTCGATAAAGGCGGCACCTTCGACGTCAAGCAGACCAAGATCGCTCCCGGGGTGTGGGACGTGACCTACATGAATATCCAAATGAATGGCAAGGCGCTCTTTTTTAAGACTATCGCCGTCCGCGAGAAGGATATCCGCTCCGATTACCGCCGCGTTTCCTCCCAAATGACGCTGGCGCAGGCGGCTGATCTGCTCAACCGGCAGACGAGTACAGTGGCTGCAAGGCGCTAGGGGGGTTACAAGCACGTTGGGCTACGCCACAAGAATTGTGCAAAATGCTGTGGAAAACTGGGACGGGTCCCCGCGCGTGGCGGCAACCGGAAACGGCTCAGCACATTGCGTGTCTAACGATAACTGAAATCAGACTATGTATTTGCACCAACAAACGGCGTTGACTTTTTTTGTCATTGCCCTTACCTTCACTTGCGTCGACGGCTGAAAGGGTTGGTTAAATCAAATTGGCCAGTCCGAAGTAAGCTGGGTGATTAGCCGGGCGGGGCAACCCGCTGGGCGACTGGACCCGAAAAAACCGACGGCTCTGCGAGGAGAAGTCGGGGTCTGGAACCGCGAAAGCGGTGATCGCGTCAGGGGCTGCGATGGTGCACGTATCCACGCTGCCAGCTCCCTCGCAAGAGCTGGTGGCTAGAGCGTAACCAATGTCGCAGCCCTTTTAATTTCTACTGGAAAGCCTTCCTCTGCGCCGCATCCAGGCGGCGTTTCCAAAAAGAATTAGTTGGTAGTCGGCAATACCTTGCACCACGTGGGGCGGAACTTACTGGCCCCTGACTCCCAGTTTCTCAGTACTTCCACATCTGGATGATGCTGCCGCCGCGCTCGAAGCTGACTTCGTCCATCAGTTGGCGGATGAGAAAGACGCCGCGTCCGTGGTCGTTGTAAACGTCCTGGACCACGGGCTTGGGGGCAGCGGAGAACTCGAACCCCGGGCCGGGGTCGGTTACCACAATCAGAATGTGGCCGCTTTCATCACAGCTAAGCTCACATTGCACCGTCTTCGACGGATCGTTCTGGCAGCCGTGCGTCACCGCATTGGCCAAAGCTTCCTGTACAGCAAGGCCGATGGCCATGCTCTTTTCTTCTTCGACCTTCAGGCCCGCCAGGCAGGCCAGAACGGCGTCCGTGGCCTGGGCGATTTGCTCTGCTTCGGCAGGGATGGCCAGGCTGAGCTGGCGCCGCAGGCCGGAGTGGTTCGCGCCGGGAGTGGGTGTGGGGGGCATGGATTGAGACATGGTTGGGCTTAGGCGAAGGAAGCCACAGCCGCGTCCGCGTCGGTAAAGACCTCAAACAGGTTGAGCAGCCCCACCATGCGCAGGGTCTGCACGGCGAATTTGGAGGGGTTTACCAGTTTGATGTTTCCTCCCCGCTGGCGGGCCGAGGCCAGCGATTTCATCAGCACGCCGATGCCGCTGGAATCAATCATGGGGACCTCAGCCAGGTCCAGGACGATGCGTGTGTCGCCATTACTGAGCGACTGGTCCAGCGCCTGGCGGAATTCGTTGACCGCCGGACCCAGGCGCAGCGGGCCGCGCAACTGAATGATCTCAACCTGTGACCGCCGTTGCATGTTGATGTCCATGGCTTCCTCGTGGCCCGAGCGGGGACATTGCCGTCCGTCGCTGAAAAAAGGCGTCGCCCAAGATACGGGAAGTGTGCCCCAGTTGCAATATGCGACTTCGCGGCGGGCCAAACCGGCGGCCGGCTAAATTTTAATGCCACAGAGGTGAATTTTTGACATAATGTCGCGCCTAACGGCGGGTCCATCCGCCGGCACGGAGAAAGCATGAATCGCGCCGCCACCCGGCCTCTGCCGGTCCCTCCTGCGGTTGCCATTGTCACCACCGATGAGCTGGTAGGCCCGGAGGCCGTCCAATACCTGGACGGCGGTTACCAGCTGCAAATGCTTCAAACCTGGGAGGAACTGCTGCTAGCGCTGCAGCAGCAGCCCCTGGACGCCATCCTGCTCGATCTCGATACCCTGGGCGAGAGCAGCGACGCGGGAATCGCCGCGCTGCGGGAATTGCGCAGCAACCATCCCGACCTGGTGCTGGTGGCCATGACCCGTTCCAACAGCCGCAACCTGCGCCTGAAGGCCATGGAGGCCACCGCCGACGAATATTTCATCGCCCCGGTGCAGTTTCAGGAGGTGCAGATTGTCCTGGCCCGCGCCCTGGACAAGAGGCTGGCGGAAATGGAATACCGCTCGCGCAAGGACAAGGAGGTGCCGCAACCATCTTTCTGCGGGTTGATTGGCCTGAGCGAGCCCATGCAACGCGTGTACGAGGCCATCCGCCGCGTGGCGGGCAGCACCAGCACAGTGCTGATCCGGGGCGAGAGCGGAACGGGCAAAGAGCTGGTAGCGCGCGCGATTGTGGCCATGAGCCCGCGGTCAGACAAGCCTTTCATCAGCCTGAACTGCGCCGCCCTGCCGGATAACCTGATTGAAGCCGAGCTGTTCGGCCATGAAAAGGGCGCCTTTACCGACGCGCGGGCGGCTCGTGCCGGGCACATCGAAATGGCCGACGGCGGCACCCTGTTTCTGGACGAAATCGCCACCCTGGGCCTGCCCCTGCAGTCCAAGCTGCTGCGGGTGCTGGAGGACAGGGCGGTGCAGCGCATCGGAGGAAAAAGCCCGAAAAAGATTGATTTCAGGCTGATTACCGCCACCAACGAGGAACTGGAGGAACTGGTGCAGGCCGGCCGCTTCCGCGAGGACCTCTACTACCGCATTCACGTGGTGCCCATCATGCTGCCGCCGCTGCGGGAAAGGCAGGGCGACATCCCTTTGCTGGTAGACCACTTCCTGCGGCGATATTGTGCCGCCAACAAGGTGGAGCACAAGCGCGTGGAGCCGGAGGTGATGGCCATCCTGGAGGAGGACTCCTGGCCGGGCAACGTGCGTGAACTGGAGAACCTGGTGCAGCGGCTGGTGCTGATGGTGGAGGGGCCAGTCATCAAGGTGAACCACCTGCCGCAGCGCATTTTGTATAACAGCACGGCCAGCCAGGAATCGCTGCTCATCCCCGAAGACGGCGTGAACTTCGACCAGGAGATCGCGCGCATTGAGGTGGCCTACCTGACAGCGGCGCTCCGGCGCACGGAGGGCAGCAAGGTGGCGGCGGCGCGCCTGCTGCAGATGGATCCCCAGAAAATGAAGTATCTCTGCCGCAAATACAACGTGCAAAAGAGTTAAGAATTCACCCGCATTCGCGCAGGAGTTAAAAACTTAACGGGGCTTGGTTAATTTTTAACCATTTGAGGTGAGCAATTTGGGAAGAATGCGCACGCGCCTCGGGTTAACGTTTGTATCCTGTTGAATTTGTTGATTGAACAGCCGGTGACGATTTTTGGCACGGGACGTGCAACATCCATGCGCGAGACCGACGGACAAGAGAAATGGCCGCGGCGCAAAAAAGATCCGGACCAACGGTCCGCTAACGGAGGATTCAATGTCGGTGCAGAAGAAATCGTTGATCGGGAACCGGGAAGCAGTGAAGAAGGCGATCGTGGCCAGCAACGTGACACAAGCAGAAACGGCGTCCGAGGGAGCAGAAAAGAGCAGCACGCTGGCGAAGTCCAGCCGCTTCGGCAAGTCGAATCGACTCGGCAAGTCCAACCGCTTTGGCAAATCCAATCGATTCGGGAAAGTGACCCGCTTCTAACACTTCCTCCCACTTCGTCCGAGGGCCGCACTACGGTGCGGCCTTCTTTATTTACCACACCTTGCGGGTTACGACGTCGCGAAGTGTACGTCCTGCAGCCTGAATAATGCTTTCCCGGCGTACAAAGATTTTTGCCGTCCCTGACATGTTCTCCAGCAGTTCTGGCGAATGGCTTACATTCACCCAAGCCACATAATATGGCGGCGGCTCCAACCCCTTATAGGATTGCTGCTGCTGCGATAACCCCGGAGCAAGATGCGTGGAAGCCGGCGCCACACCCGCCAGGCTGCCGGAAAGCGTTCGCCAGGAGGAATCGAGGTGTAATTCCGTGCGGGCTTGCGGGTGCAAATCTCGCATTTGCTGCTCGGATAGATAGACCCTGGCTTCCAAAGTGGACAAATCAGCAATCTCCAGTACGGTGGTTCCGGGCTGCAGGAACGAACCCTCCAGGTCACCCACGCGTGGGGTGGTGATGGTGCCGGAAATCGGGCTGGCAAGCTCGAGCTCCTCCATTTGTTGTTGCAGCAACCGCTTGCGTTCAGCAAGCTGCCGCCGGTATTGGTCGGCGGGAGCCCAGCCGCTGTAATGCAACTCCGCCTGAAAGGCGCGGGCTTGGGCCGAGCTGAGATCCGCCTGCGCCTGCGCTGCCTCCGATTCCAAAGCCAAATTCCTAAGGCGCAGCAAAGGTGCACCCGCGGATACTGCCTGTCCCTCGGCAACGAAAACCCGGGCGACGCTGCCGCCCACCGCGGTGCGCACGACCGCACGATCATGAGCCCGGAGCTCGAACCGGCCCTGTACGTAAACCGGCCAGAACGGTGCCAACAGCAGCGCCGCGGCCATCGCCGTAATAACGGCCGGCCGGCCTCGAAACAATCGGCCTAGGCGTCCTTTCTTGTCGAGGTAGACAGTTCTCATAAATCTCTCCAACATCACCAGACGCGACTTGAATAGCACGTAGGCAATCGCCAAAACCGGCAAGAAGGCCCACTCCGGGCTGAAGGCGCGCAGCACGTTGTTTGAAAATCCAATCAACGCTAGCAACAGGCCATAGCTGTAGGCGCCCGAGGCCAGAGCGTAGCCAATGAAAAGCGGGCGCCGGCGCGGAGGCACGTACTCCACTTCCACAGGCAAGCCAAATACCTTACCGCGTACCCAACTGGAGGTGTAGGCCGTGGACTTTTCTTTCAGATCGCCAATGCCAATCAATTCGCAAAAAATGAAGTAGCCATCCAGCTTGATAAGGGGGTTGATGTTCAGCACGACGACCGCAATGCCCGTGAACAGTATGATTTTGTAGGCCATGTCGTGCACCCAGCTGCCGGGCGAAGTTCCCCACCACGTCAGGGTAGCGAAGGCGCAAACCGTGAGTTCAACCCAGATGCCCGCCAACATGGTAAGAATCCGTCCGGTCCGGCCGGTGTGCACCCAGGCTTCCGTCGTATCGCAGAAAAAACAAGGCAACGAGTACATGAGGAGAAATCCCATGCGATGTACCCCGCCTCCAAAATGCTTGCAGGTAAGCCCGTGCGCGGTCTCATGAACGATAGCGATCAGGAACAACAGCACCCAGAATTCGGCAAGATCATGAAATCCCTTCTGCGAGAAGGTGTAGTAAGTGCCCGTGTCCCGCCAGATCTCACCCCAGTTGGCGACAAAAATGGAACCCATGCAGAAAAATAAGGCCACGGTTAAAAGAGTGAACCAACGGGTGTAAATGAATCGCAAATAAGGATAGATGCTGGTGAGGATGGCATCAGGATCGAAGGAAAAGATCTGAATCTCTGAGACATCGCCAAACCTCGATTTTCGGCTATGGCGACGCTGTCGACGCAGTTCGTCCGCCAGCGCGCCGATGCGTTCACTGGCGGGCTTATAAAGCAGGTCGGTAGCGGAGAGAAAATCCACAAGCTCACGGACATCCTCCTCCGCGCACTGGGTTCCCGTGGTCCCCTGAAACTGCTCTGCGATTTGAGCAAGAGAGCGGCGGCCGTCGCAAAGCTGGAGAAGCTGCCATTGTTGCGGCGAGAGACGATAGAAGCCGTCGGAACCCGGCTTCATCACCAACACAGTCGGAACGCCACCTTCGAGGTCCTCGTGCGCAAGAAGGTTGGCTTCGACGCGAGGCAGGCGCTTCGGAGCATGCCGGGCGGGGAGAGGCGGCAGCGCAACTTCCAGCGCCTCAACAATGTTCATTTCAGGTTCTCAAGGCTGACGCTGGCGGTCATCCCGGGGCGCAGATTCCCGCCGGGATTCACCACTTGCGCCAGCACCTCGAAGGTGCCGCTGGAAGGGTCAACCACCGGGCTGACCTGGATCACCTTGGCCTGGTGCCTTACGCCGGGCTCGTCGAGGCAGGTCAGGGCCAGGTTCTGGCCGACCTTTATCCTGCCAATGAAGTTCTCCGGCAGAGTGAACTTTACCCGTAACGGCCTTACCGCCGTAACCCAGAAGATGCGGTCGCCGGTGGCTATTTCCTGGCCTACGCGCACGTAGCGGCGGGCCACCACGCCATCGAACGGGGCGCGAATGTGAGTCTTTTCCAGCTCCAGAGTGATCGCCTGCAAGTCGGCCTGCGCACGGAGGAGTTCCTGCTTGCCTTTTTCGACCTCGAACAGGGAGCCCTCCTTTTTGTAGCGGGCATGATCGAGTTCTTCTTCCGTATTTAGCTTGGCCTGGTACATGCCTTGAGCGCGGCGGAAGTCGGCCTCCGCCATGCGGGTTTCGGCTTGCCAGTCGTTGAGATTGGCTTCGGCACTGTGCAGCCTGGCTAAGGCGGCGTCCCGCTCTGCACTGAGCTGCCGGTCATCCAGAGCGGCCAGCAACTGCCCCTTACTTACCGCCTGGCCGACGTCGGCCAGCAGCTTTGAAACCTGCCCGGGCCGCTGGGCGGCAACATCCACCTGGTTTTCCACCAGCAGCGGACCTGAAGCGGTCAGCGGGCTATTTCGCGGAGTTGCCGCCGCAGGCGCGGGCGGCGCTGGAGCAACGACTGCCGGCGAAGCCGCCAGGACTGGAGTGTCGGGCCCGGATTTGCCGCACGCCACCAACCCGGCGAGCAACAATAGCGACAATGTGCTGCGCTTGAGGCGCATCTTCCCCTCCAAATCTCGATCTCACCATCCCCACCAGGACCAAAGCTTGGCATAGCTCCACATAACTGGCCGGCGGAAGAGCACATAACCGACAGGGCGCCAGCCCACCGCCAGCTTGGCCCGGCCACGCATGCCTTCATGCATCAAATTGCCGGGATTGGGCACGCTGACACGGGCATAGAACACCCGCTCATCGCCCAGAACCTCGCTCCGCGGACTGATGATGTCCACCGCCCCGCGAAAGGTGCGGGCGGGATAGCCATCGAGCTTGAGCCAACCCCGGGCGCCGCGACGTAGCAGGGGAACATCCGGTTCCTCGACGGCTACATCCACCGTGACCAGGGATGAGTCAGCCACCTGGGCGAATTCGTCGCCGGGTTTAAGCTCCCGGCCGACAAAATCTTCCACCTTCGGCGTGATGACTACGCCATCTATGGGGGAGGAGAGGTGCGTTTTTTGCAAACGGACCTCATCCCGCTGAACTTCCGACTCCCAGTAATTAGCCTGAACCCGCTGCACCCCCGCCTCGCTGCCATCGTTGCGGGCAAGGGCGCGATTCATTTCTGAAAGCGCGGTCTGGTACTTGGCTTGCGCGCCAGCCAGGGCGGCGCGATAGTCCCAGTCTTCCAGGTCGGCGAGTACTTGGCCCTTGCTTACGTGCTGGCCCTCACGCACGTAGATTTGGCGGACCACGCCCGCGACCTCAGGCTCAATCTTTGCCAAACGCGAGGGCGAAACCGTCGCGCTGCCATCCACCCGCATGGGAAAGGGAAACACCGCCAGGAATACGATTGCTGCCGCGGCAGCGGCCATGTAGGCGATGCGACGCCGTTTTTCCAGTGCGAAAAATTTTTGTTTCTTCTGGATTAAGGGTTCCAGAACATCAATAAAAGGAACTTCGCGGTAAAGCGAGGCGTTGCGGATCGCCACCGTGGCCTGGGCCGCCAAAACCCGGATCATTTCGAAATGGGCGTCATTCAGAAAGTCCGGATCCGAACTCTCGAAAGCCAGGATTCCCACCGCCCCCTGATCATCCCGCAAAGGAAGCGAATAGAACGCACGCATCCCGGATTTCGCGAAATACTCCCGGAATTTCTCTCGCGTATCCTCACGGTCATTGTCAATTTCGTCACCATGCTGGGCGATCAGCAGTTCGCCGTCCAAGAACGCCGCCCACTCCAGGAGCTCGCCCAGATCCGCAGTTTCCGGATCACCGGCGTGGATTTGCAGCTTGCCGGATACGGCCTTCAACTTCGTCCGGCCGCGCTCTTCCATGGCAATCGCGGCGCGCTCGTAGGGAATGACGGCCGCAGGCCCATTCACCACGGTCTGCAAAACGCGGTCAAGGTTAAGGGTGGAGGTGATTTCAGTGCTGACGTTGACCAGGGTGTGCAGGATTTCCAGCTTGCGCTCCGCCAGCAGCAGGCTGGCGTTGTGCAGCGCGTTGCTG
>Ga0070741_10017670_pt1 | contig 11680 bp, 9 predicted proteins | sample Coa_R1_4_FD_66440 | JGI IMG/M metagenome (GOLD analysis project Ga0070741, IMG submission 66440) | Surface soil microbial communities from Centralia Pennsylvania, which are recovering from an underground coalmine fire - Coalmine... | ecosystem: Environmental > Terrestrial > Soil > Unclassified ...
CCTGTGGGGCCTGTGGGGCCTGTGGGGCCTGTGGGGCCTGTGGGGCCTGTGGGGCCTGTGGGCGTGCAGCGCGCAGGCAGCACGCTGATGCATCCCTCCCCTCTGCAGGCAGTTCAAAGGCGGCTCAAGGCACGGTGCGATCGCCGAGCGTGAGCTACGGCTCAGGGAGCCGGCCCTATAATTCGCTACGCGCATGGAGAGGCCGAGCCGGATGGTTCTCAAGGTCGGCACGGGGGTGCTGACCGGCGGTGGGACGCAGCTCGATGAGCAGCGCATGGCCGACCTGGTCCGGCAGATCGCCTGGCTGCGCTCCCAGGGACACGAGGTGGTGCTCGTCTCTTCGGGAGCCATTGCCGCCGGCCGGGCGCGGCTCGCGCTCGACCGCGGGCGGCGCGACATCCCCGCCAAGCAGATGCTCGCCGCCGTGGGGCAGCACCTGCTCATGCAGACCTACGATCGCCTGTGCAGCCCGTACGGCATTCCCGTCGCGCAGACGCTCCTCACCAAGGCCGACCTGCGCGATCGCCAGGGCTATCTGAATGCACGCAATACGCTGCTCGGGCTGCTCGCCCACGGCGTGCTGCCGATCGTGAACGAGAACGATGTCGTCGCCGTCGACGAGATCCGCATCGGCGAGCACGACCGGCTCTTTGGCGAAAACGACAATCTGGCAGCGATGGTGGCGAACCTGGTCGATGCCACGCTGCTGGTCAACCTCACCAATACCGGCGGCTTATACACGGCCGATCCGCGGCGCGAGCCCGGTGCGCGACTGATTCCCGTAGTGCGGCGCATCGATCGCGCCATCGAAGTGCTCGCCGGCGGTGCCGGCACCGAGCAGGGCACCGGCGGTATGCGCACCAAGGTCGAGGCGGCCAAGCTGGCCACGGCCTCCGGCATTACGGTGGTGATTGCGCCGGGCGATGCGCCTGACGTGCTTCTGCGCCTGGCCGCCGGCGAGCCGGTGGGCACGCGCTTTCTCCCGACCGCTCGCCGGCGCGATGCGCGGCGACGCTGGATCCTCTCGGCACTGGCCAGCCGCGCGGCGGTGCAGGTCGATTCCGGTGCAGCCGAGGCGATCCGCCACCACGGGCGGAGCCTGCTCGCGGCCGGCGTGCGTGGGGTCCAGGGTACCTTCCGGCGCGGTGACCCGATCGCCGTGATTGGCCCAGAAGGTGAGTGCATCGCCTGCGGGCTCGCCAACTATAGCGCCGCCGATGTCGAGCAGATCAAGGGGCTACATTCGCGCGGGATCGCCGAGCGGCTGGGCTATGCCTTCGGCGACGAGGTGATCCACCGCGATAACCTCGTGCTGCTTGCTCCGGAATCCAGTGGCGATTGACGACTATTCGTCTCTTCGGCGCTCGCGCGCGCAATCGAGAGGCTGCTCGCTACAGAATCCGGTGCCGATTGATGACCAGCCGGAACTCGCACCCCAGGAACTGCACCGCCCGGCGGATAAAAAGCATGCGGTTGAGGAAGATCTCGAAGTAGTCCATCAGCGGCGCGATGCTCGTATCGATGCTGACCTCGAGATCGATGCGCCGCTCCTCCCCATCCACGCGCACAAAGCTGTGCTGGCTCGCGTAGTTGACGCGATCGTGGATGTCGAACCTGGTTGGGTTCGTCTCCCGCACGCGGCTGCGATGGACATCGGACTTATCGGCGATGTTGAGCGCGGCCGAGATCTCTCCCACCGGATTGCCGTTCGTCTCCTCGTGGTTGCCGATCGCCCCCATGATCGCCGCCACCTCCTCCGGATCCATGCCGTAGGCGAGCAGAATATCCTTCGCCATCAGCGCACCGATCGTGGCGTGATCGTGCCGGTTGACGGTATTGCCGATGTCGTGCAGGTAGCCGGCAATGGCGGCCAGCTCGCACGTGCGCTCGGGGTAGCCCAGGCGCTGCAGGATGTTGTGCGCGATGTTCGCTACCAGCGACGTGTGGCGCTGGCCGTGCTCGGTATAGCCCAGAATGCCCAGCTGCGCGTCGGCGCTCTTGATGAATGCCTGCACCAGCCGGTCGCGCCGGAGCGTCTCCAGCGTCACGAGCTTGTGCTCGGCCACCGGGCGCACCAGGTCGTCCTCGCCGAGCGGGCCATTGGGGGACAAGGGCGGTGCCTCTCGCCTCGTGCGGGAAGGCGTGTCCTGCGGCTGCGGGTACGGACCTGAGGCCATCGTCTTTGATGCCTCCTTACTTCACTCTTTCAATGCATTCGCTTGCTTGCGGCTTGCTTGCGGCAGCGAGCGTTACGCTGCTCGCTTTGTTCCGTTAAAGCTCGTAGCTTCGGCCGGCGCAGGCTCGACCAAGGCGCAATCGGCCGGACAGGGATGGCTTATACTTGCCCCCCATGCCATAGCTTGCCGCATGAAGGGCCATGGCCAAATGAATTATCCACGGCTCGCCGACACGCGCAGCAATTTCTCTTCATGTGCTCCCCTGATGGTCGAGCCCGCGGCTCGCCTGCGCTCGCGGCGGCATGGGCGGCGCTCCTCTCCACTCGCTTCCCTGGGCAAGCTCGTGCTGCTGGCCGGCGCTGCCATCCTGGCCCTGCTCTTCGTTGCGGGCGCGGCCGTGGACAGAGCGTATCAGAACCGCGTCGTGCCCGGCGTGCGCTACGCGCAGATCTCGCTCGGCGGCCTGACCGAGGCGGAAGCCAAGGACCTGCTAGACGTGCAGGCGAGCAGCTTTCTTGCCTCTCCGGCGGTGTTCGCTTTTGGCGAGCGCGAGTGGCACCCATCGGCGCAAGAGATGGGGCTCGCGCTCGATACCCAGGCGATGGCGCGCGAGGCGCTTGAGGTGGGTCGGCGGGGCAGCCGGCCCTGGCGCTGGCTGCGAGCGGCGCTCGCCCCACTGCGCCATCCGGCGGTGCACCTGCACGCCACGCTCGATCTCAGCCAGCTGGCGGCGTTCTTGAGTGCGGTAGCGCTGGAGGTCGACCGCGCGCCGGTCAACGCCGGGCTGGTGATCAAGAATGGCCAGGTGAGCGTGGGTACCGCGGCCGCCGGCCAGCGGGTGGATCTCCAGGCCACGATGCAGCAGGTGCGGCTGCCGCGCCGGCTCGGCGATGTCCAGCGCATCCCGGTAGTGGTGGTGCCTGCGCCGCCGGCACTGACCGAGGAGGGCATTGCCGAAGCGCGGACGCTCGTGGCCAAGATCCTCTCCGCACCCCTGACGCTGCGCGCCGGCAGCCACGTGTGGACGCTGACCCCCGCCCAGCTCGGTACCATGGTGGAGCTCAAGCCGGTACCTCAGGAGGGAGAGGGCAGCGGGCAGCGGCTGGTAGCCGCGCTCAACGAGGCGCGTGTGGCCAGCTACGTCCGGTCGCTGGCAGCGCAGTTCGATCAGCCGGCGGTCGATGCCCAGCTGCACTGGACGGGGAGCGGCGTCACGGTGACGCGCGAGAGCAGGGACGGGATCAAGCTCGACCAGCCGGCCGCGGTGAAGGCCATTCTCGAGCATGCTACACAGGATGCGCGCGACATCACGCTGGCCACCACGGTGGTCAAGCCCGCTGTCACCGGCCAGGGGGTGGCACAGCTTGGTATCACCGGGCTGCTGGCCACCGGCTCCTCCAAGTTCGCCGGCTCCCCACCTGAGCGGGCGAACAACATCAAGGTCGCGGCGATGCGGCTCGACGGCACCGTCATTCCTCCCGGCGCCATCTTCTCGTTTCTCGATGCATTGGGCCCGATCACCAAGGAGAACGGCTACCAGGAAGGGCTGACCATCCAGGGCGATGCCACCGTGCCGGGGATTGGCGGCGGCGTCTGCCAGGTCTCGACGACCATGTTTCGCGCTGCGTTCTATGCTGGCCTGCCGATCGTCGAGCGGCACCAGCATTCGTACCGTGTCGGCTACTACGAGCAGGATGGCAGTCCCGTGGGCTTCGACGCCGCCGTCTACGATCCCGGCGTGGATCTTCGGTTCAAGAACGACACCGGTGCAGCGATCCTAATCCAGGCCGCTTTCGATGCAGCCGGTTCGACGCTGAGCTTTCGGCTCTACGGTACACCGGCCGGGCGCGAGGTGAAGCTGGCCGCGAGCAAGGCGAACGAGACGCCGGCCGGCCCGCCGCTGCCCGATCAGCCCGATCCCACGCTGCCAAGGGGCGTACGCAAGCAGGTAGAGTGGCGCGCCGACGGCGTCGACGCGACCATCCGGCGCACAGTGCTCCAGAATGGGCAGACACTCTTTAGCGATAGCTTCTTCAGCCGCTATGCCCCCTGGCGCGAGAAGTGGGTCGTCGGCACGGGGTAATGGCGACCACCCGGGACGCCAGACTCGCCGGCCCCAGGCTCCAGGCGGCGAGCGGCACGTGGCGGCCGCCCCTGGGCGTAGCGGTGCAGCTTCTGGCCGGTAAGCTCGGTACCAGGCGGGCCTGCCTGGCCGGCGGCGAGCAGTCCAGAAATAAGTGCACCTTCTGGCCGGCAAGCTCGGTACCAGGCGGCGCGAGACGCGAGACGGCCGCCTGGGCAGAGAGCGCCGGCAGGGCTGGTCTTTCAGGCTTCCGGCCTCGGGTTCCGCGGAACCTCGAGCCCCAGCGCAAGGCGCGCGATGGGTGCCAGCAGCAGCGCGATGCGCTCCAGCGCCTGGCGCTCGTCCGGTGAGGCCTTCTGGCCGAATGCTTTGACTACCTCGAGCGTGCCATAGGTCTCGCGCTGGCCGGCAATAGCCACGGTGATCGTCTCTCCTTCGATGCCACTGCGAGACTCGCCGACGACAAGCGGCTCGGGCTCGCCCGGCCGGCTCAGGCGAATGGCGCACGCCAGCGCTCCCGGCAGGCGCGTGCGCAAGAGCAGCGCGATGCGTTCGAGCGTCACGCGCGGAGCGACCGTATCGCGCGTCAGCGCCTGTACATGGTCAACCAGCCGGCCAGACGCTCCTGTAGCCGCTCCAGCCGGCGGCATGAACGACGAGAGCGCCTGTCCGCCCTCGACCAGCCGGCCAGATGCCCCGCCTGCCTCATCTCCCGACATCGATCCATCCTCAGCAAGCTGCGCGGTGCGGCCGCTTAGTGGTGCCTCCGCCAGATGCTTGGCTCCTGAATCGCTCTGGCAGCACGTGGCACGGAGCTGCCGGAGGCACCACTTAGCCGGCCGCCGGTGCTGAGGCTGATGATGGCGCCGGCGACGATGCCTCAGCGTCTGGCGATTCGGGGGACACGGCCGGCTGCTCCAGACCCTGATCCGCCTGGCCGGAGGCCCCAGGCCCACCCGCGGCCGGCGCCAGGCCGGAAAGCTCGATGCCCAGGAGCTCGTCGAGCCTGCTCAGTATCCGCCGCCGGAGGGTGGCGCCGTCGGATGGGGCCAGGAGCAGCGCCACCATGCCGGCCACGAGTATACCCAGCGCCAGGCCGGCAATGAACGCCATCGCCCCCTCTCTGGCACTGCGAGCCGGTCTGGCCCGGCGCCGGCTCAGATACTCGCCGAGCGAGGCAAGCGCCTCCTCACCCGTCTCGCGCACCTCGCGCACCTGTTCAGCCAGCCTTCGGCTTGGCGGTGTCGTCCTTGGCCATACTGCGAGCGCCATTGGTCACCTCTCCATTGCTGAACCTACCACGCCATCAGGCCGGGGTGCAATGGCCGCCGCTAAAACGATACCCGCAGCACCTGCTGGCGATCGATCATGGCGCCGAACCTGGCGTAGAGACGATGGGCGGCAGCGGCATCGGGATCGTCGGGGACGTGGAGCAGATACCGTGACACTCCCTGATCGTGGAGGCGCCGCAGCTGGGCGGCGAACAGGGCCGAGCCAATGCCCTGGCCGCGCAGGGTCGGATCCACCGCCAGACGCCGAATGGCCGCCCATCGCTGGGTGCGCGGATCCTGGTCCACCGGCTCTGGCCGTTCGCCGTCGAGTGTCGCGTTGGCCCCCGGCTCGCTGCTATCGCCCCCACGGGCCGGCATCATCTCCATCCGCAGCGGCGTGGCCACGCAGACCCCGGCCGGTGCCCCACCGAGCCATGCCTCCAGCCGGCCGCCGCGCGCGCGGAACGTCAGCTCGGCAGGCAGCGATTCGAGCGAAGGCAGGGCAGCGGGGGTCGTCTGCCCGGAATAGACGAGGAGAGAGCGTGGCTGCCGAAAGCCGGCGGCGCGGAGCGGCGGCAGCAGATGTGGCCAGCGCGACGAGAGCTGCGCGCCGAACGGCAGAAAGCCGGGGCCGCCACGAAAGGCTTCGAGCCCCGGCAGGCCGGCGCTCCTGGCCTGGCCGACGATGCGTGCCGCCAGCGCCGCGGCCGCCGCCTGCGCTTCCGGCCAGCCCGGCCAGGCGAAGAGCCAGAAGATCGTCAGGTGCACGTCATACAGCCAGTCTGGGCCATCCCCTGGCGCCGCACCGTACCCCCAGCCATAGCCGGCCGCACCAACCTGCGCCGCTGCCAAGAGCTCCGTGCCCTGGATGGCGAGCAGGAGCTGGGCTCGCTCCAGGCCCTGGTTATAGAATGGCCAGAAAGTGTGCTCCTGCAGCCCCCATGCGACAGTCTCGTCATCGGGCACGAACCCGGGCAGTACGAGGCGCGCGTGCGCCCGGGCCAGTGCCGCCAGCGGCGGCAGCCATTCGTCGCTGTAGCTAATGATCTCCGGCTCGCCCGCCCGGCCCACGTATCCAGTGTACCGGCGCTGAGACCCGGCCGCCGGGCCACGCGCCGTCGGCACGGAGCCAATAGACCGGCGCTGGGGCGCGAAGCCGATGATCGCTACAATGCTGGCTCGTACGGCGAGCCGAGAGCTCAAGCCGAGTATTGGCGAGCACTGGGAGGAGCAGCATGGCGGATCAGCTTGGAATTGGTATTGTGGGCACCGGGCACATTGCGAATAGCCACATGCGCTCGCTGGCGCAGTATGCGCCGGCGCGGGTGGTGGCCGTCTACGACGTGCTCGGCGACCGCGCGCAGGCCTTTGCTAGCCAGTGGCATATCCCCAACGTCGCCGAGAGCCTGGACGACCTGCTCAAGCGCGGCGACGTGGATGCCGTGATCGTCTCCACGCCGCCATTTGCCCATATGGAGCCAACGATTGCCGCGCTCGAGGCCGGCAAGCACGTGCTCTGCGAGAAGCCGTTCGCGCTCGATCCAAACGAGGCGGAGCGGATGACCCAGACGGCGGAGCGAGCTGGAAAGTACCTGGCCGTCTGCTCGGCGCGGCGGCGGTGCGGGGCGGCGATGCGCCGGGCGCACGAGCTGGCCTCGTCGGGCCAGCTGGGGGAGGTCTATCACGTCCGCGACACGCAGCTACGCGTCCGTGGCCGGCCGGGGATCGATATTCTCAGGGATACCCCGTGGTTTCTCGATTCGCGTCGTGCCGGCGGCGGCGCGCTGATCGATATCGGCGTGTATGAGATCGACGCCATGCTCTGGGTGCTGGGCAACCCGCGGGTGAAGACAGTGCTCTGTGCCACCAAGATGGGCATCGGCGAGCCGGCCCCGGCACCGCTCACGCAAGATGTGGAGGATCATGCCGTGGTCATGTTTACCTGCGACAACGGCGCCTCCGGCGTCCTCGAGATCGCCTGGTCGTCCAATATCTCCGGGGCCAACACCTTCCTCGTCTTCGGCACCACGGCCGGGCTGCGGTTCGGTCCGCTGACGTACATCCGACCCGGCACGCTCAACCCGCGGCAGGCGGTGGAAGAGCGGGTGCTCAGCGTCGAGGATGGCAGCACCCAGGGATTTGGCGACGTGACGCAGCAGTTCGTCGATGCCGTGCTGGCCGGCCGGCAGCCGTATACGCCGGCGCGCGATGCGCTCGAGGTGACGCGCGTCATGCACGCCGCCTACGAGTCGGCACGCACCGGGCAGGCCGTGCAGCTGAGCTAGCGCAGCAGGCACTGGGGGACGAAGGACGAAAGACCAGTGACGAAAGACGATGGTTATGGCTCGGGCGGCCGCGAGCAGATGCGGCCGGCGTAGCGGCTAAACTGAAGCCAACGTGAAACCCGCAGTGAGGCCTCCGTTGGCTCACGGAGATTCTACCTTGGCTTCGGTGGAGTTCTGGAGCGGCCGCCCGAGCCAAGAGGACCAAGCGATGGGCGTCCTTCGTCTTTCGTTCGACCGGCTGGCTCGCGGCGGTACCTGGCCGGCCTACCGGCCGCGTGCGCTGGCGCCGGCGGCCCGCTGTGCCTGTGCGAGCGCCGCCGCGTCGGCACGTGCCTTGGCCACGGCAGCCTGTGCGGCCGCCCGAGCCTCTGCCGGAGCAGCCGCGCGCTCATCGCTTCGCCCCTGGCTCTGGCCGCCGGCCTTCGGGGCTGGGTCGGCCTTTGCGCTCCCGCCATCGTGGGCCTGCTCCGGCTGGCTCGGCGCGGCGCTTGCCTGAGCCGGCCGGGGATTCCCGCCGGCGGGCGCGGCTGCAGCGTGGCTCTCTGGCTGCGCCGCCTGGCCAGCCGGCGCCTTGCTACTGGTGGGGCTCTCTGCCTTTGGTGTCGCACCTGGCTGAGCTGTGGCGGGAGGAGCCGGTGTGGCATTGGCCGGAGCGGTAGGGGAAGCCAGAGCCGCCGCAGGGGCGCTACCGGGGCGTGGGGGATCGGCTGGCTGGGTGCCGGGCGGATCGTCCCTGGCCGCGTTGCGGCGTGCGAGCGCGGCATTCAGCGCATCTGCCTCGCGTGCCGCCGCTGCTTGCCGGCGTGCCCGGGCCGCATTGAGTGCTTCGGACTCGGGGCTGGGATCCGAGGCTGGCCCGGAATCATCGAACCGCTCGAAGACCTTGACCACCACATCGGCGGCGCCGGCAGCGATCTCCACGCGAGATCCAGGGGCAGCAGCAGAATCATGCTCCTGCTCCGAAGCCCGGCGTTCCGCCGCCGCGCTGCCTTCCTCCTTCGCCCTGATTGCCTCCGCCAGATCCCGCCTTGCTTCGGCCCGGGCTTCTGCTTGGTCTCGTATTGCCTCAGCCCGGGCTTCTGCCTGAGCCGCCGCCTCCTGGGCGCCTTGCGCGGCAGCTTCTGCCTGCTCTTGCGCACGGCTGCGAGCAGCACCGGCAGCCGCCTCGGCCCGCGCCCGAGCACGACGCGCCCGAGCCAAAGCATTGGCGATGGTCCCTCCCTCATCGCCGGGCTCTGAGGGACCGGCTCCCACCTTCTCACCGCCGGTACCACCGGTACCACCGGTACCACCGGTACCACCGGTACCACCGGTACCACCGGTACCACCGGCCGGCGGGGACGTACCGCTACCCTGGTCCGCTGTCTGGTTCTCCGAGCCAGCTGGCGGTATCGGTGGGGCAGCTGACGCCGGCTGAGACGCGCTGGCTGCCGGAGCTGGGCCCGGCGCTGTGGCCGGCTCAGATGGTGCAGCGGATGGCACTCGCTGCGCTGCCCGCTGCGCCGGTGGACGCGGCGCCTGGGGAGCAACCACCACCGGCGCTGGCGCCGGCTGAGCAACGATGGGCGGTGCCAGCGCTGGTGGTGGCAGGGCCGGGGCGGAGAGCGAAGGTGATTGCGGAGCCGTTTGGGCCGGAGGCTCCAGCGCTGGCGCCGGCATCTGCTCCTGGCTCTCTGCAGTAGGGCCGGGCACAACCTCTGGCACCGCCGCTCCTTCCGGCTCCGGCGGTACCGCGATAGCCGGCGCCGGCGCCAGCACCACCACGCCGCTACCCGGCGGGCCGACGATACTCCCTGGCCCGGCGGCTCCGCTGCCACCGCCTGGCGCGCTGCTCGCCGGCTGGGCAGCAGTAGACGGAGGCGCAGCCTCCGGCGGAGGGCCAGTCACCACCGCCGGCGGCAGGCCAAGCAGCTCCCCTACCGTCTGCCCCACCGGCGTCTGCTGCCAGACCTGAAGAGCCACAATGCTGGCTAGCGAGGCCGCGCTGGCATACAGCAGCAGCGCTGCGCGACCCCGTGCGCCAATCGCAGCGCCAGCACTCGACCACCACCCTCGAACCGCAGGAGCGCCGCGGCGTTGCGCACTTGCTGTCTCGAGCGTCGTGGCCGGCCGTGCCTGGCTGAGCTGCCGCCGGCGTTCCGGCCCTGGACGCTCCACCATCATCGTCTCTCGTGACGTGCTGGGACAGACCCGGATACTGCCCAAAGAACTATAGCGGCAACGAACCGTCGCGCGAAGTGCCTAGCCCTTTGGTCCTTCACCATCTTCTCTGCGCGGGACAGCCGGCACGGTGCCGTTACGAGCAAGCTCCTGCTTCGGTGGCCGCGGCGCGGGGACGTACGGGAGCAGCACGATGAAGGTGCTACCTTTCCCAAGTGTGCTCTCGACACGAATGGTGCCGCCCAGCCGCTCGACCATGCGCTTCACCAGGGCCAGCCCCAGGCCGGTACCTCGCTCCTTGCGGATCTCGGGGCGCCCGCTACGGAAGAATTTGTTGAAGAGCTGCGCTAGCTCCTCCTCGCTCATGCCGTAGCCGGTATCGCTAATGGCAATCTCGATGGAGGGCGGAGTCTCTGGCCTCAGCTGCAGGCGCGCCACCACGCTGCCCCCAATGGGAGTGTATTTCACCGCATTGGAGAGCAGGTTGCTGATGATCTCGCGCAGGAAGAGCTCGGAGCTGAGCGCGACGATCGGGGTATCCGGCCGCTCCAGGCACACCGTCTGCTGCTTCGCCTTCGCTACGGTGGCGATGCCTTCCATGGCCTCGCTCAGAAGCCGGGTGACATTCACCTCTCCGATCTCGGCGGCGAAGTCGGGCCGCTCGACCCGCGCCATCTCCAGCAGGTTGTCGACCAGGCGCAGCAGGTGGCGCTCAGCGCCTTCGATGCGCTCGGCGTAGTACAGCGGGCGCTCGGGATTGGCCAGCGCGGCGGCTGGATCACGCTGGAACGTGCGCTTGAGCAGATCGAGATAGCCGAGCGAGACCGTCAGCGGGCTGCGCATCTCATGCGTGACGACGGAGACGAACTCCTCGCGCAGGCGCTCCACCTCCTTTTGCGCGGTGATGTCGTGGGCGATGCCGATGCCCAGCGCGAGCGGGCCGTTCGGCGCCCCCACGGCGGCGTAGGTCAGCAGCAGATACTTCGGTTCTGCTCCAGGCGCCTGATAGATCACCTCCTGCGAGACGGGATGCTGCGCGGCCTGAGCCTGGCGCAGCGGGCAGCGATCTGGGCAGATGCGCGTACCCTGCGAATCCAGATAGTGGCAGGCGACGAAGCAGTGCCGCCCCTCCAGCTGCGTCAGCGGCACGCCCAGCAGCTCGGCCATGGCTCGATTGGCCGCGGTGATGCGCAGCTCGTCGTCGACGGTGTAGATGGCATCGCCCGAATGCTCGAAGATGGTGGCCAGCTTCTCACGCTCCTCCACCACCGTGCCGTGCAGGCGCTGGAGCGAATCGTGCAGCGTTCGGACGTTGATCGAGGCGCGTACGACGAACAGCAGGGCCATCGTGCCGGCCAGCACCGCCACCAGACGCTCGAAGCCCAGCGCAGCGTCGATGAGCTGGAAGAGCACCAGGAGCGGCAGCAGCAGCAGGTTGGTCACCAGGTCGCTGCGGGTAAGGCGATCCTGGAGCTCCTGCTCATGGGGCCCGGCAGACGGCAGCCAGCGCCGGTCGAGCCAGTCGAGCACCCAATCGAGTGCTCCCGCGGCCGCCAGAAAGGCGGCAAAGGCCGCCCCCCAGCCGATACTGACCTCGTCGGGCCGGTCGAGCACAATGCCGGCCGCCTGGCCCGCCCAGCGGCCAAGCCAGCCAGCACCCGCCGTTGCCAGCGCCATGCGCGCGCCGCTGGCGATGCTCCCCAG
>Ga0070741_10017671_pt1 | contig 11679 bp, 13 predicted proteins | sample Coa_R1_4_FD_66440 | JGI IMG/M metagenome (GOLD analysis project Ga0070741, IMG submission 66440) | Surface soil microbial communities from Centralia Pennsylvania, which are recovering from an underground coalmine fire - Coalmine... | ecosystem: Environmental > Terrestrial > Soil > Unclassified ...
CGCGGACGCCGCCCTCTCCTCCGCGTTCGTCCCGGTCTTCAGCGACCTGCTCGTCAAGGGCGAGCGCAAACGGGCGTGGCGGGTGGCGTCGAGCCTCTTCTGGCTCGCGCTGCTCGGCCTGGGCGGCCTCACCGCCCTGTTCATCGTGCTCGCGCCCTGGGTGATGCGGGCCTTCGGGTACGGCTCGCTCGCGGTCGGCCTGTCGCGGGTGCTCTTCCCGATCGTGCTCCTCCTGGGCCTGTTCGGGATCGTCGTCGGAATCCTGAACAGCTACGAGCACTTCAGCGTGCCGGCGCTGACGCCGGTCTTCTGGAACGTCGCGATCATCGCCGGCCTCCTGATCGGGATCCCGCACGTCAACGGGACCGATCACGAGCTCTACGTGTACGCCTTCTCGATCCTGGTCGCGACGGCGATCCAGCTGCTGCTGCCGATCCCGTGGCTGCGCGGCCGCGACGACCGCCTGCACGTCGTCCTCGACTGGCGCGACCCCGCGGTCCGGCGGACGCTCGCCCTGATGGTCCCGATCACGATCGGGCTCGGGCTGATCAACTTCAACGCGGTCGTCGACACCTTCTTCGCCGCTCGCCTGATCGACAAGAACCACGCGCCGAGCGCGATCAACGCGGCGTTCCGTCTGTACATGCTGCCGCAGGGGATGTTCTCGGTCGCGGTCGCGACGGTTCTCTTCCCCTCGCTCGCCCGGCTCGCGTCCCGTGACGACCTGGACGGTTTCCGAGCCACGGTCGCGCGCGGCATCCGGCAGATCGCGTTCCTGCTCATCCCGGCGAGCGTCGTCTGCGCCGTCCTGGCGGAGCCGATCGTCCGCGTCGTCTACCAGCACGGCGACTTCACCGCCGGCCAGACACCCGCGACCGCCGGCGCGCTGGCGGCGTTCTCGCTCGGGCTCGCCTTCAACGGGTTCATGCTCATGCTCAACCGCGCCTTCTTCTCGTTGCAGTCGCCCTGGATCCCGACCTGGGTCGCTCTCGCCAACCTCGGGCTCAACGCCGCGCTCGACGCGGCCTTCTACAGCGTCGGGATCTGGGGGCTGCCGCTTGCGACGTCGCTGGGGAACATCGCCTGCTCCGCGGCCCTGTTCGTGCTGCTGCGCCGGCGTCTGGGGCGGATCGAGATGGGGGAGACGATGCGCACGGTCGTCCGCGTGACCGCCGCGAGCGCAGTGCTCGCCGGCGTCGCCTACGGGCTCTGGTGGCTGATCGACCGCGGGCTCGGCGACTCGCTCGGCCCGGCCCTCGTCGCCGTCCTGGTTGCGCTCGCGGGCGGGCTGGGCGCCTACGTCGTGTCCTGCCGTGCGCTCGGCGTCCGCGAGCTGGAGGCGCTGCTCGCGCTCGGCCGCCGCCCGGCGTGATCGAGTTTCGCCCGCTCGCCGAGGAGGACCTGGCGCAGGTCGAGGAGTGGCTCGCGCGACCGCATGTCGCCCGCTGGTGGCGCGACGAGATCGCCGACACGCTGGCGGAGCTCCGCGCCGCGATCGAGGGCCGCGACGCAAGCGAGCAGCACGTGATCCTGCTCGACGGGCGTCCGATCGGGTTGATCCAGACGTACCTGGCCGCGGATCACCCGGAGTGGGAGGCGATCGTCCAGGTCGGTCCCGGCGTCGCCGGGCTCGACCTGTTCGTCGGCGACGAGGAGCTGATCGGCCGGGGTCTCGGGCCGCGCATCATCGCTGCGTTCGCACGAGAGGTCGTCCTGGCCCGCGACGGCGTCGACGCCGTGATCGCGACCGTCGAGGAGGCGAACCGCCGCTCGTGGCGCGCCTTCGAGAAGGCGGGGTTCCGCCACGTCCGGGACGTCGTGGAGGACGGCCTCCCCTGCCGGCTGCTGCGCCTCGACCGGGGCGCCGCCGCCTCCTCCGGCGATCCGCCCGGGGAGCGACGGTGAGCGCCCGTTCGCCCACGGTCGCGCTACTCGGATCGGGCGGCGTAGCTCTCGCTGCCGAGCATGTGCAGCGAGACGTAGGGCTCGTCCCCGACGACCCAGCTGTCGTGGCCGGGCGGAACGTAGAAGAGATCGCCCGCCTTCATCAACCGCTCGGTGCCGTCGTCCATCCTCACCGCCGCCTGTCCGCTGAGCACGAGGCCGACGTGCTCGACCAGGCACGACGCCGTGCCGGCCGTCGGGGCGACGTGCTCCGACCACCGCCAGCCCGGCTCGTACGTCGCGCGGCCGACCGTCACCGACCCGACGCGGTAGACCTCGAAGCGGCCCTTCTCGAACTCCCGCGTCTCGGCCGGGGCGTCGAGGTGGACGAGCTCGAGAATCATCGCGCTCCGCCTTTCTCGCCGACGAGGTCGGCGAAGCGCGGGTCGTCGCGGATCGACCCGAGGTCCTCGTCTGCCCGCGCGTTGTCCGCGAGGTCGGGCCGCTCTACGACCGCGGCGGCGAGGTGCTCGAGCGCTGCGTCCGCCTCGCCGAGCCGAGCTTCGGCGCAGGCGACGTTGTAGAGCAGGACGCCGCGATCCTCGTACCGGTCGAGCGCCTCGACGAGCAGCCGCTTCGCCGCGTCGTAGCGGCCGGCCTCGAACAGCGGCAGGACCTCGGCGTTCGTCTCCCACGCCCTGGCGACGAAGGGGACGCCCGGAGCGGCGCCGACCGCGAGGACCGTCGTGTTCGCGTCCGCCGCCACCGCCCCCCTCCTGGCCGCGGGGTCGGGAACGAACACGATCGCGCCCGCCGGCGCGTCCACCTCGCTGCCCTCGACGGTGAAGGTGGCGCGTCCGGAGACGACCACGTAGAGCTCCTCGTGGCCTGACGGCTTCTCGTCGTGCGCGGGGATGACCGGCGCGCCCGCCTCGCGACCGGAAAACGCGTTGATCCCGAACGCCTGGACTCCCAGCTCGCGCCGGATCGGCGACCAGCCGTCGTCGCGCTGCAGGTCGGCGATCGTGGCCGTCCGGTACCGCTTCTCGTTCATCTGGCTCCTCTCGTCGGCCCCGCTACGCTCACTCGCGATGGACCAGGGCACGATTCGCAACTTCTCGATCATCGCGCATATCGACCACGGCAAGTCGACGCTGGCCGACCGCATCCTCGAGCTGACCGAGACGGTCACCGGCCGCGCGATGCGCGAGCAGGTCCTCGACACGATGGAGCTCGAGCGCGAGCGCGGGATCACGATCAAGGCGCAGGCGGTCCGGGTGCTGTGGAAGGGCCACCAGCTGAACCTGATCGACACCCCCGGCCACGTCGACTTCACCTACGAGGTCTCGCGGTCGCTGCAGGCGTGCGAGGGGGCCCTGCTGGTCGTCGACGCCGCCCAGGGAGTGGAGGCCCAGACGGTCGCGAACGCGTATCTCGCGATCGAGAACGACCTCGAGATCGTCCCGGTCGTGAACAAGATCGACCTGCCCCAGGCCGATCCCGACGGGGCCGCCGCGGAGATCTCGGAGCTCGTCGGGGACACGCCCGACCACGTCCTGCGCATCTCGGCGAAGACCGGCGAGGGGGTCGCGGACGTCCTCGACGCGATCGTCGAACGGGTTCCCGCACCGGCCGGCGACCCGTCGGCGGCGCCGCGTGCGCTGATCTTCGACTCGTCCTACGACCAGTACCGCGGCGTGGTCGCCTTCGTCCGGGTCGTCGACGGGGTGTTCCGGCGCGGCGAGAGCCTGCGCGCGATGGCCCTGGGCACGCGGTTCGACGCCGAGGAGCTCGGCTTCCTCTCGCCGACCATGCGGCCGGTCGACGAGCTCTCCGCCGGCGAGGTCGGCTACGTGATCACCGGGCTGAAGGACGTCTCGCGCCTGCGGGTCGGCGACACGCTGACCGCCGTGGCGCGGCCCGCCGCCGAGCCGCTCCCCGGCTACAAGGACGTGAAGCCGATGGTCTTCGCCGGCCTCTTCCCGACCGACTCCGACCAGTATCCGGAGCTCCGCGACGCGCTCGAGAAGCTGAAGCTGAACGACGCCGCGCTCTTCTACGAGCCGGAGACCTCGCAGGCGCTCGGCTTCGGCTTCCGCTGCGGCTTCCTCGGCCTGCTGCACATGGAGATCGTCCGCGAGCGCCTCGAGCGCGAGTTCGATCTCGACCTGCTCGTCACCGCGCCCAACGTCGCCTACCGGGTGCTGACGAAGGCGGGCGAGGAGGTCGAGGTGCACAACCCGGCCGAGATGCCGCGCGAGGTCGAGCTGGTCGAGGAGCCGTACGTCCGGGCGTCGATCATCGTCCCGAAGGACGGGGTCGGGGCGGTGATGGAGCTGAACAACGACCGGCGGGGCCGCTTCGACCACATGGAGTACCTCTCCGAGGGCCGGGTGCTGCTCTCCTACGACCTGCCGCTCGGGGAGATCGTTCTCGACTACTACGACCAGCTGAAGTCGCGCACCCGGGGGTATGCCAGCTTCGACTACGACTTCGCCGGGTTTCGCGAGGGCGACCTGACCCGGGTGGACATCCTGATCGCCGGCGAGCCGGTGGACGCGCTGTCGCTGATCGTGCACCGGGACGGCGCCTACGGGCGCGGACGCGCTCTGGTCGAACGGCTGCGCGAGGAGATCCCGCGGCAGTTCTTCGACGTGCCGGTGCAGGCGGCGATCGGCTCCCGGGTGATCGCGCGCGAGACGATCAAGGCGAAGCGCAAGGACGTGCTTGCCAAGTGCTACGGCGGCGACATCACCCGCAAGCGCAAGCTGCTCGAGAAGCAGAAGGCGGGGAAGAAGCGGATGAAGCAGGTCGGCGCCGTCGAGGTTCCGCAGGAGGCCTTCCTCGCCGTGCTCAACCTGGACGGGGAGAGGCGGCGGTGAGCCGGCGTCGCGCGGCGGGCCTGACCTGGGACGACGTCGTGCGGATCGGGCTCGAGCTGCCCGAGGTCGAGGTCGGGAGCGCGTACGGGACACCGGCGCTCCGGGTGCGCGGCGCCTTCATGTGCCGCGTCCGCGAGGACGGAGAGACGCTGGCGATCCGCTGCGACCTCGACGAGCGGCCGTTCCTGATCGAGGCGAACGAGGGGGTGCTGTTCGTCACTCCGCACTACGAGGCCTGGCCGATGCTGCTCGTCGTCCTGCCGCGCGCCGGAGAGGGGCTGGTCCGCGAGCTGGTCGAGGACGCGTGGGTCGAGCGGGCCCCGAAACGGCTCGTCGAGTCGTACCTCGCCGCGAGGGGGGAGGCATAGGGATGGCGCTCGAGATGCGACCGTCGTGCGAGCGATGCGACGCGCCGCTGTCCGCGGACGGGCTCGCGGCGATCTGCTCGTACGAGTGCACGTTCTGCCCCGCCTGTTCCGAGGCGATGGGGCATGTCGGCTCGAACTGCGGCGGCGAGCTCGTCCCGCGGCCGAGGAGAGTCGATTGACCGGCGTACGTCATCTCTACGTCCACCTGCCGTTCTGCGCGCATCGCTGCGGCTACTGCGACTTCGTCACCGCCGTCGGGCGGCGCGGCCGGCACGAGCCCTACGTGGACGCGCTGCTGGCCGAGCTGGAGCTGGAGCGCGAGGTGCTCGCCCCGCGGCTCGAGTCCGTCTTCCTCGGCGGGGGGACGCCGACCTTCACCGCCCCGGCCGCGCTCGAGCGGCTGCTCGCCGCACTGCCCGATGCCGACGAGGTGACCGTCGAGGCGAATCCGGAGACGGTGACGCCCGAGCTGGCCCTGGTTTTGTCACGAAACGGTGTCAACCGTGTGTCGATCGGCGCGCAGTCCTTCCAGCCTCGGCTCCTGAGCGTGCTCGAGCGCCGTGCGGGGCCGGACGACGTCCGCGGTGCGGTCTACGCTCTTCGTGATGCCGGATTTGACAACATCTCGCTCGACCTCCTCTACGGCATCCCCGGCCAGAGGCCCGCCGACCTCGACGCCGACCTCGCCGAGGCGCTCGAGCTCGCGCCCGAGCATCTGTCCTGCTACGAGCTGGAGGCCAAGCCGGGCACGCGGTTCACCCACGCCCACGGAGCCGAGCTGGAGCGCCAGGCCGAGTCGATGGAGTCGTACTTCGAGCGCGTCGTCGAGACGCTGACGGCGGCCGGCTATCGATGGTACGAGACGGCGAACTTCTGCCGGGCGGGTGGCGCAGCGGCCGGACGCGACCTGCGCGCGAAGCACAACCTCGGCTACTGGCTCGGGCGGGACTACCTCGGAATCGGGATCGGCGCGGTCTCGACGATCGACGGCGTCCGGCGGCGGAACACCCGTCGGCTCGCGGCGTACGTGGCCGCGCTCGCGGGCGGGGAGCGACCGGCGCGCGACCTCGAGCCGCTCGGCGACGACGTGCGACGGCGCGAGGCGGTCATGCTCGGGCTGAGGCTCGACGAGCCGCTGCCGCTCGACGGGCTCGAATCGGCGGTCGACGCTCCGGCCCTCGAGCGGCTCGAGCTGCTCGGCCTGGCCAAACGCGGCCGGAGCGGCACGGGCTCGCGCACGCTCGTGCTGACGCCGCGCGGCCGATTCCTCGGCGGCGGCGTCACGGCCGAGCTCCTGGCGTAGCATTTTCGGCAGGAGCACTCGTGAACGCACCGGCCCCAGATCTCAGCGAGCGTCAGCGCCAGATTCTCGTCCGCGTGGTCGAGGAGTACGTCGCGACCGGTCAGCCGGTCGGCTCGAAGAACCTCGTCGAACGCGCCGGCATGCGGGTCTCGCCGGCGACGGTCCGGAACGAGCTCGCGGAGCTCGAGCGCGTCGGGTTGCTCACGCATCCGCACACGTCGGCGGGGCGCGTGCCGACCGACCGCGGCTACCGCTACTACGTCGACCGGTTGCTCGAGCGGCCCGCGCCGCGCCCGGCGACCTTCCCGCTCGACCTGACCGAGGCGCGCAGCGAGGTCGACTCGGCGCTCCAGGCGACCACCGAGATGCTGTCGCAGGTGACGAGGCTGGTCGCCCTGGTCTCGGCCCCTCCGATCGAGACCGCGACGCTCCGCCACGTCGAGGTGCTGCTCCTCCAACCTCAGGTCGTGATGGTGGTCGTGATCACCTCGACCGGCGGTGTGACGAAGCGCGTCTACGCGTTCGACGCGCCCATCGACCCGGGGCTCGCCCACTGGGCGGGGGCGTATCTGAAGGACCAGCTCGTCGGACTGACCCTCGGCAGCGCCCAGCTGCGGAAGCGCCTCGCCGACCCCGACCTTTCGTCCGTGGAGCGATTCTTCCTCGACGCGCTGAGCGGTGCGTTCACGGAGGCGGAGGACGCCGAGCAGCGCGTCTACGTGGGCGGCGCCGCGGGCTTCCTCGACGACGTGCGTGACGAGGACCTCAGCTCCTACCGGTCGCTGATCGAGCTGCTCGAGCGGCGCCGCGTGCTGCTCGACATGCTGGCCGAGGCGCTCGACCCGCTCAGGCCGTTCGTGCGCGTCGGCGACGAGCTCGCGAACCCGGCGCTCCGCGACCTCGCGCTCGTGGGCGCGGCGTACGGGATCGCCAACCGGACGCTCGGCGCCGTCAGCCTGATCGGCCCGTCGCGCATGGACTACGACAAGGCGATCCGGACGGTCCGCTCGGCTGCTGCCGAGCTCTCGCGGTTCGCCGAGGTCGTCTACACCGACAACTAGCGGCGATGGCGACCACGAACCGCGACTACTACGAGCTCCTCGGCGTCGAGCGCACCGCCTCCGAGGCCGAGATCAAGAAGGCGTTTCGCGCGCGCGCGCGCGAGCTGCACCCGGACGTCTCCGAGGCGCCGGACGCGGAGGAGCGCTTCAAGGAGGTCGTCGAGGCCTACGAGGTGCTCTCGAACGCGGAGCGACGGGAGATCTACGACCGGTTCGGCCACGCCGGCCTCCGGGGACAGGGCTTCACGCCCACGAGCTTCGACTTCGGCACGCTCGGCGATCTCTTCTCGGCCTTCTTCGGCGACGACCTGTTCGGCGTCGGGGGCAGGCCGCGCGGCGGCGCCAGGGGCGGCGACGTCGCCGCCGAGGTCGAGATCGAGCTTGCCGACGCAGCACGCGGCGTCGACCGCGAGGTGCCGATCGAGGTGGCCGTCGTCTGTCCCGCGTGCGACGGCAGCGGCGCCGAGCCCGGAACCGCGCCCGTCGCCTGCCCCACCTGCGGCGGCGCGGGCCGGCTGCAGGCCGTCTCCGACACCGTCTTCGGCCAGTTCGTCCGGACGCAGACCTGCCCGCGCTGCGCAGGTGTCGGCAGCGTCGTCGAGCATCCGTGCTCGGCCTGCGACGGCGCCGGCCGGGTGCTGGAGGAGCGGAAGCTCACGGTTCAGATCCCGCCGGGCATCCACGACGGCCAGCGGATCCGGCTCGGCGGCGAGGGTCACGCCGGGGCTCTGGGCGGCCGTGCCGGCGACCTGTACGTGCTCGTGCGCGTCCGGCCCGACCCACGGTTCGCGCGCGAGGGCAACGATCTCTTTGCGACCGTCGACCTGACGATCACGCAGGCCTCGCTCGGCGCGACGGTGACGGTGCCGACGCTGGAGGGCGAGGTCGAGCTCGCGTTCGAGCCCGGGACGCAGCCCGGCGAGATCCGCGTCCTCCGCGGCCAGGGCATGCCGGTCCTCCAGGGTCGCGGCCGCGGGGACCTGAAGCTGCTCGTCAACGTCGCGGTGCCCCGGCGGCTGACGGACGAGCAGCGGCGGCTGCTGCGGGAGTTCGAGGAGGCGTCGGACTCGAGCACGTACGAGCCGGACGAGGGATTCTTCGACAAGCTGAAGAGCGCCTTCCGCTAGATCGGGCATGCGATTCGGCGGCTGTTCCGGCAGCGGCGGCCGATCGCACGCATAGTCCCGGGCGTGCCCGATCTGCTCCGCGTCTCCGTGACCGTTCCTCCCGGCGAGGCCGAACGCGCCCGCGCGATCATGCTCGAGCTCTTCCCGCAAGGCTTCGAGGAGCGCGAGAGCCCGGACGGGATCGAGCTCGCCGCGTACACCGACCCGGCGGGCGAGGAGCGGTTGTGGTCCGCCTTCGGCGGCGCCCGCTCGACGGAGGTCGAGGAGGGGTGGGAGGATCGCTGGCGTGCGTTCCACCGGCCGGTGCGGGTCGGGCCGCTCTGGGTCGGGCCGCCGTGGGAGCAGCCCGACGACGGCGCGCTCGCGGTCGTGATCGATCCCGGCCGCGCCTTCGGGACGGGCGGCCACGCGACCACGCGGCTCTGCCTGGAGCTCCTCCTCGACCTGCCGAGCAGCAGCCTGCTCGACGTCGGGTGCGGCTCCGGTGTGCTCGCCATCGGCGCCGCCCGGCTCGGCTTTGCGCCTGTGCTCGCGGTGGACGTCGACGCGCAGGCGGTCGAGGCGACGTCCAGGAACGCCGCCGCCAACGGCGTCGCCGTCGCGGTCCAGCAGGCCGACGCCCTGGTCGATCCGCTGCCGGAGACGGCCCTGGCGGTCGTCAATGTCGCGGCGGAGGCCGACCAATCGATCGCGGAGCGGCTCCGCTGCGAGCGGTTGGTCACGTCCGGGTACCTGGCCGCGGAGTCGATCGACCTGCGCGGGTACTGTCGGACGGGCCGTCGGGAAGCCGAGGGCTGGGCCGCAGACCTGCACATGCGGACGGAGTAAGGTCCCCGGCCGATGGCTCGGTTCTCCGTCGAGTTCCTCGGCTGCAAGGTCTCACACGCCGATGCGCAGGCCCTGCGCGAGCGGCTGCTCGCGGACGGGCACGCCGAGGCGCCCGACGGCGACGTCGCGGTCGTCAACACGTGCTGCGTGACGCACGAGGCGCTGAGGAAGTCCCGGCACGCCGCCTCGCGCGCGGCGCGGACCCACCGGCGTGTCTACGTCACCGGCTGCGGCGCGAACCTCTCGGCCGATGCGTTCGCAGGCCTGCCCGCCAACGTCGTCGTCGTCGCGCGACCCAGCGAGGAGACTCCCGCGGCGGTCTCGGAGGCCGTGGGCGCGATCGGGTGCGTGCAGGCAGATGCACGGCTGGAACGGGTGCGGGCGTTCGTGAAGGTGCAGGACGGTTGCAGCTTCTCGTGTGCGTTCTGCGTCATCCCACGCGTCCGTGGCGCGTCGCGCAGCCGCCGTGCCGCCGCCGTCCTCGAGGAGGTGCGGCGGCGCGTCGGTCAGGGGCACCGCGAGGTCGTCCTCACCGGCATCAACCTCGGCTGCTACCGGGACCGCGAGGCGGGCTACGACCTGCCCCGGCTGATCCGCGAGGCGGGCGCCGTTCCGGGGCTCGCACGTCTGCGGCTGTCCTCGATCGAGGTCAACCACCTGAACGAACGGCTCGTCTCCGCGCTCGAGGAGACGCCGACCGTCGCGCGGCAGCTTCACGTACCGCTTCAGTCCGGCGACGACCGTGTCCTCGCCGCGATGCGCAGACGCTACGACGCGCGCGGCTACCTGCGCCGGGTCGGCCTCGTCCGCGATTTCAACCTGACCACCGACGTGATCGTCGGATTCCCGGGCGAGGACGAGGCGGCGTTCGCCCGGACGCTGGCCGTGGTCGAGGAGGCCGGGGCGACGAAGGTGCACGTGTTTCCCTACTCGCCGCGGCCCGGAACGAGCACGGCGAGCGCGGACACGGTTCCCAGGGCCGTCAAGCAGGAGCGGAGCGCGCGGCTGCGCGCGCGTTCGCACGAGGCGTGTCTGCGCCGCTGGCGGTCGAAGATCGGGGCCGAGGACGTCGTCCTGGTCGACCGACCCGGCCGTGGCTACGGCGACGACTACTCGCCGTGGCTGGTCGACGCACCTGTCGGCGCCGTCGTGCGGGTGCGCGCCGGCGGCGTCACCGACGAGGGGATCCTGGCCGCGTGAGCGTCTCGGCCGACTGCATCTTCTGCAAGATCCACCGCGGCGAGCTGCCCGCGACCGTCGTCAACCGCGAGGAGGGCCTGCTCGCGATCGAGGACATCAACCCGAAGGCGGACGTGCACGTGCTCGTCATCCCGGAGCAGCACATCGAGACGTTCCGCGACATCGGCGACCTCTCGGAGCCGGAAGCGAAGCGCATGCTCGACTTCGTCGCCGCGACGGCGAAGAAGATCGGTCTCGACGAGTACCGGCTGATGGTCTTCTGCGGCGCAGGCGCCGGGCAGACGGTGTTCCACCTCCACTGGCACGTCCTGGGCGGCCGAGTCCGCGGGATGCCGAGATGAGGGGTCTGACCCCTGCCTGCAACGATTCCGCGCCGGTTTGTCCACCGCTCCGCGTAACCATGCGCCTCGTCGTCCGTTACGGCCATGACAGGGGTCTGACCCCTGACATGGCCGCTCTCGCCACGTCCGCGGAGCCTGCCGCATGAGCCTGATCGCGCGCCTCGAAGACGAGCTGGCGGCGGCGATGAAGGCGCGCGACGCGGCCCGGAGAGACGCGCTGCGGCTGATCCTGTCCAGCCTTCGCGCCGCCGAGAAGGAGCTGCAGCGCCCGCTCCACGACGACGAGGAGTTGCAGGTGCTGCAGCGGGAGCGCAAGCGCCGGCTGGAGTCGATCGAGGCGTTCCGCAGCGGCGGCCGCGAGGAGCAGGCGGCGGTCGAGGAGGCCGAGCTCGCCGTGCTGGAGCAGTTCATGCCGGAGCCGCTCTCCGAGGACGAGCTCGAGCGGATCGTGGACGACGCGATCGCCGAGGTGGGGGCGACGAGCATCCGCGACCTCGGCAGGGTGATGGCGGACGTGATGCCGCAGGTCGCAGGCCGAGCCGACGGCTCGAGCGTCAGCCAGCTCGTCCGCGAGAAGCTGGCCTAGAACACGCGGGGGAACCCCTCGCACCCGCTCGCACCCGCTCGCACCCGCTCGCACCCGCTCGCACCCGCTCGCACCCGCTCGCACCCGCTCGCACCCGCT
>Ga0070741_10017672_pt1 | contig 11679 bp, 12 predicted proteins | sample Coa_R1_4_FD_66440 | JGI IMG/M metagenome (GOLD analysis project Ga0070741, IMG submission 66440) | Surface soil microbial communities from Centralia Pennsylvania, which are recovering from an underground coalmine fire - Coalmine... | ecosystem: Environmental > Terrestrial > Soil > Unclassified ...
GCAAATACTGTCAGCGCGGACTGTGCGCGGAGGATGCCGCGCTTGTCGAAGATTCGCTCGCCTGCAAGAATCATCACGAGGAACAAGTCCGCGGGTTGGTCCTGCTCGAAGCGCGCGGCCACTTGAGTTTCATACCCCTGATCCGACGGTTTGTAGAAATAAGTCCCGAGCAATCGCTTGGGTAAATATTGTTGCGGCGTGAAGTGTCCCTCGAACTCATGCGGATACGCATAATCCCTGCCATGGCCCATCGCGGCGGCGTCGCGGTTGCCATCTTGTAGATGACGCGGCACGGAGATTTGCCCCTCGTCTTCGATTTTCTTCATGGCCTTGAAATAGGAGCCCGCACTGTTTGATTTCGGCGCGGTGGCAAGATACAGAGTTGCCTCGACGATGGGATAAACTCCCTCAGGCAGACCAATGTAATCAAAGGCTTGCGCCGCGGAGGATGCCACGACGATTCCCATTGGGTCGGCCAGCCCGATATCTTCACCTGCTAAGATGATCAACCGTCGCAAAATGAAGCGCGGGTCTTCACCGGCGTACAACATCTTCGCCAGCCAATACAATGCGGCGTCCGGGTCGGAGCCGCGCACGGATTTGATGAACGCGCTGATCGTATCGTAATGCGCGTCGCCGTCTTTGTCGTAGAGAACCGCGCGGCGTTGAATCGACTCTTGCGCCACATCCAGCGTGATGTGGATGGTCCCGTCTTTATCAGGCGAGGTGGATTCAACGGCCAGTTCAATTGCGTTTAACGCGTTGCGCGCGTCGCCGCCGGCCACTTCGATTAAATGGGCGCGCGCCTCGGGGTCCAGACTGACGCGCTTGTTTCCGTAGCCGCGCTCTTTGTCTGCCAGCGCGCGGTCAATCAGAATTCCGGTCTCTTCCTGATTCAGACTTCGCAGTTGAAAAACGCGCGAGCGCGAAATCAGCGCGCCGATGACTTCAAAATATGGGTTCTCGGTCGTCGCGCCGATGAAGGTCACGGTTCCGTTCTCGACGTGCGGCAGGAGCGCGTCTTGCTGGGCTTTGTTCCAGCGATGGACTTCATCCACAAAAAGAATCGTGCGTTCGTTGTGAAGCCGTCTGCGCTCCAGCGCGGCCTCGACGACCTCGCGCAGTTCCGCCTTGCCCGCCAAAATGGCGGAGATGGTGACGAAATGACTCTTGGTGGTGTTGGCGATGACTTGTGCGAGGGTCGTTTTGCCTGTGCCGGGCGGTCCCCATAAAATGATGGACGAGAAAAGTTTATCGGCCTCGATGGCGCGCCGCAGAAGTTTGCCCTCGCCGATGATGTGTTCCTGCCCGATGTATTCATCCAGCGTGCGCGGCCGCATACGCGCCGCGAGCGGCGCTTCGGTTTTCATGCGTTCCTGCATGGCATGATCGAAAAGATCGGGCATATTGTGATTATAGCAGGTCAAAGTAAAAAGACCGGGCTCATGCGTAAACTTTGTGCAAAGCTACGAGAGCAACGATGTGCATTGGCGAAATGCACTTGAGATTGCTACGAAACTCAGCCATGCGGCGACATAGCACCGCTCAGATAATCTTTATAGACACCTTTGAAAGGCCATAAGTGATTTCGTACATCCGTCTACATGTCTTCCGCCGTATTCGTGTGTACTTCTCGCATACCGTCACCATCGTCATCACGAGCCCATTCATGTACTGCACGGCAAACGGCGGTATGTTCATGAATGTGTGATTGTACGATTGCCACTCATCGGTATAGCAAGTGGCTTCTTTCAATGTAAACCAATGAACTTGCGTTTCCAGTGTTTTTCGGTTGGTATGGTGAACCACACGCAAGCGGACTTGTCCGCTTTCCCGCCCCACAGTTCCAATGATGGGAGGCCGATCATTAGCGTAAATTCCGTGTCCGCGCTGCTTATTGGCTCGTTTTTTTTTTAGGCGGATCGTCTGGGTTGAAGTGACTTCCGCCTTTTTCCCCACATTCTGGAACATTTCGTCTGTTTCAGAGTGACAGTCGAGGAGTGCAGTTGTCGGTCGTTCGAGTTCGGTGTTGACCATGCGCCGTCGGGCGCATGGTCAACACCGTTTGTAACTCAATCGCAGTTCGGATGCCAGTTCACGTGTGGTCTCTCCTTTGCAAATGCCCCGCATCAGCAGAACCACTTGCATGGATGTCCATTGACTACCTTGAAAGACCGTTCCTGTGTGCAGGTTAAGAATTGTCCTGCACTCTTTACACCAAAGAACTTCCAGTTCGCTGGTTTGGGCACTGTCCAGGCCCTTTCGGCACGTGGGACATTTTAATCCATTTGGATGAAAATACTGTCGGAACCACTCAACATTGTTTTCGTAGTCAAGCAATTCTGTGATTGGAACTTCCATACCTGAAGTCTATCACTTCACGGCACTTCCTTTACACATAATCCTTGAACTTATTGATGAAAGGTAAAACGATCGTAGTACACGTCAAGGTAAACTTTGTCTTTATTATTCCAGCAATAACCGCCGCCAGACACATTGGTTTGTTGTTTAGGATCGTTTATCCAAGCATAGGCCCAATAACAAGATCCTCCGAGCGTTTGTGGTACCTGTGCTGATACATTTTGACCTCTTGGGATATTAGAAAACGATAAATAGCCACACTGGCCAAATTTATTCTTTGTACTGATGCCAATTGTCACTGTAATTAAGCCCTTAGTATTATTTCTGATCACTAAAAGAAATGTTGGCCCTGCCTGCGCGACGTCCATGGGCGCATTGCACGGATCGCCGGATGAACCACCAGAGGCGGGTGGAACAGTCGGTTGTGTTTGTGTAGATAATGTCGGTAACGGAATCGGCGTGGGGCTGGGGAGCGGTGTGTCTGTGGGAATCGGCGTAGGCGGAATCGGAGTCGCAGTGGGAATGGCGGCTTGAGTCAACGCGACCATGGTGTTAGCCGCCGCCACTGCTGATGCTTGAACCTGTGCCGGATCAATTGTCGGGGTCGCTTTAGGGCCGCACGCGGTCAACAGAAAAGCCAGCACGGATGCGACGAATAAAATGCGTTTCATTTGTTGATTTTCTCCATTTCTATTCAATTACCAAGTTGATCCATTGATATATTTGATTTGGGCCTTTCTAATTAGGCGACGAAACGACCTCCATGAACTGAGTCACAACATCGCGCAACATTCGTTCAGGGAGCGCGCCCACTTGTCGGTGGACGATCTTTCCGCCGGAAACAAACAACATAGTCGGGATGCCTTGCACGCCGTACTTGCCGGCCCATTCGGGATTCTCGTCTGTATTGACTTTAGCAACCACAAGTTTGCCCGCGTATTCCTTCGCGAGTTTTTCAAGAATCGGCGCAACCATTTTGCAAGGTCCGCACCAGGGCGCCCAAAAGTCAACGATCACCGGAATGGGTGATTTCAGCACGGTTTGTTCGAATGCCGTGTCGGTTACATGGATGGGTTCTTCGATCATACTGATATTATCTTCCTTTATCTTACAAATTTTCACTGCCTTATGCAAGGCGAAGGCAGTATATCACAAAACCTGCATGATATAATCCCGCCCGATGGTTGATTTTTTATCGCGCTGGCGCGCCGGTCTATCGAAAACAAGCAAATCAGCATTCGGTCGCCTCGCAGGATTGCTTGGCGCAACAGAAATCAAGCAAGAAATATGGGACGATTTGGAAGCGCTTTTGATTCAAGCGGACCTGGGAATCGAAACAACCGCCGACGTGATTACCTCTCTTCAACGCATCGTTCGGGACCGGGGACTGACGCGCGCGGACGAGCTTTCCTCCGCGCTGAAAGCAGAACTCCGTTCGCGGCTCATGCCTGCTCCCGCACTGGATTGGTCGGCGCGACCCTCGGTGATTCTAGTTGTCGGAGTCAACGGCTCGGGCAAGACAACGACGATTGCGAAATTGGGAAAGCGTTTTTTAGATGAAGGCAAATCGGTTTTATTCGGCGCGGCGGATACGTTCCGCGCCGCGGCGGTGGATCAACTTCAAGTTTGGGGCGACCGCCTCAAGGTCGAGGTGGTTGCGGGCGCTCCTGAGGGCGATCCCGGCGCGGTGGCGTACAATGCGGTTCAGGCTGGAGTCGCACGCAAAGTAGACATCATCCTGATTGATACTGCCGGACGTTTGCATACGCGCTTCAATTTGATGGAAGAGTTGAAGAAAGTATATCGTGTGGTCGGCAAAGCCTTTGCTGGTGCGCCGCATCAGGTCTGGATGGTGCTGGACGCGACCACCGGTCAAAACGCGTTGCAACAAGCGCGCGCGTTTAAGGACGCCGTGAAAGTGAGTGGCGTAATTTTGTCAAAGTTGGATTCATCCGCGCGCGGCGGAATGGCGTTTGCAATCCAACATGAACTCGGCCTGCCCATTTTGTACGCGGGGCTTGGCGAACATCTCGATGATTTACAACCCTTTGATGCAGACGCATTTGTGGATGGAATTCTAGGATCATAATTTTGGAGGAATCATGCAAGATCTGCTCGACCGTTTGACTCGCGCGCAAGAATTGACTTCTCAGCTTTTGGAGCGTCTTTGACTTCGCGGACAAAGAAAAAAAATTAGCCGAACTCGAAAAGGAAGTTGAAAAACCGGATTTCTGGGACGACTCGACCGCCGCGCAGAAGACGATGAAGACTGTTTCCCGCTTGCGCGATGAAGTCGAATCCTGGCGCAAATTTAATCGGCGTCTACATGATTTGATCGAACTCGCACGACTGGATGATGAGTCTCTGCGACCTGATCTTGAAAAAGAAATCACCGCGCTCGAAACAGACCTGGATAAACGTTCGTTCGACGCGATGCTCTCCGGCCCATACGATGAGGATTCTGCCTTGCTTGCCATCCACGCCGGCGCTGGCGGCACGGACTCACAAGATTGGGCCGCGATGCTCGAGCGCATGTATTTGCGCTGGGCTGATGCGCGCGGATATAAAACTGAAATCCTTGATCGCACCGACGGCGAAGAGGCCGGTTTGAAAAGTGTGACGATCGCGATTGATGGGAAGTACGCGTATGGGTATTTGCGTTCGGAAAAAGGCGTGCATCGCCTGGTGCGGCTCTCGCCGTTCGACGCTGCGCATCGGCGCCACACCTCATTTGCTCTGGTGGAGATTCTCCCACAAGTTGCCATGGATGATGCAGAGATTGAGATCAATCCTAATGATTTGAAGATGGATGTTTTTCGTTCATCCGGCGCAGGCGGACAAAATGTTCAAAAGAATGCGACGGCTGTGCGGCTGACTCACATTCCGACCGGAATCGTTGTGACTTGTCAGAACGAGCGCTCGCAGCTTCAAAACCGCGAGAACGCCATGCGTGTTCTGCGCGCCCGCCTGTTGGAAATCAAACATGCGGAAAAAGATCAGGAGATCGCGGTTTTGCGCGGCGAATATACCAAGGCCGAGTGGGGCAGTCAAATCCGCTCGTATGTTTTGCATCCCTATCAAATGGTGAAAGATCATCGGACGGATTTTGAAACCGGCAACACACAGTCTGTTTTGGACGGCGATCTTGATTCGTTTATGGAAGCATACTTGCGTCAGTCCGCAAATTAACGAGGATAATATGTGGAAAAGAATCTATCGTGCAATTTTCAATCGAGAAAACTTTCTGGCACTGATGCTGGCCCTGATTCTTATCGCGCTCGTTATCTTTACCGCTGACACGACTCCGACCTGGATCTATCAAGGCTTCTAAATGACCATCGTTCAAATCGCGATCCTTGCCATTGTTGCTTTGATACTGGGTCGTCTGTCAAAAGGCCGCGAACTCGCTCTGCTGGCAGTCAGCGCGTTTGTTGTTTTCTGGCTTCAGCCCGACGAGCCTTTTGTGACGCTTCGGTTTTGGATTCCAGTAGCGACCCTGGGTATTGCCGTCCTTGCTTGGGCATTGACATCCGCGCCGGAAGCGCGCGGTTGGAAGCAAAATTGGCCCGCCGCGGCAGTCTTAGTCGGTGTCGTTTTGTTGATGGACTTGAATCGTTATTTCAAACTGGAAAAGGTCTACATAACCGGCACTCCGCTTCTTCCGTTGACCTTCGGTGGGCTCGCCGGGATTTTTGCTTTTGTTCTCCTTTTGCTTCGCTGGCAAAAAGCCAATCGCTTTTGGATGGTCATTACATTCATTGGAATTATCGCCATCTTTAGTTTTCTCAAGACTCCCTCTTTGGTAAAAATAGTATCGGACTTTGCCGTCAATCGTCGCGGCCAGGGTGCAGGCGCAATCACTGCATCGTTATCGTGGCTTGGCTTTTCCTACATTGCTTTCCGTTTAATGCATACCATTCGTGATCGTCAATCCGGGCGTCTGCCGTCGCTGACTTTGGGGGAATATGTCAACTATGTGATTTTCTTTCCCTCGTTTACAGCCGGCCCAATTGACCGCGCTGAACGTTTTATCAAAGAACTACGCGTGCCACTTTCACTTGGCAACGAGGATTGGATTGACGCTGGCACGCGCTTTTTTGTGGGTCTTTTCAAAAAATTTGTCGTTGCTGATTTGCTGGCTGTGATTTCATTGAATGATTTGCTTGTTTCTCAAGTTAAGACTGCCGGATGGATGTGGGTCTTTCTCTACGCGTATGCTTTTCGCATCTACTTCGACTTCAGCGGTTACACCGATATTGCCATCGGTCTGGGGCGCATCATGGGTATTCGTCTGCCCGAGAATTTCGCCGCGCCTTATCTCAAACCCAATCTGACTCAGTTCTGGAACTCCTGGCACATGACGCTGACGCAATGGTTCCGTTCCTACTTTTTCAATCCATTCACGCGCGCCTTGCGTTCTGGCAAACGTCCCTGGCCGGTTTGGATCGTCATTCTTGTGACGCAGGTCAGTACGATGGTCTTGATTGGTCTCTGGCATGGCGTGACAGCCGGATTTGCTTTGTGGGGACTCTGGCATGGATTGGGGCTCTTCATTCAGAATCGCTGGAGCGAATTCACGCGTAATCGTATGCCGGCCTGGGCTCAATCTCGCCATGGGCAAGTTGCTCTTAACATTGTAAGCATCTTTGTGACTTTCAATTTTGTCGCTCTAGGTTGGCTATTCTTTAATCTGTCCACGCCTATCATCGCCTGGCGGGCAATGTTGAGATTGTTTGGATCAGCTTGACGCAAAACATGATCCGTTGCCCTTGTCAGTTAAACTCATTGCTTTTGTGAGGAATTTGAAATGCCTGATTCAATCATTGCGATTCTCGAACAACATATAGCCTCTAAGATTTTGAAACAACCTAACCGGAGGATCAAGCCCGATGAAGCCATCATCTCCAGCGGCCTGATTGACTCGTTCAGTCTTGTGGACCTTGCGCTGTTCGTCGAAGACACGTTTAATGTGCGGATGGATGATTCAGAGTTGAATGCCCAAACTTTCGATAATTTGGATCAATTGGCATCCATCATTCAGACCCGACAGAAAAAATCATGACGTTTTCCGAGCGATTGCAATCGCATCTTGGCCGGACCCCCGAGCGGGTGGCCGTTTATCTTCAACATTCCGGCCAGCCCGATCTTCCAATCACATATCGTCAGTTACTGCGCGGCGCGAATGCTTATGCACGGACATTTGCGCGCGAAAAACTTCAGCCGGGCGAAGTGGTGATCCTCATCCTCCAGCACGGCGTGGATTTGATCTATTCATTCTGGGGTGCAGTCTTGCATGGAGCAATTCCATCCATCATGCCGTTCCTGACGGAAAAATTGTCGCCTGAACGTTATCGTGCTGATTTGGCCGCTTTAATTTCAGTGACAAAGCCTGCCGCAGTAGTGACCTACCCGGAATTTGAGGCAGAAGTGCGTGCAGCTCTAAAACATGGCGATTCTGTTCGGGCTGTAATTGTGACAAATAAACTCGAACTGCAAGCCGATCCCGACTTCAACGCGTTGGCTGGTATGAATCGTTCAGAAAATGATATTGTTTTACTACAACATTCGTCCGGCACAACGGGCTTGCAAAAGGGCGTTGCTCTTTCGCATCGTGCTATCTTCAATCAATTGGATGCATACGGCCAAGCCTTAAACTTGAACAATGGTGATGTGATTGTTTCGTGGTTACCTCTGTACCACGACATGGGCTTGATTGCGGGATTCCTTCTGCCCATTCTATCGGGCGTGCCGTTGGTATTGAGTTCGCCGTTTGAGTGGGTGCGGGCCCCTTATAAGTTGATGCAATCCGTTTCGCAATACAAAGGTACGCTTTCGTGGCTTCCCAATTTCGCATATAACTTTTGCGCTCAGAAGATTCGAGATCGTTCTCTCGAGGGCTTAGATCTATCCTCCTGGCGCGCGGTGATCAATTGCTCTGAGCCGGTGCGCTGGGAGAGCCATCAGGCCTTTTATGAACGTTTTAAATCTTATGGTCTCAAGCTAGATGCGCTTCAGTGTTCATATGCGATGGCGGAAAACGTTTTCGGGGTGACGCAGACCGATCTGTCGCGCCCGCCTAAAGTCGAGGAAATTGATCGGGAGGCCTTCATGACGGAACGCGTCGCGCGCGCGCCTGTCAATGGGCGTCCGGCGATGAAGATGATGTCGTCCGGCAGGCCTCTGGCCAATACGCGTATCCGCGTTTTAGATGAACACGGCAGGGATGTCGGGGACGGAAAAATTGGCGAGATTGCTTTGCAAAGCGATTGCATGTTAACCGGCTATTACAATCGCCCTGACGCGACGAAGAAGGCTTTTCATGATGGCTGGTATTTGACCGGCGATTATGGCTATGTTTCCGAGGGCGAGGTGTTTGTGTCAGGCCGTAAGAAAGATATGATCATTGTGGGCGGCAAGAATGTGTATCCGCAGGATCTGGAATCGTTAACCTATGAGGTACCCGGCGTTCACCCGGGACGTTCGGTGGCGTTCGGGATTTTCAATGACGAGGCCGGGACGGAGGACGTGGTTATCATCGCTGAAGTGGATTCCGAAGACTCTGCGGAACAAGATAGGATTGCTGATTTGATTCGCCGTCACGTTACCAAGAACTCGGCCATTGCCTTGCGCCATGTAAAAGTGGTCGGTCCGAAATGGATCTTGAAAACTTCGAGCGGCAAAACGGCGCGCTCTGCAAATAAAGAGAAATTCTTGAAGGAGTTGGAGTTACAAGGTTGAAAAAGTCCCTCGCAAATGCGAGGGACTTTGCTAAACACCAGTTGGGAGTCGCTTTTCGAGCGTGCGACTCAAAATGTCTTCCTGTTCTGTGGATTTGGATTTGACGCGCTTGCTGTGATGACTCTTGTCGCGGGATTGAGCGCGTTCTTGCGCCATCTGCCAGGCAATCTGCATGGCGGTCAATTCTGGTTCTAGATTCTGTTCTTCCATTTCCACACGGGATTCCTCGCGCTTCTTGCCGCGTTTGCTGCGTTTGTGTTCGCGTTCGGGTTTGACTTCTTCAACGATCTCCGGCTGAAGGGCTTTGATACTCAGACGAATCTGACGCTTCTTGCGATCTACGTTGATAATCATCGCTTCGACCTCATCGCCTTCTTTGACTACGTCGCTGGCGTTCTTTACGTAACCGCGCGCCAGTTCGCTTACGTGGATCATGCCCGGTCGCTCTGCGCCAATGTCAATAAACGCGCCGTAACTCTCGATGCGCACGACTTTACCCTTGACTACTATCTCGGGTTGAAGGTCTTTCCATTCATACATCAAGGGTTTGATCATTGTCAATTCGATGCGATCCTTGCGGGCCTTGCGTACCCAGACTTCAACGGTTTGACCTTCCTTGATAACGTCTTCTACTTTGTTGACAGGTTCTTTTTGAAGCTGTGAAATGTGTAATACACCAGGAACGGACTGCCCAACATCCACCAGCGCCCCCGCTAGTGTGGTCTTGAGAATTTTACCTGTCAGCTTTGTCTTGGGTTCAAGCGCGACAGGCGCTGTATCGGTTGTAACCATAGTTTTACTCCTGCTGTGGGGATAATGCCGACTGGCTATTATACCTGTCAGACATGTATGCGTCAATGTGAAATTGGTTTCAGTTTTATTAGGTTCGACTGGAGCGCGGCATTTGACAAAGAGCTAAACGTAATCAAATTTTTGTTATCTTTGAAACATTCATTTGTTGACGAAATTTCTCTCAGAGGGTAGAATTATTTTTGTTAGACCCCTTGGGTGTTTGGGGGAAAAGAGAATGAAAAAAAAGGAATCGCCGGGTATATATACATTCGTATTCTTTATCGAACTGGGGTGGCCCATATCGCTTCAGTTTATATATCCATCTCAAACGCTTTTGATTGCGTCTTGAGGTGGTTTTCATTTAATTATCAAGTCAATCCGTGCGTTGAGGAGGATCGCCATGGCCCATAATCGCAATAATCGCAAATCCATTTGGTTCGTTCTTTCGCTGACTGTAATACTTTCGCTGATGCTTTCGCTGGTAGCGCCTCTGCCTGCCAGTGCCAGCCCCACCACACAAGGTGGAGACGGCTTGAGCCGCGACTTTAACTCCGAGACCGGCAAGGTGACTTTGATCAGTCCCAGCGGGAATGGCCCTATGTCCGCGACCGAGGCGTTGGGAGTCACTTCCCTCAGTCAGGTTCCAAATGGCGATGTGACTATGGCCTTGGCAGAGCGTTTTGCTCCGGAGTTCGGATTACAAAGCGCTTCGGCATTGGTGCATAAATCAAGCAAGAGGCAAAATGCGCCCATCGCAATCAAAGATAGGTCAGGCAACTTTGTAACTTTCGGGCATTCCCAAATGTGTCATGTGATTGAGCGCCGCACAGCGGATAAGGGCCTGCGTCCTCTGGGTCTCAATCAAACGAGCGGAAAGCTGGTCACCAAAGATGGTTTTGAGGCGAAAAACCGTTGTTTCTGCCAGAGAACGGACATGATATCCAGATGTTTGTTTCCAATCCTTGCGCCCATGTTTGCGGATGTAGCGCAGGTTCTCGTCTCGCTTGAGACGCTCAGACTTGGAATTGCCATGTTTCCAGATGCGCGCATTCTTGCGCGGTGGGATCAGGACTTCAGCGTTTGGGGCATATTGGTTCAGGTTGTTATACACCTTTCGTTTATCATAGCTGCCATCGGCGGCGAAACGGTCAATCGGTTGATCAATCTGTTCCAGCAACGGTCCGGCCATACTGTCATCGCTGATGCTATTCTCGGTCAGTGCGACAGCCTGGATCTCGCCACTATCTGGATCCACGCCTACATGCAGTTTGCGCCAGGTGCGCCGTTTGGATTTGCCGTGTGTGCGTACTTTCCATTCGCCTTCACCATAGATTTTCAAGCCCGTGCTGTCCATGACAATGTCCAAGCGCCCACTCACTTTTTTCGGCAACCTGACCTTCAGCGTCTTCGCACGCCGCGACAAGGTCGTGTGGTCCGGCACACATAAGGCAATCTTGAGCATGGCAAACACTGAACTCACAAATCCTTCTGCTGCTCGGTTGGACAGATGAAACACATTCTTGACCATCTGCATCATGACCATCGCCTGATCGCTGTAATCAAATTGAGCGCCGCGCCGCTTTTCGCCAGCATAGCGCCAGGTCTGCTCAAAATCCTCCGACAGCCAAAGCGTAATCGAACCACGTTGCACCAGCGCTTGGTCATATTCAGGCCAGTTCTTGACACGGTATAATGATTTCCGGCGCGAGCGTATTTTCTTGTTTAGGTTAGGCATAACCCGAGATTATACGTCTCGCGCCACTCCTTACCCTTTCATGCACCAAAGCC
>Ga0070741_10017673_pt1 | contig 11679 bp, 12 predicted proteins | sample Coa_R1_4_FD_66440 | JGI IMG/M metagenome (GOLD analysis project Ga0070741, IMG submission 66440) | Surface soil microbial communities from Centralia Pennsylvania, which are recovering from an underground coalmine fire - Coalmine... | ecosystem: Environmental > Terrestrial > Soil > Unclassified ...
ACGGAATCGGTAGAGGGCCGGTAGTAAGCGCGGTACTCGGTGGGGCTGTCGAGATGCAGCGCGGGGCGGTTCTCCCATCCAGTAACGATGCTCTCGCAAACTTCGTCCTCGTCGATCTCCGGCGCGATGGCGGGCTGTGAGACTTCAGGCAACGTGAGGCCGTCGCACTGCTCCACATTGAACACGGTGTAGTGGCAGAGAACGAACGGCACGCGCTCATTCTCGCCGTTGTTTTCGTCCTTCGTGGCATGTTCGGGAAGCTGCTTATAGAAGACAATCTGCGTTCCGTGCTCGCCCTTGCGAACCGTGCCTTTCAATGCCTGCGCCTGCTTGAACGTAAGCCAAAATGGGGAGCTATATTCGCTCGACCAAAGCAAGAGAACATTGATTCCCCGGTAGGGCTTGCCGGTGTAGAAGTTGCGCGGGAACGGGCCGCCTGCGTAGTGCGGCGTCTTCCAAGGCTTTTCCCACGGAATCACGCCCGCCTTAAGGCTGGAAATAATGCGGTCGGTGACGGTCTGGTAGATGCTTGGCCTGCTGCTGGCGCTTGGCTTCTTCATGGATGCTTCCTCCCTCGTCGTTGCTTTTGCTTTTCATGCCGTGCATGTCGGCATGTACCTACATGCCGAACGCCACGTGGCGAACGCGGGGGGTAGCAACTGCAAGGAGAGGGGGATCACCCACCCTTGCAACGAAGCGCAGCGAGAGTGGAAAGGGCGAAGCGCAGCGGAGGGCTGCACAAGCGAAGCGCGGAAGCCTGGGGAGACTCCTTGCGGGCGCGAGGGGGCAGCGCCCCATTAGGGCTTGTCTACCGTATTTGCGCGCGTCAGTGCACCATTTCTGCTTGACACCTCACCAAAAACTACGCAGTATAAAAAGCGAGCTACGCGGATGCGTAGACAGCAAAGCGACTGTTCGCCAAATTGAAGCGTTACAGGCAAAGTGACCCAAGAGCTACGCGGATGCGTAGACGAGGTAGAGAAATGAAGAGGCCCACACGATAGTGTGGGCCTCTGTGTCTTTTGGGTGTTGTGGCTCTATCGAGCCCCAAAAACCAGAAGAACGCCAAACCAGACGAGCGCACAAATCGCAACATCCAACGTAATGATGGTTGCCACCCGCTCGATATCTGCCACGGTATCCGTGGCCCATCTGTCGTAGGGCGGCGGGTATGTGAAGAGAGAGTAGGGGATCATTGTGCTGCCTCCTGGGGCGGATAGGCGATGCGCTCTGCTGTCCGCCAGATCATTAGCATCACACCGGCGAAGAGTACGATCTCGACCGAGCATGAGACTGCCCAAGGAATGTACGGATCGAGTGAGTCCGTCGCGCGAAACAGTCTGGCGAGCAGCGCAGTGGCGACCAAGCTCACAAATGAGGCTGGCGGCACAATCCGCCAGATGACTGCGGGGAGCGCGTGCGTGGCGCGCAGGCGCGTGCGCCAAGCGTGGGTGATGACACCGGCGGGAACACCAAGAATCACTGCGTCCAGAGCTAGCGCCAGCACGCCAGGCATGAGTGGCATGGTCATGAGTAAGCCTCCTGTGTTTGGCGGAACAGGTATTCCGCAGGCGCAACCCAAAAGGTGCTGCCGTCGGCGCAATACGCCTTCGCGTCGAGGCATCCTGTAAACCTATCCGCGAGCAGGCGCACTTTCAGGACTTCGTGACCGTCCGCGCGCGCCGCTGCTATCGCGGCCGTGCGGATAAGTTTTTTCTGCGCGTGCGTGAAAGTCATGTTTTACCTCCTATGAGCCGGACTGTACCCCTGCTCGCGTCAGAAAGCCATATACACTGGCGAGCTATTTTTCGCCGGCCGGTATCGACAGAACCGGCTGCGCACCTGGCGCGCGAATAAACCGAGTGAAAGGATTGTCGATCATCGGCAGCTCAATCTTTGGCGAGCGCAGCCGCATCCACGCAGCCTCGCCGGAGATGCGTAGATAGGCTTCGCCTTTGGCGAGCTGCTCCAGCTCGGACGGGAGTACGAGCGGCTCGATTGGCCGATGTTCCTGCGTGCTTGCGCCGGCGGCGCGATTGCTTGTGTCGCCTCCTCGTGCAGTGCCGTGGCTAGCAGTGGCAGAGGTGCTGGCAGTGAAGCGCCGCACCTGGCGCTGGCCGATGAGCCGAGATGCAAATTCCGCCGTGCTGTGATCGTCACCGGCGGAGACATTCATTATGACGCGCGTCTTGGCGTTTTCCTTGATCGCGGCCTCGAATCCCTGGCCGTAATGCGCAGAAAACTGCCCGCTCGTCTGTGCCCCAAGAATCACAGGGCAGCCGTGGCCCCGCAAACGCGGCATCGCATCGGTGAGGCCGTCGAGCTTGCCTAGCGCGTCGAACTCATCCAGCGCGTGCCAGAGACGAAAGCGGCGTTCGGCCGCGTCCTCGAATTTTGGCAGGTCCAAGCACGCGAAGATCGCGGCGCGCACAGCGATGCGATAGAGCGGTCGTATTGCCGCAATCTGCGCTGCGGTGTACGGAAGAAACAGCCATCCGCGCCCGCTACGGACCCACCGCGAGAATGAGAAATCTCCGCCTGCCGGAAGGTAGCGCAGCGGGGTAAGGGCGTTGGAAAGGTTGGCCTGATAACTGGCAATCGTCTCGGCCGCCGCGCCGTCCGCAAAATACTTGCGCGCGTCAGTATCGGCAAAGAATGTGCGCTGCGTGTCAAGCTCCGCGAGCACGCAGACCTCGCGGAGCAGGCGCGCATCGGCATCCGGCATGTCGCGCAGCTTCATGAGCGCGGCGGATATGATGATGCGCGCGGCGGTCGTCCAGTGTGAGTCTGGGCCGTGATGCTCGGGGACGAGATTAGCTGCCATATTGTCTGCGTCCCAGGCGTGGTCAAGGTCACATATTGGATTCCAGGTCACACTGCCCGGGAGAAACGGGTTCCAAAATATGTCGCCGCGCGCCGGGTTAAAATGCCGCTCCATAAAATTGCCATTAGGGTCAAGCATAAACATGCGTTCGCCGGTCCACGTCGCGCGGTGGGCAATATCATGAATCAAGCCGTGCATCATGGTAGTCTTGCCGCTGCCAGTGTTACCGAGGACAAGAATGTGCTCCAGTTCAGCGTCGCGCGGCAGCTCGACGCCGCACAGGCGAACGGTTGCGGTCCGTTTGTTTTTGCGGGCGCAGCGCGCGCGAAACTCCACGCTGATGCGCTGGCGCTCACTGCCATCTGCTATCTCCGCGCCGCGCAGTTTTTCGTCGTCGCGTGCCTCTGGCGGTGCAAGCAGGTAGGCGCTCTGCGCGCCGTAATACCACGACGCGAGCCAGTAGAGCGAGACGCCGATGCAGACGGCCGCGACAAACTCAAGATGTGTGAGCGTGGCGAGCGGGTCGTACCCGCGCAGACGCGCGACGACGTAGACGACTGCGACGGCGGCACCGATGCCGAGCAGATAGCCCAGTGTGTATCGCGCGCAGCGCTCTACACACTGGCCGAGCGATTGGCCGAGCGGACGCGCGCGCTCTGTCCATGTATGCAGGACCACGAAGAGCGGCGTGAGGCAGAGGAGAGCAATGGTGGCAATGAGGGCAAGGTGTAGAGGGTCATTGGGGATCATGGCTATCTCCCGATGGATTGGCTTTGCGTGTGCTGTTGCTGCTGGCCGATGGCCGGCATCGTAATGCCGCGCTCGGCGAGAAAATCGCGTACCCACTGGATGATGGGATTGATGTTTTTTGGTGGTTCGCTGCGCGGCGGCAGGCCAAGCCGCGCGCGCAGCTCGGCGTCCTCGTCGCGGCGCTGTGCCGCGCTGGCGGGCTTGTCGAGGCCGAGGCGCTGGCGCAGTTCCGCGTCATGGTCTTGGCGCTGCTGCGGTTTGGCGGCGTCGTGCTGCCGATCCTGCCAATTCAGAGGGTGCATGAGCGCCTGGTCGTGCGAAGTGTCGCGGCTCATCGCCGCGCTCAGTCGCTCGGCTGAATCGGTAAAGACGCGCACCTCATGCGCGGCACGGGATACGGCGACATAGCCCATCCGCTGATTGAGCAGCGCGGCGCTCTGCGCTGTGTCAACATGAATAAGCACCCGCTGCTCTGTCTGTCCCTGGCTGCTGTGGCTTGTCACGGCGTAGCCGTGGTCCAGATGCCGCGCCGCTGCTGCGTCGAGCGAGACAGTGCGGCCGGTGTCAAATCGAACGGTAATAGCGTCTCGCTCGATCCGTTCGAGAGTGCCAAGCTCGCGTCCGGCGAGCTTGTGGGTGTGGATCGGCGAGGTCGTCTGCACGCGGTCGCAGACGGCAAACTGCCGCTCAGACTCACGGTAGACCTGGACGCCGTGCAGCCGTCGCGGGTCGTAGGTAACGCGCTCACCACTCTCACGCTCGACGGTAACGGTGTTGTGCTTTGCGTCGGTCTCGACGACGCGCGCGGTTTCGCCCGCGCGAAATTTGCTGCTGCTGCGCGCGTAGCGCACAACGTCGCCGGCGTGATAATACTGCGCGTGCTTGCGCGTTGCGCCGGTCATCTCTTGGCGCGGCTCGTAGACTGTGGTGCGGTGGTCGTCGCGCGCCACTACGCCGCGCTCCTGGAGCTGCGCGCGGACGGCCTCATTGATTTGCTTGCGGCTAGGGTTGTCTGGCGCGACAACGAGCGTCTTTTCGGGCCGCTCGGCGTAGTCGTGCGCCAATGCCTGGATGCGCGAGCTACGCTCGGCAATCTCCGTCACGCGGCCTTGCGCGCGCAGGGCCTCGACGGCCTCGCGGGTCTTGCCTGTCGCAAGCTGCTCGACCACGGCGCGCAGCTCCGGGTCGCGCTGGCGCATGATCTCGGTCAGCTTGGCGGTGGTGATGCCCGCCTCCTGAAGCTGCGCGAAGGGCCGGCCGGCCTCGACAGCCTCATGCTGGCGGACGTTGCCGACGAGCAGGACGCGGTCCTGCGGAGCAAGCTGGCGCATGAAGGTGTGTATTTGGCGGGTGCTGGAGAGGCTCGACTCATCGAGTATCAGCAGCCGTGGCTGGCTGCTGTCCTTGGGTCTGGCAAGGTGCTTCTGGAGCGTCGCGGTCTCCATACCTGCCTCGGCCAGCTTTTGCGCCGCGCGGGTCGTCGGCGCAAGGCCGCGTACCTCGTACCCTGCCGCCTCGGCCGCCTCACGGATCGCGGCCAGCGTCGTCGTCTTGCCGGCTCCGGCCACTCCCTCAAGGGCGGTATAGCGGTCGCGGCTCGAAAGAATCTGTTGCGCCGCTTGGCGTTGGTCGGGTGTAAGCGTGAGATGTTCTGCGCGCTCAACGCGCACGATAGCGGCGGCCTGCTGCTGCTCGTCCGCGATAGGCGCAAGTGTGTTTTTACCCGCGAGCATCTGCCGGATGTTGTCTCGTTCTTCGCGCATCGCATCGTGCGTCGTCAGCCTTCGATCCGGCCGGCGGACTATCTCGCCGTGCTGGACGGCATCGCCGAAGGCGTGGCGTACCTGGTCCGTCGTCACATTACCTTGCGCGTGCGTGAGCGCGGCGGTCATCACCTCGCGGTCCCGGAATGTGGCTGTACGCTCGGACAGGTGCTCGACGGCGTAGCTGACAGCATGGCGTGCAGCGCGTTGTGCCTCGTCTGCCGTTGGCCGCTCGATGGCCTGTTGGCGCTGGCGCGCAGCGGCTACGACGGCCTGCGGCTGGTCGCCGTACTGTGCAGCGTGCTCCTGGTGCAGCTCGCGTACCTGCTCCTGGGTGAGGTCGAGTTTTTTGTTGCGCGTTTCGAGGGCGATGATCTCGGCGGCCTTGGCACCTTGCACACCGCGTTCTGCCGCAGTCGCCACGATCTGTTCGCGGCGCGGAGATTCGGCGCGCAGGTACTCGGCGGTGTACCCGCGAATCTCGAATTTTCCGTGCTCGCCGCGCTCAATCTCATAGCCGAGTGCTTGCACGCGCGCGGCCAACTCGGCGCGGTACACAGCCGTCGCATACTGCTGCGCGGCGAACATTTCGTGAGGCTGGATGGACGCCGTTCGGCCGTCGGCCGTGCGGGTCATATTGACTATAAAGGCGTGCGTATGGAGCTGCGGCGCGGCGTAGCCGTCTACCGGCCGCGCGGTATCGTGCTCGAATTTTGCTGCGGCGAACTTGCCCGTTTGCTCCGTTCGGTCGCCGGAGAGGCGCGCGGCGGTGAAGCGCTCCAGTTCGTCGAGGGCCTTGTTCACGGCCTCGCGGTGCGCCTCGCGCACGCGGTCGTCGCCTCCGACGAGGGCGGTGAGTGATACGGATTTCGGCGCGGAGAATGTCGCATCCCATCCCGCGCGATGCTCTGCGCTCGTGACCTTTTTGCCGGCCGCGTCTGTGTACTCCGTAGCGGCCCGATGCTGCACAAGCTGCTCGCCGGTTTGCGGGTGCTGGCCCTCGCTGAGCCGGGCAAAGTCCTCCTGCTTGACTGTGCCGGCAAGGCCGATCTCGGCGGCCAGCTTGCCCTGCCACTGGCCGGTGACCTGCCCATCCTGCGAGTAGTAGGACTCGCCCTGGCCTGCGTACTGCTCCCGGAAATACGTTTGTGCTGCTGCCGCCGCGCGCGGTGGAGAAAACCGGATCATGACGCGCCTCCGATCTCTTTGGCTGCGATTTCGCGGCCCTGGCGCTCGGCAGTAACGGCGTGCCGAGCAAAGTCATCATTGCTCCATCGGTTTCCCCTCATCAGGTCGTAGATGGCAGTCATCAGTAGGAGCCGTGCGGCTACGACGCTGCCCAACACCGTGCGTGACACGGCCGTGTACTGGCTCACACTGGGCGCATCCGAGCCGAGCAGCCGGCTGCGGATATACTCGCTGACGGACATGCGCGCATCTTGCGCGCCCTTCATGATGTGGGCTGCTTCGGCCTCGGAAACCTTTGTCGTTAGCGTTCGGTTGCGGCCCTCTCGATCCGAAATCGTGCTCATGGCCGGAGAATCCGGCAAACTCAGTCAGGTGACAAGAGATACTGGAGAACTTTCTTTCGCTTGGGCAGATCCTTTGTTTTCAATGACTTATGCCAAGCAGTCAGATTCTTGGATAAGTGCTTTATTTTCAGTGGTCTACCAAACGTCTCCCATGCGATGGGTGTCGTGTGAGATTTTTTCCGACGCCGTAGGCGGCGTGGGGTGCTTTTTTGCGAGCATAGCACCATTAGCCATATCCGAATATGTGTATTAGCCAAATAAAAAATTGGAATATCGCCAAAACTATTATTTCAAATTTGTGTTATAGAAAATAGCGAGAGAGGTAACACAATGAACGATGACAGCTATCTCGCAGATGAGCTTGCGCGGCTGGAAAAAATCGACCGGAGGCGGTACACAGCCAAGCAACTCGCTGAACTGGATGCGGCGCTGAGCTCGATACGAAAAAAGATCGAGAGGGCCGCGTCAATAACCTCGCGGAAAACGCGGCAACAGCGGGCGGACGAAGATAAGAGGGCTCGGTTGCTGGGTCGTCGTCTGCACGACTTAGCTGAGCGCGACAAACGCGCAAAGGCAATGGTAGATACGCTGCTCAGTGATTTGCCTGAGCAGGAACGCTATCTGTTTCCCGAGCGTTGGCCGGACGCAAGGCGACCGGAAAAGCCAATCGGTAAAGGTTCTGATAGCTAAAGAAAAACCTGAGTAATGGAGGACATGAAAAATGGCAAAAGATAAGCGGATTTCTGTGGAGATCAACCTGCCGTCTCGGGCCTGTGGCGATGCAAAGAAAATCATCCTTGCTACCGCCGACAATGCGCATGAGTACGGCCTCGAACTGCGTGACCTCGACATCACGGATTATCCGGTGGGCCGGTACAAGGGCCGCGCATGGCGAGCAATGGAGTGGTGCTTTAGCGTTCCGGTCAATAGGGAAAAGGCTGCGCGGAAATTGGTGAGCGAAACATACAACGTCTTGGCGTCCGAGTGTGGCGCGATGTAGGAGACAGCTATGCGTAACTGTGTCTTGGTTCTCTCGTTGATTTTTCTCTTGGCTATGGTCGGTTGCGGCAGTAGTTCAACGTCAACATCCAGTTCTGGCGGTTCTGGTTCTGGCGGCTCCGGCGGAGGCGGCAACGGTGGCGGAGGTTCGACACCCTCTACTGTTGGGGATTGGACGTGGATGGGCGGTAGCCAGTCGTATGATGTAGTACCAACTAGCTCGTGGCCGGGTGCTACTGAGCAGGAGGATTCCTGGGATTACGCACCTGCAACGTGGGTCGATAGCTCCGGCAATTTCTGGCTTTTCGGCGGCGGCATCGACGCGAATGGCAATGCCGGATACGTTGGCACCACCTGGAAAATGTCACCGTCGGCCAATTACGAGGACATTAGCTGGTCGCATACGAATGGGAGCCTGACCATCGATGCGACGTGCGGCTACGGCACGGCTGGCGTGTGGGGCACACGTGGCGTAGCAGCGCCGGCAAATACGCCGAGCGGCCGCAATGGGGCGGCAACGTGGGTCGATAGCTCCGGCAATTTCTGGCTCTTTGGCGGTTCGGGCTGCGCTAATGGCAGAAGCGGAACTCCGCAGCTTAACGACCTTTGGATGTACTCTCCGACCACGGGTGAATGGACCTGGGTAAGCGGCCCGGACACGATAGCTGATGGTGGCACCACGGCTGCCGATGGCAACCCCGGCGTATATGGCACTCGCGGCGTAGCTGCGTCAGCTAATATCCCCGGCGGCCGTCAAGGTGCTACGACATGGACGGATGCGAGCGGCAATCTCTGGCTATATGGCGGCTATGGTTGCGATTCGAGCGGCCAGTGCCTCGGCTTACTCGCCGACCTCTGGCGCTACTCTCCGACCACGGGCGAGTGGACGTGGGTAAGCGGCCCTGAGACAAACAGCCAAAACCACAATACTGCGACGGATGCCGTCTACGGGACTCAGGGCGTTGCGGCGGCTGGCAATACTCCTGGGGGCCGGCAGGGCGCGGTGGGCTGGAGAGACGCGGATGGGAATCTGTGGCTCTACGGCGGCACGGGAGACCTAAATACACTGGACGATCTCTGGCGCTATTCGCCATCAACTGGCGAATGGGCTTGGATGGGTGGGCACAGTGCCCAGGGCATCTATGCTCCGAGTTATGGGACGAAGGGTGTTGCGGCCGGGAGTAACACACCTGGCTCTCGCGCGAATTTTGCTCACTGCTCGGACAGCAGCGGCAATCTCTGGATGTTCGGGGGCGCGATCTACGGCGGCGAAGGTAACGACCTCTGGATGTACTCACCATCCACCGGCGAATGGACCTGGGAAGCCGGCTCGGACACGGCGGACACTGATGGGACTAGCGGCGTGTACGGCACAGAGGGAGTGGCTTCGGCGGACAATGTGCCACCCGCGCGCTCATCCGCTGCCTGCTGGTTCGACACAAGCGGAAACCTGTGGGTCTTCGGCGGCGCGGGTGCCGATCTGGACACAGGCCGCAATGACCTCTGGTACTACCAGGTTAAGTGAAAAAGTCGCGCAGTATATCTACACACCTGACGTGAGCGGCGGTAGGGTTTCTCCATGCGAGCGCTGCGCGCTCGCATGGAGGCTCGAATGAAAAATCTTTTCGTGCGCGAGACAAGTGGGCAAGCTACGCTGGAGACCGCGGTATTCCTCGTTTTTTTGTTGTTGATGGTCGCGTGGGCGATGAATGTCGTGTACTTCGAGCAGTATGTGAAGACGCTGCACGGCGGCGCTGCGAGCGGCGCAATCCTCTACGCGCAGGGCGACCTGACACCGGCCGGTAAGCAGCCGGCTGTGGCGGCAGTCTCCACGGCCGCGCAGAGCGAAACCGAAGACACGACGACGCGCAACACAAGAGAGGCCGCGCCGTCAGTCTCCGTGGGCAGTGGATGCCCATCGGGATTCGTTGATCCCGAATCGACGGCATCTACGGCACACGGACAATTCACTGCGTCCGGCGTCACTACGACCGAAAAATTTGTACCGTTCTGGATCGGCACTCTCTTCGGTCACGCGATTATGCCGTTTTCTGCGCCTGCGACATACACGCATACGGTCTGCGAGCGAGTCCTTAATTAGAGGGAGATGCCTATGATGAGCATCACTCATGATCCTCTGTTAGCGGCCGCTCCGCTGCGCGGCTGGCGTGCGCGCGTGGCGCGGTTTCGCCGCGACACGTGCGGATCAAGCATCCTTGAGGTAGCGCTTTGCGCGCCCGTCGTGTTCGGGATGTTGCTGTGTTTCGCTGAATTCTGCTTCATGCTTGAGGCAAACTCGGCCGTGCAACACGCGGCGCAGATGGTGATCGATCTGCCTGCGTCACACGGGTACTATGCGGACCAAAATGCGCCTGGTTCCGGCTGCGGCCCGAAAACAAGTGGAGGTGAGCAGTGTGCAGCGATGCCGGCGGCGACGCGCGCCTGGCTCGCGCAGACGCTTCCTCGCACTGACCTCGACTACACAAAAAACGCGCACGTATGCGCGACATGGTGGCAACACGGCGAGGAAGTGCCGAGCAGGGCATTTCAACCGGCGTCGTGTACGTCTGACTACGCCTACTCTGGCGACGGCTCAGATGCCATGCCGGGTGCAGTCATCAGCGTCCAGCTCGTACTCGATTATCAGCCGCTGAGCGCGTTTGGTCTGCGGTGGAAAATCCCGCTGAGCTACACCGCGACGGGTACGGTGACGTACTAGGAGGTCTACGATGCACATCGATCCAATGATGGCGCTTGCGTTTTTTCAATCGAGTGGGCAGGCATTTTTCCAGTCTCTGTGGTCCTCGAATTTTTCCGCCGTTAGCGGCTGGTTCGGCAGTGGTGGAGCCATCACGGTAGCAGCGGACGGCATCTTGTCGGTGCTGCTGATCCTCGGCGTGTATGAGGTCTTCGGTCGTGGCGGCAGCTACAGCGAGCTGCTGATGCTGATGGCGAAGGTCGCCATGTGCGCGTTCCTCATCCAAAACTGGACTACATTTTTTTTAGATATAACGACGAACGGCGCGTTCGCGCTGGCGAACAGCGTCGCGAGCAAGGATTTTTATGCGTCGCTGTGGTCGAATTATCTAACGCTGGTGAAAAGTAATTTCGGGAGTCTGAGCCCGTTCGACATGGGTAAGGATGTGATATTGCTGGTGAACGGGGCTGCGGTGCTGGTGGCGTCTGTGGTGTACTGGCTCGCCTATTATCTGCTGACCTTTCTCTTCACAGTCTGGGGGCTGGCGCTATACGCTATTGGGCCTCTGCTGGTTGCGCTGATCCCGAGCTCGTTCGCCGGTTCGTTCGGCAAGGGGTATCTCAAGGGATTACTCCAGTGGTTATCCTGGCCCATCCTCTACGCTGCGATGGGGCAGATTGTGTCAGGTCTGGCAAGTCAGACGGGATGGGACTACACGAACGGCGTGAATATCCTCACCACGTCCGCCATCATTGCGGTCTTTGCCGTGTCGCTAATTTTTGTGCCGGTGATCGCCCACATGGTCATCGCCGGCGAGTTCGGGGGCACGGTTGGGGTGATGCTGGGTCGCATCGCCGATGCGGCCGGCGCAGCCAACTCGGTATCGAGCGCTGTGAGCGGCGTCTCTGGCTCCGGTGGTGGCGCATCGTCCAGTGGCGGCGGTGGTGGTAGCGCATCCGCATCATCTGGCTCCGGTGGCTATGGCGGCGCTCCGGCTGTAAGGCCGCCCACTCCGACGCCAGCGGCTGCGGGCGAGCTGGCTGCAAAGGCTCCTGCTGCTGCGGCAGTGGTGGTATAGGGGGTGTCTATGTTCGCGTCAGATGTCGGAAAAAT
>Ga0070741_10017674_pt1 | contig 11678 bp, 14 predicted proteins | sample Coa_R1_4_FD_66440 | JGI IMG/M metagenome (GOLD analysis project Ga0070741, IMG submission 66440) | Surface soil microbial communities from Centralia Pennsylvania, which are recovering from an underground coalmine fire - Coalmine... | ecosystem: Environmental > Terrestrial > Soil > Unclassified ...
CAAGCGTGTTGCGCTGGGCATAGCCCGCACGTTCCAGATCACCGAGATTTTTCCCGAGCTCACCGTGTTCGACAACGTGCGCATCAGCACGGAAGTCACGCAGGGCTATCGCCTGCGGCCGTGGATGAGTCGGAGCCAAACCGACGCCATCGCGCGCCAGGTGAACGACACGCTCGATCTCGTCGGACTCGCCGGCAAGGCCAATCGGCTGGTGGGAGAGCTCTCGCACGGTGATCAGCGGGCGGCGGAGATCGCGATGGCGCTCGCCCTGCAGCCGCGGTTGCTGCTGCTCGACGAGCCCACGGCAGGCATGGGCGAGCAGGAGACCTTTGAAATCACCCAACTCGTGCGCACGCTGCATCGCGAGCGCAACTACACGATCGTGCTGATCGAGCACGACATGCGCGTGATCTTCAACCTGGCGCAGCGCATTACGGTGCTCGACCAGGGAACGCTCCTCGCCGAAGGCACGCCCGAAGAGATCGCGGCAAACGAGGCGGTGCAGGCAGCGTATCTCGGGAAGGCGGCATGAGCACCGCATTGACCGCGTCGGGCCTCCACACCTATTACGGCAAGAGCCACATCCTGCATGGCGTCACGCTCGAGGTCGTGGAAGGCCGGATCACAGCATTGCTCGGTCGCAACGGCGCCGGCAAGAGCACGACGCTGCGCACATTGATGGGCCTCACCCCGGCGCGCGAGGGCAAGGTCACGATCTTCGGTGCAGACGTCACGCGATGGCCGACGTACCGCATCGCCGCGAGCGGTGTAGGGTATGTGCCCGAAGGCCGGCGGATATTCGCCAATCTGACGGTCGAGGAGAATCTCAAGGTGCCGCTGGAGCGAAGCGGCCACTGGAGCATCGCGCGCATCTACGAGCTGTTTCCGCGCCTGAATGAGCGGCGTACGAGCCGCGGCCGCCAGTTGTCCGGCGGCGAGCAGGAGATGCTCTCGATCGCACGCGCGCTGCTCATCAATCCCAGGCTGCTCATTCTCGATGAGCCGTCACAGGGCCTCGCGCCGCTGGTAGTGCGGGAAGTGTTCCGGATCGTGTCGCAGATGCGCGCGGAAGGCATCTCCGTGCTGCTGGTCGAGCAGAACGCGCGCATGAGCCTGGAGATCGCCGACGACGCGTACGTGCTCGACGACGGCGCAATCGTCTACTCCGGCACGGCACGTGATCTTGCGGCCGACGAGGGGCGTGTACGGGCGCTCACGGGTGCGAGCGCGGAGGAGTGGGCGCGCTGACGGTTGATCGAAGGTCAGAAGACATGAGGCTCACGCCATAGTAGCGCGTGCCCTTGGCAGCGGCGCCGCCGTAGGGCGGAACCTCGTGGAAGCCGTACCTGCGATAGAGCGCGTGCGCGGCGCTCATGTGCGGCAGGGTGTCCAGCCACATCTCCTGGTAACCCGAGGCGCGCGCACGGGCGAGGGCGGCCTCGACGAGTCCCGCTGCCACGCCGTTGCCGCGAGCTTCGGGCCGCACGTACAGGCGCTTCATTTCGCATACGCGCGAATCGATGCGCCGGAGACCGACGCATCCGGCCACTTCATCGCCGACCCGCGCCAGCAATAATGCGCCCTCCGGCGGCGAGTATGCGCCTGGAAGCGTGCGCAGCTCTTCGGAAAAGTTCTGGTACTCGAGATCGATCGGCAGCGACGACGCGTATTCGCGAAAGAGCTTGCGAACGACTTCGATGTCCGCGGCCGCCATTGCCTCGGCGATGCTGAATCGGCCCATCGCGGCACCTACGACGGGGCGCAGATCGTGCCTTGATGAAACAGCAGCTGCCATCGTCCTTGTCGATGCACCCAGATCGAGCTGCGCAACGACTCGACCGTCTCGCCCGATGCTTCGTCGCGTCGCATGCTGCGAAACGTGGCAAACACGACGTGATCGGCGAGTTGCGCAAGACGCCAATCCGACAGGGATCGCGACTTAGGACGCTCGTTTTCAAGGGCCTGCATGACCTCGCGCTTGTCATAGGCACGCCCATCGCTCGCGATCTCGACGAAGTCCTCCGCGAGGAGATCGTCGACCAGCGCACGGGAGCGACGCACCTGCGGCTGGAGCAGCCGCTCTTCGAGGTTGCGGATTTCGTTGGCTAGCGACGGATGCGCCGAGCGCATTGTTCGATCTCCCTTCGCAGCGCTTCAGGTGCCGGCCAGGCGGAAGCGCAGATTTTCGCGCGAGAGCTCGGCGACCGATCGACAGCCCATCAGCCTCATGTCGCGCTCGAGCTCCGTCTTCATGAGCCCCAGGGCTCGCTCGACGGCGGGCTCGCCTCCCACGGCGAGCGGGAACAGATAGAACCGCCCGAGACCCACCGCCTTGGCACCCAGCGACAACGCCTTCATCACGTGCGTGCCGCGTTGCACGCCGCCATCCATGAGCACGTCGAGGCGATCACCGACCGCATCGACGATCTCGGCCAGCTGATCGAACGGCGCTCTCGAGCCATCGAGCTGACGGCCGCCATGATTGGAAATGACGATGCCGGTGCAACCGATGTCCGCCGCCCGTTTCGCGTCGGCTGCCGACATGATGCCCTTGAGACAAAACTGGCCGTTCCAGTCGCGCACCATGGCCGCGACATCGTCCCAGGTCATCGACGGGTCGAGCATCTCGGTGAAGTAGCGGCCGATCGAAACGGCATCGCCGCCAAAGTCGACGTGTCCCTCGAGCTGCGGCAGCGCGAAGCGCTCGTGCGTGAAATAGTCGATCGCCCATTTCGGCCGCAGCGCGAATTCCATCATTCCACGCGGGGTGAGCTTGAGCGGAATGGAAAAGCCGGTGCGCAGATCGCGCTCGCGGTTGCCCCCGGTGATGCTGTCGACGGTCAGCATCATGACGTCGATGCCGGCTTCTTTCGCGCGCTCGATCATGGCCCGATTGAGGCCGCGATCCTTGTGGAAGTAGAACTGGTACACCTGTGGCGTCGAGTATTGCTTCCGCAGCTCTTCCATGCTGACGGTGCCGAGCGTGGAGACTCCGAACATGGTCCCGAATTTCGCTGCGGCAGCCGCCACCGCGCGCTCACCCTGGTAATGAAACAGGCGTTGCAGCGCCGTCGGCGAGCAGTACACCGGCAGCGCGAGCCTGCGGCCGAACACCGTGACGGACAGATCGACGGCATCCACACCCCGCAGCACATTGGGCACGAGATCGCAATCATTGAAGCTGTCGGTATTGCGCCGGTACGTGACCTCGTCGTCGGCGGCACCATCGATGTAGTTGAAGATCGGTCCGGGCAGTCGGCGCCGCGCGAGCTCGCGGAAATCGTGAAAGTTGTGGCAGTCGGTCAGACGCATGTCGCTGCTCTTGCGTCAGTGCGATTCCACATCGCCGAGGGTCGCCAGCATGGCGTCGGCAATCACGTGCTCACCGCGCCCGCGAAGTTCCTCGGCGGCATTGGCACGATCGCGCTCCTCCTTGTTCTGGCTCAGCTTCCATTTGCCGACGATTCGAACGATGTCGATCTCGATGCCCACGATCGCGCCCAGCATCTGATCGATGTAATCCGGGGACGAGTCCGACATCTTCCACGGCCGCTCCGATCCGGTACGTGCCTCGTTGGCGCGGGTGAGCCGGGCCACGACGCCGCGCACGAAGCGTTCGTCATCGCGCACGCGCACCCGGCCATGCACGTGCACGACGCGGTAGTTCCACGTCGGCACCTGGCGATGCGTCTCGTGCTTGCTGGGATACCAGTTCGGCGAGATGTACGCGTGGCCGGCGCGAAAGATGACGAGCGCTTCCTGCCCGTCGGATATTTCCTGCCATACCGGGTTGGCCCGCGCAACATGGGCGAGGAGCTGACCGCACTCGCCCGTGCCTCGTTCGAGCTCGAACGGCAGATGATTGGCATCGAGGCCGTTCGGGCCGTTCAGTACGAGCACGCCGAGCGGGTGCTCGACAATGATGCGGTGGAGCTCGTGGATATCTTTTTGTTCGAAGTGCTCCGGCAGGTACATTGCAATCCCTTCAGCGCTGGCGCGTGGCGGGATTGTCGCTCAACCGGAGCGAAGGTGGGAGGCAGGCCGTTTCCGGGGCCGCGAGGCCGGCCTATGGGCAACGCGTTGGATCGAAGGCCTTATTGTGGGTCCGCTCATAGGACGCGACCAGGCGCGCGTAAAGGACGCGGCTTCTTTCCTGGCTATCCTTGACCGCGTCCGCACGCGCCGTGCCTTCCGATTTCTTCGCTGCGCTCGCCATGGCTTGCTTCTCGCGGCAGATCGCGCGCAGGGCTTCGCCTTCGTTCGCCACGATGTCGTCCGCCTGCTGTTGCAAGCGCTCGTCGCGGCGCTTGTTCTCCCACGCTACGCGGCGCGCCATACGGCGCTGCGAGTCACCACAAAGCGCGGTGTTGAATTCGCCGCCCGTCAGGCGCTTGTACTCGGCCTGGTATCTCACGTCGGCGGGTCCCCCCTTTTCGCCGCCGCCGCGCGTCGCTGCAGCGCAGATGTTGAGCTCGAGCCCGTCGAGCTCCTCGGGACCAGGCTCCGTCGTTTTTTGCGGCGGGACTGGGGCAGGTGCCGCTTGGGATGCACCCGGCACCTGCGTGCCGTTACGCTGAATTCGCGCTGCCTCTGTCGCCCCCGCCGCGCATGATTTCGCGTATTCGATGCGGCCGTTCGCGTCGACGCATTTCATGACCTGCGCCTTGGCGGGTGCAATGCACAGTGCGCCGGCAAGCAGGAGGGTGAGTCGAAGTGTCGCGCGCATGGCGGGGGCGAAAAGGGGCCGCGTCCGGTTCTGGGGATCCACGGACAACCATCGGTTCCGTTTCGGCAACGAATAGCATGGCCAGCCGGACGTGTGGTTTCACACGACAGGTGGACGGCGGCCAATCGCCTGCACCGCTTGCTCGACGTCTTCCGGTCCGCGCACGTGAACGGCATGGAGCCCCGCGGCCATCGCCCCCAGCACGTTCTCGTGCGTGTCATCGAAAAACAGGATCGATTCCGGCCGTGCTCCGATGCTCGCCGCAACGTGCGCGAATGCCTCTGCCTCCGGCTTGCGCAGCCCGATGTCCGATGAAACGAAGACGCGATCGAAGGCCGCGATTACCGACGGATACTTCGCCATCCAGAAGGCGCGGTGGGTCGCATTGGAGTTCGAAAACGCGTAGCAGGGGAGCTTAGCGCGTGTGTCTTGCACGAGCCTGATCGTCGATGGGATCTCGTCCAGAAAGATCGCGTTCCAGCCGTCCTCGATTTCGGCGTCGCTCCCGGTCAAATGCAATGCTTGCCGCAGGTGATCGAAGTACTCGCGCCTGGCGATCTCGCCCCGCTCGTGACGCTGGTACGCCTCGTCGAACGAGAATGCACGTCGCATTTCGTCCGCCGACAGACGAGAAATCGACTGCCAGGCCTCGAACGCGCGATCGAAGCTGATGTTGAAGAGCACACCGCCGAGATCGAACAGCAAGGCTGAGATCTGAAATGGCCGCGTCATTTCGCGCCTCTCACTGCACAGCCGAGAGACCTTTGATCCCATGGCGCTGGATCGATTGTGCGATGAATCCCGAGGCGTTCATCTCCTCGACGAAGGTCTTGAGGTATTCCGCGGCGGCGATCCTTGTGCGAGGCGTGCCGATGCCATGGTTGACCGTCATGAACTTGCCTTCGAGCAAACGGGCGTTGGGGAGTTCAGGCATCGATTCGAGCAACGCTGGGGTCAACCCGGCCAATGCATCCGCACCGCCGCGATTGAAGAGATCGACGGATTCCTTGAAGCCTTTGGTGCGAATCAGTGTGGCGTTGCGCAGCATTCGGGTCAGGTACAGCTCGTATCCGGCCTTATCGGGCGCAGCAACGCGAATGCCTGCGCTGTCTACCTGTGCCACCGAGCGCAACGGCGAATCGTTTGCCACCGCATACGTCGCCTCGATCTCGGTAATCGCAGGCGAGAAAGCGATCTTCTCGGCCCGCGCCGGTTCGATGGCGAGGATCGCGACATCCCACGTGTCCTGATCGACCGCGTCCGCGACCTCACCGGGCGTGCCATAGAGGACGAAGTCGACCGGCACGTGAAGGCGCGATGCGAGTTCACGCATCAGATCGACGCTCACTCCGCGCAATTGCCCACTCGACGGATCCTTGCCCGTGAATAGCTTGTTGCTAAGGTTCATTCCAGCGCGAAGCTTGCCGGTACGAGCAAGCTCGGCGCGCGCCGCGTCGGGTACGGTTCGCGACGCTGCAGAAGAGCTAGCCGACGTCACGAGCACCACCGCAATCGTGTAAGCATCACATGTTCCTTTCTGAGCTGGGCTGCTGGATCACTTACCTCCGCAGGAGGTCGTCCCAAGCTGCATGGGAGGGCACTTCACTGTACCAAACGAGCAGAAGATGCAGCAATCGCCCGCTTTTGGCCGAAGCGCAGCGTGACACGCCTTGCATTCGTAAAGCACTACGCACGCATCCGTCGGCATGATTTCGGGAAACACCGCGCCGCACGCTGGACATGTGAGCTCGGATTCGAGGATGGGCGCAGTCACGATGTGGCGGCTAAGGCTGGCGTTGACCGGCGCTGAGCCGCAGCCGACCAAGCGGGAGAGTGCCGATCGGTCTCAGCTCCGAAGCAAGCTTGGGCGCCAATGCACTGCGTCAGAATTTGAGGTCGCGCAAGCTCGTCAGCGTGATGGAAGGGCTGACGAGGGGCGCATTGGCGAAATGCCATACCGTGTACTGCTCGGCGTAGGCATTGTCCGCGGAAACGCCGTCGACGGGAACGATGACCTTGAATCCGCGCGTGACTGCACCGGTGACGGTGTAGAGCACGGCGCCGTGCGCGGCTGTGCCGACAATGATCACATTGTGGACACCTTTGCCCTTGAGGAATTTCTCGAGCTCGGTATCGACGAACTTGTCCAGGCGCGAAGAGAACACGGGCTCGTCGCCCACCGGCAGGATCTCCTTCAGCATGTCTCCCCGGTCCCCACCCGCGGTGAAACTCAGCGTAAACGCGACCGGGATCCCTGCCATCCGGGCAGAGTCCAGAAGCATCTTCAACTTCGGGATCGACGTGACGCAGCGCGGCCGTCGCTGCTGATTGCAGCTCTGACCATTGAGGTCCAGCAGCAGCAAGGCAGTCGTATGGCGGTCGACCTTGACCGGTTTCAATACCGGGGCCGGTGGTGCCTGCACGGACGCCCATTCATCGACAATGGTCTGTCCGCTCGCCACATGCACCACGCACAATGCGAGTGCCGCAACGGCGCGCGTCAGCCATGCGGCTCGATCGAACATTCCATGGCTTTTCTCGGTCATCGTCGCCGCCAGTTGTGCTTATGCCAATTGTAGCGCCAGCGCCGCTGTGCTGCGCCGACAACGTGTACGGATCACGGCTCCGTACGACCTGAACTCAGTCGATTGCGCTCGTACTTGTGTGCCGTCGGAAACGCTGGCAACCAGCATTCCCGGCGAATCGTCCAAAGCTCGTAGGTTGGTGCGAATTGGTCGGGAGCGTCCATGGATCCGAGGTTCAACTCTGCCTCATCGCCGCTGCGTCCGAACACCGTGGATCCGCAGTTGGGGCAGAAGTGGCGCCCGGCGTACTCTCGTGTCTCACCGCGGATGACTACTGCTTGTGCCGGGAATATCGCCGAGGCATGGAACACCGCTCCATGATGCTTGCGGCAATCGAGACAGTGACAGATGCCCACCCGGTAGGGCTGACCGGTTGCCTCAAATCGAACTTTTCCGCAGAGGCATCCGCCGGTAGTTCGAGTCATTTGCTAGCTCCTGCGCAATGGGTTGTTCATGCAGCCTAACGACAGCGTTGAGCGGCGCCGCGAAAGCGCCGATATTGGGTGAACAAACGCGGATAAGTCCATCACCTGTGGAGGGTGCAAACTAGGTGACGACGATCTGGACGCGCTCGCGTCACGAGCACTGCTCCGCGAACCGCGAGGCGCATCTGCTCGCTCGAGAGGCTCGATATTGACTCCCAATGCCGACCGAAGCTGATGTTGAACAGCACCCCTCCGAGATCGAACAGGAGTGCCTACATTGTGTTGTTGCCCGATACGGGCATGAGAATTCGACGTCATGCGATTGACGGGCATGAGGCGTCCGTGCGGCGCCCAATCGTTCGTTAGTCTTGTTCGCCGCCCTCAGGTCCGTAGAACATAACCCAAACGCCGAAGTCGTCGGTAAATTCCTCGAAGGCGTGCGTGATTCCAGCCGCCACGAACAGGACGTCGCCGATACCGCAGCGCCTGCGAGTGCTGCCGTCGAAAAAGATGCAGCTACCCTGTGCCACGACATACACTTCGTCGCGCGTATGGGGTGTCTGCTTGTCGACGCCGCGGGGCGCGTAATACTTCACGAGCGGGGTGCCATGCTCGAACAGAGGCACTGAACGTGGATCACCGGCCGGCGTCAGCCGGGCCGAGGCGTCGCGCACCGTAATATGCGCTGTTGAAGCCCGCGTGGTGGTCATCGGCGCATCCCATCAGTTCCGAACGCCACCGGGCTCAAAGAGATCGGTTGCATCGCACGCGGCATTTTCGCATGGATCTGGTGAAGTCGGCGGCTGCTTGATCATGCTCAGCGCAGTGTTCGTTCCCGAGAGGGAGAACATCAGTTCTTTTCGCGGCAGTCCCCCACAACTGAAGCCCAGCATTACGTCACGATCGGCAAGCGTAACGACCGACTTGAGCGGCGCCGTGGCAGTGCCGGCTGAGCAAAAGCACACCGATCGGCGTGCGCTCTAACGCGCGGTTAGGGCACATACACACAATGACATACCCAAGCCGGCGGGGGCCGAAATCAATTGGCATTGAACTCGGCCCGAATTGAGTGAGAGCACAGGCGCGCGATGAGCCACCCGAAAACACCGCACGCCACAATGGCGAACGCTACTGAAGCGACCGACATTATGGTCTCGGCGCCGCGAAACTCGTGCGACGCAGCCGCAGGCAAATGGTCCATTGCTGAGAAAAATGTGGACAGCATTTCGTGTTGAATCCAGAGGCCGCCGAGTTGCCATAAGATACCGAAGGCCAAGACACCCACGAAGTACCAACGCGCCCAATTCTTCCGTTTCAGAAGGCCAATGCCGGCAACAAGCGTTAGCACCGCAAGCGACCAGAAGACGGCTACAAAAAGCTGCGGATGTGAGACAAGGAATTGAACAGCAGTCGGCAATTGCTCCTGACCGGGCCAAGCGTGAACACGAAAGGGCTTGCCGTCAAAAAACAGAAGCAGCATCGCCGCCTGTACCAACGAGATGAATGTCATAAGCCCTGAGCCGACAATCGCCAGCCAAGCGAACACCGTGATGAAAGTCGACCGCGCTGGGCCGTTGTTTGATGTAATCGTGGCCACGTTCGCTGGCCGTGCCCTAACGATAGCGTTGCGCGGCGCGGCAGAAGCGCCGACTGGTACACCGAACGCCCATCGGCGTCCGCTCGAACGCCGGGTTGGGCATCACTAAGCGATCGCCGTCTGCCGCTCGTAGTCGGCGGCGTCGTACCACCCTCGTGATGCAACTACTTTCAAGTCAGAATTCAGATCCCACTCCTCCCATCCGGCAACTCAGAGTGAATGCTTCGTGGCAGCATGTGTCCCAGTGAAGGTCCAGAAGTACGCGACATGATTGCCAGCGCAACGCACCTCATCACATACCAGTTTGAGATCCGGAATGTCGGCAAAGAAGCCAGCGGCCATTTCACTGATGCGGTTGCGACCCAGCCAGGGCTCACCGCGATTAATGACGATGTGCCCATCTGGGGCATAGAAGGAGGCAACGGCTTCCGGTGAGCCAGAGTTCCACGCTGCGGTATAAGCGGATGCGATCGCGCGCACTGCTTCGGGGTCGACTGTCATCGGCGTTTTCCTCGCTGATGTGGTGTGGTCGTCAGGCTTACGGGCCCGCTATCGCCGCTTCTGTCTGTGATGCCTAAACGACCGCGTTGAGCGGCGCGTGGAAGGGCTGACTCGCGGAAGCAACACCGATCGGCGCCCGCTCCAACGGATGGTTAGGGGTCACCGTCATTTGACAGCTGCGAACGCGCTATACCCCACCGCTCGGGTTCACGGGACTGGAACAGCTCAATCAACAAGTCATCAGGTCCGCTGATCATCACGTACCTGAACCGTGGCTCATCGCGAATGGGATTGCGGAAATAGAATCCGCGCGTCTTCATTCTTGTCACGAGGGTGTCCAGATCGTCCGTTTCAACCCCTAGGTGATGCATTGCGCCGCCACGAGGCGCCTGCGGTGGTTGATCATAGATCTGAACGAATGCCGATCCAAGTGCGAGACGGACATTCCTCACGCCAGCAGCTGCTTCGTCCCACACAACCGCTGCGCCAAGCATGTCACAAAAGAATGTGACCGTTGCGTCCAGATCGGAGGCAAAAATGTGAACGTGGTCCAGGCTGACGTGCATGGTGACCCCTAATGTCAGCGTTGAGCGGCGCCGTAGAAGCGCTCGCGTACCGCAGCAGCGCACATCGGCGTCCGCTCGAACTTACGGTTAGGCCGCAGTAGGGTGCAGTCCGGGGACATGGGTAACAGAATTGTCCGGGCACATAGGTAACACTCCGGGCACCAGGAGGTGCCCCATGCCTTGGAGAGAAACATCATCCATGGACCAGAAGACGAAATTCATCGCTGACTATCTGCGCCGCAGCATGCCAATCAGCGAACTGTGCACCGATTACGGCATCAGCCGCAAGACTGGGTACAAATGGATCGATCGCTACTTGCACGATGGGCCGCAAGGCCTCGAGGATCGCTCCACGAAGCCCTACACGGCACCCAATCGCACGCCGGAGCACATTGTGCAGGCGCTCATCGAATTGCGCAGCCATCATCCGACCTGGGGTGGTGGCAAGTTGCTCAGCGTCATTCAACGCCGGCACCGCGGCTGGGAGCTTCCAGCGCGATCGACGGCCTGTGAAATCCTGAAACGGCATGGCCTGGTCAGGGCGAAGCGCCGGCGCCGGCAAATCGGCCATCCTGGCGCACCTACGAGGCCCATTGCCGCGCCGAACGACTGCTGGTGCGCTGACTTCAAAGGCCAGTTCAAGACCGCCGATGGCATCTACTGCTACCCACTGACGGTGACCGATGGGCACAGCCGCTTTCTGCTGGCCTGCCAAGCACTGCGCGGCACGACGGTAGAAGAAAGCAAACCCGTTTTCACTCGTATCTTCAAAGAATACGGGCTGCCGAATCGCATCCGCACCGACAACGGCGTGCCATTTGCGACCAATACGCTCGCTCGCCTGTCGCAGCTGTCAGCATGGTGGGTGCGCTTGGGTGTGTTACCTGAGCTGATCGAGCCCGGTAAGCCGCAACAGAACGGGCGACACGAGCGCATGCATCGCACGCTCAAAGCGGAGACCGCGCGCCCACCGTCTAACTCACGTCTGGCACAGCAACGGCGGTTCGACCACTTTCGGCATGAATTCAATTTCGAGCGGCCGCACGAGGCGCTGGATATGCAAACGCCCGGATCCCTATACACCGCATCACTCCGGCCCATGCCCAACCGCCTGCCATCACTCGAATACCCGGACCGCTTTGAGGTACGTTATGTGAGCGCGAACGGTGGAATTCGCTGGAACCGGCAATGGGTCAACGTCTCAACCACGTGCGTTGGCGAATACGTCGGCCTGGAAGAGGTCGATGATGGAATCTGGAACGTTTACTTTGGACCGCT
>Ga0070741_10017675_pt1 | contig 11677 bp, 12 predicted proteins | sample Coa_R1_4_FD_66440 | JGI IMG/M metagenome (GOLD analysis project Ga0070741, IMG submission 66440) | Surface soil microbial communities from Centralia Pennsylvania, which are recovering from an underground coalmine fire - Coalmine... | ecosystem: Environmental > Terrestrial > Soil > Unclassified ...
TCCACCCTGCCCGATTGACAACCACACTGCCAACATCACCAACGGGAACGATGCTGAAAGTGTCCATATTAGCATGGAAACGCGATACTCGAACATAATGCCCAAGCCGCGCCGCGTCAGAATCAGATATTTATAGAAAAATTCGCGCACGGTTATTCGTCCCCATCCTCATCATCCTCGCCCGCTTCTTTACACGCGAGCGCCGCTTGTTCAAATACCCGTGCGATGACATCTTCAATCGGCGGGTCTTCAATCGTCACATCGGCGACGGGCAATTCATTCAAAATACGCGAAGCCGTTTCCGACGTTTTACTGCGCGGCACAAGCAGTTCGATGCGCTGTCCTTTTGCCTTGATCACCTGCCCGTACTCTGCCAAATTGTGTCCATTCATCGGCGCAGCCAGTTCCACGCGCACCAATTTGTGCGGCGCAATTCGTACCGACAATTCTTCCAACGAACCGTCATACATCAACTTGCCATGATCAATCACAATCACGCGCTTGCACAACGCGGTCACGTCCGCCATATAGTGACTCGTCAGAATGACCGTCGCGCCGTGACGCCGATTGTATTCTGCGATGAATTGTCGAATCTTGGTCTGCATCGTCACATCCAGTCCGATGGTCGGCTCATCGAGAAACAACACTTGTGGACGATGCAACAGCGCCGCCGCCAGCTCACACTTCATTCGTTCGCCCAGCGAAAGTTTGCGCACCTGTTTCTTGAGCAGCGGTGCGAGGTCCAGCAGCTCCGAAAGTTCCGCGAGCGTTTTCTTGTAATTCGCATCGGAAATTTCATAGATTGCCTGATTCACGAGGAACGATTCCAGCGCGGGCAAATCCCACGTCAACTGCTGTTTTTGTCCCATCACCAGCGTCATTCGCCGCAAATATTCTGGACGGCGCTCCTGCGGAGTAAATCCCAAGACGCGCACTGTGCCTGCCGTCGGATACAATAACCCCGAAAGAATTTTCAAGGTCGTCGTCTTCCCAGCCCCGTTTGGCCCCAAAAAGCCGACGATCTCGCCCGCGCCGATTTCAAACGAAATATCATCCACCGCTTTCACAGCGTGATATTTCCGATGCACAAAGGAACGCAAAGAGCCGGTAATCCCCGGCTCTTTATCGTGAACTTGATAATATTTTTTTAGATGTTGAGTGAAAATCACCGAGTTGGTTGATAATTCAATCCGCGCCATCCGACCGCACTCCATTCACAAATACCCAGTACAACAAGATACGATCATTCATTCCGCCCAAGTATAGCACAAGCCATTCCCCAAGTTTTTAGACCGGACTCAAGACGCGAGACCAATTTGGGCATACTCGCTGTCTGGAGAAAAGCCAGCCCAACGAGCGAAGTTTGGACAATGGCGGAGTTTCGGCGAGAGACAGAACGAGATAGAGAATAACCGAAAATCCCTTGACATTAACCTGTTCTTAAGAATATAATGCCTCCATTGATACAGGTAGGTACAGGTTGGTATAGGTGCTATGTTGCAGCAGAAACCTGTTCAAAACGATCTAGCCAAACCCCTTTATCGAACAATTCTCGAATCTCTGCGTCAGCAAATTGCCAGCGGCGACCTGAAGGTAAACGAACGAATTCCTTCCGAAAATGAACTTGGCCGTATCTATTCGGCAGGGCGTAATACCGTCCGCCGTGCCCTAAGTGAATTATCCCGCGAAGGACTCGTTCGTACCATTCCGGGATTAGGGACCTTTGTGGTCGAGCCCAAGTGGCAAAAATCAGCAGAATACCTTTTTGGCTTTAGTCAGGAAATGCGCTTGCATGGCAAACAAGTCGCAACTCGCGTGCTCGAAGCGCGCCTGATTCCGGCGACGCCTTATCTGGCAACGCATTTACATATTGCAGTGGGCGAAGAGATTTTTTTCCTTTCGCGCTTGCGCTTTTTGGATGGCGAGCCGGTGGCGATTGAGTGTGCCCACCTGCCCCATTCCCTTTGCTTGGGGATTTTGCAATATGACTTGGCGCAAATCTCGCTCTACCAGATTCTCTCTACAGTCTATGACCGAAAACCGGATCATGCGGACCAAGAAATAGAAGCGCGGATCACCACGCCGGAGATCGCCGCCACACTAGGCGTCTCTCATCCATCATCCATCTTTTTACTGCGGCGGGAAACGTACCTCGCGTCCGGTCAGGTTATCGAGTATGTCGAATCGGAATTGCGCGGAGACCGCTTTCGATTCCAGGCCAGCCTGCGCGCGCCGACGGGCACTGATAGTCTTGGGGTGCGGCGTTCGCCCGTCGTCCCCAAAACGCTGGCGCTAGATTGGCTCCAGGACTCGGAAACGAGTTTGGAAGGAGGTGGCACTATTCGATAAATCGTTCCGCTGTTCGGGGTGGCTGCACGTCCATTGACGCAGATACTGTCGTCTGCGTCCAAGTCTAATTCCAAGAGGAGTCTACCTATGGCTACGGCTACTGCTTCTGTTCCGCAGATTCGACGAAGATCTCCCCGAATTCCATTGACTTATGTCGTCACGCTCGTCCCGGTGGCCGCCGCGCTCAATATCGTCGGTGGCTATATCAATAGCATTCTGCATCTCCCCATCTTTCTCGATATGATTGGGACGGCGGTCGTTGCCATCGTGCTCGGTCCGTGGTGGGGCGCGTTGGTCGGAGTGATTACCAATACCGTCAGCGCCTTTTTAACCGGCCCGATTGCTCTCCCCTTTGCCGCGTGCAATGTCGTCGGTGCTCTCGTTTGGGGCTATGGCGTCCGCAATTTGCACATGGGCAAAACCTTCATCCGCTACTTTATCCTCAACTTGCTCGTGGGTCTTTTCGTCACACTGACCGCCGTGCCGATCTATGTCTTTGTCTTTGGCGGTGCCACCGGACACTTTTCCGATATGATGACGGCCGCGTTCTTGGCGATGGGCCAAAATCTCATTGTCTCCGTGTTCTCCAGCAACATCCTCGTCTCCGTCGCCGACAAATTGATCGCGGGCTTTGTCGCGCTCGCCATCATCGAGGCGCTGCCCGCGAACTTGACCTTTAACCTCGAATTGATCAAGGCGCAAAAAATGCGCGTGATCCTCTTTGCTGTTATCGGCGTGGTCATCGGCATTGCCGTCATGCTCGTGGCAGTGGCATTGACGAAACCCGCTTGAGAGGAGTGACATGATGGAACAGACGAAAACGATGGCACCCGCCGATACGGAAGTCAAAGAAGGTCTGACCGTCGGCCCCAAAGAAGGCTTGGGGGCCGGGATTATTGGTCTCGGCTTTCTGGCGCTCATTATGCCGTGGGCATCCGGTCAAATCGCCACGCTTGATTTCATCAAGAGTGACGCATTTGCCATTCTCACCGGCGCGATTTACGTCATCGGCATCCTCGTAATGATCTCCGGGATCGTGGTCATTTTGCAAAAACCCGAATCCGAGACCTAATTGCAATAGAGTGGGGACTCCTCGCCCGGCGGTAAGGAGTCCCCTTTCTTGCCTCACGCGTAAGCATTCTGCATGAGGGATACGGTGGCATGTCTGACCGAGACGACATTATTGTTATTCAAGACCTGACCTTTACCTACGCAGCAACTGAAACACCTGCGCTCCGTAACATCAATCTCAAGATTCAACGCGGCGAATACGTTGCGCTCTTGGGCATTAACGGCGCGGGCAAAACCACGCTTGAACTCTGTCTGAACGGCATCATCCCCAATATGATCATGGGCGAGATGCAAGGCTCTGTTGTCGTGGATGGCAAGGACACGAACCTGCATCCCGTGCGTGAGCTTGCCAAGACCATTGGCATTATATTCGACAATCCCGAATTTCAACTTAGTCAAATCACTGTCGCCGAAGAAATCGCGTTGGGCTTGGAAAATCTCGGCGTCCCGTACGACGACATGAATCGCATCATTCACGAGATGCTTGAATTAGTTGACTTGCAAGGGTTGGAAGAGCGTTCGCCGCTGATGCTTTCCGGCGGGCAGCAGCAGCGTCTCGCTATTGCTTCGGCGATGGCCATGCAGCCTGCAATTATCGTGATGGACGAACCGACCTCCAACCTTGATCCCATTGGCAAGCAAGAGGTCTTTGAAATCGCGCGCAAACTCAACCGCGAGCGCGGCATGACCGTCATCATTGCCGAGCACGAAGTCGAAGTCATGGCGCAGTACGCCGACCGCGTGATTGTCCTCGATCATGGACAAATTCTGCTCAACGGCACGCCCAGTCAAGTCTTTTCGCAGGTGGAACACTTGCAAGAAATTGGCTTGCGTCCCCCACAGGCAACCGAGCTGGCATATCGTTTGAAAAATGAATATGCGGCCTGGAATTCCCCCTTGCCCGTCACGACCGATCAAGCCGTTGCTTCATTGGAGCAGCAATTGAACGGAGTACAGGATGCCGTCCCAAGTCACCGTTGAACATCTCGTTCATGTCTATCCCGTCGGCGAGGTCGTCGCGCTCAACGATGTGAGCCTCACATTGAGTCAGGGTGAAATTGTCGGCGTGATTGGCCAAAACGGTTCGGGCAAGACGACGCTCGTCAAACATTTCAACGCACTGCTGCAACCCACGCGCGGGCGCGTTGTCGTCAACGGAATTGATACAACCGGACGGCGCGTGCAAGAGATGGCGTCGCACGTCGGGTATGTCTTTCAAAATCCCAATCATCAACTTTTCGCCAGCACTGTCGAACAAGAGCTTGCGTTCGGACCGCAAAATTTGGGCTTGTCTCCCGCACAGGTGAGCGAGCGCGTCGAAGAGGCAGTGGAATTCTTTGGCCTGCAAGAGCTGCGTCGCCAACATCCCTATCGCATCAGCTTCCCGCTCCGCAAGCTCGTCAGCATGGCGGCGATTTATGCGATGCGCCCCTCCGTCTTTATCCTCGATGAGCCAACCACCGGGCAAGACAATATCACCACGCGCGTCGTCTTTCGCCTGATTCAACGTTTGCGCGACGAAGGCGCGACGGTGGTTTGCGTCGCGCATGATATGCAGCTCTTGGCAGAAGTGGTTGACCGGGTGATCGTCATGTGGAAAGGAACGATGATTGCCGACGAATCGCCGCGCAAAGTCTTTGCCGACGAAATCCTGATGGCACGCACGAACCTCCAAGCGCCGCAAATCACCACCATTTCCCTGCGCGTCCATCATCCCAACGTCGTTTCCCCGGCGCTCACCGTTAGCGAATTCGCGCAATCCATCGGCCCTGTCCTGCGAGCGGCGCAATAAACCGCGAATCGTGTGACGCGAGGTGTCGCGACGAATCCACACGAATAATTTTGAAAAATTAGCGCAGATTCGCGGCGACCTATTCCGTCGCAATTCGCGGTTTCCTACAACGACTGGAGGCTAACTCGTGCAAGGAATCGTCATTCCGATTGCGATGGGTTCGGGGAGTTCGTTCATCCACCGCATCAACCCATTAGCAAAATTGATTTGGGTCATTGGCATTATGATATTTTCATTCAGCACGCGCAATCCCGTAATCTTGTTCGGTTTGACGCTCTTGGGTCTGGTGCTCGTTTGGATTGCGGGCATCCAGCGGCCCTTTTTCCGAGTCATGCTGATTCTGTTTCCTATCAGCGCCTCCCTTATTGTCTTTCAAAGTCTCGCCCCTGCGTTCCCACGTCCTTGGACGCCCATCGCGGAATTGGGTCCATTCACCATCTATCAAGAAGGCATTTACAGCGGACTGTCGCTGCTCGCTCGCGCGCTGGTAATGACCGTCTGGGCGCTCGTCGCGCTGATGACGACCCATCCAAGTGATTTGTTTGTCTCGCTCCAACGCATTGGGATGCCCTATGTCTTGAATTTCATGCTGACGATGACCTTGCAGCTCATCCCCCTCTTGCAGCGCGAATTCAGCATCGTCTTGAGCGCGCAAAAATCGCGCGGCATGAAAAGTACGGGGTTCGGCGCGCTGCTGCCGAGCATGGTGCCGGTCTTTGCGGGCGCAATCGAGCGCGTGCAGCAGCTATCCATTTCGCTTGAATCGCGTGCCTTTGGCTCCAGCGGTGTCAAGACCAGTTATCGCCAAATTAGCACGCGTCCGACCGATTATGTGATTGGCGCGGCGGGGATTTTATTCACCGTCGTCGGCGTCGGAGCGATGATTTTGACAGGCGGCTTGGATTGGAGCCAGACCTTAATTTTTCCGCCCATTGTTGCTATTATGCTGGTGCTGCTTGCCACCGCGATTTTTATCGCGTTTACGGCCACCGCGATTCTGGTTGTGATCCGCGCGTAACTCTTTTTCGAGGAGTCTGCCTCGCATGGCGACACGTGACCGTTCCCTCCAATACCATATCCAAATGAAAGCGGGCGATGTTGGGCGCTATGTCTTTGTGCCCGGCGATCCCGGTCGCTGCGAAAAAATTGCCGCGTATTTCGATAATCCTGTTCATGTCGCGCAGAACCGCGAATACAATACCTATACCGGTACGCTGCTTGGCGCAAAAGTTTCCGTCACCTCAACCGGCATCGGCTGTCCCTCGACCGCAATTGCGATTGAAGAGCTATCACGCATCGGCGCAGATACATTCATTCGCGTCGGGACATCGGGCGCGATGCAAGAGCATATTCTCGCCGGCGACTTGGGCGTGGTCACGGCTGCGATTCGGGATGAAGGCACATCGCTCCATTACTTGCCGATTGAATTTCCCGCCGTCGCCGATATAGATGTGGTTCTCGCCCTCCAAGAAGGCGCGCGGCGCGTTGGCGCACCGTATCATCTTGGCATCTCACACAGCAAAGATTCGTTTTTCGGTCAGCACGAGCCGGAACGAATGCCTATCGCTTCACAGTTGCAAGAGCGTTGGAAGGCGTGGATGGCGGGCGGCGCGATTTGCTCCGAGATGGAAGCGTCCACCCTGTTCATCGTCTCGTCCGTTCTACGTAAACGCGCAGGCGGCATTATGATGATTGCTGGTCATCCCGACCAGCGTCCTATGACCGACGAAGAACTTGCGCGGTGTGATTTGGACTTGTTGCTCCGCGCGGCGATTGAAGGCTTGAAGGTGTTGATTGAACAGGATCGCGCGAACCAACCAGCGGCTTTGGCGGAGCAAATGCACCATGCATGACGCGAATCTGCAATATCATGTGCAGCTCGGACCTGGCGATGTCGGACGCTATGTATTACTGCCGGGCGATCCGGGTCGCTGTGAAAAAATCGCCGCCTATTTCGACAATCCCGTACACATCGCCAGCAATCGCGAGTACACAACTTATACGGGCACTCTGCTCGGCGAAAAAGTTTCGGTGACTTCGACGGGCATCGGCGGTCCTTCCGCCGCGATTGCTGTCGAAGAATTAGCCAAGCTGGAGGTAGACACGTTTATTCGCGTCGGCACGGCCGGCGGAATGCAGCCCTTTTGCCGCCCCGGTGATCTAGCCATTGTCACGGGCGCAATCCGCGATGAAGGCACAAGCCTTCACTACATGCCGATTGAATTTCCTGCGGTTGCCAATTTGCAAGTTGTCAGCGCGCTGCGCCAAGCCGCCCAGCGCGTCGGCGCACGCGCTCATCTCGGCATCAGCCAATCCAAAGATTCGTTCTATGGGGAAATTGAGCCTGCGCGGATGCCTGTTGCCCCTCGCTTGCAGCGGCGCTGGAAAGCGTGGGTGGACGGCGGCGCGATTTGTTCCGAGATGGAAGCCGCCACGATTTTTATCGTCGCCTCCGTACTCGGCAAGCGCGCGGGCGGCGTCATGTTCATGGGCGGCAGTACGATCATGTCTCAAGAGGAATATGCCGCGCTCGCCGCCACGCTTACGCTCGACCAATTGATTCAAACCGCCGTCGAAGCTGTCAAAATTTTGATTGAACAAGATCGAGGGAGGTCCTAGAATTGTGCTGGGCACCGACGTGCGCGTGATGCAGGCCAAGTATCCTGACTATGTGCGTTCTGTCGAAACAAATTTCAAATGGAACTTTTGTGCGCTGGTATTGGATGGCGCGACCTTCTCCTTCGCCCTCGCGCTGCTCTCGCAGAACACGATTCTCCCGTACTTTCTTAGTTTCCTCACGACCCAGCCGTTCATCATCGGTCTCTTTTCGGCTACCTATGCGTTCGGGATTTTCTTTCCACAGCTGCTGGGGGCGCGCCTTGTCAGCGGCAAGCGTTTCCGCAAACGCTACGTCTTTTGGATCGCCTGTGCCGAGCGCGTCGGAATTCTATTCATAGCTTTGTCTGCGCAGTGGACAGGCGTGCTCGGTTCCAATCTAACGCTCATCGTCTTTTTCATTGCGTTCGGTCTATTTTCCACAACGCTTGGCTTGATTGGTCCCGCGTACGGCGATTTTGTGGCTAAAAATATTTTGCGCCAGCGCGGTTTGTTCTGGGGCGCGCTGCAATTGGTCAGCGGCGGGATGGGGCTAAGTGCATCGTTGCTGGCGCAGCGATTTCTCGACGCATTGAGTTTTCCGGGCGGCTTTCAATGGTGCTTTTGGATTGCGTTCGCTTTCTCGTTTATCTCGCTCTTTTTCATTGCCAATTACCGCGAGATTCCATTCCCAGAAGTTGCGCCGACCGAACCGCTCATGCAAATCGTTCGCAGCATTCCCCAGTTGTTGCAGAGGCAGAAAAACTATCGCAGCTTTATCCTTTCCCGTTCTATCATCGCGCTCGGCACAATGGGCATTGGATTTATGACGGTGTACGCAGTACAGGCATATCAATTGTCGGCGGCAAGTGTCGCCAACTTTACCCTCATCCTCGTCGTCGCGCAGTCGGCTTCCAGTCTGTTGTGGGGCTGGGTTGGCGATCACTGGGGCTTTAAACGCGTCATGGAAATCAGCGCGCTCGCCGCCTTTGGCACAATGCTGATGATGTTTGTTAGCACGCAGGAATGGATGTTCAGCGCGGCGTTTGCGCTCGTCGGCGGTTCGCTATCTGCCACGCAAACCGCCGATCCGAACCTCACCTACGAATTAGCGCCGCCACTCGAAACGAGTCGTTTCATCGGCGTCACCAATTCCATTCTCGCGCCGCTACTCATTGCCGCGCCGCTAATCGGCGGATTTCTCGCGCGGGCGTGGTCATATCCGGCGGTCTTTGTGCTTGCAGCCGCGCTGTCCATACTCGGCTTTATCGCCACGCTCACCTTTTTTCAAGAACCGCGCCACCCGCGCGCCAATGTATACGCCGAACTCGTCCCGCCCGCCTAGCCCAAGCTTTACTCTTCTTTTGACCAGAGCAGAGTGGAGTTAAAGAACAGTTCTTTCGTATATCCGTGTAGATCCTCCGTCACGCCAAGCGTGACAAAGATTCGTGGTTTCTATCATAAAGGAGCGACGAATGCCTAAAACATTGGTCTTGATGGATCACGATGGCGGCGTAGATGATTACCTCTCAACCGTCCTTCTGTTGACAATGGAGCACGTGGAACCGCTCGGCATCGTCGTCACACCTGCCGATTGTTATATTCAGCCCGCCGTCGCCGCCACGCGCAAAATTCTCGACCTCCTGGGCCGTTCTGAAATTCCAGTCGCGGCCAGTACCGTGCGCGGACTCCATCCCTTTCCCCGCGCCCTGCGCGTAGATTCTTACAGCATCAACGCCTTTCCCATTTTAAATGAAGCAGAAAAAATTTCCGCGCCGCTCGCGTCAGAAACCGGACAAGAATTTATGGCGCGCGTATTACGTGAGGCAACCGCGCCCGTTACCATTCTTGTAACAGGTCCTTTGTCCACCGTCGCGGCGGCGCTCGATCTCGCGCCTGACATTGAATCCAAAATTCAAGAGATTCTCTGGATGGGCGGCGCGCTCGATGTAAATGGGAATGTTTCCGACAGCGGCCACGACGGCTCGGCGGAATGGAATGTGTTTTGGGACCCCATTGCCGCCTATCGCGTCTGGCAGACCAAGATTCCCATCACGCTCTGTCCACTCGACATTACCAACAATGTCCCCGTCACGCGCGAGTTACTGACGCGTCTGGCGCGCCAGCGCCGTTTTCCCATTTCCGATTTCACCGGTCAATGTTACGCGCTCGTCGCGCACCAACGTTATTATTTTTGGGATGTATTGACGACAGCATACCTTGCGCATCCCGAATTCTTTACCGTGCGCGAATGTCTAACCGAAGTGATACCGCACGGTGAAAGCGCCGGCCGCACCAAAATTTCCGAAACGGGACGCCGAACGTGCGCGCTGGCGACAGTAGATACTGAAAAATTTTACGATTATATTTTGGAAGCATGGGCGCGTTAATTTTGCGCCGGAAGGTCAAGTATGAGTACTGAAATTGCATCTCCGGATATTCAAACCACTCGCGCCGGCGGTATGACTTCGCGGGAACGGGCGCGCCTTGCGCTGCGTCACATCGAACCCGACCGCGTCCCCGTTGATCTTTTAATGACGCCCGAAGTCTGGCAAACCCTCGTGCGCCATTTCGGGATGGACTGGCACAAACCCTCCGACGACCAGTTTTTTGACCCACTGTGGAATCAAGTCGCCACGCGGCTCGCCAGCGATGTGCGGCTGCTCTCCTACGATCAATTTTGCAAACCGCCCGAATCCATTCTCCGCCCCGGCACGCGTATCGAATGGTGGGATGCGCTTTCGCGTTCCACGCCGAACCGCATGTGGCGGCAGTGGATGCCCGACGGCACTTCGTATGATATTTGGGGTCATCACTATCGCATCGTAGACAATCCTACCGGCGCATATGAAGAATTTGCGACGTGGCCCTTGCAAGACGCGAGTTCAGTGGATGACCTCAAACAATTTCCCTGGCCAGAACCCGATTGGTGGGATTTTTCGGCGCTGCCCGCAGCGATTCATCAAGTAGACCCGCAGCGTGAATTGTACTTGCGCTTTCGCATCGGTTCCGTCTTTGAGCTCGCGTGGCAAATTCGCGGGATGCAAGAATTTCTAATAGACCTCGCTGCACAGCCCGAAATTCCACTGTATATCATGGAGCGGCTCACCGCTACGCACGTAGAGAATTTGGAACGCGCGCTGTCCATCGCCGGAGACGAAATTGATATGGTCTATTTTTATGATGATGTGGCCACGGCGCGTTCCCTGATGATTTCGCCGAGTATGTGGCGCGACATGGTGCGTCCTTGCCATGAGCGCATCATCGCCGTCGCGAAAAAACACAACAAGCTCGTTATGTACCATTGCGATGGATCTATTGCTCCGCTCATTCCAGAACTCATTGAAATGGGTGTAGATTTATTGAATCCGATTCAACCCGATTCGCCGGGGATGGACTGCAAACGGCTCAAGCGTGATTTTGGCGATCGGATTTCATTTCACGGCGGGATTGATATTATCAAAACGCTGCCGCGCGGCACGGTGGAGGATGTGCGCGCCGAAGTGCGCGAGCGCGTGCGCGTGTTGGGGGAAAACGGCGGCTACATTCTATGCAGCTCCCACCACATTCAGTCCGATACGCCGATTGAGAATATTATGGCGATGTATGATGTAGCGTTGCGGTATCGAAACTGACCACGTGTGCCAATCTTTGAAGGAACGGGATAGGAACGCGCAAGCGTATACAAGGAGCGAATTAAAAAGCGTGAAGAATGAACTGTTCAACTTTGAGTCTATCTGTAAAACCTGACACAGTACATCTAACTACCTGACACTTTAACAAAAAAGGTCGACTGCCTTGCGAACTCCGATAGAATAGGTTTGTCACAACCATTCTGGAGGGTGCCATGACAGTCAACCGCTTGTATCA
>Ga0070741_10017676_pt1 | contig 11677 bp, 9 predicted proteins | sample Coa_R1_4_FD_66440 | JGI IMG/M metagenome (GOLD analysis project Ga0070741, IMG submission 66440) | Surface soil microbial communities from Centralia Pennsylvania, which are recovering from an underground coalmine fire - Coalmine... | ecosystem: Environmental > Terrestrial > Soil > Unclassified ...
CGTTCGGCGCAACTTCCAACTCGCTGAAATAAAATCCGCGCGCCGCCAGATTGTGATTGTTGCTCACCATCTTCCAGTGGTCGCCCAGGTCAACTGAGTCGTAGAGCGTGCCCTTCCTGTTTTCCACCAGCGCGTAAATGTGATGTGGATTGCTTGGCGCAGCGCTCAAACCGATGCGCCCCGTGGCCTCCGTCGGCAGGCCTTCGGTCAATTTTTTCCAGGTAGCGCCCCCATCGGTTGAACGGAAAATGCCGCCACTGGTGCCGCCATTATCAAGCGCCCAGGGATAGCGCCGCACGCGCCACATCCCAGCGAACAGCACCATGGGATTGCCGGGCTCCATCACCAGCGAGCTTACGCCCGTGTCTTCATCGATGAACAGAACTTTCTGCCAGGTCTTGCCGCCGTCAGTGGTGCGGAAGACGCCGCGTTCGGCGTTCGGCCCCCACGCGTGCCCCAGCACGCCCACAAAGACGGTGTTCGGATCATTGGGATCAATGGCGATGTTTGAAATCTGCCCCGCATCGCGCAGGCCCATGAATTTCCACGTCGCACCGGCGTCAGAAGAGAAATAAACTCCTTTGCCCGTAACCACGTCATTACGGATATTCTTTTCGCCCGTTCCCACCCAGATCAGGTTTGGGTTTGATGGCGCCAGCGCAATCGCGCCGATAGAAGCCGTTGACTCCTTTTCAAAGATCGGCTTCCATGAGAGACCTCCATCCTGGGTCATGAAAACGCCGCCAGCCGCCGCGCCTACGTAGTACACGTTGGGCTTGCCGGGAATCCCCACTACCACCGTCACACGGCCACCACCCACAGCCGGGCCAAGGTTGCGGAAATGGATGTTCTCCAGAGGATCTTTTGCCTTTGTCTCTTCAGACGGTTCTCCCACAGGCTTGGCTTCTTTGTTCTCGGCAGTGGTCTTTTTATCGGTGCTGGTTTCATCATTCGCGCCTGCGTTCTTCTTGGCGCGACTTCCCGTTCTGGTCTGCGCCATCAACATGCCGGTAAGGCCCAGCACGAGTGCCAGAATCACGATCATTTTATGCAGTGTTTTCATAGGATGTGCTCCCGCGAGTAGTAGGAAGGCGAACCGCGAATCATACCGCAAATGCAGGGATTTTGTACAAGTCCGACGGTGTTTCGTGGGCGATCAGCACAAGGATCGTACGCTTGAAACAGCTATGCCACGCAAGCGATGAAATGAGCGTGCCAAACCTGGAAATGATACATTTAGGTGATTGCTTTGCCGCCCCTGGCACGTCAAAAAAGGGTGATATTTTAGTACCTTCTGTCTTAATCGCTGTCCCGACGCAAGGCAAACTCAAGGTGACTGACGATGAAAAAGTTTTTTGCGCTTCTACTCTCCGCCTGCATGACTTCGACTGTGGTACTGGCCCAGGAACATGAAGATGACCGGCTTCGCCATGCCGGGGAAGTCCTGATGGAGATTCTCAATATTCCAGACAATCTTCCCAAAGACATTCTGGACAAATCAGAATGCGTGATCGTAATTCCTTCGGTGAAAAAATTTGCTCTCGGTGTAGGCGGAAACTACGGTCGCGGTGCTATGACCTGCCGCAGCGGCAAAACCTTTACTGGTCCGTGGGGACCACCGGCGATGGTGGCCCTGGAAGGCGCCAACATTGGCTTCCAACTCGGCGGCCAGGCAACGGATTTTGTGCTGCTGGTGGTCAATCCCAAGGGAATCGATTCCATTTTGCGAAGCAAGGTTAAATTGGGCGCAGATGCCGCTGCCGCCGCTGGCCCCAAAGGTCGCGATGCCCAGGCTGCCACTGATGTCCTCATGCATGCTGAGATTCTTACTTACTCGCGCTCACGCGGGCTTTTTGCCGGAATCTCTTTGGATGGTTCAACCCTGCGTCCTGATAACAGCGCCACTGAGAAGGTTTATGGCAAGAAAATTTCCGCGCGTGATGTTGTGCTGGGACACAAAGTAGGCACGCCCAAGGCAGGGCAGCTATTGGTTAGCGCTTTGCAAAAAGCTTCGCCACATAACACCTCTGACCCCAAGTCCCTGCAGGAAGCGGGCTCTGAAGGAAGAAAGTAGGCTGCTATGACTTACGCTGAATTGTTTCTCGTGCAGGACTGATATTGGCTGCTACTGTGGTTTCCGCTGGGTTCGGATCGGCAGCCATCTCTCCCTATGAGAAATCGGTGGAAGATTGGCGACAGCAATATGAAACCAAGCTTCGTGCTGACGATGGCTGGCTCACGGTCTCCGGTCTTTTCTGGATTCACGACGGCAAAAACACCTTTGGCTCCGCAGCTAGCAATGATGTGGTGCTTCCTGAGCCGGTTCCTGCCTCCGCCGGATATTTTGAGCTACACGATGGCAAAACAACAGTGCATGTAAATCCCGGCGTGCCCATCACCATGGGCGGAAATCCCGTTACAAGCGCTGAACTGAAGCCCGACTCCAGGACAGACCGCCTTGTCATCGGTGATTTAACGTTTTTTGTTCATGCAAGCGGACCGCGTTTTGGCATTCGCCTGAAAGATAAGAACAGCAAATTGCGCAAAGAATTTGCCGGCCTGCATTGGTTCCCCATCAACGAGGCTTATCGCGTCAACGCGAAGTTTACGCCGTATAGTTCGCCGCGCGAAATTGATATTGAAAATGTTCTTGGCGACCACGATAAAACCGAGATTGCCGGTTATGTGACTTTTGCGCTCAGTGGAAAAGAATACCGGCTTGATGCGGAGCAGGATGACAAGAGTAAAGAGCTTTTCATTGTCTTTCGCGATCTCACCAGCAAGAAAGATACCTATCCGGCTGCGCGCTTTCTTGATACTGATGCGCCAAAAGACGGCACTCTGGAACTCGACTTCAACAAAGCGTACAACCCACCTTGCGCTTACAACCCATATACAACCTGCCCGCTGCCATCGCCGGGCAACCGCTTGGCGGTCGCGATCCCCGTGGGTGAGAAGCGCTATCATTAGCGAGGACACCCGCCGGCCATCCAGCGCAAACGAATTTGCAAATTGTCTATTTGAATGCACGAAGCGAAACGGCAGGCGCCATAAATGCCTGCCGCTTCAGTTAACTAATATGGGTTGTCTGATTATGGGATAGTGATGAAGCTGAGAACGGTAGGGGGTAACGGTGCAGTCGCGCATCCATGGCCTGCCGTAGAGCGGGGTACAATTGTTGGATCAAGCATTTTGGTCAAATCGATGACCGCTAGCCTATCAGCAAACTGGTCTGCCAGGACTGCAATTGCGTCGCCTCCGTTAGGGCTCTGATATGCAGTAACCGTGTGAGGATCAAAGCCATTCTGAAAGCCGTTGCCGATATTGCAGCTTACCCAATCCGTGATAGCCGGAGTACCAGTACCGGACGAAATGGGAAGAGCTATCGCTGTCAGTGTATCTCCACCAAACTCTCCAGTGACCACGCCGGTATGCGTACCCTGCGCAACTGCAACTCCGCTCGCTCCAGCCGCAAGGAAGGATTCGGAGAGAATCTGAAGTTGAGATGCGGCCGTCCATGAACCTGGCGTTCCCGAGGTAAAAACGGCTTGAGTCAAATCGGCGATGAATACCTGCGATGGTCCGCTAAACTCTGCCGGAGCAAGAGCGATCCCTGTGGTGCAGTCTTCTCCGGAAGAATCCAGTTCAGAGGTGACTCCAATCACGGGGTTTTCAAAGAACGCAGGGCTGGTTGAAGTGGTTACATTGGCGATTTCATAATTATTATTTTCCGCGGCGGAAAGCAGCAGATTCCGAATCGGATCAATCAGCGGGTCTTCCGAGATGCTGCCCGATGGCGAGACTATCGGCGGCTCCAGCGTGGGAGTTGCGCCCAGGTCAAGAAACTGGAATCCAGCCTGTCCGGCAAGGCTCAGGCCAATCACAGCTTTGTTGTGAATCGCATCCATAGCGACGCCGCAATTTGTGCACACCCCGCCGGAAAAGAAGAGCAGTCCCGACCCGGCGCTGGTAAGAGTATTCGTGAGGCTGGTTCCGGAAAGCAGATAGATGTCAGTATTGTTCGCGGTGCAAACGGTTTGTCCGGAAATAGAGTTGGAAGCGCAGGAATTAACCACGTTTGGAGTTGGCACCAGAGCCGGCGTGATACTTGTGCCTTCCAGGTTGGCGACAGAGACGCCGGTTACAGGCGTGACGCTCCAGTTTCCTTTAGGCACGTAAGCCACAACATTGCTCCCGCTGGTTAACACGGTCAGCGAGCTGGAAGGCTGGCAGGACCCTGCTGGAGGCACCGTTGCCACTTGTACCCGGAAATTGTCGGTTTGTGCGTCCTTTTGGGAGAAGTTGATCACTTTGGGATCGGTCGTCGAAATAGAAGTGGATGAGGTCTGTGCGATCAACCAAACCTTAAAGACCAATCCTGGGTTCGTGGTGGTTGCAAATGGCGCGAGTTGGACTGGCGTCATTGAATTAGCAGGATTGAACGTCCCATTCGCGTGAGGGCAGGGGGAAGATGCGCCCACGATCACGCCGCCGGCGACTGTCAGTTGGCGGCAGATTGCATTGTCGCTGGAAAGGAGCTGTTTTCCACTTGGATCAGTCACCTGGAAAAAATATTTTCCATCTGCCAGGCCGGCATGTGTCTGGTTTTGCGGGCCGCCACTGATGTACACATCGGTGGATGTGTTGAACTGGTTCTGGTTTACCACCGTCCCGGTTTTATTCGTTGTGAAAATTGATGCGTGCACGTTAATGGACATGAAAGTAAACATCAGTACACTAAGGTGCAATACTTTGCGAAGATATCCGGACATAGTCATCTCCTCTATCGCGCAGGTGAGGCGTTGCTTCGCGCGGTTGCGCTTACACCGGGCAAAGCGGGCTGGCTTGCCCCAAGGCTCAAGTTGGGCCCAATGATGGATGACCGGAAGCAGCAGACGAGAACAAGTACTTACCGGGAAACTACTCAGAGAGGATATTTCCAGAATCGGTGATGCTAGTGCTCGTACAAGTGTTCTTTCATAGTAATAGTGATATGAAGCGGGAAAATGTTACAGATCTTCTGAAATTTAAGCCGCTGCGCCGATCCATCTTTGTCACTCTCATCTGTCATCTGGAAACGGCTCCTTTGCTAAACTCAAGTTATGGCCAAAATCGCTTACCTTGAATGCACAAAATGTGGAGACCACATCGACCCTTCTCGTCCGCAGACCATCTGTCCTAAAGACGGCGGCTCGCTTTATGTCCGCTTTGATCTCGCTTCTCTAAAGGGCAAATTCACGCCTGACTCTCTTCGCGGACGTCCCGCCAACATGTGGCGATACCACGAAGTTCTTCCCGGCGATTCGCCCGTGACACTGGGTGAAGGCTTCACGCCCATGCTGCGCAGCCGGGAGAATCCCAATGTATATATAAAGGATGAAGGGTTGAACCCAACCGGATCATTCAAGGCCCGCGGCCTCTGCGCCGCCGTGACCATGGCCCGGCAATATGGCCTGAAGAAGCTGGCCGTGCCTTCCGCCGGCAACGCCGCCAGTGCGCTGGCTGCCTATTGCGCTGCTGCAGGAATTGAAGCGCATATTTTTATGCCCAAGGATGTGCCGCTCGCCAATTTTGTGGAATGCAAATCGTATGGCGCGCACGTCACTCTGGTGGATGGCCTGATTTCTGACTGCGCCAAAATGGTCAATGAGCACAAGCAGGCGGAGGGATGGTTTGATATCTCCACGCTGAAAGAACCGTTCCGCGTTGAAGGCAAGAAGACCATGGGATATGAAGTAGCCGAGCAGCTCAACTGGGAACTGCCTGATGCCATCTTTTATCCCACAGGCGGCGGCGTTGGCCTGATTGGCATGTGGAAAGCTTTTGATGAAATGGAGCAGCTTGGCTGGCTCAGTAGCAAGAAGCGTCCCAAGATGATTGTGGTCCAAGCTGCCGGATGCGCTCCTGCAGTGAAGGCGTGGACTGAGCACAAGCAAGGCATGGAGGTATGGCAAAACGCCCATACTGCTGCTGCCGGACTGCGCGTGCCAAAACCATACGCCGACTACATTATTATCGATATACTCAAGCAAAGCGGTGGCACAGCTGTTGCTGTATCTGACGATGAAATCTTTGGCGGAGTAAAAGAGTGGGCAAGCAAGGAAGGGCTTTTCGCCTCGCCGGAAGGCGCAGCTTGTCTGCCTGCTTACCAGCGGCTGGTGCGTGAAGGCTTTCTCAAAGCCACGGACAAAGTTGTGATCTTTAACACCGGCTCCGGCCTCAAGTACATTGACGTAATTGCTGATGCCTTAAAGATCAGCGCGGACAAACCAGCAGCTCCGCACATGGCCACTCCTGCCAGCAGAAACATTGGCGGGATTATTCAGCCTTACTAAAAATCACGAACGTAGCAAGGACCCCCTACTGGCTCCCAAAATGTAAGGATTAAAAGCTGCTTATGACTGACCGCCTCTATTACCACGATTCTTTTCTCTACGATTTTGACGCCCATGTGGTGGAATCACTCGCGCGCGATGGGAAACATGCCATCGTGCTCGACCGCACAGCTTTTTATCCCACCAGCGGAGGCCAGGTGCACGACCTTGGTTTGCTGGTTACAGAAGGGAAGCAGATTGCTGTTACGGACGTCGCGGATGAGGAAAATGGACGCATCCTGCATTTTGCGGCAGAGCCGCTGGCTGCAGGAACCGCGGTGCATGGGACAATCGACTCGGTCCGCCGGCTTGACCACATCCAGCAGCATTCCGGCCAGCACATGCTCTCAGCGGCATTCATTCAGCTTTTCAATATGCCTACGGTCAGCTTTCACATGGGTGAGGAAAGTTGCACCATTGATCTCGAGACCGGCGGGCTTACCGCCGCCCAAGCAGAGAAAGCAGAATTGCTGGCGAACCAGGTGATTGCGGAAGATCGTCCTGTAAGCATTCGCTTTGTTCCGCTGGAAGAAGCGCGTCAGCTTGGCCTGCGCAAGCTGCCGCCCAAGCAGACCGGCAATTTGCGTCTTATCAACATCACTAATTTTGATCTCACCGCCTGCGGCGGTACGCATGTTCGAGCTACCGGCCAGATTGGCAGCATCCTGTTGCGCAAGATTGAAAAAGTAAAGCAGGGTATGCGCGTGGAGTTTGTCTGCGGGCTGCGCGCGATATCAACTGCGCGCCGCGATTACAGCACGTTGACTGAAGCTGCCGCAGTTTATTCCAGCCATATCTATGACGTGCCGGAACAGATTCGCAAGTCGCTGGCAGAAACCAAAGCGGCGGGCAAAACGCAACACAAGCTGCTGGAAGAGCTTGCGGAGCTTAATGCGGAGCGTCTGCTTGCCCAATCTTCAGGTTCGCCGCGCGTGATTACACAACTATTCGCAGAGCGCGATGCTGTCTTCATCAAGCTGCTGGCGCAGAAGCTGACAGCAGGGAAGAGTGACGTGGTAGCTTTGCTGGCTTCCGGAGCAGGCCAGCCCACGCTGGTCTTTGCGCAAAGCCCAGGCCAAAAATTCAATATGGGCCAGCTTATGAAAGATGCAATGGTACAACTTGGTGGCCGTGGTGGCGGCTCCGCGGACTTGGCTCAGGGCGGCCTTGCTGCTGGTACTCAGGCCCTGGGAGAAGTTGAAGCCCGCTTGCATCAGATGGCAGCGGGTCTCAAAGGATGATAAGCCACGCTCATCAATAAAGCGTTCATTTAACAAGGCTACAGATGTGCGAGCGCCTCTTGATCAGAGGCGCCCTTCGCGTTCCCGGAAGTTAACGCGTTGCCTTCTTATGCTTCAGATTGCGCCGGCTTCTGCGGTGCAGTAACCGCGCGAGGAATCAAAAGCACTGCTCCAAGCACCACGAACGTAATCACAATGATAGTGGTATTGGCGAACCCGGAAATATCGACCGCGTTGGTCATATCCGGCTCTTGGGACATCGGCGTGTAGCTCACCGCTGCCATTCCCGTATAGTGCATGGCCGGAATAGCAAATCCCATAATGACGGAACAGACACCCTTTAGCACTTTGTCGTGTTTCTCGTCGCGGAACAGGAACGTAAGCCCCAGAGCTGCCAGAGAAACAACCAACGCAATTACCACGGAGAGAACAACAAATGTCGTGTCCCAGTGATGCATGGCAGAGGTCCGCATGGAAGCCATGCCGGTGTAGTGCATGCCAGAAATGCCAACGGCCATCGCAAGACTTCCTGTCGCCACATGGATAGCACTGACATGTGGGCGGCTCACTACAAGCAGCGCCACAAATGAAGCGCCAATCGCAGCCACCAATGACAGAATGACAGTTGGAATGTGGTAATAAACTGCGACGGGTAAATGATAGGCAAGCATTCCGGTATAGTGCATGGACCAAATGCCTATACCCATTGCCGTAGCGCCGCCAATTAACCAGGTAAGGCGAGCATTATTGCGAGCCGCTGTGACTCTTCCTGCCAGATCAAGCGCGGCATAGGAAGCAAAGATAGCAATCACTACCGAAAGAATCACCAGACGAAGATCGTACGTAGCTGCTAACGTGGATGAATTCACGTGGAGACTTCTCCTTAAATTTTATTAACGTACGTGCTGGGCAAAATTGCATGAAGATTAGATCGGCACTGAATTATTTACAAGTTACCAGAGTAATAACCTCTATATGTAGCGTTCCAAAACAGAAAATATATGCGTTAAATAAAGAATAAACCTGTAACATTTCGGCATAATCCGCGATAACAGCCGCCAATAAATGCACGAAAACCAGTAAACTCTTGTGCAACGACCACCCTGATTGCAAAAAGAATTCTTATGGACTTCAAAGATCGGCGAGTCTGGATTACCGGCGCATCATCCGGCATTGGCGAAGCACTGGCTGTTGCATTCCATGACGCTGGGGCCAGGCTGATACTTTCTGCGCGGCGTGAAGATGAGCTTAAGCGCGTGCAGCAACTATGCGACGGGGAACCCAACACGCGCGTGCTTCCGCTCGACGTAACCAACGCGGCCGAGCTTGCGGAAAAGACCGCGCAGGCGCTGGCCATGTTCGGAGGCCTCGATATTCTGGTGCTTAACGCCGGCATTACCCAGCGTTCACGCACGCGTGAGACCGATGAGAGCGTTTATCGCCGTCTGATGGAAGTCAACTTCTTTGCTCCGGAAGCGATGGCGCGGGCCGTGCTGCCCGCAATGCTGGCGCAGAAGAGCGGACATATTGTTGTGATCTCCAGTGTGGCCGGCAAATTTGGCGTGCCGATGCGCTCCGGTTATTCGGCCACCAAGTTTGCCCTGCACGGCTTTTTTGAAGCGCTGCGCGCGGAAGAAGAGCGCAACGGCATCCACGTTACCATGGTCTGTCCTGGCTATATTCGTACCGATATCAGCCTTTCCGCGCTTCGTGGCGACGGCCGCAAGCACGCCAAAATGGATTCTGAACTTGCTCGTGGCATGGCTGCCGAAGAATGCGCCCGACAAATCCTACAAGGAGTGGCGCGGAAGAAGAATGAGATCATAGTCGCGGCTACACGAGAAAAAGCGCTGGTCTATCTCAAACGCTTTCTGCCGGATCTGCTGACGCGCATAGTTGGCAGGCCGGGGTAATTTATATTACTGGACGAAAATCGGCAAAACTGAAGTAAAGTTATCGTAATTTTCTTGAGGGTATCTTCATGATGCGACACAAATTTCTGCTGGTGTGCCTGCTTGGCCTTTTCGTAACCATGGCAGAAGCCAAGGAAACTGGGCAGACGGTTGTGTGGTCTGAAAGCGGCCAGCCTGTTTTGCGCTTTGTTTTCGGAAAATTTAAAGAAGGGCCGTCTTACGGCCGCGAACGCAATTACATGTGCGAAACCACGGCGCAGAACCTCTGGGGAAAAAAGATTTCCGATGCCGTGTTTTCACTGTATTTGTTTGATAAAAGCAATGTGCGCATAGGCGAAGGCTTTGTTCAGGTGAGCAATATAGGGCCTGGCGAAATGATCAAATTTCAGACCACATTTCACGCCGAAGGAGCACCTGTGACGCTGAAATTGGTTGCACAGACCATGCCGGCTGAACTGCGTCCGCTGGCTCCGCCCAAGACCATCAGCATCACCATTAACTCTGTGCCGCAGGGCGCCGCGCTCAAGGTGGATGGTGAAGACGCGGGAACTACGCCGAAGATCGTCCGCGTTACGCCCGGCAAGCACTCACTTGAGTTCAACAAAGAAGGTTTCAATCCCGGTAAGTTTCCGCTGGAAATTGGCCAAGACGATGCGAACGGCGGCAGCGTGAGCTACGAACTGGGCACTCTGTCACACGACACTGTGGAACTTCGCGACGGCACTGTTCTGGTGTGCGATATTGAATCAATGTCCGCGACCGAGGTTGTTTTACGCGTTGGTGGCGATTTGCAGCACATGGATCGCAATAAAATCAAGCGGATGCTGCTGGTGGAACGTGATCCGCCGCCTGCGCATTGATCGAGAGCGGCAGTTGGGCAATCATTTTTGTCGACAAGACAACAGGAACTGCCTAATTTTATGAATACTACACGGATACAGCGATTTTGGCCCAAGCGCCGGGCGCTGGTAAAATCTAGGCAGCACCTTTCTTTTCTCGTGGGGCTATAGCTCAGATGGGAGAGCGCATCGTTCGCAACGATGAGGTCGTCGGTTCGATCCCGACTAGCTCCACCATATTTTCCCTCGTTTTTTCAACCATTTACAGCCTGGCCGAAAATTTTGTACCGTTTTTGTACCGCCGTTTGACCGAGGCGCAATCTCTCTCTACCATCACTCCGCTTTTGATGGGAGTCTTCGTTTACGCCCGCCACACTCCGGATTGCCCGAAACGCACGGATCGTTTCTGGCGCCGCTGCCGCTGCCCTAAATGGCTTCGCGGCACAGTTGCCGGCCGCGAGGTCCGGAAATCGGCGAAGACCCGGAGTTGGGAAAAAGCCGAGATTGCCGCGCGCTCGATGGAAAACGGGGACGTCGTTAAAAGTGTGATTGAAATCGACTCGCACGAAAATCCGATCGGGCCGCAGCGTGTGACGATCCGCAGCGCGGTCGAGGCATTCCTCGACGATGAGCAAGGCCGCCATTTGCGCAGGGGAACCACTGGTCAAAGCCAGACGCTGCTCAATACACAATTGCTTAATTGGACCCGGGAATGCGGCCTCGATTATCTGGATGAACTCACAGCGCCGGTGTTGGCCAAATTTCGCGCACACTGGAGCAAAGACCTCGGCAATGGGCAAAACACGGCTCGCCGCAAACACGAACGTCTCTGCGGTTTCTTTCACTTTTGCATTCGCAACGAATGGATAGCCAAGAACCCAGCCCGGCTTCTAAAGCCGATCCGAGTGGAACGAGTTCCCACCGGATACTACACGCGCGAGGAATTCGCAAAAATCATCGATGCTACCTACGCCTACGGCGACTGGCGGGGCGGGCACGACTTTCATGATCGTGGAACAAGACTTCGCGCCTTGCTCCTGGTCATGCGCTGGGGAGGCCTCGCGCTCACAGACGCTATCACCCTTGAACGAAGCAGGCTGGGGAAAGATGGCAAGCTCTTTCTGTACCGCGCAAAAACCGGCGTGCCGGTATATCTTCCATTGCCTCCCGACGTAGCAGATCTCCTGCAGAATTTGCCAAATTCTAATCCGCGGTATTTTTTCTGGAGTGGCAGCTGCGATCGCGAAGATGCCAAAAAGCCTTGGGACAAGAGTCTGAGGCGGGTGTTCAAGAGCGCCGATTTGCGCGAG
>Ga0070741_10017677_pt1 | contig 11676 bp, 9 predicted proteins | sample Coa_R1_4_FD_66440 | JGI IMG/M metagenome (GOLD analysis project Ga0070741, IMG submission 66440) | Surface soil microbial communities from Centralia Pennsylvania, which are recovering from an underground coalmine fire - Coalmine... | ecosystem: Environmental > Terrestrial > Soil > Unclassified ...
CGCTATGGCCTCATTATAGCGTATACAGGAGTCGGCGTCAATACCTTTCCGCTTCTGGGATGGCAGTTTCACCTTATCCCCGGCCCCTCTCCCTTGCAGAGAGAGGAGAGGCAAAGCGCCTTCTGTACAGAACCGCTTTTTTTTCCAAAATTCTTGACAAATGGTCCGCTCTCTGTTACTATTTGGTCATCTGATGGTAACATTCTGGTGTTCTTATAGGAAACCTGTGCGATGACCGATCCATCCGCCCAACAGTTCCCCGCCGCCGTCCGAGTCGTCCAGGCGCTTCAGTCACGCATCGCTCAAGGCAGCTATGCTCCCGGTGCATGGCTTCCGACCGAACGCGAACTGGCACAGGAGTTCGCGGTCAGCCGACCGGTCATCCGGGCCGCTCTCTCCTATCTTATCGAACAAGGGCAGATCCACCGCGAGCCGGGGTGTCGTCCGCGCGTCTATACCCCGGAGCCAGAACAGGCCGTGCAAAAGCGCGCGGCTCGGTCCGCCGCGCCAACCGCACTCAAAACCATCGCGGCAGTCCTTCCGCAGCAGCCAACCTATGCCCTGGCCCAAGCCATCCTGCGCGGAATCAGCCAGGAGCTACAACAGAAGGAAGCGCCCTTTCGCCTGACCATCTTCGATACGCACATTCCCGCCGCAGAACTGCACGCCGAACGGGGCAAAGCGGCCTTAGAACGCTCTCTTCTGGAACAGATCGCCCAGGAAGGGAGCGCGGGTATCATCCTCTGGCACATGACGGGCGCGCTGGCGCTGCCGACCCTGCGCCAGCTTCAAGAACGCGGGCTGCCGATGGTGTTTATTGATCGCTATCCCGAAGAATTGGACTGCGACTATGTCGGCGTAGACAATCGGCGCGGTGTCCGCGAAGCGGTGGAGTACCTGATGAAGTTGGGGCATCGGCGCATCGCCTACCTAACCAATTCCGAGCAGATAACGACGGTGCGGGAACGCAGAGAGGGCTATCGGGAGGCGTTTCTGGCGCAGGGGCTTTTGCCGCTGCCAGAACTCACTTATGTTAGCCCGATGGAGATCGGGGCGGACATGGGGCCGGCCGCCACGTATCTTCTCTCCTTGCCTGAGCCGCCGACCGCTGTCGTCGCCGATAACGATCTGCACGCTTTCGCCTTCATTCGGGAGGCGCAGAAGCGCGGCTGGCGCGTGCCGGAAGACATTAGCGTTATCGGGTTCGACGACATAGAAAGCTATTCGCCCCATCCAGCGACTCTCACCACCGTCCATCAGCCTTTCTACCAGATCGGGCAGCGCGCTACCGATCTGTTGCTGCGGCGTCTGGCCGCTTCCGGCTCTTCCAAAACCAGGGTCTATCAGCATGTCGTCCTCGCTACCTCCCTGGTCATCCGCTCGACATGCAGGCCGCTGGAATAGAGAAGCCTCGCCGGAGAGGAACCTGACTGTCTCGCCGCGCTGTCGGACACGGAACAGGTCTACTGAATAAAACCGTCACTGAGCTTGAACCGAACTGACAAGAAAGGAGTAGCTTAAGGTGTCTATGCCTATTTGGCAAGATTGCCGGGGCGTAAGGGCATCACAGAGGCCAACACCAGGCAATGCGCGGGAATAGCCGTAGACACTCTTCGCAAAAAAACAGAGTGTACCTACCGAGAGTGTCTTGTGTTTATCGAGGCGGCACGAAAGCCCCAACGCTGACAAAAACGAACCAACAGAAACAAAGGAGTTTGTCATGAAACGAACTAAATTCTTCGCTTTCACACTTATCGAACTGCTCGTCGTCATCGCCATTATCGCGATCCTGGCAGCTATTCTCTTCCCAGTTTTTGCGCAGGCACGCGAAAAAGCTCGCACTGTCAGTTGCCTGAGCAACATGAAGCAGTCCACGCTGGGCCTGGTGATGTATGTGCAGGACTACGATGAGACGTTCCCGGCAGGCCGCATCTTTACGGACCCTCCCACCAACTTCTATCACACCACCTGGCGCGCTGTCTACCAACCCTATGTCAAAAACGACCGGATCATGCTCTGTCCCTCTGCGCCCTGGGCGCGCAACGAGTTCGACTGGATGCTTGCGGGCAATGGGGATGACGGTTGCCTCCAGGACGGCCTGATGACGCGCGAAGACTGGCAGAACAATAACTTCCACAGCCGTAACAATCTGGCGATGAACGGCGACGTGTTCAATGTCGATTCGCGCAATCCGAAGCCGTTGGCCTGGATCGAAAAGCCTGCCGAACTGCTCCTGCTGGTCGAATCGCGCGACTTCTGGCCCGATCTGGGGACATGGACGATCGAATGGAACTATGATCGCGATGGCGGCAGCCTCCCCTTCTGGCACAACAAAGGCGGCAACTGGGGCTTTACAGACGGCCACGCGAAATTCATGCGCCTTGCCGCAACGCTGTCTCCGACCTTCCTCTGGTACAACAGCGTGCGCGCCGATATCAATGACCGGGGGCCGGTCAGCGGTTGTGACGCTTCCACAGATCAGGCCTATATCGGTTGCCTAGAAAGAAAGATCCCCCCTGCCTATAAGTAGCCTGCAGGCACGGCTAAGAACGCCTAGCAGAACCTCCCCTACTCTCTCCTTCGGAAGGGGGCTAGGGAAGGGTTCTGTTAAGCAAGGAAGGAAGGCAATGAAGCAACAGATCAGTGGCCCGGTTGCGGGCGTCATCCTGGCATTGGTGCTGGTGGTCATCGCATTGATCGGTTATAAGTATCTCGGCAGCCCACAGCGGGATGTATCCCCACGTGAACAGGTCGAGATGATGAAGCACATGAAGCATCAGTAGCCTAGTAGTCCATCCAGGTAGAATCTTTGCATAGCCGCTGACAAACCCTCACTTTTTCCTCGGCGGTTCAAACCGCTTCTGGAAAAGCACCAAGTCGGCCAGCGCCGACTCCACTCCCCTTCCCTTTCGGGTCGCACGGTCTGTCCCGAATCGTTTCGGAATCAGACAGACCGTGCAGTGGGGCTGGGGGTAGGACAGCCTGCGCAGGCAGGCTTTGCCGTTCCAGACCGGCCTTTTCAGGCCGCGCACAAATCCAACCACACTGTTTGTCAATGAACCAGAATCTCAAGGCAGAGGGGCTGCGCTCCAAGAACCAGAGGAAAGCGAGACCCTGCGCGGAAGCCTATCTTGAGCGCCGCCTGCCGCTTCTTGGCGGATCGGGATGTGGAGGTGCGCAGGCAGGGCTACTGGGGCGGATCGGACAGAGGATAGCGCACAATATGATCGGGATACTGATCCAGACGCGCCCTGCCCCAGCGCAAAAACTTTACATGCCCGTCGTAGTAGATGTAGTTTGCGCCTTCATTATGGCGGTTATACTTAATCCACCCCTGATCGGCATAGGGGCCACTGCCCCAACGTACCAGCGCCGCCTCGCCCGCCCAGGTATCGTAATCGTCCTGCGGTACATAGCCGAACGCGGTATTGTTCGGATCGTTGAGTGCAAGCGAGTTGCGCTCCGAGAACATAATCACGTTAGGGTCTTGTAGGCCGCCGATGACGGCATCGGTGGCGAATCCGGGCAGCGCGCCCTCGACCGCATAACGGCAGGATTTGTGCGTGAAGATGGAGTTCAAGAGATAACTCCACATCACCCAATGGCTCTTTTCGGCCTGGCACTGCTCGCCGTGGGGCGCAACATCGCATTCCGTGCCAATCTGGGTGATGCCGCCGTTGTAGTCGGCGATATTGGTGGCGAGAAGCGGCGATCTCGTTCCCGTATCGGACGGGCAGAACATCAGCTGGCGGCCCTTGATATAGGGCTGGAAGAAGATGGCCCAGGGTTTTTCGGCGTTGCTATTGCCCTGCCCCCCACCGATACAACCTTCGGGGCTGGCGGGCAGGCTTTCCACCTGCGTGCCATCATCTAACACCCAGCCTTCATGGTGATGATAGAGTGCGCCGTCGTTATCCTCCATATACATCCGTGCTGCCAATCCAAGCTGTCTTTCGTTGGAGAGACAGGCGGACTGGCGAGCGGCTTCGCGCGCTCTGGAAAAAACAGGAAACAGAATCGCTGCCAGGATAGCTATAATTGCTATAACGACGAGCAGTTCAATGAGAGTGAAACCGGGACAACGGTCGTGGCAAGGCGCGGTAGCGTGAGGCATGGCAATCTCCTTCGTCCGAGGAAGTGTGTCACGAACTTTCAGAAAGTGACACGAATATTAACGCCTGAACAAGACGCCATAGTTCCCCAATCGCCCGCAAATCCGAAATTGTAATCTGGCGGTAACCACTGCGTAACCAGGCGTTAATCGCTGCTTTCTGCACTCAGGAGACTCCTTCGTTTGCGGAACGAAAACGGCACACAGGGCGGCACAAATCTGTACCGCCCATCTCTATCTTCCTCTGTTTGTAATCTGCGGTAGTTCCCCCGTTGTGAGTTGATGAGCGCGCACTTCGCGAAGCCTCCACTCGATTGGGGGAGACTGCTTCATCTGCGTTCATCTGTGAAAATCTGTGGATTTTAGGAGGCTTTGGGCGCGACGCCTTTGAAAGAGGGATCGGCCAGACCGGGCAGTTCGCCATCGCTGTCGCCGAAGCGCGTCACGGGAGCGCCGACGCGCGTGAGCATTCCCTGATAGAGATCGCAGAGCGGCGTCTTCTCCCGGTAGGTCAGATGCCGCCCGGTTGCCAGCGTGCCGCCGCCACGCCCGGCCAGAACGATGGGCAGGTTGTAGGGGCTATGCGCGTTGCCGTCGCGCATCCCGCCGCCGAACAGCACCATCGCGTTATCCAGCAGCGTGCCTTCGCCCTCTTTGATCGCCTTCATCTTCTCCAGCATATAGGCGTACTGCTGCACGTGCCAGATGTTGATGCGCTTGTACTCTTCTAACTTGGCTTTCTCGCCCTGATGGTGCGAGATCTCATGATGGCTGCCGCTGACGCCGGGGAGGAACGAGAAGTTGCGCCCGCTGACCTCGTTGCCGAACATGAACGTGGCGATGCGGGTCGAGTCGGTCCAGAAGCCGAGAACCATGATGTCGAGCATCAGGCGTACCTGCCCGGTATGGTCTATGCCGCGCTCGCGGATTTTCGCCGGGTCCTGATAGTAGTCCTTGATCTGCCCGCCCAGCCTCTCGATCTCTTTGCGCGCGAGAGGATCGCCCTCATACTCGGCGGCGCGGCGGGCGGCGTCGAAGGCGATGCGCTTCTCCACCGAGCGCACCGCCTCGAAATACTCGTCCAGCTTGCGCCGATCCGCCTGCCCCACCTTTGCCTTCAGTCCCTTCGCGTCTTCCATGACGGCGTCCAGCACGCTGGTATCGTTATGGGAGACGCCTTTGCCCTTCGCGACATTCGAGCGGAACAGGCGATCAAAGGCAAGCTGCGGGTTGATTTCGCGGGTCACGGGCGTCGTCGGCGTGTTCCAGGAGATATGGGAGCCGTAGAGCGCGGTGTAGCCGACGTTGGTATCTACGTAGGTCGTGGGCGGTTCGACGCTGAGTTCGAGCGAGGGAAGGGGGGTCTGGTTGCCGATGTGCAGCGCGGCCAGTTGATCCATGGAGATGCCGCCGCAGCGCAGGTCGCTGCCGGTCGTCTTGGTGATGTGCGTGCCGGTCAGGAAGGGCGCGACTTTGACATAGTGGCCGTCGCCCTCGATGCTCTGCTTGTTCATTAGCTGCGACAGCACCAGGATTTCGGACTGGACGCTTGCCAGGGGGGCGAGAATGGGCGAGAGCGTGAAGTCGCTGCCGACGCCCTGCGGCGTCCAGGCGTCCGGGTGGACGCCGTTCGGGAAGTAGAGGACGGCCATTCGGACGGGCGGCTTGTTCGGTCGGCCCCTCCGGGCGCCGGCTCCGAGCGCCGCCAGCGGCTCCATCGCTTCCAGCAGGGGCAGACACATCGTCACGCCCAGACCCTTCAGTACAGCACGCCGTGATATTCGCCAGGATTCTCGTGCCACAAGATGACTCCCTTTGCAGAAAATGGGGTAGTCCTCCCCAGCCGTGTTGATGTCTCTTATCAGCGACAGGCGGTTCGAGAGGGGGCCCTACCGTTGGGGAGGACTACCGAAAATGGCAAACGCGCGGAAATCCGATGCCTGCCATCTATATTCTACCAGATACGCGGGACTGGTGGAAACCGGTCGTGCGCTTGACAGGCGGAAAGGCCGAGGGGTATACTCGCTGCACGAACAAGGGCAGACGCCGAGGCGGACCGCCCTTTCTTTTCATCAGATGTTGGGCGGCAGGCGTTGGGCGTTGGAAGAAACCGACGTACCCTTGTCCCGCTTGCGATACAAGGAAGCTGACGGCAACGGTTTTCACGCCTGACGCCCAACGCCTATTTGGAGGACGTGGGCTGGATGGCGATATTGGGATTTGAGATGGAGGAGATCGCCCAACTCCTGGCGCTGGTCGAATCCCAGCAGTGGGAAGAACTGATCCTGGAAGAAGAGAGCCGTTACCTGCGCATTCGCGGCCCGCGCACGCAATCGCTCTCGCTGCCTGCCGCGCCGCCGCCCCCCGCCGCGCCTCTGCCGATCACGGCGGAAGTCTCGGTTGCGGCAGGGCAGAACGGAAAGCAGAAGGCGCTTCCTGCTGCAAAACCTTCTCGCACGGCAAAGGCAGACAAACTCGGCGCGCTGGCTGCCGATCAGGTCGCGCTGACCGCGCCGATGGTCGGTGTCTTCTATCGGGCGGATAAGCCCGGCGCGTCTCCCTTCATCCAGGTCGGCGACCGGATCACCGTCGGACAGCCTATCGGAATCATCGAGGCGATGAAGATTTTTTCCGAGATTCCTGCCGAACATGCAGGCATCGTCGTCGCTATTCCCGCCGAAGATGGACAACTCGTACAGACCGGCCAGCCGCTGATGATCCTGCAAAAGGCCGAATGACCTCCATCAAAGCAAGGAGGAAGCCGTGCTTGATTCATCCTTCCTCCTTCATCCCTCATACTTATCAGAGAGGTAGAGCCACCCCATGAGCCATCCTCCCGTCAGACAGTGGAACAAAGACCGCATCGAGATCGGCATCCTGGGCCTGGGCGTCGTCGGTTCGGGAACCGTCGCGCTGCTGGAACGCAACAAGGCCGAGATCGAGCGCAAGGTCGGCCTGCCGTTGCACATCAAGCGCATCGCCGTGCGCGACCTGCACAAGCCGCGCGCCGTCACCGTCAATCCTGCGCTCCTCACTACCGATCCCTCCGACATCCTGGACGATCCCGACATTGACATCGTCTGCGAACTCATCGGCGGCGTCGAACCGGCCCGCACGTTCGTGCTGCGCGCCCTCCAGAGCGGCAAGCAGGTGGTCACCGCGAACAAGGAGATGATCGCCAAAGAGGGCCATGAGTTGATGGAGGAGGCGGCCAAACGCTGGCTGGATTTCCAGTTCGAGGGCAGCGTGGCGGGCGGCATCCCGATCATCCAGCCGATGAAAAACGCGCTGGCGGGCAACCAGATTCAGGAAGTGATGGGCATCATCAACGGCACGACCAACTACATCCTGACGAAGATGACCCGCGAACACGCCGACTTCGGCGAAGCGCTGAAGGAGGCGCAGGCGCACGGCTACGCCGAGGCCGACCCGACCAGCGACATCGAGGGCTACGACGCGCAGTACAAGATCGCCATCCTCGCCTCCATCGCCTTCACCAGCCGCGTCCATGTCTCCGATGTCGCCGTCGAGGGCATCACGAAGATCGCCAAGCCCGACATCGAATACGCCGACGAACTCGGCTACGTCATCAAGCTGCTGGGCGTCGCCAAGCGCGTCGGCGCAGACAGAATGCAGGTGCGCGTCCATCCCACGCTGCTCCCGAAGTCCCATCCTCTGGCCGCGACGAACGATGTCTACAATGCGGTGCTGGTCAAGGGCGATTCGGTGGGCGACGTGATGTTCTACGGGCGGGGCGCGGGCAGCGGGCCGACGGGCAGCGCGGTCGTCGGGGACATCCTGGACGTGTGCCGTAACCTGCGGTTCGGCTCGACAGGGCGCGTCGCCTGCACCTGCTTCGAGAGCAAAGCGATGCAGCCCATCGAGGAGGTCGAGACGCGCCACTATATCCGCATGGTCGTGAAGGATCAGCCGAAGGTGCTGGCGGCGATCTCGACGGTGTTCGGGGACTACCATATCAATATCGAGGCGATGATCCAGAAAGCCACGAGCGGCGCGCAGACCGACATCATCTGGCTGATGCACGAGACACCGGGCAAAAGCATTGCCGATGCCCTGAAGGTCATCGCGAAGCTGCCGGTCGTCCTCGAAGTCTCCAACTGGCTCCGCGTCGAAGAATAGGCCGCCGTATCGCCGCCCGGCGCATCCGTAGTATAAACGCCCCCGAAGAGAATCGAACTCTCGTTTTCAGGTTGACAACCTGATGTCCTCGACCACTGGACGACGGAGGCTTAAATTGGAGCGAGGAAGGAGAATTGAACTCCCGCCCCCTGCATGGCGCGCAGGCGTTCTGCCGCTAAACTATCCTCGCATCACTTTACCGTGCAGCAGGAGGGAGTCGAACCCTCACGGAGTCGCCTCCACCCGGGTTTAAGCCGGGCGCGTCTTGCCGGTTCCGCCACTGCCACACACTCATCATGCCCTCGGAGCGAGTCGAACGCTCACTACAACGCTTCTGAGGCGTTTCCCTCTACCGGGTTGGGGTACGAAGGCGTCTCGAACATGCCCCTGGAAGGAGTTGAACCTTCACTGTCACGCCCCTCAAGCGTGTCTCTCTGCCGTTGGAGTACAGAGGCGTATCGAAATCATGCCCCCGGAGCGGATCGAACGCTCACTGACACGGGTTTGAGCCGCGTTCCTCTGCCGTATTGGGATACGGAGGCACAACCTGTCAAACATAGTCCCTCCAGGACTCGAACCTGGCTCGGACGGTTATCAGCCGCCTGCACTGCCGCTGTGCTAAAGGACTGTAAGATTGGGAGCGGCGGGCGGATTCGAACCGCCGAATACATGGTTATGAGCCATGCGCCTTCGACCGCTTGGCGACGCCGCAGCAACACTCCCGCCGCTGGACTCGAACCAGCACCCCGCCGCTTAACAGGCGGCTGCTCTACCGGATTAGGCTAGACGGGATCAGATTGGTTGGAGTTGAGGGTATCGCGCCCCCCTCTCGGCGGTTTCAGCGCCGCGCTAATCTGCCTCAGCTAAACTCCAGCAACAGTACGGACGGCGGGGATCGAACCCGCGCTCTCCTGGATGAGGGCCAGGCGTGCGTTCCACTGCACCGCGCCCGCATAAAACACATACCCCCAGCGAGACTCGAACTCGCTTCATGACGGTGAAGGCGTCAAATCCTAGCCCATAGACGATGGGGGCAAAATGGTCGGGGTGGCTGGGATCGAACCAGCTACCTCCTTGTCCCAAGCAAGGCCGTCTACCGATGACTTACACCCCGACAGGCACACAAACTTCACATGGGCGCGGAAGGAGTTGCACCCTCACAGCTTCCGCGACGGTTTTACAGACCTCTGCCTTCCCTGATAGGCGAGCGCGCCCAGGACTGTTACAGGGCAATAGTTATAGTCGCTCTCCATGAGCGCGCTCCTTTCTTCAAGAATCGCCGGAAATCGTTGGCCCCATCCCGGCAAATGGGGTGGTCGGTGGGACTCGAACCCGACATAAGCAGGGCCACAACCTGCCGCCTGAACCTTTCGGCTACGACCACAGCTTTCGGATTTGCGATCATCGCAGTCCAAATCGGTTAAAAATGGAGACGGTGAGAATCGAACTCACAACAAGCATCTTGCGAGGATGCCTCGCTGCCCCTTAGAACATGCGTCCCCGGAATATGGAACCGGCAGGACTCGAACCTGCAACCCTCATCATGCCGTGATGCTGCGCTCCCGGTTGCGCCACGATCCCGTTTGTCTGAAAGAACCTTGCCCTGGCATTTTGGCGGGGGTGCAAGGGATCGAACCCTGTCATCGAAGGTTTGGAGTCTTCTGCCGTCCCACCTGGCCCCACCCCCGCAAAAACCCGGCCTAAATGCAAAACCGCCCGGTCTGCTTTTCCAGACCGGGCGGTTCGTCTCTCCCAACGGGAGGATGAGATCACCAACGACGGTCTGGCCTTCCCCTGGCATAATCGCTCAGACGCCAGGTGGCGGCGGTATTCTGAATACCCTGCGGCAGCGCGAGCGGACACGCTGCGAACATGCGCGAGGGCATCGCGTTTTCATTCGCGAAGCGTTGTTTTCGCCGGTATGCGCTTGTAAATAAGGGTGTGTGCATTCTGTCTCGTTCGCGCTCGTTGTCGGTCTGCCTGCGCGCCTGATTTCGCGCTTCACCTATCTTGACAGGGCCGCGCCTTCCAAAGTTGCAGCCCGTACAAAAAAATATATCACGGGGTTGAAACCCCGGTCTGGAGATGCAAAGCCTGCCTGCGCAGGCTGGAGTCCGCGCAGGTGGACTTGGCAACTCCAGACCGGCCTTTCAGGGCCGCGCCTTTTTTGGACAGTTTCACCAGGGATAGCCCTCCCGCTCTAAGACTGCCACAGCCACCTGACGACGCTGCGCGATCGTGTCCAGCAGCGTGGAAGGGAAGGCAGGCAGGGAGCCGCCGTGCGCGCCGCCCGAGGTTAGCGCGGCGAGAGCGGTGCGCGCCGCCTGCGCGACCTGCGCGCAGGCCGTATCGCCATAGACCTGAACGGCGGCCAGCGCCGAAGGTGGTGCGGCATTTCCTAGCTTGCGCAGGCGCAGCCAACTGCTTTCCATCGCGTAGAGCGCGGCGATCATATCGGCGAGCGCCGCCGCGACCTCCTGCTGCTCCGTCAGATGCTCGCTCAGGATTTCCCATCCGACTCCCAATGTGTGGAGGATCGTTGCGCGTATCTGCCTGACTTGCAGTCCGATAGCTGCCAGAGGATCGCCGTCTGTCTGCATTGCGGAATCTACCAGAAGGTCGGAGGAAGACGTAAGAGCCTGTTGCAACGGCAGACGGCCCGTGCGCGCGCGCCGCAGCAGTTGATCCAGCACGGCCAGGCGATTGATCTCGTTCGTTCCCTCGAAGATGCGGAAGACGCGGGCATCCCGATACATCTGCGCTATCGGAAACTCCTCGCTGTAGCCGTACCCGCCGTGTATCTGCAAACTCTCGTCCACCACATGATCGAGGACTTCCGTGCCGAAGAACTTGAGCAGCGCGCTCTCGATAGCGTACTCTTCCGAAGCGGCGCGCAGTCTCTCCGCCTCTGCGGAGACGGCCCCGCTGTCGTCCAGCGCGCCATCCCAGCAGCCTGCCGTGCGATAGACCATGCTCTCCAGCACGAAGAGGCGAACAGCCATCTCGCCCAGCTTATGCTGTATCAGGCCGAAATGCACGATGGGCTGGCCGAACTGCACACGCTGCTGCGCATACCGGGCTGCCATTCTCAGGCACTCCTTCGCGGCTCCCAGCGCCGTCACGCCGATGTTGAAGCGCCCGACATTGAGCGCGTAGAGCGCCGGACGATGGCCCTTGCCGACCTCGCCCAGCACGTTCGCGGACGGAATCGGCGCATCCTGGAAGAGAATGCGGCGCGTTGAGGAGCCGTGCAGGCCCATCTTGTGTTCCTCGCCGCCCAGAGACACGCCCGGCGTCTCCCGCTCGACCAGGAACGCTGTCAGCGCCTCGCCGTCCACCTTCGCAAAAACCGTGAACAGATCGGCAAAGCCCCCGTTCGTCGTCCACATCTTCGTGCCGTTAAGAAGATAGTGCGCGCCGTCCGC
>Ga0070741_10017678_pt1 | contig 11676 bp, 4 predicted proteins | sample Coa_R1_4_FD_66440 | JGI IMG/M metagenome (GOLD analysis project Ga0070741, IMG submission 66440) | Surface soil microbial communities from Centralia Pennsylvania, which are recovering from an underground coalmine fire - Coalmine... | ecosystem: Environmental > Terrestrial > Soil > Unclassified ...
TCGCGGCGCTGACGATCGGCACGACGGGCGGCGGCACGAACTGGCCGGGCGCCGGCGCCGATCCCGAAACGCACATCGTGTACGCGCAGGCGGCGAACGCCGGCGTCGCGCCGATCGGGCTCGTGGAGCCGCCGCCGGGATTCTCGGACATCAAGTACGTCGCGGGCACCGCGGGGCAGCCGTTCGTCGAGCGCGAGGGCCCCGGCTTCGGCAGCGCGGCCGATTCGCCGCAGCGCGGCGGCGCCGTGCAGCGTCAGGCGGACGCCGAACGCGCGGCCGCGGCGGGCCGCGGCGGACCGCCGGCGCCTCCGCAGGGTGGCGGCGGCGGGTTGACCGTGCAGGGGCTGCCGCTGCTGAAGCCGCCGTACGGCGTGCTGAACGCCATCGACGTCGACAAGGGCACGTTGAAATGGCAGGTGCCGCACGGCGATACGCCCGACGCGGTGCGCAACAGCCCCGCGCTGAAGGGGATGAACATCCCGAAGACGGGGCAGCAGGGGAGCGTCGGCCTGCTGGTGACCAAGACGCTGGTCGTCCTCGGCGACCCGCAGGTGACGACGACGCCGGAGCATCCGCGGGGCGCGATGCTGCGGGCCTACAACAAGGACACGGGCGCGGAAGTGGGCGCGGTGTGGATGCCGGCCGCCCAGAGCGGCTCGCCGATGACCTACAAGGGTCCTGACGGCCGCCAGTACATCGTCATCGCGGTGAGCGGCGGCGCGTACTCGGGCGAGTACATCTCCTTCGCCTTGCCCGGCGGGGGCGATCGCCCGACGAGCCAGCCTTAGGGGACGGAGTAGGGACGGAGTGGGGACGGAGTCGACTCCGTCCCCACTCGGTCCCCGTTACAATGGAGAGTCATGAGAACCAGGTTTGTCGCTATCGCACTGATAACCCTTGCCACGACCTTCGTGCTCGCGCAGGACAAGTCGGTCTGGGACGGCATCTATACCGACGAGCAGGCGGCCCGCGGAAAACAGCTCTACTCGGACGCCTGCGCCTCGTGCCACGGACCGGAACTGACGGGCGGCGAGATGGCCCCCCCGCTCGTCGGGGGCGATTTCATGTCGGACTGGAACGGCCTGTCGGTCGGTGATCTGTTCGATCGCATGCGGATTTCGATGCCGCAGAACGCGCCGGGCAGCCTGACCGGCCAGCAGAACGCCGACATCCTCGCGTTCATGCTGCAGGCGAACAAATTCCCCTCGGGTCAGACCGAGCTCGCGAAGGACGCGATGATGCTCAAGGGGATCAAGTTCGAGTCGAAGAAACCCGGCCACTGACGAGGGATTCCTCCGACGAAAGGCCCCGGCCGGTGCCGGGGCTTTTTTTTTGCGCAAAGTCCACCGTCCGGTCCCCTTCCGCGTTTAGAATCCGGTCTTCTTTCATCCCGTCGCACTGATTCGCAAGCCCAGTAATCCGAACGTCCGCTGGTGAGGTCACTCGTGGAGGTCGCTATGAAGGGTTTGGTGGTCGGGATGGCTCTCGGGGCACTGCTCGCGGCGGCTGCCGTGCCGGCGCGGGCGCAACAGTTCACGGGCGGTGTTCGCGGCGCGGTCAAGGATGCCAACGGCGTCATCCCGGGCGCCACGGTCACCCTGACGAACGATGCGACGAACGCGTCGCGCGAGGTCGTCACGAACGAAGTCGGGCAGTACAACTTCCCGGCGGTGCCGCCAGGCACCTACACGCTGGCCGCGCAGATCACCGGCTACAAGAAGTACCAGTCGCGCGGACTCGTGGTCGGCACGCAGCAGTTCCTCACCGTCGACGTCACGCTGGAGGTCGGCGCGCTCGAAGAATCGATCACGGTGACCGGCCAGACGCCGCTCATCGACACGTCGACGGCGTCGACCGGCAGCGTCCTCGACCGGCAGGCGCTCGAGACGCTGCCGGCGCCGGGACGCAACGTGTTCCTCATCGGCGTCACCGTGCCCACCGTGATGCCGAACGGCGATCCGCAGTTCAACCGGCAGCAGGACCAGAGCAACGCGTCGCTCATCTCGATCGGCGGCGGCGGCATCCGGGCGAACAACTACCTGGTGGACGGCGTGCCGGTGACCGAGCTGCGCGGACGCGCCGTCGCCAACCCGACGATCGAAGCGCTGGACGACGTCAAGGTGCAGGTGCACACGTACGACGCCGAGATGGGCCGGATCGGCGGCGGCGTGTTCAACGTCACCGCGCGCTCGGGGACGAACGATTTTCACGGCAGCGGTTTCTACCAGACGCGCCCCGTCTGGGGCCAGGCGCAGAACTACTTCGCCGACAAGGCCGGCGTCACGAAGGAGGAGAACGGGCTCTCCGACGCGTATTACCGCCTGTACGGCGGCGGCCTCGGCGGCCCGATCGTCAAGAACCGGACCTTCTTCTGGTTCGCCACCGAAGGGTACCGCTCGGGCACCACGCGGAACGAGAACGAGATCTGGCCGACGGCGAATCAGCGCAACGGCGACTTCTCGCACACGTCGGTCGACGGCGCGCCGGTCCAGCTCTTCAACCCGTGGTGCCGCGGCGGCGCCGTGAACGCGCGCTGCCCGGCGACCGGCACCGGGTCGCTCGCCACGGGTGGGCTGTTCACGGGCGGAATCATCCCGCTGAATCACCCCGCGGTGAGCCAGGTGGGCCTGAACATCCTCAAGATCTGGCCGACCCAGACGATCAACGGCCCGATGGCGCAGAACGAGGACGGGAACACGAACGCCAACGCCACGGCGTTCGTCGTCGATCGGGCGCAGATGTACACGATCAAGGCGGAACACAAGTTCACCGACAAGTCGTCGCTGAGCGGGTTCTACCTGTACAACCGCACCGACGAACCGGGCAGCACGATCATGCAGCCGGACAAGCTGTTCATGGCCGATCAGGATCAGTGGTTCGGTCCGCTGCGGCGCCGCCCGCACGTCCTCGTCTTCAACAACACCAACGTGCTGAACGACACGACGGTGATGACGCTGCGGTACGGCTTCTCGACGTGGCAGGACTCGTGCGACGCGCAGCCGTTCTCGGCGGGGCTGTCGTCGCTCGGGTTCAGCCCGAATTACGTCAACGCGCTCGGGCCCGGCGGCTCGACGACGTTCCCCTCGCTGACGTTCCAGCAGACCGAGTCGGTCGGCGGCTGGGGTCCGCTGCCGGTGCGGTGGAAGGGGCCGTACGCGATCAACGGCGCCGTGACGAAGTTGAAGGGGAACCACAGCGTCAAGGTCGGCGCCGACCTGCGCCGGCTCGGCGTCGCGCTCGCCACCGAGTACCAGTTGAGCGGCAACTTCAATTTCGACCCGGCGTTCACCAGCCGCAACGGCGTCGGGGGCAACGAGATCGCCAGCCTGCTCCTCGGTCTTCCGACGTCGGGCACGGCGCCGTTCAACAACGGCCAGGGCGAGTGGTACACGAAATACTGGGGCGCGTACCTCCAGGACGACTGGCGCGTGAACTCGAAGTTCACGCTGAACTACGGGCTTCGCCTGGAGCACGAGGACGGCCTGCGCGAGATCAACAACCAGCAGGTCGTCGGCTTCGATTACAACGCGACGAACCCGATCGACGCGCTCGTGCCGAAGACGGGCCTGCTCGCCGGCAAGACGCTGAAAGGCGGTCTCATCTTCGCCGGCGTGAACGGCGCGAACGACTACGTCGGCAATCCGCGGGCGATCAAGCCGGCGCCGCGCGTCGGCGTCACGTACGCGATCGACACGCGCACGGTCTTCCGGAGCGGCTACGGGCTGTACTGGGCGCCGTGGAACTATCCGGCGGCCGGCAGCGGCTACGTCGCCACCGGCTTCTCGCGGACGACGTCGGTGACCCAGTCCGCGGCGGACAGCGAGGTGCCGAAGACGACCTTCGACAACCCGTTCCCGTCGGGGCTGCAGGCGCCGATCGGCAGCTCGCTGGGCCTGCTGACGAACGTCGGCGGCCAGGTGGACTTCATCGACCAGAACAAGGCGGATCCGAAAGTGCAGCAGTACTCGGCCGACGTCCAGCGTCAGCTGCCGGGGGACATCGCCTTGACCGTCGGCTACGTCGGCTCGACCAGCCGCGACATCGGCTACGGCGGCACGACCGACGCGTTGATCAACATCAACCAGATCGATCCGGCGGTGGCGCGCGCGCTGTTCCCGCTCGGGGCCGGGTGGGATCCGGCGAAGCTGCGCGAGTCGATTCCGAACCCGTTCTTCGGGATCGCGCAGGCCGGCGAACTGGGCACGACGCCGACGATTCCGCGCGGGCAGCTGCTGCGTCCCTACCCGGAATTCGGCGACATCTTCATGCACCAGTACACGGCCGGCTCGAAGCGGCAATACAACGCGTTCGAACTGCAGCTCGACAAACGCGCGGCGGGCGGCAGCCACTGGTGGGGCGGACGCTTCAGCTACACCTACAGCGTGATGAAGGACAACCAGTTCGGCGAGAGCAGCGTCTACGGCCGGCGCGTCGCCGCGCCGCAGAACGTCTACGACCTCGCCTCCGAGTACGGGCTCAGCAACTTCGACTCTCCCCACCGCATCGTCCTCGCGCCGATCGCGATCCTGCCGGGCCCGGCGAACCGCAAGAGCGCGATGTACGCGCTGCTCGGCGGCTGGACCGCGTCGGCGGTGGTCGAGTTCGTCAGCGGCCCGCCGCTCAACGCCGTGATGACGCAGTCGGCGTCCGACACGAACCTCGGGTTGATGGGCGGCATCGGCGAGCGGCAGTATCCCAACCTCGTCGGCGATCCGAACACGAGCGGCGGCGACGCCGATCGCGCGGCGTCAGCCGATCATCCCGACGCGCGGTGGTTCAACGCGAGCGCCTACGCGAACCCGGGACCGGGCCAGTTCGGCAGCTCGCCGAGAACCAACGGCGACGCACGGTGGCAATTCCGGAAAAACGCCGACCTGGTGATGGCGAAGGATGTGCGGTTCGCCGGATCGCAGATGGGCGAGATCCGCTTCGAGATCCTGAACATCACCAACACGCCGAAGTTCGGGAACTACGGATCGAGCGTCAACCAGGTGAACCAGTCGGCCTTCGGGCGCGTCGACATCCAGGCCGGGTTCATGCGGATCTGGCAGCTCGGTTTCAGGTATCGGTTCTGATCGCGGCTGTGCAGTGACCGACAACCCGATACCCGATCACCGATAACGACAACATCACTTGCCGCCGGAGCGTGCTTCGCGCCGCTCCGGCGTGTCGTCCCCTCCGCTCCAGTTCTCCGCCAGCTTTCGATATTGCGCCTGTGCGAGCGTCGGCTGCTTCAGCGCCGCGGCGGCGCGCGCGAGGCCCAGCACGGCGAGCGACCGGTTCGCCTGACGCTGCAGCGTCTGCTCGAACGCGGCGCGTGCGCGCGCGGGCTGGCCGGCGTCGAGCAGCAGCTCGCCGAGGAGTTCCGGCGCCGGCTTGATCGGATGCGGCAGCCCGAGCGGCGCCGGCAGCGCCAGCTCGGCGCGCGCGGCGGCCTCGGCGATCGCCAGCGCTTCGGCGCGGCGGCCCGCGGCGTCGGCGGCGACGGCGGCCAGCTCGCGTTCCATGATGGCGATGGCGGGGCGGAGGTCGCCTTCCTCGGGCGCGCTCGCCCGCTGCGCCAGCGTCTGCCGCACCTTCTCCGCGCGATCGAGCGCGCCGGTCCGCGCCGTGCTCACGCCGATTGCGAAGAGGTCGTCGACGTTGCCGAAGCTCCCCTCGCGCGCGAGGAGCTCCCACCGCCGCGTCTCGATCGCCACGCGCGCCCGCATCGACGAGAGGTCGCTCAGCAGCCGGTGGCTCGGATCGTTCGAGGCGGCCGGCGCCAGCTCGTCGACGAGCGCGGCGGCTTCGCGGTAGCGCCCGAGCTGCAGGAGCTCGTACTGCCGCCAGGCCAGCGCGTGATAGTTGCGGACGGCGGGGTCCAATCGGTTCCGATCGGTCCACGCGACCGACGCCTGCCACGACGCGCGGTCGGACGCTTCGGCGTCGCGCCAGAGCCCGAGCTGCACGAACACGTGCGCGGGCATGTGGCGCGCGTGGCTCGAGTCGCCGGCGACCTTCGCGTACTCGCGCGCGGCGGCGAGTGCGAGGCGCGCGTGCCCCGGGTCGTCGTAGTCGTGAATCAGGTAATGGAGCGCGCCGGGATGGCGCGGGTTCCGTTCGAGCACGTGCGTCAGCAGCGCCGCGACGCGCTGCTGGATCGCGCTGCCGGCCAGCGCCGGGTCGTGCGCGTCGCCGGTGCCGATCAGGCTGCGCGACGCCGTGCCGAGGAGCGCGAGCGCGTAAAAGGCGCCGATGTCGGCGTCGTCCGGCAGGCGGTCGTGCGCGGCGGCCATCGCGTCGACGTAGGCGGCGCGGCGGGTCGACGCATCGCCAGACGCGAACAGCCGTTCGATCGCCGCAAGCAGCAGCCGCTCGCGCGGCGTCGACGCCATCGCCGCGCGCGCGTCCGGCGTCGGCGCGAGGCGCGCCAGCGCCGCCCGTCCCGCCTCGACGTTCTCGTTCCGCCAGAGCGTCTGGTGATACGACATCGCCTCGCCCCAGGCGCCGAGCACCGACGAGGGATCGAGCGCGCGCGCGCGGCGGAACGCGGCGTTCGCGTCCTCGTATTCGAAGTCGTGGAGGGCGGCGATGCCGCGCGCGATCTCGTCGGCCGGCGAAGCGGCGCGCGGACGCGACGCGGGCGCGGCCGATTGGACGAAGAGCGCGGCGGCGACGATCCACCGAGTCATCGCCGCGCGAGCGTACCATAGCGGGAAACGGACCAGCACCGTCCGCATCGACCTGAAATCCGGAAAAATGGACTCGCGCGGCGATGGAACGACCGATTTGTCGCTTCGCTGTTGCACGGGTGCCGGCCGTCGCCTAGAATCCACCCTCATTAATCTCCAAAGTCCGGTTTTTCATTCTCGTCTCGGGTCGCTCTTTTCCTCGTCGTTCGGGATTCGGCTTTTACCGGTCGGTTCACGTTCATCTTCGGAGGGGGACTCTATGAGAATCCGGGCTACGCTCATCGGAGCGTTCCTGGCCGTGCTGGCAGCCACGAGTCCGGTGTTCGGACAAGGCTTCCAGGGCGGTCTGCGCGGCGCCATCAAGGATCCGGGCGGCGTGCTGCCGGGCGTCGAAGTGACGCTCACGAACGAGCAAACCAACATCTCGCGCTCCACGGTCACGAACGAACGCGGGGAATACAACTTCCCGAACGTCGACCCGGGCACCTACAAGCTGAAAGTGGTGCTCCAGGGCTACAAGACGATCGAGCAGGGCGGTCTTCGCATCGGCACGCAGCAGTTCCTCACCCTCGACCAGACGATGGAGGTGGGGCGCATCGAGGAGAACGTGACGGTCACCGGCCAGGCGCCGCTGATCGAAACGTCGAACGCGTCGACCGGCACGGTGCTCGACACGACCGCGCTGCAGACGCTGCCCTCGCCCGGACGCAACGCGTTCATGATCGGCGCCTCGGTCCCGACCGTCGTGCCCTCCGGCGACGCGCAGTTCAACCGGCAGCAGGACCAGACCAACTCGTCGCTGATGTCGCTCGGTGGCGGCACCCGCCGCGGCAACAACTACACGCTGGACGGCGTGCCGATCACCGACATGCGCAACCGCATGTCGGCCGTGCCGACGACCGAAGGCGTGGACGACCTCAAGGTCCAGGTGCACACCTACGACGCGGAGATGGGCCGCACGGGCGGCGGCGTGTTCAACGTGACCGCGAAGTCCGGCACGAACTCGTTCCACGGGACGGCCTTCTACCAGCAGCGGCCGATCTGGGGACAGACCAACAACTACTTCTCGCAGATCGCCAGCGACGTCGCGGCGGCGAAGGGCGACTCGGTGACCGCGTCCAAGAACGCCAAGCCCGATTCGCCGTACTTCCTGGGCGGCGGCGGCTTCGGCGGCCCGATCGTCAAGGATCGCACCTTCTTCTGGGTGTCGAACGAGCAGTACCACGACGTCCAGACGCGCAACACCGCCGCGCGATTCCCGACGCAGGCCGAGCGCAACGGCGACTTCTCCGGCCTGACGAACACCGCCGGCCAGGCCGTGACGATCTACGACCCGCTGACGCACCTGCCGTTCCCGGGCAACATCATCCCCGCGAACCGCATCAACCCGGTGACGGCGGCGATGCTGAAGTACCTGCCGCTGCCCGACGTGAACGTCGACAACGGGTCGAACAACTACAACCGCATTTCGAAGATCAACAACAACTTCGAAACCGAGGTCGCGGCCAAGGTCGAGCACAAGTTCACCGACAAGGTCTCGCTGACCGGCTTCTTCCTGTACAACCGGACGAACGAGCCGTGCCAGAACTACTTCGGCAGCGCGGATCAGAACGACCCGAACCGCTTCGCGGACCCGGGCGACTACATCCTGCAGCGCCGCCCGAAGGTGCTCGCGCTGAACAACACGTGGGTCGTGAGCGACAACTCGGTCCTCGCGCTGCGGTTCGGCATGACGACGTTCCCCGACAACAACACGCTGAGCGCCGCGTTCGATCCGTCGACGCTGCCGTTCTCGTCCTCGTTCCTCGGGCTGATCACGCAGCCGAAGTTCCCGGACATCAACGTCCTCAACTACGACAACTCGGCGGGCGCCGCGCGGTTCATGGGCGCCATCGATCCGACGCAGATCAACTGGAAGTCGACGAGCGCGAACGCGTCGTACTCGCGCTTCTTCGGCACGCACACCGTCAAGCTGGGCGGTGACTTCCGCAAGATCGCGATGGACAGCTACCTGCCGGGCAACGCGGCGGGGCAGTTCTACTTCGACAACGAGTTCACGTCGGCCAACGGCTCGAACAGCAACGCGACCTCCGGCAACGGCTTCGCGTCGTTCCTGCTCGGCTATCCCTCGTCGAACTCGGGCAACACGAGCCAGTTCTCGGTCTCGACGCCGCTGAACATCTACACCTACTACTTCGGCGGCTACGCGCAGGACGACTGGCGCGTCAACTCGAAGTTCACGGTGAACTACGGCGTCCGCCTCGAGCACGAGACCGGCCTCGCCGAGCAGAACAACAACTTCACCGTCGGCTTCGATCCGACCGCATCGCTCGGCGGCGCCGCCGCGACGATCCCCGCCGATCCGCTCGCCGGCACCGCCGCGCGCACGGTCGCCGGCGGCCTGGTCTTCGCCGGCGTGAACGGCGCGCCGACGACGCAGGGCAACCCGCCGAAGATCAAGGCGTCCCCGCGGCTCGGCATCGTCTACTCGATCAACTCGCAGACGGTGCTGCGCAGCGGCTACGGCATCTACTGGGCGCCGTACAACTACCCGGCGCCGAGCACGTCGACCAACAACTACGGGCAGGACGGCTACACGCAGAACACCTTCGTGCAGCAGACCGCCGGGACGCCGACCGTGACGCTGACGAACCCCTTCCCGACCGGCGTCCTCCAGCCGACGGGCAACAGCAAGGGCGCGGCGACTCTGCTCAACAACAACATCAGCTTCATCGATCCGAACCGCAGCGCGCCGCGCGTGCAGCAGTGGTCGGCCGACCTGCAGCGCGAGCTGGGCGGCGGCATGGCGCTGACGTTCACCTACATGGGCGCGCGCGGCGATCATCTGCCGCTCGGCGGGTCGAACGACGTGCCGATCAACATCAACCAGCTCGATCCGAAGTACCTGGCGCTCGGCACCGCGGCGCTCAGCGCGCAGGTGCCGAACCCGTGGTTCGGCAACCCGAACGTGCCGGCGTCGCTCTCGACGCCGACGACGATCTCCCGCGCGCGGTCGCTGATGCCCTTCCCGCAGTACGGGCAGGTGCAGATGCGCGAGGTGACCGAAGGCCGCAACATGTACAACGCGGGCATCGTCGAGTGGACGCGCCGGCTGAATCACGGATGGGGAGGCCGCGTCAGCTACACCTACAGCGTGCTGAAGGACAACCAGTGGGGCGAGTCGAACTTCTACTCGGCCACCGCCGGTCTCCCGATGAACAACTACAACTACTACGCCGCCGCGCCGGCGTGCCAGGCGGGCCAGCAGTTCACGACCGCCTGCTACGACCCGATGGCGGAGTACGGCTACGGCATCCTCGACGTGCCGCACCGCATCATCGTCGCGCCGATGGTCGAACTGCCGTTCGGCAGGGGCAAGCCGCTGGCGAACAAGGGCGGCATCGCCGAATGGGTCCTCGGCGGCTGGACGATCGCCTCGATCACCACGTGGCAGGCGGGCTTCCCGTTGAACGTGGCGCAGAGCAATCCGAACAGCATCCTCGGCGGCAACCTGACCGCGCGACCGAACGAAGTGTCGGGCGCCGGCCTGTCGACGTCGGGCAGCTACGAGGATCGCCTCGCGTCGGCCGACCATCCGACGGCGACCTGGATCAACCCGGCGGCGTTCTCGCTGACGCCGTTCGGCGCGTTCGGCAACACGCCGCGGACGATTACCGATCTGCGGACGCCGACGCAGTTCAACACCGACGTGAACTTCCAGAAGAACTTCCCGCTCGGCGGGGCGAAGTACGCGCAGGTGAAGATCGAGATCCTGAACCTGTTCGACCGTCCGACCGTTCGCGCGCTGCAGGGCAACCAGACGTTCGCGCCCGGCAACAGCTTCGGCCAGACGGCGATTCAGAGCGGGTTCATGCGCATCGTGCAGCTCATGTTCCGCTACTCGTTCTAGTGGCGGGTTGACAGTTCACGGTCGACGGTTCACAGTCTGTCGACCGTGAACCGTCGACGCTCGCCGGCCGCGACGGCCGGCGCTACCGCAATCCGTCGTGCAGCCCCGAGGGGCTGCACGACCGCCTTCGCGGCGATGCTCGGCGTCGTCTGCGTCGTGCGGCTCCTGGCCGCCGCTTCGTCCTCGCCGGATCTCCCGCTCGGCAGAATCTCGTTCCCCAACAGCGGCGCGGCCGCGGCGCAGCCCGCGTTCGTTCGCGGCGTCCTGCTGCTGCACAGCTTCGAGTACGACGATGCGATCGCGGCGTTCCGCGAGGCGCAGCGGATCGATCGATCGTTCGCGCTGGCGTACTGGGGCGAGGCGATGTGCTTCAACCAGACGCTCTGGTACAACGAGGACCTCGGCCGCGGGCGTGAGGCGCTGGCGCGGCTCGCGCCGACGCCCGCCGCACGTCAGGCGAAAGCGGCGACGGTGCGGGAGAAGGGGTACCTCGACGCCGTCGAGAAGATGTTCGGTTCGGGCGACAAGGCGTCGCGCAACCGCGCGTATGCCGATCGGATGGCGGGGCTCCACGCGCAATTCCCCGACGATGACGAGGCGGCGCTCTTCTACGCGCTGGCGCTGCTGGGAACGCAGCCGGAGAGCGGCGCGCGCGACGTCGGCGTGATGCTGAAGGCCGGGAATCTCGCGCTCTCGATCCTGAAGAAGAACCCGCAGCATCCCGGCGCCGCGCACTACGCACTCCATGCCTTCGACGACGGAGAGCACGCGGCGATGGCGCTGGAGGCGGCGCGGACGTACGCGAAGATCGCGCCGGCGTCGAGCCACGCGCGGCACATGCCGTCGCATGCGTTCCTGCCGCTCGGGCTGTGGGACGAGGCGGCGGCGTCGGACGAGGCGGCGTTCCAGACGTCGATCGATCTCGCCCGGGCGAAGGGGCTGTCGGCGTCGCAGTACGACTTCCACGCGCTGTCGTGGCTGCAGTACGAGTATCTGCAGCAGGGGCGGTTCGAGAAGGCGCGGGAGGCGATGAGGAGGGTTCAGGGGGTTCTCGAGGGTTCTGGGGCGGGTTCTCTGGGTTCTGCAGGTTCT
>Ga0070741_10017680_pt1 | contig 11674 bp, 7 predicted proteins | sample Coa_R1_4_FD_66440 | JGI IMG/M metagenome (GOLD analysis project Ga0070741, IMG submission 66440) | Surface soil microbial communities from Centralia Pennsylvania, which are recovering from an underground coalmine fire - Coalmine... | ecosystem: Environmental > Terrestrial > Soil > Unclassified ...
TTCTGGACCAATGGCGGCGTTGATCCCCAGGGTATCGTTCGCGCCGCTATCACCAATGCGCAAAGTAACGGTGTAGTCGAGGGAGCCAGCACTGTCACACAGCAGCTCATCAAAAAACAGTTGTTTGATGATCAAGAGCGCACACCTCAGCAAAAGCTCAGGGAAGCCAGTCTTGCTGTGGGCCTGACGCAACAGTATCCAAAATGGAAAATTATGGAGATGTACCTCAACACCGTCTACTATGGCGATATCAACTACGGCGTTGAGGAGGCGGCCCGCGACTACTTCCGATTAACGCCAAAATGTACGAAAACGCAATGTAAACCTGTCGTCTCGCAGCTGACGCTCGGCCAGGCTTCAATGTTGGCAGGATTGCCGCAAAGCCCCACCTACTATAACCCGATTGTGAATAAGCAGGCGGCTCTGGATCGACAGACAATTGTGTTACAATCTATGCTGAGTTTGAATATGATCACGCCTCAGCAGATGGCACAGGCCCAGAAGGAGATGCAGAACTTCAAATTCCAACCCTACACCGATGCCCATCAGATGCAAGCTCCACATTTTGTACACTATCTGATCGATCAGGTGCTCGTCCCATTGCTGGGTGCGCAAAATCTGGTTGATGGTGGCTACAATGTGTACACGACGCTTGATCTGGACCTGGAGAAGAAGGTCGAGCAGGTTGTTCATGATCAGCTCTATTTACCGCAGAACGATCCCTATCTGGGCTATCATGCAGCCTTGAGTACTACCAAAAATGTGAATAACGGTGCAGCGGTTGTGATGAATCCAACAAATGGCGAAATTCTGGCAATGGATGGCAGTGCCGATTACAATCAGAATACGCCGCAGATGCAGGGACAGTTCAATGCCGCTACCTCGCCGCGCCAGACCGGTTCGTCGATCAAGCCTATCATTTACGCGACCGCCTTTGAGATGGGCTGGTACCCGGCGATGATCTTGCAGGATCACAAAACCACGTATCCAGTCCTGGTGAAGTACCCGAACCAGTACTACTCGCCGCAAAACTACGATCAGACGTACCATACCGGCTTTCCTATGACAGTCCGTAATGCGATTGCCAATTCGTACAACATCCCGGCGGTTGATACCATTGAATTCGCGGGTATCCAGAATGTCTTGAATCTGGCTGGTCGCCTTGGTCTGAGCGAACTCGCAAACACTCCACCGCAAAACCTCGGACCTTCGATGGCTCTCGGTTCAAAAGAGGTTTCGCTCCTGCATATGACCGATGCCTATGCCGCCTTTGCCAATCAGGGCACGCGTATTCCGCCGGTCTCGATCCTACAAATTTCTGACAACCAGGGCAACATGCTCTACAAGTACGATGAGACGCATCCCAAGGGTGTACAGGCTGTGCGTCCCGATGTGGCCTTCCTGATCAACAGCATCCTTTCCGATAAACCAGCGCGTTACCACGAGTTCTATCCCGGCAATCCGCTCGAATTGGATCGTCCGGCGGCTGCCAAAACCGGTACAACCGATAGTTTCCGTGACAACTGGACGATAGGCTACACTCCTCACCTGACGGTTGGCGTCTGGGCTGGCAATAGCGATAACGAAATCATGAACAACGTCATCGGTATTACGGGAGCCGGTCCCGTCTGGCACGACATCATGCAATACGCCTCGCAGCGCTATAATTTCCCGCCCGACGATTTCCCAAGGCCGTCCGACGTGCACCAGGGCACAGTCTCTGCCATCACCGGCCTGCTGCCGCATCCCGGTGAACCAACCGTGACCGACTGGTTTATCGATGGCACTATGCCCACCATCCAGGGCACAGGCTACGTTGCTCCAAACCCATGTCACAACAATGGTGACAACAATAACGGTGATAACAACAACTGTAACAACAATAACAACAACGGTGATAACAACAATAACGGTGATAACAACAACAATAATAACGGCAACTAATCACAACATTCTTTGAATCTACAGGAAAATAGTTTCTTCCTTCAAAAACTGCTTCCAGCAGTTTTTGAAGGAAGAAACTATTTTCCTGTACCCTCCCCGCCTGCGGCGGGGAGGCAACGCGATCGAACAGATGACAAAAAAATTTTGGAGGTGTCAGGTATGGTGGATAACTCAGACTCACACGAGCCAGAAAAAAAAGCTAGTGAACAGACACTTGCCGACGTAGGTTTCCGTCCCCTGACGCGTAGCGAGCGCCGTAATGCCTGGCTCAAGGAGTATAGCGAGCAGGATATCGCTCTCCAGACCTGGCTGAGGCTCGTGGAGCAGCAAGATCTGGAAATCGAAATCATGCTGCAAATACACGGTCTGCTCGTTTTCGGCATCATGGTCAGTACCCAGGCATATGCTCAATTTTATATCGATCTGCATGAAGAAATGTACCGGCAACAAGAGCCAGAAACAGCGGATTTCCTGCGCGAATACTACAGTGCCCTTGTGCCGCCGCCCGATCAGCCAGAAATCGGGCCAGAGGGATTACCCATCATTTTCCGCTATGCCCACCTGCGCGATGTAACTATCATGAGCGCCGGGCATAAGGTCAAAGTACCCTACTGGCGCGGCAAAATCAGCCAGATCGACGCCTTCGTCATCGGCGCTTCAGCTGGCGAGTAACAAAACATAAACCATCCCTATGCAGGTCAATTGCCCACAAGGGGCGGCGCTAGGCGGTCTTTGTGGACAATTGACCTGCATAGGGATGACTCACGCATCAGAGATTTTCTATAGCAACGGGTTCAACAGAATCGGCCAGATCAAACCCAAACACCTTGGAATAAAAGTACAACTCCGCCTCAAGCGTACGCTTAATATTCTCCGCTCGCCGGAAACCATGCTGCTCACCCTCAAAAGCTACATACGCCACCGGCAACCTCTTCGCCTTCAGCGCCTCCACCATCTTCTCGGCCTGACTCGGCGGCACTACCTTATCCTCCAGTCCCTGGAAGAAGATCACCGGGCACGAGAGCCGATCCGTGAAGTGAATCGCTGAGCGCTGATAATAAAGGTCGCGCCGTTCTGGATAGGGACCAATCAGCCCATCGAGGTAGCGTGACTCGAACTTATGTGTATCCGTTGCCAGCGCTTCGGCATCGCTGACGCCAAAATGGCTGGCCCCCGCCTTAAACGTATCGCGGAACGTCAGCGCGCACAGCGTCGTATACCCACCCGCGCTGCCTCCGTGAATCGTCAATCGATTCTTATCCGCCAGTCCCTGCTCGACCAGGTACTTTGCGCCGTTCACACAATCATCCACGTCAACGATCCCCCATTGCCCCTTGAGCCGTTCCCGATACGCACGCCCATAACCCGTACTGCCGCCATAATTGACATCGAGCACCGCGAAGCCCCGACTCGTCCAGAACTGCGTCCCCAGGTCGAGCATACCATCTGTGGAGCTGGTTGGTCCGCCGTGACTCTCTACAAGCAATGGTGGCAACTCGCCTGCCGGCGCTTTAAAATCGGGATTATGCGGCGGATAATAGAAAGCATACGCAGTCAATCCATGTTCGGTTGGAAACTCTATCGATTGGGGTATCGAGATGTACGCGGGATCGATGGAAACATTGCTGGCACGCCTCATTACCTCAAGCGTGCCCGTTGCCAGGTCAAGCTGCACAATCTCCCCGGCATTCGTTGGCGAAGCTGCCGTGAATACAACGCGTTCCTCTGTAGCATGTACGCCCTCTATCAATGTATACGGCACATCAATCGGCGTGAGTTCGCCCGTCGTGGTATCCAGGTTTGCCAGATGCTCGTTACCATTCTCAATATAGCTACACACAATGCGTTGTGCAGAGACAAAAGCATAGGTAGACTGTCCGAAAATCCATTCTGGCACACCAAACTCCGCTGCTTTCTTATGCACTGGTTCAACGCTGCCATTGCGCCAGCGATAAATGTTCCACCACCCCGTCCTATCAGAGACAAAGTACAGCGTGCCATCGGGCGACCACTCTGGCTGGAAGATCGACTCGCTGAGGCCGCCTGCCACTAGTTCAGCGCTCCCTACAAAGCCATGTGCATCCAGCGCTCCGACCCACAACTCGCAGCCATCCCACGGCATATTCGGATGATTCCAGGTCAGCCAGGCCAATTGTGAGCCATCGGGACTCAGGCGTGGATGCGAATAAAAATCGTTGCCGGCGACCAGCACACGCGCGCCATCGCCCTGCCCGCGTAGCGACAATCCCTTGCGGTTGTCGTCTCCTTCGTGATTCTCAAGCGGCAGAAAAGCCAGCATATTCACCGCTTCTCGTTCAGTATTCGTATGATCCTCGCACACGCAAATCAAGCGTGCGCGCTTGTGATCAACCATAGCATCGGCATAGCGTATATCTACTGCCGGAGTCATCGCTTCTGGTTGAGAGCCGGGGACCTGCCGATAAAGCCTCTGATCGGCAAAATTCGAGAAATAGATCACGCCATCGCTGACCGTATAATCGCCGCCGCCATACTCATGAACCCGTGTGCGAGCATTCATCGGCTGAGGCGTCATATCGCTAACCGTACCATCTGCCTTACGTCGTACAATCACATTGCGCCCGCCCTCAGACGGACGCCCTTCTATCCAATACGTCTCGCGGCCATCCAACTTTACCAGGCCCAACCTGACCGACTCCGCCACAATCAAATCAGGAGTAATCGGCGACTTCCAGGACCCATAGGGGGCTACTCGGGGATCGCTCATCGTCTTTCCTTTCCCATTGCACTCGAAGATTTGGCACCACCCCATTATAGACGTTAATCTATGAAAAAAACAAACCAGCAACCCCCCTCAGGGCGGGTTGTTGGTTTGTTTTTTTCATAGATTAACTACAACTCAACCACAACTGTACACCACAGCAGTCGCCACCCCATCAACAATAAAGTAATAAGACCACCTCCCACCGCAAAGTGGCGTTGTAATAGTCACCGTGATAGACTGGCCCGGTGAGAGTGTTCCCGATGAAGGAGTGATCGTTGATTTATTATCGCCAGTAGAAGTAGTGGCAGACCAGGACAACCCACCCTGAGCATTCGAGGGTTCACTCAACGTGATCGTGCAGGTGACTGGAGGCCCATAGGTGCTACAATTGGTTCCATCGCCCGGAATCCCGATAGCCGTTGGCGTGACCACCAGCGTTGGTTTGACCGGCGTCGGCGTTGCAGTCGGTACGGGTGTAGGTGTTGGCGTTGGCTGAGCTGTAGGTATCGGCGTCGCCTTTGGCAACGGCGTAGGTACCGCTCCCACTACCGAGGACTGAGAAGCTGTAGGTATTCCTGTCGCCTCTGGGGATGGAGAAGCTGTGGGTATCGCTGTTGGGGACGAAGTAGATGTCGGTATCGGCGTTGCCGTTGCTGCCAGAGTTGGCGTGCTACCGGAAGCGGCAGACCTGCTCTGAGCCTGTGCATCCACGGCCGAGGCTTGCCAGGGCCAACTCCCTGCCATCGCATAATAGATAAGCCCTCCACTAACAGAGAAAAGAATCAGCACAATACACACAACAACGATAGCAGGTAAACGACGCCGCTTGAACCGCTTAGTAACTGGCTGTATAACAGCTGAAACAGGCGCAGGCGTTTGAGTAATCTGCACAACCTCTGACACAGGAGGTATTTGAGTACTCTGTCCAACCTCTGACAATGAGACTGTGGCGAATGAAGGCCTGGGAGCATACAGCACCGTTCCTGCGTCAACGCCCTCCAACGCTTTCTGTAATGCCTGAGCGAAAGCAGCGACCGTAGGAAAACGCTCTTCCGCTTTTTTCGCCAGTGCCTGTAGCAAGACGCGATCCACCTCTGCAGAGAGTTGTGGATTAAGCTTGCTCGGTACCTCTGGTTGCTCTCGCAGATGAGCATACATCATATTCATAGCTGTGCCATGAAACGGAGGTGCTCCGGTCAACAATTCATAAGCCATGACAGCTAGCGCATACTGATCGCTGGCAAAAACCGGCTTGCCCGCCCACTGTTCTGGAGCCATATAAGTGGGAGTGCCACACACATTCTGACTTGTGTTAGTGGTAGCACTCATCAAAAGGGCAATACCAAAATCGGCCAGCAGCAGATCGGGATACTCATCGTTATCTGACTCGCTGCGGATCAAGAAATTGCCCGGTTTGACATCCTGATGAATAATCTGCTGATCGTGGGCATACTGCAAGGCTTTGCCAGCTTGCTGAATCAGGTGTACAACCTGTTTCAGTGTCAATTTTGGCGCTTCGATCCCCTGCTTCTGCAGTCGCTTGCTCAACCAGTTTACCAGCGAGCCTTCTGGACGATAGGGAGTGATCAGATAGGCAAAATGAGCGTGATCTACTTCCTCTTCACCATAATCATAGAGAGACAGGATATTGGGATGATCCAGTTTAGCAATCGTGGTAGCCTCGCGCAAAAATCGGCGCAACGGGTTAGTAACGCTTTCACTCTCCCAAACCTCCCCAATCTGTACCACTTTAGCTGCCACTTGTCTGCTGACCTGTTCATCATCTGCAAGGTAGACCTCCCCTGTACCACCCCTACCAATCAATTTGAGCATGCGATAGCGACCAAGCTGTTTTTCTTCAAGCGACATAGGACCTCTTTATCCTTATAAGAAAATACAAAATAAAAAATATAAATATCTAAAAAAGTCTATTTCATTAATCACATTTTAACCGCTTCAAATCACAACTACAAGAGACCTGTGCATAATTTCTTATTCAGTGACGCTTAGATCAAATCCTTTTTCTACTATAAAATAGATTACTCACAATCATACTGTAAATCATCCAAAGTGGTATGCGAGCACTAATGAACACAGCTAACTTTTCAGGCCCTCTTTAGAGCCTGAGCCGTTACAATGCATTACTCAACCACAACTGTACACCACGGGAGTCGTCACCCCTTCAGCGGTAAAGTAATAAGACCACCTTCCACCACACAGTGACGTTGTAATGGTTATTGTAATTGACTCACCCGGTGAGAGCGTTCCCCATGAGGGGGAGATCGTTGAGCTTTTATCGCCAGTAGAAGGAGTAGCAGACCAGGACAACCCGTCCTGAGCATCCGCAGGCTCGCTTAATGTGATCGTGCAGGTAACTGGAGGCTTATAGGTGCTACAATTGGTTCCGTCACCTGGAATCCCAATCTGTGTTGGTGTAATTATCAGCTGTGATTCCGACGAATCAGCTGGCTTCGCCGCGTGTGCAGTGCTTGTATTTCTGACAAATACCGCACTGGTTGCAATCATCGCACATATCAGAAAGGCAAAAGAAACCCAAAAAAGTATACGTCGCTTCATAAAAAGAATCCTTTCTTTTCTCAGTCATAGAGATTTTGATATTCAATAGTAAGCTTATTAGTGTTAGATTATCGACGATTTGTGTTCATTAGAGATGCTCGCATAACTCATCAAGTCACAAATGCACCAGGTCTAAGCATAATATCCACCCCTGGAGCGTTTACCATTCATCTTGACCATTCAGAGGCAGAAACGGAACATTGTGACTGACTAGTATAAGTCTACTCTTCGGAATAAAGATTATCAAGGTGAAACTAGGGATAATGTATATAGACGCGCCTGCAGAGGCGCTTCGGTCAACATTTCATAAGCTAGGACTTACAGGCTATAGGTCGAATGCATGCATTCTCGCCCAGCGACAAACCCACCATATCAAACTATTAAATGCTGGAGGCATGCCAATTATCCTCGATGGTTGTATCCTGCACTAAAGCGAGTATCTCCCTTCGTTCAATAGAATGTGAAAAGTGATTGCGATCCCTCAAATGCAATGGTCATTAACATCTAGATAATATATTTCCTTTATACTTCTCTCTAGTGGAAAGAGCCGATATCTCTGCTTATTTTACTCTTTTCCAGGCGGGTTGCTCTTTCCCTCAAAAACCATATTTCTCTTCAGTACAAGGAGGTTTACGTGAAAAAACGACTCTTTGTGGCCCTGCTCTGCGTGCTTGTGTGTACAGTGGCAGGCATCTCGCTGTTCTATGTGATCAATACTCAAGCCCCACGACCCCCCGTTGAGGCAGACAGCAACGCTGATGATCCAGAGCCTCTCCACAGCGTTCCGCAAAGCCTCACCGGAAGCTGCGGAGTCGAAAGGTGGTCGGTAAAAACGGGCACCGATGCCGATGTTGGTTTGATCAATCTGCAATCTGTGACGCAGACCACCATCGCAGCGTTAGCAGCGCTTCCTGCCCCGAGCAATCTTCCATCCAACAATCGTATCCGGCCAACCGAAACCACCATCTTTCAACTGCACGATACGCTGACCGAATTCAAGCTGGAGAGTGATTCAGACTATCACCTGGTTCTGAGCGACGGGATGGGCCATACCATGATCGGTGAGATCCCTGATCCAACATGTGTTGGCTCCTCCAGCCCCTTGCTCACTGATATCCGTACCGCCCGCGCCGCATTCGATGCCAAATTCACTCCCACTGGGAATTTCCAAACGGCCAATGTGCCCATCACCGTCACCGGGGTTGGCTTCTTCGACTTCTTACATGGTCAGACGGGAGTCGCCCCCAACGGCATCGAACTACATGCCGTCCTTGATGTGCAGTTTGGCACCAGTGCAACTCCCACGCCCACCGCGACTACTCCTCCCACATCCACTCCCACCACACTCCCGACTCCCACCGCAACGACGACAGGTGGCACCAATCTGATCCAGAATGGGGGCTTTGAGACTAGCGGCAGTTGGACCGAAAGCGGTCAATCGCTACCGGTGCGCACAGCGGCCAATGTCCACAGTGGCAGTTTTTCGTTGCAACTGGGAACAACCAGTGGCCAGCAAGGCGATTCGATTGCTTCTCAGATGGTCACCATTCCTCCTTCGACCACGAAAGCAACGCTAAGCTTCTTTTATTGGCCTGCAACCAATGATACCATTTCGTTTGCCTGGCAGGAGGTCGATATCCTCAACAGCAACGGGCAAGTCCTCCAGCAGGTCTTCCACAAGCTCTCCAATAACCGTGCCTGGACACAGGTGAGCTTCGATGTGTCCAGGTACGCAGGTCAGACCATCGCAATCCAGTTCTTGGATCACGAGGAATCGAATGGACACTCCTTCTTCGCGTACATGTATGTGGACGATGTCGCTGTCACCGTGCAGTGAGTGCTCGCCCCGCGCAGATCTCTCCCAGATAACGACCCCGGAGGAGGAAAAGACAGGGAACAACGCCAGGACTCCTGGCGTTGTTCCCTGTCTTTTCCTCCTCCAGAGCTAATTGTGGACGGAAGTGACCAGCCGATCAGGACGTTTATTCTCGCTGCCCGCATCCAGGAAGTAGATATCTTTGCCATTGGTCATAAATGCGAAGGGCTGGAAGCTCTGTTGTTTCTCTAGTTCAGAGACATAAAATTCCGCTTGTGTCTGGGCCAACCTTGGATCAACGCTAGTTCGCTTTGCTTCCGCGATAGCAAGAATCTCGCCATTAGAACGGTACAACACGTAATCACTAATACCTGTGGGAAGGCTTGTGTGATAAGTTCCCCCGCTTTCTTTGACGCGATCTAGCTTCACTTTTAAGGCTGCCCATGCCTGTGGATCAAAACCATCGACAGGAATTTCAAGTCCTACCAGGTTTGGATTGTTCACATCCCATCCCGCTTTGTTTAATGCCGGATCAATCAGCTCTTTTCTAGTTTTGGCCTCATTAGGATTGAACAACGTCGTGCGCTCCTTCTGCACTGTTATGTCTGCACTATTACGTCATTATCGAATCACAAAGTGCAAAACAAGTATAGCAAAATAAAGCCGAACAGAAAAGAGGGCCTGAAAGAAGAGGTGTCCGTCTTTTTTTAGCAAGCGGGCGACCACAAACAGCGGGCGTACCTTTGTGGTCGCCCGCTTGTTACTGCTCGACCCCGAGTATCACGAACCGGGGAGCGCGTTCGCGCTCCCCAGTTCGTGATCGGCCGTTGGATGATGAGGTTATTGCCGGTTCCACTTCTGGTTGCTGCCGCCGTTGCAGGTCCAGATTTGCACCGCGGTGCCGTTGGCGGTGCCAGCCCCGCTCACATCGAGGCACAGACCAGACTCGCGGCCCACCACCGTGCCATCAGAGTTGAGGTTCCACTGCTGGTTAGCGCCTCCGTTGCAGTCCCAGATCTCTACTCGCGTGCCTGCTGCCGTGGCATGATTGGGCACATCCAGACACTTGTTGCCATACACCTGCAACTCCCCGTTAGACAGCGAGGTCCACTGCTGGTTGGTCCCGCCGTTGCAATCCCAGATTTGCAGCAGCGTGCCGTTCGTCGTCGCCTGTCCTGGCACGTCCAGGCAGCGGTTGGAGCCTACTCCTCGCAGGACCCCGCCGCCACCACTGCTCCCACCGTTCGCGTATCCCGCCGCCACAATGTTGGCCTGGACGGCATTATCCGCCGCATCTGATGGATAGCCAGCCGTCATGACCCCCTCGAAGAATTCGCCGCGAGCTCCATTGCTGTTGTCACCACCGGTACCCAGGATAATGGACCCTTGCTGATGCATGGGCATATAGCCGCCCCTGGTGGGCAACTGTCCGGAGTACCAGGTGGTCAGGCCACCCGATTGCGCGTTGCCCCCTTTGATAGAATACATAGTCTGCCCGTTGTTCTTGATCATGGCCGTGACGTACTGACTGGTATTGCCTACGTTATTCTGGTTATGGCCATTGCCTCCGGCAAACAGCCCGTTTTCCATGTCGGCCATGACCCAGGGACCGGATCCGGCACAGGGTTGGTTCGATTCGACGACATATCCGAACCAGCAGAGCGTGCCGAAGTAGACGGCGTCCATGGTGCCGTTGCCATCGTCTCCACCGTCTGTCTCGGCATTACCGTAGTCGAAGCAGCACCCACTGTTGACATACGAGGCGCTGGTCACCATGTACATCCCCTCTGGCTGGCCATTGGTAGCAACGCCTGTTGTGTGGTAGATCCGGTAGCCCATGCCCGGGTCGATCTTGACCCCGTAGACCTGATGACCCCCGACCGTGACTGGCAGGGCCATGGCGTTGGCTCCCAGATCCGAGCCATTAGGTCCAGGACCCTTCCAGTAGCCTCCCTGGGAGATCGGCAGATCGTTGTGTTGGGGACTCTGGTCGTAAATCTTGGTGATCGTGCATGTGGTGCCCGCGCAGAACGAGACCTGGGGAGCCGCGTTAGCAAAGTCACCCGGTGACAGGAGGCCGATGTCGAGGAAACTGTGATCAGACGAGCGCTGGATTTGGTACAGCGGCCCGTTGTACGAGCCGTATAGTGCTCGCACCGTGCTATGAGCCGCAACACACGGGGTGCCATAAGACCCATAAATGTCGCAGGGTCCTTGCCCTGCTGCGGAAGCAGATTTAGGCGCAGCGCCAAACGGGCTGGCCATGCCAACAACGATACATACCACAGCAATGAGCGCCTTGACAGTTCTCCAACTGAACAAGTGTACATTTGAGACCGACAGTTTCACGTCCTTGCGTCCTTTCCATCTTCTGAAAATGGTCTATTCTTACGATATCGCTGACCGCGTAGCGCCGCCCCTTGAGGGCGATCTGACCCGAATGGTTACGGAGAAGGTTATTGCCGGTTCCACTTCTGGTTGCTGCCGCCAGTGCAAGTCCAGATTTCTACCGAGGTGCCGTTGGCGGTGCCACCTCCATTCACGTCGAGGCACAAACCAGACTCGCGGCCCACCACCGTGCCATCAGAGTTGAG
>Ga0070741_10017681_pt1 | contig 11674 bp, 9 predicted proteins | sample Coa_R1_4_FD_66440 | JGI IMG/M metagenome (GOLD analysis project Ga0070741, IMG submission 66440) | Surface soil microbial communities from Centralia Pennsylvania, which are recovering from an underground coalmine fire - Coalmine... | ecosystem: Environmental > Terrestrial > Soil > Unclassified ...
TCGGTCTTGGTCTTGGGCGTGAGAGCGACCGAATAGACGGGGTTCGGATAGGAAATTTTCGCTAGTTCGAGCGGATGCCCTTTGTCCGCAAGGGTATCGTTGGTGGACGTATCGGCGAGTTTTGCGACTGCGCCAATATCGCCCGCGTAAATATGTTTAATCGGCAGTTGCTCTTTGCCACGCAGGACGTACAATTGACCAATGCGCTCTTCATTGCCCGTTCGGGAGTTGTTGACGCGTGAATCGGACATCATCGCGCCGGAATAGACACGAAAGTACGTGAGCTTGCCGACATACGGATCGGCTTGGGTCTTCCAGACAAAGGCGGCGAGCGGACCGGTTTCGCTGACGGGAAGTTTTTCTTCTTTTTGCGTAGCAAGATTTTTTGCGACTTGCGGCGGCATTTCGGTTGGCGATGGAGTATAGTCCACAAAGAATTTCAAAAGATAATCCACGCCGATATTTTGTGCTGCCGCGCCGCAGAGGACGGGGACGAGCGTGCCAGAGCGCACGCCGGATTCGAGTCCCGTGCGAATTTCTTCTTCGGCAAGTTCTTCGCCGCCGAGATATTTTTCTATGAGCGCGTCGTCGCTTTCCGCAGCGATTTCCATGAGTTGCACGCGGCGTTCTTCGACGGCATCGGTCAAATCAGCGGGAATCTGTCCGTCGCTTTTGCCGATAAAGGCCTTGCGGCTGACGACGTTGACTTCGCCTTTGAACGCGGATTCTTTGCCGATGGGCAGCTGCAACGCGGCGATTTGTTTGCCGTACCGTTCGCGCAATTGGTCGAGGACACGGTCAAAGTCGGCGTTCTCGCGGTCCATTTTGTTGATGTAAATCATGCGCGGCAGTTTTAATTCTTCACAGTACTGCCAGACGAGTTCAGTGCCGACTTCGATGCCCGCGACTGCATCCACCAAAATCACGGCGGCGTCGGCAACGCGCAGTGCGCCTTTAACTTCGCCCGCAAAGTCAATGTAACCGGGCGTATCTATGATATTGATTTTGTAGCCATTCCATTCGCAGGGAACGAGTGACGTGCTGATGGAAATTTTGCGGCGCTGCTCTTCGGGGTCAAAATCGGAAACGGTATTTCCTTCGTCAACTTTGCCGAGGCGAGTGGTTGCGCCGGTATTGAACAGGAGGGCCTCGGCGAGGGAGGTCTTGCCAGAGCTCGAGTGTCCGACAAGTGCCACATTACGCACTTTATCTGAATGATACTCATTCATAGGCAGGTCATTGCCCTTTCGAGAAAAGGTTGTGAGGTGTCACGCGCGCGGTTGACTAGCAAGTAGCAGGTGGCAGGTAGTAAGGCGCTGGGAAGCAAGGTGATACGCGTGACAGGTCAGAAGATTATACCATAAGGGAAAAGTAGAGGGGAAAAGCAGACAGTGGCTAAGTGCGGCAGAGGACTTCGCGAGCGGATAAGTGGCTTCATGCGTCGTTATCCATTCGCCAACTTATTGGTTCTTTCTCTCGTTGAGCCATCGCTCGAATGACGCTGCGTTCTCATTTGATTTTTTTCCAAGTAAAAGACCTTCGACGCCCAAATCTTCATCTAGATCCTTCCAGTGAATTCCATATCCCGCCCCGCTGATTTCCCAGTTAGCACGTTCTTCAGTAGTTCCGTGAGCGAGGCGCGGATACCAACCGATTGGAACCGAAAGTGTGCGCCCATCTTCAAGGTCAACCGTCAATGTATCGTCCGTAACAGCCACATTGACGATTCTAGCTGTTATTAGGGTTGTTGCAGAAATCATCCCACTCCCTTCTCAAGAGGTCAATATTCTCTCGAACAATGTTTTCTATATCGCGTAACTCTTTGCGGTTATATCCAAGGTTATCTTCTAAAGAAACGTCCGGGTCAAGCCAAAATTTGGCGCTGAATTTTTCACGATCAACATGCATATGGCGCGGTTCATTACAGTCATATGAGTAAAAGTAGATGCGGTACGGACCAATTCGCTTTGCGGTGGGCATGTGAATTATACTCAATCATAACACAGCTTGTGATTAGGTAATATCCGCGCTCCATGCTACACTAACAGACGTTAGAGACAAGTAATGTGTGAAACACGCCAATCGTGTTTCGAGTAATTGATGCCGTTCGTGTCCTCCACGAGCGGTCTTGGTTGCGTAGAGCTATTCCTCGGAGCGAGTGAGCCGTTGTAGTGGCTCCTTACTTTTTCCCCTGACCCGTCGTGTCCCTGCGGTAGTTCACATCGGCATACTATAACCGCATATAGGAGTTTTATGAGTTTCGATAGTTTTAGGCTTGACCCGCGCCTGCAAAAGGGCCTGGATGCGCTTGGCTTTTTAGAGCCGACGCCGATTCAGAACGCGACGATTCCTGTCGCGCTGGTGGGGCAAGATATTTTAGGTTCGGCAGAGACGGGAACGGGTAAGACCGCCGCGTTTCTTTTGCCCATTTTACATAATTTTCTTACGAGTCCACGTGATGGACACAAGGTACGCGCGTTGATTCTGGTGCCGACCCGCGAGCTTGCTTTGCAAGTGGCGGAGCAGGCACAGACACTATGCAAGCACACCGATTTGCGCGTGACTACCATATATGGCGGCGTTGGGCTGGGTAATCAGGCGAGCGCCTTGCAGCGCGGGGTGGATGTTGTAATTGCGACACCGGGGCGATTGCTCGATCATGTGGCGCGGCGAAATATTTCGTTCCACGCGCTGAAAGTGTTGGTGTTAGATGAAGCGGATCGAATGCTCGATGTTGGATTTTTGCCTGACATTCGGCGCATTGTGCAACTGCTGCCGCGTGAGCGACAGACGATGCTGTTCTCGGCGACGTTGGTTCCTTCCATTATGAGTCTCGCCGCCGAAGTGACGCGCAATCCGGCGCGGATTCAGGTTGAAACGACCTCGACTCCGCAAGCCATCAGCCAGACACTTTTCCAAGTGCCTGAACATCTCAAAACAGAGGCGCTTCAACAGCTGCTCGCGGATGAGGAGATGGACAGTGTGCTGGTTTTTGCGCGGACAAAACACCGCGCGGATCGCTTGGTCAAGCAACTCAAACGCGCAAACATTCGCGCGGATGTGATTCACGGCAATCGTTCGCAGAGTCAACGCATTGCGGCTTTGGAGGCGTTCCGTCGCGGCAAAGCGCGGGTGTTGGTGGCTACAGATATTGCAGCGCGTGGTATTGATGTTGAAGGTATTTCGCATGTGGTCAATTATGATGTGCCGATGCAAGCGGAAGATTACGTGCATCGCATCGGGCGCACGGGCCGCGCGCAGGCGACAGGCAGCGCCTATACACTGGTCACGCCGTTAGACGAGCCGCAAGTTCGCAAAATCGAACGCGTGTTGAATCAAAAGCTGGCACGGCGTCGTCTCGAAGGAATTGATTATACGGCACCCGCGTTCAATCAACCGAATTCAGAAGCGATTCGCCGCTATGTGGAAGCACAGCGCGCTCGGCATCCGATGTCTGCCTCGCCGGTTCGACAAAGAAAAATGGTCACTGGATAAGTGACCATTTTTTATTTGAGCTGTGTCAGTAGAAAGAATCATATCATGCAAAGTTAAAGGTTAAACGATGCAACGAGAGGGGGATTCCTAGCATCAAGCGGCAATCAGAGCAATGGCGATGAGCGCCGCGACGACGCCAATTTGTTGTAGGCGCGTCGTTTGTTCGCCCAAGATAATGCGCGAGAGGATGACCGTTGAGGCAGGATAGAGCGAGGCAAGAATCGTGGCGACATCGAGACGTCCGAGTTCGGACGCGATGAGAAAAAGGACATTGCCACCCGAATCGAGGATGCCTGAAAGTAGAATGACAGGCAAGACGGTGCGTGAGGGAAATGGGGTGCGTCGCAATATGGCAATGATGAGTAAAAAAGGGATTGAAGCGGCGCGCGCAATGGCTAAAGGAAAGAAGGTAGATTGGCTTCCGCTGGCGTGGATAAAAATAAAGAACGCGCCAAAGCCGATTCCGGCGATGAACGCCAAGCCGAGTGAGCGGGTCTCGCCGGAACCTTGATTCGCCTGACTCACCAAAACAATTGCGGCGAGTGCCACGACAAAGCCAATAAGTTTCAAGGTATCGGGCAAGCCAATCGTCACCGCGCTGAATAGGGCGGGCATGATTGCGGCAACAACGGCTGAAGTCGGAGCAACGACGCTGGCGCGGCCCGTCGCTAATCCGCTATATAACGCGACGATGCCGACTGTTCCCGCCAGTCCCGCCACAGCACCCCACAGTATGACAATCCCTGTTGGTAATGGTTCCTGAATAATAATGCCTGCCGCAAGCAGCAGCGCGAGTCCGGCGATCTGACCAATGTACAGGACGCTGAATACGGACGCGCGCCGTGTAGCAAGGCCACCACAAAAATCGCCCGCACCCCAAACGAGCGCGGACGCCAATCCAAACACAACCGAAGCGAGTTCACTGCCCATCGTGGGAGTTTTTATTCCACTGGTTCGCCGCGTTGAAGACGCTCAATACGCCGCTGAATGTAGGGGGAGAAATAACCTGCGTATTTTTTCCACAATGCGGGATTGCGCCAATCCGTTCCACGAAAATAGCCGCGACAGTTGGGCGCGCCGCAGTCGCATTGGAATTCATCATAATCGGTTACGTCGCTCATAGCGTAATCAAAGGTGATTTCTTCACCGGGCGCAATATCACGCATGGCGACGAGAACAATTTGTCCCGATAGACCCGCGTTGGGGTCGCAGGAATGATTGACGTAATCGGCGGGTCCTTCATTTAACGCGACGAGAAATAGGTTTTCCTCCACTTGAATGCTCAAACGGCGCAAGCGGTCGGGTAGCGTATCGAATTTTTCCTGCGTGACGACTTCGCCGCCCCAGACAGCAATCATTTCATCTTTTTGGATTCGCTCGCGCGCGTAAACGCCGTATTCACGATGTGTTTTTAGTCGCGCTTTAGCGCGCGGCGACAAATAACAGGTCGGTTGGTTCAACATAAACATTCCCTTTGTGGAAAAATAAGTGTAGCGAAGAATATACCCAATAGCGGGAATGTCAATGCACATCGAGACTTTTTGCTCGTACTTTGACGGAACGGATGCCTATCGTACAATCTCGCTTGATGCGTTTGCTGTTTGCGCTATTTGTTTTGCTGTGGGTTGTCGCTTGTCAGTCTACACTCCCGTCTTCGACGAACGAACCTCCTCTCTGGAATTCCATTAACCTAAATCTCCCACCTCACGCGACAGTGCTTGCGCTCGCGGTGAATCCGACGAATGCGCGGACACTGTATGCGGCTACCTATGATAATGTGGCGCTTTATCGAAGCGATGACGCGGGCGGGACATGGCGCGTAGATAATAATCAATTGCCGCGCGCGCCTGTGTTCGCGTTATTACCGATACAAGCTGAAATATTTGCGGCAACGGCGGATGGGTTGTATCGGCACGCGTGGAACGCCGACTATTGGCAGCGCGCCGATCCTGTACCACAAGTGGCGATCTACGGATTGGTTGGCGATGATACGGGCGCGTTGTATGCCGCAACGGATGGGCGTGGTATTTGGAAGAGCGATGATGGGGGGACGACGTGGTCGCGCGTACCGGGATTGGACGATGAATCGCTGTTGAGTGTGCTGCCCCTCGACTCCACGACGGTCTTCGTCGGAACGGGTGGACATGGGATGTTTGTCACGAGGGATGGGGGAAAAACGTGGTCGAATGTTGCCGCGTTTGCGTCGGGATATATTACGCTGATTTTGAGAGATCCGCATCATCCGACGATGATTTATGCGCGGGCGCGAAATGGGTTATATCGTTCGACGGATTATGGGGAGTCGTGGCAGGAGCTGACTGGCGGGATTGAACGGGAAATCGTAAATGCCTTGTGGTTTGATGAGACACGGATTTTGATAGGGACAGCATCTGGCAATATTTACTTTAGCGATGATGCGGGAACGAGTTGGCGGAGCGCGACGCTGGAAAATCCGCGCCACCGCGCGCTGCTGACGCTTTTTCGCGTAGGCAAAACAGACTATGCGGGAACGTTCGATGGACTACTTTTGAGCGGGGATAACGGCGAAACGTGGAGCAGCGCGGGGCAAGGCCTGGGCGCGCCGATTGTTCACGATATGGCGCTGGATGCGGCGCATACTCGTTTGCTCGTGGCGACAGAAGATGGATTATTTGAGCGACGCGGCGATGGCGAATTTACGCGACTTGATTTTCCTGTGAACGATTTGCCGGTCTCTGCCATTGCAATTGCGCCGAATTCGCCGCAGCGCATTTATATTGGCACGGACGGTAAAGGCGTGTTTGTGAGTGACGATGGGGGCAAGACGTGGAGCGCGGCGGTTGGGGAACTCGGTGGGAAAACGCGGGTTTCAGGCTTGTATGTTGACCCCACCGATGCGGAAAAGGTCTATGCGCGGGTGCTGTTCGCACGTGTTTATAAATCATCGAACGGCGGCGCTGATTGGCGGGCGATTTGGACGGGGATGCCAGACGAGGAGCAGGTTCAAAGTATTGTAATTGACTCGAAGAATCTACAGCGATTGTACGCGGGCGGCGACGCGCAATTGTTTTATTCAGATAACGGTGGGGAAAAGTGGCTTGCACGCGGCTTGCAAGAACTGTCCACGCTTGCACTGTGGATTGACCCTGAAAATACGCAGCGCATTTGGGCGGGCACGACGGATGGATTGTATCAAAGCGACGATGCGGGAGAATCTTGGCGTGGTCCCTTATTGAAAGGAGTTACGATTGCGTCTATGGTGCGAGAGGATAGTGGTAATTTTTACGTCGGAACCAAATATAACGGCGTGTATATCAGTCAGGATGGGGGAAAGACGTTTGCAGCGTATGGGCTGGAGGGAGTGAGTGTGGATCAATTGGCGTTGGACGCGTCAAGGCATAGAGTGTATGCGCGGACCCCGCAGGGATTATACGAACTTGGCTATTAATTGGCGCAGAATGCTTGTATTTGTTCTGGTAACATTGGTGCTCGGCGTCATTGTGATTTGGTTTGCTAGTTCGCGGCCGCGGGCGCTTCCGCTTGGTGTTCATACGATCCGCGCAGACGATGCGATACTGCGGCAGGTGCATGAGCTCGGCGCGCAATATCTAGTTCAAGTATTTGCGTGGGATACGATTGAGCCTTCGCCAGGGCGTTGGGATTGGGAATATATGGATTGGCTTGTTCGAGCGGCAGACTATTATGGATTGCAGGTGATTGCGCGCCTCGATAAGTCTCCGGCGTGGGCGGTGGAGGACAAGACGGCGGTGAGTTCGCCTCCGCACAAGGTGAGTGATTATACGGAATTTGTGCGTCGCGTGGTGGAACGCTATCGAGGCAAGATTCCCGCGTATATCGTGTGGAATGAGCCGAATTTGGCTCTCGAATGGGGCAATCAAACGCCGAACGCGGCCGAGTATGTCAATTTATTGCAGCACGCGGCGGCGCAGATTCGTTCGACAGACCCTACGGCGCGGGTCATTGCGGCGGGGCTTGCGCCGACGAATGAGAATAGCGCGCGGGCGCGCGATGACCGCGTATTCTTGCGCGAGATGTACGCGGCGGGCGCAAAGGATTCGTTTGATATACTTGCCGCGCATCCGTATGCATTTGCCCAATCACCGGATGCTCCACATGGCGCAAGTGATGGACTGAATTTCGCACGGATTAATGACCTACGCAATGTCATGGTGCAAAATGGGGATCAAGAGAAACCAATATGGATTACAGAGTTTGGCTATCCGACGGAGCAGCCATTTGAGTATGAAAATCGTGTTGTCGGTGAGCCACTACAAGCGGAATATTTAGCACGCGCGTATGACAAGACACGGGATGAACTACCCTTTGTCCAAGTCTTTACAATCTGGAACATTGTCCGCAGTTTGCCACCAAGCAATGAGCAAAGCGGCTATTCGCTGGTGCGTGCCGATGGCTCGCTGAAACCCGCGTTTGATGCGGTCAAAAATCTTCAGAAAGAGTCTCTAATCTCGAAGCTCCAAGGTCGGTTGACCTCAATTTTTACTCCTGTCCATCCGCCAAGCTCTTATCTTATCCTTGCCCGCGATGCGGTTGTTCATCTTGGCGACAGCGAGTATCCCGCGCCGTTTGTACCGCTTTATGAGACGGTCAATCCATCTGCCGATTGGAAAGGCGAGTTTTATTTGACCGATGCGGATCTGGCGGGCGCGCGCCGAACAAAGGAGTGGACGTTGTTCTTGGAATTGATGCAAGTCAATGATTTCGATACGCGCGTATGGATCAATGATATTCCGCTCACGCCGGCATTTTTACCTGTTGAAGATTTTACGGGCAAGTGGGTGAGCGCGCAATTCAAAATCCCCGCGAGCGTGCTCCGTGTTGGCTACAATGCCGTTTCGGTTCGAAATGGAAAACTATTCCCCGCGTTTCAGCAAGTGGGTTTTACGTGGGACGACTTTCAAATGCGGAATGTGCGGATTCAAGCACCGTAGTTCAATTCAAGAAGACAGCATTGGATATTGCGAGTGATTGGAAAGAAACCGCGAATTGCGACGGAATACGTCGCGACGAATCTGCGCGAAGAATACAAATATATCGGAAAATTGGATTCGTGTAGGCATTTTGCGCGGGGTAGGGGAGGGGTAAATGGTCGGTAAAATAGGGTGAATCTGTGATACATTTAGCGGTGGTATGAAAACCCGGCTGCTCCTATTTCTGTTCCTCCTGCTAGCCCTAGTAATTTTCTCCTCTGACGCGCGAGCGAATTCTTCTACATCGGTTCTTATCACCGCCGTTTATTACGATCCATTTATTCTAGGCGAAGCTTCCGAAGCAGTTCAGTTGCAAAATACCGGAAACTCATCTGTCACCATTGGGAGCTGGACATTGACGGATGGGGAAGGGGCAGTGTCTTTTCCCGCTGACGTAATGTTGAATCCGGGTCAAAAAATCTGGGTGAGCCAATCGGCGGTTGCATTCCAGAGTGAATTTGGATTTCTGCCGGACTATGAGTATGGCGGAAATACGGACCCGACTGTGCCAGATATGAATGGCAGCGCGCTGTCATTTGCGAACGCGGGCGATGAAGTGATTTTGCAAGATGACACGGAAGCGCTGATTGATGCGATTGTGTATGGGAATGATTTGCTCGGCGCGTCCGATTGGGTGGGCATGGCGGTGCATCCGTACAAAATTGGGAGCGGGGCAACGGAAGGACAAATGCTCCATCGAAAAATGCAAGAGGCAGATGGGAAGCCTGTGCCGGATACGAATACGAGGGCGGATTGGGCGCAGGACCCGAATGACCCGCAGTTGGGAAAACGCGTGCTGTATCCCGGATGGCGGCTGGATGAATTTTTCCAAACAACCAAAACATTGGAAAATGCGACCATCAAGTTCTGCGTTGCGCCTGACCATCTTTATAACTGTGTCCGTGATGAAATCAACGCTGCGACCAAGAGCATTGCTGTCGAGATTTATTCGTTCGATAATGCCAATCTGGTAGATTTGCTGATTGGAAAATTGAATGGAGGTGTCAAGGTTTCGCTACTACTGGATGGTGGCGCGCTGGAGAATCAAGGCAAGTGGGCGTGTCAACAAATCGAAGCGCACGGCGGGGAGTGCTGGCTGATGGCGAGCAAGCCGCAATCGAATATTCATAAACGCTATGACAATTTGCACGCGAAATGGATGGTCGTTGACGGGCAACGCGCATTGATTGGCACGGAGAATTTGAGCGGCGACGGAATGCCCGCAGACGATAAGCGCGATGGCACGTTTGGCTCGCGTGGCGGATATTTGATTACTACGAGCCCGACGATTGTGGCGGCAGTGCAAGCGACGTGGAACCGGGATTTTGACTCCGCGCACTTGTTCGATGTTCGGCGTTGGGGCACGAACACAGATGATTTTCCACCGCTTGGTTTTGTTCCAAATTATAAAGATGGCGGGAACACGTATCCAATTCGCTTTCCAAATCCATTTACGGCGAGCGGCGCTTTCTCCATTGAGTTATTGCAGTGCCCCGAAAATTGTTTGCGACAGAGTGACGCGTTACTGGGATTGATTCAACGCGCGCGGGCTGGAGATACCCTTGACGTGGAAGAGCTTTACGAATATCCGTTCTGGGGAATCGGCGCGAGCAATGCGATGCGCGATCCGAATGTGCGGCTGGAGGCATATATTGCGGCGGCGCGGCGCGGGGCGCATGTGCGGATTCTGCTGGATTCATTTTTTGATGTTCGCAGCAATCCGCGCAGCAATTATTCTACGTGCCTTTATGTAAACGGGTTTGATTCACAGTATGATATTCAGTGTCGGCTGGGGAATCCGACTGGACAGGGGATTCATAGCAAAATGGTGCTGCTGCGGCACGGCGGAACGGGATTTGTTCATCTGGGCAGCATCAATGGGTCGGAAACTGCGAGCAAGCTGAACCGCGAACTGGCGACGCAGGTTGAATCGCTGGCGGCGTTCAATTATTTGGAAAATGTATTTGAGTACGACTGGGCGACGACTCGGTTTGCTCCGCATCGGCAGTTTTTGCCGTTTCTGTTGCGGCGCTAGGGTTGGGTTCGTGAAATTCGGTAGGGGCAATTCATCGCGACGTATTCCGTCGCAAATTACCCCTACCAAATTTCATTTGACCGCACTTTTCGGTTATGCTACACTTGATTGTGTGCCCCCGTAGCTCAGTGGATAGAGCAGCGGCCTCCGGAGCCGTGCGCGCACGTTCGAGTCGTGTCGGGGGCGTAGGTGCGGACTAGAAAGGGGACCCGGTAGCAATAACGTGCGCCGGGTTCTTGTCAATTGTACGACGATGGACTATTGCGCGTGGCGGCTCTATTTTGAGCGTGTAATTGCAGTGCCAGAAGCGGAAATTAATCTCGCGGAAGCGGCGTTGATTCTCGCAGGGGATGAATATCCCGAGCTGGATGTATCGCACTATCTCGCGCAGCTGGATGAAATGGCAAATGCGCTGCGGACGCGATTGACTGATCCTTCGCCAGAGGCAGTCATTCCAGAGTTGAATCGGTATCTCTTTCAAGAGCTGGGATTTGTCGGAAATCGCACAGAATATTATGACCCGCGCAATAGTTACCTAAATGATGTGTTGGAGCGGCGCACCGGGCTGCCGATTACGCTGTCGGTTATCGTATTAGCATTGGCGAAGCGTCTGGATTTGCCCATCGTCGGCGTTGGCCTGCCGGGGCATTTTGTGGTGAAATGGGATGATGGGGAACACGAGATTGTTTTTGACCCGTTCGAGCGCGGTAAGGTTTTAGATCGAGAGGAAATTAAATCGCGTGTGCGTGACACATTTCATCCGCACGCCGAGTTTCAAGCCGAATGGTTGACTGCCGTGAGCGCGAAATATATCCTCTCGCGCATGTTGAATAATTTGAAAGCGATTTTTCTCCAAAATAATCAAATCGAGCGCGCATGGCAGGTCGTGGACAAGCTGCTCTTACTTGATCCACGCGCTGCTACTGAAATTCGGGACATGGGATTACTCTCGCTACGCCTTGGCGCGTATCGGCAAGCCGCAATATCACTCGAAGAATATTTACTCTCTCACGCCGACGCGCCGGACGCCGATCAAGTGCGGTTGTATTTGCGCGCGGCGTTGGCGCATGTCGAACGGTTGAATTAACGTGGTGAATCCATACGAAACCGCAATGACACAGGTCGGCTGGGCGAATTCGTCGCTCGGCATTATTCG
>Ga0070741_10017682_pt1 | contig 11673 bp, 6 predicted proteins | sample Coa_R1_4_FD_66440 | JGI IMG/M metagenome (GOLD analysis project Ga0070741, IMG submission 66440) | Surface soil microbial communities from Centralia Pennsylvania, which are recovering from an underground coalmine fire - Coalmine... | ecosystem: Environmental > Terrestrial > Soil > Unclassified ...
CGCTCGCGGGTCCGCTCGGCGCGGGCAAGACCACGCTGGCGCGGGCGCTGGTGAAACGGATCTGCGGCGAAGGCGAGGTGCCGAGCCCGACCTTCGCGCTGATGCAGCGCTACGAGACGCAGCGGCTCGTCATCACCCATTGCGACTTCTACCGGCTTGAGCCAGGCGAGCTTGGCGAGCTCGGGCTCGACGACGCGCTCGCCGAAGGCGTGCTCCTGATCGAGTGGCCGGAGCGTGCGGGCGACTGGCTGCCGCAGGAGCGGCTTGACATCGCCATCGACGAGACGGCGACGCCAAACGCGCGCCGGCTCGTTCTCTCCGGCCAGAGTCGTTGGGCCGAAAGGCTCGACCGCGTCCGCGAACTCTCCGCCTTTCTCGACAAGACCCCGTACGCCGAGGCCGGCGCCGAATATCTGCAGGGCGACGCTTCGACGCGCTCCTATGCGCGGCTCGTTCTGCCAGACAGGACCGCGATCCTCATGAATTCGCCGCGCCAGCCCGATGGGCCTCCGATCCGCGACGGCAAGCCCTATTCGCAGCTCGTGCATCTTGCCGAGGATGTGACGCCTTTCGTCGCAGTTGCTCAAGCGCTCCGCGAGCGCGCCCTTTCGGCGCCCGCCATCTATGCCTTCGACCTCGACCGCGGGTTCCTCATCCTCGAAGACCTCGGGGATCGCGTGTTCGGGGCCGAGGTCGCGAAGGGACACGACATGGCGGATCTGTGGGGAGCCGCGGTCGATGTCCTGCTCGCTCTCGCCGGGGAACCGCCACCCGAGCGCCTTGCCATCGAGGGACACGCCCCCTACCGGCTGCCCGATTTCGATGCCGAGGCCATGCTGACCGAGGCCTCACTCCTGATCGACTGGCTCTGGCCGGTGCTGCACGGAAAGCCCATGCCGTCGGCCTTACGCGAGGAGTTTGCCGCTCTGTGGCGCCCCCTGCTCGCAGAGGCGGCAAAGGCCGATCTTGGCTGGGTGTTGCGCGATTACCACTCTCCGAACCTAATGTGGCTGCCGAGGCGAAAAGGGGTTAAGCGGGTCGGGCTCCTGGATTTCCAGGATGCGCTTAGAGGCCCGCTCGCCTACGACCTCGTGTCCTTGCTCCAGGACGCCCGGCTCGACGTTCCCGAGGCGCTTGAACGGGATGAACTCGCTCGCTACTGTGCCGCACGAAGCGCGAGCCCGCATTTCTCGAGCGACCAGTTCCACGTGCTCTATGCAACGCTCGGCGCCCAACGCAACTCGAAGATCCTGGGCATCTTTTCCAGACTGGCAAAACGTGACGGCAAGCGCGGTTATCTCGCTCATCTCCCGCGGGTCGCACGCTACCTCGAGCGCGACCTCGCCCATCCTGCGCTCGAACGCTTGCGCGCGTTCTACGAGCGCCAGTTCCCGCCTGCCGGCAAGCTTCCGCCTTTGGCTCTCTGACCTGGACCAATTCCATGAGTGAGTCGCGCGCCACCGAGGCGAAGACGGCGATGGTGCTGGCCGCGGGGTTCGGCGAGCGCATGCGTCCCTTGACCTTGACCATGCCGAAGCCCCTCGTGCCGCTCGCAGGCCGGCCTCTCATCGACCACGTGCTCGACCGTCTCGCGCTGGCGGGCGTCAGAACCGCGGTCGTCAATGTGCATTACCTGCCCGACCTGCTCGAAGCGCATCTCGCCACGCGCAAGGGCCATGCGCCGGAGATCCGTATTTCCGACGAGCGCGGCCTTCTGCTCGACACCGGCGGCGGCGCGAAGAAGGCGCTTCCCCTCTTGGGACGCGGGCCGTTCTTCATCCATAATGCCGACTCGGTGTGGAGCGAGGGCGCCGCGCCCGCGCTTCCACGCATGCTGAAGCTGTGGAACCCAACAATCATGGATTGCCTCCTTCTGCTTGCACCCGCCGCGACCAGCATCGGCTACAACGCCAGAGGCGATTTTTCCATGGCGCCGGACGGCAAGCTCGCCCGCCGCGGCGAGCGGCAGGTCGTCCCCTTTGCCTTCGCCGGGGTTTCGCTGTGCGACGAGCGGCTCTTCAAGGACGCGCCGGAGGGCCGTTTCTCCCTGAACCTATTGTGGGACCGCGCTCTCGCCGAAGGCAGGCTTTATGGGATGCGGCTCGACGGGACCTGGATGCATGTCGGCACCCCGGAAGCTCTGGCGGAAGCCGAAACGCTGTTCGAGCGCGAAGGTGCGTGAGGGACTGAAAACGGGCCCGAGGCTCTACACCATCCCGCCTTCGGCGCCATTTCTTACCACCTTGGCAAGAGCCATTCTTGCCGGCGACCTGCCGGTTCCAGGCGGACCGAAGCCTGATCCGCTCATCCTACCGTTCACCACGATCTACCTCCCCACACGCCGCGCGGCACGGGCTCTGCGCGAGGCCTTCCTGGCCGAGGCCCCGAGCGAGGCGCTGCTCCTCCCGCGCGTCAAGGCGCTCGGCGATCCCGACGAGGAGGCGGCGCTCATTCTTGGGGAAGGCGACGATGAGGGCGGCGCGGATAAACCTGCCATCGGCGAGTTGCAGCGTCACATGGCACTGATGCGGCTCGTGCTCGCGTTTGCCCGCACCCTTCCCCCAGCGCTCGGCGAAGGGGCGCGCCTCGAACCGATTACGCCGGCGCAAGCCTCTTCCCTCGCCTTGGATCTCGCCAAACTGATGGACGAGGTCGAGCGCGAGGAGATCGACCTTTCCAGGCTCGTCGCAATCGTGCCGGAGGAATTCGCCGACCATTGGCGGCTCACGGTCGAATTCCTGAAGATCGTGACCGAGCATTGGCCGGCTCATCTTGCGGAGAACGGTCTCGCCTCTCCGGTCGCACGCCGGAGCGCATTGATGACGATCGAAACTGAGCGGTTGGCGAAGGGATCTTCTTATCCCGTCATCGCCGCCGGCTCGACCGGAACGGTGCCCGCGACCGCCCGCCTGCTCGAGACAATCGCCTCGCTGCCGAACGGCGCGGTCGTCTTGCCGGGACTCGACCGCTTCCTCGACGACGGGGAATGGACGAGCCTGGCCGATCATCCGGAGCATCCGCAGGCCGGCATGGCCAAGCTTCTGAAGAAGCTCGGCGCGACGCGCCAGCAGGTCGCCGACGTGCCGGGCAGCGCGCCAAATCCGGTGCAGCGCGCGCGACTCGAGCTGATCAGCGAGGCGCTCCGACCGGCGGGAAGCACCGAGCGATGGCAACGATTTCTCGCCGGCGGGGATCTCCTGTCCGAGGGACGCGCCAGCTTCGCCAACGGCGTTGCCGGACTCCGCTACGTCGTCGCGCCCACTGCGCACGACGAAGCCGAGGCGATCGCGCTCATCCTCAAGTGGTGCATCGAAACGGAAGGCAAGACCGCGGCGCTCGTCACCCCGGATCGCGTTCTCGCGCGGCGCGTGGCCGCGCGGCTCAAACGCTACGGCCTCGCCATCGACGATTCGGCCGGAATGCCCGTGATGCGCAGCGTGCCGGGCGCCTTCCTCGACCTCGTGCTCGGCGCGGTCGAGACGAGCTTCGCGCCGACCCCGCTGATGGCGCTGCTCAAGCATCCGCTGACCCTGCTCGGCCGGAGTGCATTCGAGATGCGCGTCGCGGCGCGGGCGATCGAGCGCGGCGCTTTTCGCGATGTCTATGTGGGCGAAGGTCTTGCCGGCGTCCGCGAGGCGCTTAGCGCCGAGTACGACGGACCGCGGCCGAGGCCCGCGCGGATCAGCGACCAGGAGAGGGAAAAGGCGCTCGGCCTTGTCGCCGACCTCGAAACGGCATTCGCTCCCCTGGCCAAGCTCTTCGCCGAAGGCGCCGATCAGCCGGCCGCCCGGCTCGGCGAAGCCCATGTCGCAGTGGCGGAGGCGCTTGCGCGCGATCAAGCCGGCTCCGCATCGCGGCTGTGGCGTGACGACGCCGGGGAAGCGCTGACCACGCTTCTGGCCGAGGTGATCGAAGCCGGCACCAACCTTGCCATCGAACCAAGGGCCTACCCGCCCTTCTACCGGAGCCTCGTCGCCCGCGAGGTGGTGCGTCCACCCTACCCCGCCCATCCGCGCCTCTTCATCTGGGGTCCGCTCGAGGCGCGGCTGCAGCAGCCCGATGTCGTGATCCTCGGCAGCCTGAACGAGGGCGTCTGGCCCCGGCCGCAGGAGGCAGGGCCTTGGCTCAACCGCCCGATGCGCGAGGCGCTCGGGTTGCCTCCGCCTGACGAGATCACCGGCCGCTCGGCGCACGACTTCGCCCAATGCCTCGGCGCGCGGCATGTCTATCTCACCCGCGCATTGAAGGTCGAGGGCGTACCGACCGTGCCGTCGCGCTGGCTGCAGCGACTGCTCGCGCTGATCGATGCGGCGAAGCTCGCCGACCGCATCGCGCCAGAACTGCCATTTGCCGAATGGGCGCGCGAGCGCGACCATGCGCCGCGCTTCGAGCCGGTCAAGCCGCCGCGCCCCTGCCCTCCGGTCGCGGCGCGCCCGCGCGAGCTGAGCGTCACCCGCATCGAGCGGTGGATTGCCAATCCTTACGAAATTTACGCCCGCTACGTGCTCGAGCTCGAGAAACTCGAGCCGCTCGGCAGCGACCCGGATCAGGCCTTGCGCGGACAGATCGTTCACAAGGTGTTGCACGAATTCGCGCGCGACCATCCGCGCGAGTTGCCGGCCGACATCTATGGCGAGCTGATGGCCCGCGCCGATGAGCAATTCGCGAGGCTCGGCGGGTCGCCTCTCGTCGAGGCGTTCTGGCGGCCGAGTTTCGCCCGCTTCGCGCGCTGGTTCGCCGCGACCGAGCCGGTGCGCCGCGCGCTTCCCGTCACGACCTTCGCCGAATTAAAAGGCAAGCTCGAGATTGCCGACCGATTTACGCTGACGGCGCGCGCCGACCGCATCGATCTTGGCGAAGACGGGAGCGTTGCCATTTACGACTACAAGACGGGGAAGCCTCCCGAGGTGAAGCACGTTGACGGACTGTCCGCTCCGCAGCTTCCGCTCGAAGCGGTGATCGCCGAAGGCGGCGGCTTCGAAGGGCTCGGCGCGCGCCCCGTCAATGCCCTCGTCTATATCGGCGCCTCTGGCCGCGCCGAAGGCGGGAACGAGCGTCCAGCCGGAGAGAGGCCCGTTTCCGATCTTGCCCACGATGCACGCGAAAGGCTCGTCAAGCTCGTGCGCCGCTACAACGACCCCGCCATGCCCTACGAGGTCAAGCGCAGGCGCGGCGCGCCGTTCACCCACGCCTACGACTATGACGACTACGCCCAGCTTGCCCGCATCCAGGAATGGATGACGCAGGAGCCCGACGAGGACGACCGATGAGCGATCGCGCCGCCCTTCCCGAGGAAGCCGACCGCAACCAGGCCCGCGCCTCGGACCCGTCGGCGTCGGCCTGGGTCTCGGCCAGCGCCGGCACGGGCAAGACCGCAGTGCTGGTCAAACGCGTGCAGAGGCTCCTCCTTGCAGGCTTCAAGCCCGAATCGATCCTCTGTCTCACCTACACCAAGACCGCCGCGGCGGAGATGCAGAACCGCCTGCTTAAGGAGCTCGCCGCCTGGGCGACGATTTCTGAGGATGACCTTCGCGAAAGGTTGCAGGAGTTGACGAAGCGCACGCCAGAGGCGGGGGAGCTCCGCGAGGCGCGGCGTCTCTTTGCGCGCACGCTCGAAGCCAAAGGCGGGCTCAAGATCTACACCATCCACGGCTTCTGCGAGCGGCTGTTGCAGCGCTTCCCGCTCGAGGCGCGGGTCACGCCGCATTTCTCGGTGCTCGACGAACCGGAGCAGGCCCTGCTGCGGCGGCGCGCCTTCGACGCCGTGTTCGCGCGCGCCGCCGAGGACCGTGAGGGAGCGCTCGGCCAGGCGCTCGCGCACGTGATCACGCTCACGAGCGAGAGCCACTTCCGCAAGGTGATCGACGCCGTCCTCGCCATGCGCGGCGAGATGGCGCGCATTGCGGCCTATCACGGCGGCCGAAGCGATTGGGCGGAAAGGGAAGCCGCGGCGTTGAAGCGGCTGCTCGGCGTTCACGAGGTGAAAGAGGAGGACTTGATCGCCGAAATGGCCGGCATCCTGTCCGATGCCGAGATCGGTGAGCTGCTCGATGCTCTTGAAGCACACGGCGCGACCAAGGACGACGCGCGCATGAAGGCGAGCCTGATCAACGCCAAGGATGCGCTCGGCGAATCGCGCGCCGCGGCGCTAAAGCCCATCTTCTGCACGGTGGATCACGAGCCGCGCCAGCGCCTGTGTAGCAAGGCTCTGAAGGACGCAGTTCCTCGACTTTGCGTTATGCTTGAGCGCGCACGCGACCGTTTCGTGCCGCTCGACGCCACGCTCGCCAAGCTGCGCATCGCCGAGGCAAGCGGCTCGGTGCTGATCCTCGCCGATGCCGTGATGGGCGACTACGAGCGGCGGAAGCGGGCCGAGGCCGCGCTCGATTACGACGATCTGATCGTCAAGACGCTCAACCTTCTCCTTCGCGAGCGCGCGGCGGCATGGGTCCTGTACAAGATCGACGGCGGCATCGACCACATCCTGGTCGACGAGGCGCAGGACACGAATCCCGCGCAGTGGGACATCATCGAACGGCTGGCCGAGGAATTCTTCGCCGGCGCCGGAGCGAGCGAGCGCACGCGCACGATCTTCGCCGTGGGCGACGAGAAGCAGTCGATCTACTCGTTCCAGGGCGCCGATCCCAGGCGCTTCGGAGAGATCGGTCGGATCTTCCAGCGCCGCGCCGAGGCTGTTGGCCTTCCTTTCCACCAGGTCCCACTCAACCTGTCGTTCCGCTCGACGGAGCCGGTGCTCCGGGCGGTCGATGCGGTGTTCGCCAACCGCAAGGCTGCAAGCGGGCTTGTCCTCTCCGAGACGGCGGTCATCCAGCATCACGCCGTCCGCAAGGGCGAGGCGGGGCTGGTCGAGCTGTGGCTGCCCGAAGCCGAGGCGAAGCCCGAGCCCGCCGATCCCTTTGCGCCGTGGGAGGACGCATCGAGCGGCGCGCGATCCGTCGATGCGCTTTGCCAGAACATCGCCCGCCTGATCAGGCGGTGGATCGAGGAGGGCGAGCCGCTGCTATCGGCCGGACGTCCGGTCAAGCCCGGCGACATCTTGATCCTCGTCCGCCGCCGCGACCCGTTCACGACGCCGATGATCCGGGCCCTCAAGCGCGAACGCGTGCCGGTCGCGGGCGCCGACCGCATGAAGCTGATGGACCAGCTTGCGGTGCAGGACCTCGTTGCGCTTGCCGACGTGTTGCTGCTGCCGGAGGACGACCTTGCGCTCGCCGTGGTGCTGAAGAGTCCCTTGTTCGGACTCTCCGACGACGACCTCTTCGACCTCGCTCACGGGAGGGGGGCGCGCTCGCTCTGGTCGATGCTCAAGGATAAGGCCGAGACCGATCGGCGCTTTGCCGAAGCCCGTGCCACGCTTAAGGCTTGGCTCGCGCGCACCGATTTCCTGCCGCCGTACGAGTTCTTCGCCGATGTGCTCGGCGCCGACGGCCAGAAGATGCGCGAACGCATGTTGATCAGGCTCGGACCCGAGGCGGCGGAAGCGATCGACGAATTTCTCGATCATGCGCTTGCCTACGACCGCGATGCCGCGCCGTCTCTCCAGGGTTTCATCGATCAGCTCAGAAAGGGCGACATCGAGATCAAGCGCGACATGGATCAGGACCGCGACGAGGTGCGCATCATGACGGTGCACGGCGCCAAGGGTCTGCAAGCGCCGATTGTGTTCCTGCCCGACACCTGCATGAACCCGCGCGCGCAAGGCGTGCGGCTCTATCCCCTGCCCCGGCCAGGCGAGCCGCAGGAGGAGGTCGCCCACATTGTCTGGGCGGTCGGCGGGCGGACCGACCTCGAAGAGATCGAGGGGCCGAAGGAGGCGCTCAAAAGGGCCGAGCACGAAGAACATCACCGCCTCCTCTATGTGGCGATGACGCGGGCGCAGGACCGCCTCTATGTGTGCGGCTGGCAGGGACAGAAGGACAAGCCGGAAGGCGACTCCTGGTACGAACTTATCAAGGACGGGCTCGGAGGCCTTCTCGCCGAGGTGACAAATTCAGACGGCACTTCTGTGCGCAGGATGGATTGTGCGCAAGTGAAGCCCGTCAAGAAGGATGAGGTCGAGGGCGTGAAAGGCGTGAAGACACCGCTTCCCGCCTGGGCCCTGCGGGCGGCGACGCCGGAACGCGCGCCTCGGCGGCTCACGCCGTCGCGGCTGCCGCGATCTCCGGTCGAGGGGACGGAGGCGCCCTTCGCTTTTCAGCCTCCGCTCGGCCCTCTTGCGCTCGCCAAGAACCACCGCTTCGCACGGGGACGCCTCGTGCATGCGCTGCTCCAGTATCTTCCCGAAGTCGCGCCGGAGGATCAGGAGCGCGCGGCGCGTACTTTCATTGCCGCGAGGGGCCGGGACCTTGCCGGCGCATTGCAGGACGAGATCCTCGCCGAGGCGGTCGCCATCGTGCGCGATCCGCGCTTCGCGCCGCTGTTTCGGCCGGGCAGCCTCGCCGAGGTGCCGGTGATCGCCAAAATCGGCGATGGAAAGCACGGCTGCGAGCTGGAGGGGCAGATCGACCGGCTCGCCATCCTCGCGGAGGAGCTTCTGATCCTCGACTACAAGACCAACCGTCCGCCGCCCAAAGTGGTCGAGGACGTGGCGCCGGCCTATATCGATCAGCTTGCGGCGTATCGGATTGCACTCAAACGCATGTTCCCTGGAAAGATTTTGCGCGCGGCACTGTTGTGGACCGACGGTCCGAACCTCATGGAGATTCCATCAACTTCTCTTGATCTTGCCGAGGCCCGCATCCTCGGGCTTGGCGCCAAGCCTTGACGCCATCGGGGTGCATACCTAGTTTCGTGTCCCTAAAGGCGAGTCCGGCCATTCGCGGCGGCCGCTTGCGATCAGGAGAAGCAAATGGCGACTGAGAAAGTATCGGACGACAATTTCGAGGCCGAGGTGCTCAAGTCCTCGACGCCAGTGGTCGTGGACTTCTGGGCGGAATGGTGCGGCCCGTGCCGGCAGATCGCCCCTGCTCTCGAAGAGATCGCCAAGGAGATGGGCGGCAAGGTGCGTATCACCAAGCTGAACATCGACGAAAACCCGCGCACGCCCTCCTTCTATAACGTGCGGGCGATCCCCACGCTGATTCTGTTCAAGGACGGAGAGGTCGCCGGCACGCTCAAGGGCGCCTACCCGAAGAGCCAACTCACCGCCTGGATCAACGGCACGGTCGGCGCGTAGTCCGACTCGGGGAAAGAGGCCGTCCCTCTCCGGGACGTAGGGCACTTGCGAATTCGGCGAGCTTTCCTCGTGCTCTGCCTTTGCCTCTGCGCCTCCGCACGCTTGGACGCGAGCGCGTTCCTCGACGAGCAACAGGCTCGCGCCAAAGCGATCAAGATCCTCATGGGCGATCCTTACGGAACCACGATGGAAGACGTATCCAAGGCCATCGTCGGCGGGGAGCTGCTCAAGGACGGCAAGACGCGAGCGTGCGGCGACGTGAAGAAGCCGGTCTGGCAGTTCCATATCCATGTCGAGGCGCCGGTCAACAAGCCCGAGAGTCCGATCGATGGCTATCTCGTTCTCGATGCGGTTCGCGGCAAGTTGATCTGCGCGAACCTGCCGATGCTCGACTAGCCGTGCAGCTTGAGCACGTGACCGGCGAGATAGAGCGAGCCGCAGATGAGGACGCGCGCCGGTTCTTTCAGCGATAGGCGCGAGCGGGTAAGCGCGTCGGGTATGCCGTCGGCTTCGACCACGTCGAAACCTTCCGTCCTCGCGATGGCGGCGAGCTCACGGGCGCTGAAGGCGTTCGGCTCGTCGGGAATCGGCACCGTATAGATGCGCTCGACCAGGCCCTTGAACGGGGCGATGAAGGCGTGCGCATCCTTGGTCTCCATCATGCCCCAAACGAGGTGAACGGGGCGAGGCACGCGCTCGTCGAGCTCGGCAAGCGCATGCGCGATGACCTGGCCTCCGGCCGCGTTGTGTCCCCCATCGAGCCAGATCTCCGTGCCGTCGGCCACATAGGCATGCAACGCGCCTGCCGCGAGACGCTCGAGCCGCGCCGGCCATTGAGCATGGGTCAACCCGTGTTCGAGCGCGCGGAGGTTGAGCGCCTCGCCGAACATGATGGCCGCGGCCGCGATCGAATTGCCGGCGTTGTCGATCTGATGACGACCCTTCAATCGCGGCAAAGGAAGGTCGATGAGGCGCGAGTCGGTCTGGAATACGAGCCTCCCCTGCTGCTCGAAGGCGTCGAAGTCGCGTCCGGCGACATGGAGCGGCGCGCCGATTTCGGCCGCCCTCCGCTCGATGACTTCGAGCGCCTCACGCTCCTGGCGCCCAACCACGCACGCCACCCCCGGCTTGAGAATGCCGGCCTTTTCGCCGGCGATCGCCGCGATGGTGTCGCCGAGAAAGGAGACGTGGTCGATCGAGATCGGCGTGATGGCGGTGAGCAACGGCTTCGCGACGACGTTGGTCGCATCGAGCCTGCCGCCAAGTCCGGTCTCGAGCAGCAGGAGATCGGCCGGCGTCTCGGAGAAGGCGAGAAAGGCGGCGGCGGTCGTGATCTCGAACAAGGTGATCAGCTCGCCGCCATTGGCGGCCTCGGCGCGGGCGAGACAATCGACGAGATAATCCTCGCTGATCGGGCTTGCGCCATGGGGACCGGCAAGCACGACGCGCTCGTGGAAATCGACGAGGTGGGGCGAGGTGTAGACGTGCACGCCCTTGCCCATCGCTTCGGCGATCGCGCGCAAGAAGGCCAGGAACGAGCCCTTGCCGTTGGTGCCGGCGACATGAACGACCGGCGGCAGCTTCTCCTCCGGGTGGCCGAGCGCCGCAAGCAGGCGCTCGATGCGCCCGAGCGAAAGATCGATCGATTGGGGGTGCAGCTTCTTCAGGCGCTCTAGCAAGGTTTCGCTCGAAGAGCCCTTCGGGCGAGGCGACGCGCGCCCGGCGCTGTGGGGAAGAGTGGTCAAGGCCTTGAAGCCGGTCGATCAGTTGGTAGGCGGAGTGGGATTAGCGCCATTGCCGACGCTTCCCGTCAAGGCCTCTTCGTCGTCGTCGGTGGTTCTGTCGAGCCCATTGCCGCTTAGATGGATGGCCTTGGGCGGCGCTTTCCCGGCCGTCATCTTGCCGTCGATCTCTTCGGGAAGGGCGATTTCCTTGCCCGGCCTGCGGCGGGTGAGCAGGTTGCAAATGCGGGAGAGCGTGCCGCGGAGCGCGTGGCGATGCACCACCATGTCGACCATGCCGTGATCGTGGAGATATTCGGCACGCTGGAAGCCGTTCGGGAGTTGCTCGCGGATCGTCTGTTCGATGACGCGCGGGCCGGCAAAGCCGATCAGAGCGCCGGGCTCGGCGATATGGATGTCGCCCAGCATGGCGTAGGACGCCGTAACGCCGCCGGTTGTCGGATGGGTCAGCACCACGACGTAGGGGAGCCTCGCCTCGCGCAGTTCTTGCACGGCGACGGTGGTGCGCGGCATTTGCATGAGCGAGAGGATGCCCTCCTGCATGCGCGCGCCGCCCGAGGCCGCAAACAGAATGAACGGCGTGCCGCGCTTCACCGCGGTGCGCATGGCGGCGATCACGCCTTCGCCCGCGGCCGTACCGAGCGAGCCGCCGAGAAACTCGAAATCCTGAACCGCGGCGACGATCTTCTGGCCTTCGAGCTGACCTGCTCCGGCGAGGATCGCGTCGCTGAGCCC
>Ga0070741_10017683_pt1 | contig 11673 bp, 11 predicted proteins | sample Coa_R1_4_FD_66440 | JGI IMG/M metagenome (GOLD analysis project Ga0070741, IMG submission 66440) | Surface soil microbial communities from Centralia Pennsylvania, which are recovering from an underground coalmine fire - Coalmine... | ecosystem: Environmental > Terrestrial > Soil > Unclassified ...
CGCATCGCGCCTCAATCTCACACCCGAGCACTTCTCGCGCATCCTGCACGACCTCACGGTGCAGGGCCTCATCCGCGTCGACGGGCGCGACATCGAGATCACCGATGGCGCCAAGCTCAAGAGCTATACCGGCAGCGTCGGCTAGCGCAGCGCGTGCGCGACATTGAGCGCCGCGGCGAACAGCAGCACGGCTCCGGCCTGGTGCAAGGCCGCGAGGTGCAGCGGCACGACGTTCACGAGCGTGGCGATCCCGAGACTGATCTGCACGACGAGCATTGCGAGCAGCAAGTGAGCGCCGATCCGCGCGCGTGACGGCAGGCCCGGTGCGTGCCGCACCTTCCACCAGGCGAGCGGGACCAGCACGGCGAGCGTCCACGCGATCGCGCGATGATCGAACTGCACCGTGGCCATGTTCCAGAACGGGTTGCGCCACCAGGGGTCGAGCATGAAGATCTCGGGCGGGACGACATGGCCGTTCATCAGCGGAAAGGTGTTGTATGCAAATCCGGCGCGGATGCCGGCGACGAGGCCGCCGGTGAGCGCCATGAAGAACACGAGCGCGGCGACGCCGAACGCCCAGCGTCGCGCCGCGCGCTGCGCCGCACGCGCGGCATCCATGCGGTGCTCGTCGACGAGCGAGAGCGCGGTCCAGAACATGGCCGCGAAGATGACGAGCGCGAGGCCGAGATGCGCCGTAAGCCGGAATTGCGACACGCGCGGGTCGTCGACGAGTCCGCTTTGCACCATGTACCACCCGAGCGCGCCCTGCGCGGCGCCCAGCACGAGCAGGATGGCGAGGCGCGCGGCGAATCCAGGCGGAATGCGCCGTCGCAGCACGAACCACAGGAGCGGCACGAAGAACACCAGGCCGATCACCCGCCCGAGCAGACGGTGCGCGTATTCCCACCAGAAGATGCTCTTGAACTCGTCGAGCGACATCCCCCTGTTGACCTGCTGATACTCGGGTGTGGCCTGGTACTTGCCGAACGCTTCCTGCCACTGCGATTCATCGAGGGGTGGAATGGTGCCCACGATCGGCTGCCATTCCGTGATGGAAAGGCCGGAGTGCGTGAGACGCGTGACGCCGCCGACCACGATCATCGCAAAGACCATGGCACAGCAGGCGAAGAGCCATGCCGCCACGTGGCGACGATCGCGCGCGGAGGTCATCGCGACGGCGGACGAATCGGCAACGAGCGCATTCTGCATGCGCCAATGTTGCCATAGGCCGGTGGCGCAGCGTTCGCGCCGGTCAAAGAGGCCGCTCGCGCGCCGCCTCGCGTGTCAGCGGCGTTGCGTGATCTCCGGCACGTGCTGCGCGAGCTCCGCGACGAGCTCCGCAGACAAGGCGTGCGCCTCGTGCGCGGCGATGATCGCCGCATCCGTGCAGCCCTGCGCCCGGAAGGGCTGCAGCACCCAGCGCCGCACGCCGCGATCGGCGAGCGCACGCGCGAGCGCGAGCAGCACGCGCGGCGGCGTGAGACCGGAATGCACCGTCGTGCGCACCTCGAACGCGACTTCGCTCGAAAGCAGGAGATCGAGAGTCTCGAAGGCGACACTGCCGCTGCCCGCGATGCCGGTGACGATGCCATAGCCCGTCACCGGTGCCTTGATGTCGAGGCCCACCCAGTCGACACGCCCTAGGACACGCGCAAGACGTCGCGGATAGATGCCCGCGGTGTGCAGCCCGATGTCAAAGCCGAACGCGCGCGTGGCATCGATCGCCGCTTCGAGCGCGGGTTGCGCCGTCGGCTCGCCTCCCGAGAACACGACCGCGTCGAGCCATCCGCGCCGCTCCGACAGGCGTGCACGCACGGCGGGCCACGACCACTCCGGCGCGTCGACGGCCGCACGCGATGGCTGCAGATGGACGTTGTGGCAATAGCCGCAGTGCCACGGACATCCCTGGCAGAAGATCACCGCCGCGATGCGCCCCGGAAAATCGGTCGTGGTGAACGGGACGAAGCCGCCGATGCAAAGGCGCTCGGCGGCGGCGGCGGCGACGAGCGTGGACGTCATGCCCCGATCATGCCGGCTCCGGCACGAGGCGGGAACGCGACGCGATGTCACGCGCGCGCGCCTCGCGAAAGAAGCGCCGCTCATGATGCTCGCCCTTCTTGCCGATGTTGAACGACGCCACCGGGCGGTGATAGCCCATGACGCGCGTCCACACCTCGCACGCCTGGCGCGGCCCGGTCGGATGCTCCTCGTCGCAACGCGGGCAGAAGGCGTGCTCGCCGGCGAGATAGCCGTGCGACGGGCAGATCGAGAACGTCGGCGTGATCGTGATGTACGGCAGGCGAAAGCGCGTCAACGCGCGTCGCACGAGTTCCTTGCAGGCCTCGACCGACGAGATGCGCTCGGTCATGTACAGGTGCAGCACGGTGCCGCCGGTGTACTTCGCCTGCAGCGGCTCCTGGCGCGAGAGCGCCTCGAACGGATCGTCGGTGAATCCCACCGGCAGCTGCGAGGAATTGGTGTAATAGGGCATGGCGCTCGTTCCGGCTTGCAGGATGTCCGGCCAGCGCTTGCGATCCTCCTTGGCGAAGCGATAGGTCGTGCCTTCCGCGGGCGAGGCCTCGAGGTTGTACATGTGGCCCGTCTCTTCCTGGAACGACACGATGCGCGAGCGCACGTGATCGAGCAGCCGCAGCGCGAAGGCGTGGCCGTAGTCGGTGGTGATGTTTTCCCGGTCGGCGGTGTAGTTGCGGATCATCTCGTTGATGCCGTTCACGCCGATGGTCGAGAAGTGGTTGCGCAGGGTGCCGAGATAGCGCTTGGTGTAGGGGAAGAGACCCTGGTCCATGAGACGCTGGATCAGCTTGCGCTTGATCTCGAGGCTGTCGCGCGCGTGCATGAGGAGCTCGTCCAGCCGCCGGTACATGCCGATCTCGTCACCGGCGAAAAGGTAGCCCAGGCGCGCGCAATTGATCGTCACCACGCCGACCGATCCCGTCTGCTCGGCCGAGCCGAACAGGCCATTGCCGCGCTTGAGCAGCTCGCGCAGGTCGAGCTGCAGGCGGCAGCACATCGACCGGATCATGTTGGGCTTCAATTCCGAATTGATGAAGTTCTGGAAATAGGGCAGGCCGTACTTCGCCGTCATCGCGAACAGCGCCTCGCAGTTCGGGTGATCCCAGGCGAAGTCCGGCGTGATGTTGTAGGTCGGGATCGGGAACGTGAACACGCGCCCGCGCGCGTCGCCCGTGGTCATCACCTCGATGTAGGCGCGATTGATCATGTCCATCTCGCGCGAGAGGTCACCGTAGGCGAACGGCATCTCCTCGCCGGCGATGACGGGGATCTGCTCGCGCAGGTCTTCCGGGCACACCCAGTCGAACGTGAGATTGGTGAAAGGCGTCTGGGTCCCCCAGCGCGAGGGCACGTTCAAGTTGTAGATCAACTCCTGGATGCACTGCTTCACCGCGTCGTAGCTCATGGCGTCCTTGCGCACGAAGGGCGCCATGTAGGTGTCGAACGAGCTGAACGCCTGCGCGCCCGCCCATTCGTTCTGCAGCGTGCCCAGGAAATTCACGATCTGGCCGACCGCGCTCGACATGTGCTTCGCGGGCCCTGCCTCGACTTTGCCGGGGACGCCATTCAGGCCTTCGTGCAGGAGCTGGCGCAGCGACCAGCCCGCGCAGTAGCCCGCGAGCATGTCGAGATCGTGGATGTGCACGTCGCCCTCGCGATGCGCGCGCCCGATCTCCGGCGCGTACACGTGCGACAGCCAGTAGTTCGCGACCACCTTGCCCGACACGTTGAGGATCAATCCGCCGAGCGAATAGCCCTGGTTCGCGTTGGCATTGACGCGCCAGTCCTTCTGCTCGAGATATTCGTCGACGCTTGCCGCCACATCCACCAGCGTCTTGCGGTCGGCGCGCAAACGTGCGTGCCGATCGCGATAGACGATGTAGGCGCGTGCGGTGGCGAAATGGCCGGCTGCGACCAGCGCGTGCTCGACCACGTCCTGGATGGCTTCGATGTTCGGTGCCGCGCCCGAGAAGCGGTGCGCAACGACACGCCCGACCTGGGTCGCGAGCCGCGACGCTTCGTCGCTGTCGAACTCGCCGGTGGCCGCACCGGCGCGTCCGATCGCGCTGGTGATCTTCGCAAGCTCGAAGGGTGCGCGCGAGCCGTCGCGCTTGATCACGGAGCTTGGAAGTGATGAGGGTGGCACTCGCGTGAGTTGGGCCTGCTCGAGCACGCTGGCATCGGCGGTGACGTGAAGCGACATGGGTCCTCCCGGTGTTGCGGTTGTTCTGGTATCACCACTAGATGTAGTGGTGTCGAGAACATTAGGCGCCAGGGCATGTGTTCTGTGCAAGCAGGCCGGCGATTTTCTTGATTCGCATCAAGCCATCTCCCGGTGCGATCTCTGGCTACGGCTTCCCGCCACCGTCAGCCAGGCACGCGCAGCCACGCGCGTAAAATGCGCGCCTCCAGCAATTCGCAAGGAACGAACGGCATGCGCCATTTCCATCCGCTGTGTCGCGCCAGCGCCATGCTCATCGCGCTCGCCATGACGAGCGCACCCGCGCTCGCCGAGGTGAAGGTGCAGGATGCCTGGGTGCGCGGCATGGTGCCCGGACAGGACACCACCGGCGCCTACATGAAGCTGCAGTCGACGAGCAACGCCGTCGTCGTCGCGGCACGCTCTCCCGCCGCGAAGTCGGTCGAGCTGCATTCGATGAGCATGGAAGGCGGTGTGATGAAGATGCGCGGCATGCCGCGCCTCGAGCTCAAGCCCGGCCAGCCGGTCGAGCTTTCCCCCTCCGGCATGCACCTCATGATGCTCGGTGTCGCCCATCCGCTGCACGCGGGCGAGCGCGTCCCCATCACCCTATCGATCGAGGATGCGAAGGGGCAGCGCAGCGAGGTCGAGGTGAGCGCGACCGTGCGTCCAATCAATGCCTCGGAGCACGGCGGTCATCAGCATTAGCCGCGCAGCGCCAGCCGGTGGCGCGCGGCGAGCATCGCGAGCGTGAAGCAGGCGAGCACGGCCACCATCACGGCGCAAGAGATCGCGAGCGCGTGGTCGTCGGCCCAGGCGTCGAGCGCGGGCGCGACGATCTTGCTCAGCGTAAGGAGGCCGACGGCGAAGCTGATGCCGGCGACCGTGAGCGCCATCACGCGCGAGGCGATCGCGGCGGTGCGATCGGCGCGACCGATGAGCCGGCTGATCCACATGCCGTTGAGGCCGTCGACGGCGAGCATGCCGACCACGAACAGAGCGGCGATCATCAATGCGCTCGCCACACCGCCGAATCTTGCCGCCGCGAGCGCGAACACGGCCGCTTGCGAGATGGTGTCGAACGAGAGCGCGAACAGCACGCCGACCGCGGACACGGCCCATGCGCGCTGCACGGTCACGAAGCGTGAAAGGAGCCGGCCTTTGAGGCCCAGAGGCGCCACGAGGTGGCCGTGCGGAGTGAGCAGCACCGCGCGCACATTGATCGCGGCAAGGCCGAACAGGAACGCGACGGAAACGGCGGCGCCGGTGGTCTCGAGCCAGTCCGGGGTGCGCCAGCCGCGGTAAACCGTCGCGGCGAGCAGCGCCACCAGCAGCACCACGCTGCCGTGACCGAGCGAGAACAGGGCGCCTGCGCGGCGCGCGAGGCGTGGATTGCTGCGTGCGTTGTAGCGGGTGAGACCGTCGATCGTCGCGAGGTGATCGGCATCGAGGCCATGGCGCGTGCCCAGGATGAAGGCAAGCAGGCAAAGCGCGGTCCAGCTGGCGGGAAGGTGGTCCATGCGAGACGGGTCTTGGCAGGCGAGGCAGTAGGAACATTCTGCCAGATCGTCATACCGTTCGCAAACGCTGAACGACGTTCCTCCTCACGGAACGCCCTGGTCGCGCCACGTCAGGAGCGCGGGATCAGGTGCTGATGGCCCTGGTGATGATGGTGATAGCCGGGCGCCCGGTGGGCGTCACCGGGCTGCACCGTGATGAGATTGATGAGGCCATGCCGCACGCCGCGCTCCGCCTGCGTGCGTTGCGCGAACGCGCGCACCACGGCGGTGGGTCCCTTGAGCACGACGGTCTCGAGACAATGCTCGTGATCGAGATGCACGTGCATGGTGGCGACCACGAGGTCGTGATGCTCGTGTTGCGAGGCGGTAAGCCGCTCCGCGAGATCGCGCTCGTGGTGGTTGTACACGTAGGAGAGACTCGCCACGCAATGGGACCTCGCGTCCTTCACCGCGCGATGCGCATCGACTTCGCGGCGCAGGAGATCGCGCATCGCCTCGGAGCGGCTCGCATAGCCGCGCGCCGCAATGAGCTCGTCGAACTCGCGCGCGAGCTCGGTTTCGATCGACATCGTGATGCGTTCCATGGCGTCCCTCCGGATCCCCAAGGGCGATTATAGTTACGCATGCGCTTTCTCGTCGCATGGCTTTGTCTCGTGCTCTGCGGGCTTGCACGCGCGCAGGACGTGCCCAACGTCGCCGCCGCGGCCGACCTGCAGTTCGCGCTCGACGAGATCGCCGCCGGGTTCGCGCGCGAAACAGGCAGGCAGGTGCGCATCACGTACGGCTCTTCGGGCAACTTTCGACGCCAGATCGCGCAGGGCGCGCCTTACGAGCTCTTCCTGTCTGCCGACGAGTCCTACCCGCTCGCGCTCGCCAAGGAAGGACGCACGCGCGACCGCGGCGTGGTGTACGCCGTCGGGCGCATCGCGCTCGTCGCCGCCAATGATTCTCCGCTCGTGCCGGACGAGCGATTCGACGGCCTGCGCCAAGCGCTCGCGGCAGGACGCATCTCCCGCTTCGCCATCGCCAATCCCGAGTTCGCCCCGTATGGACGCGCCGCGCGCGAGGCGCTCGTGCACGCCGGCGCGTGGGACAGCCTGCAAGGCAAGCTCGTGCTCGGCGACAACGTCGCACAGGCCGCGCAGTACGTGCTCACGGCCGCGGTGCAGGGCGGCATCATCTCGCTTGCGCATGCGCGCAGCGCGGCGCTCGCCTATCGTATCCGCTACGCGCTCGTGCCGGAAGACTGGCACGAGCCCTTGCGCCAGCGCATGGTGCTCATGAAGAATGCCGGGGCGACAGCCACGGCGTTCTACGATTACCTGCAACAGCCGGGCGCGCGCGCCATCCTGACGCGCTACGGGTTCGGCATCCTGATGCCCTGATGGACTGGTCGGCGCTCTATCTTTCGGGAAAGCTCGCGCTCGCGACGGCCGCCATCCTCGCGCCCATCGGCATCGTGCTCGGACGCGTGCTCGCGTGGCGCGATTTCCACGGCAAGAAGCTGCTCGAAGCGCTGCTTGCACTGCCGCTCGTGCTGCCGCCGACCGTGCTGGGCTATTACCTTCTCATCGCCATGGGCGGAACTTCGCCGCTCGGGCGCGCGCACGAATGGCTGGTCGGGCGTCCGCTCGTGTTCACGTTCGCGGGCCTCGTGGTCGCATCGCTGATCGTCAACCTGCCGTTTGCCATCCAGCCAATGCAGCGCGGATTCGAGGCGATCGGCAACGATGTGCGCGACGCGGCGAAGTGCTGCGGCATGCGGCCCTGGCGCATCTTCACGCGCATCGAGCTGCCGCTCGCCTGGTCCGGCATCGCCTCGGCGCTGGTGCTCACCTTCGCGCACACGCTGGGAGAATTCGGCGTCGTGCTGATGGTCGGCGGCAACATCGCGGGCGAGACACGCACGGTGTCAGTCGCCATCTACGACCGGGTCCAGGCTTTCGACGACCGCGGCGCGGGCATCATGGCGGCCACCCTGCTCGTTCTTTCGCTCGTCGCGATCATCGCGGTGTACGCGACCACGGGCCGGCGCGTGCTGCGGCGCTGAATCATGGGAAACGAGGAGAGCGGGCTCGAGGTCCGCATCACGCAGGAGGCGCCGATTCCCTTGCACGCGACGTTCGGATGCGCGCCCGGACGCGTGCTCGGCCTGGTCGGGCCGTCGGGCAGCGGCAAGACGACCGTGCTGCGTGCGATCGCGGGTTTGCATCAACCGCAGCGTGGCCGCATCGAATGCCGCGGCGTGCCGTGGTTCGACCGCCAGGCCCGAGTCAACCTCTCCGCGCAGCAGCGCCGCGTCGGATTCGTATTCCAGAATTACGCGCTCTTTCCGCATCTCTCCGCGGAAGAGAACGTGATCGCGGCGATGTCGCACGTCCCCCCATCGGAGCGCACGCGCCGGGCCCGGGCCCTGCTCGCGCGCGTGCATCTCGCCGGCCTCAATCGTCGACGCCCGGTCGAGCTTTCGGGAGGACAGCAGCAGCGCGTGGCCGTGGCGCGGGCGCTCGCGCGCGATCCGCAGGTCCTGCTGCTCGACGAGCCGTTCGCCGCGGTCGATCGCGTCACCCGACGCAAGCTCTACGTCGAGCTCGCCGAGATGCGCGAGCAGCTCGAGATGCCGGTGGTGCTCGTCACGCACGACCTCGAGGAGGCGGCGATGCTCGCCGACGAGCTTTGCATCCTGCACCGCGGGCGAACGCTGCAGCAGGCCGAGCCCTACACCGTCATGACGCGACCGGCGAGCATGCTGGTGGCGCGGCTTGTCGACATGAAAAACGTGTTCGCCGGCCGCATCGTGGCGCAGGTGCCCGAGCGCAGCGTCACGATGCTGGACTGGGAGGGCATCGCGATCGAGGCGCGCATGTCAGGCAAGCACGACGTCGGCGCGCGCATCGCCTGGGCGTTGCCCGATGACGGCGTGATCCTGCACCGGCGCGACCGGCCCTCGCGCGGCGAGCACGAGAATCCGCTGCAAGGCGTGGTGGCGGAATACGTTCCCCTCGGGGCGCAGGTCGATCTCACGATCCATGTCAACGCGCGCGCCGACATGGCGCTGCACACCTCGATCTCGGTCCATGTCGCCGAGCGCAACCGCATCGCGAAGGGAGAGCACGTCGGTGTGTCGGTCCTCGCGAGCAGCATTCACATCATGCCCTGGCAGGAGCACGGGGAAGAGCATCCCCAGGACGAGGACGTCGTGCCGATCGTCTAGCTGGGAAGCTTCATTGCGAGGCGAACGCAGCGAAAACGGGCACGTCGAACGCACGCTCGAAAAGCCACACCGCCGCGATCGCGGCGATCACCGCCGAGCCACTCACCAGCGCGACCCGCCGATACAGGCCGGTCGCGCGCACCAGGAACGCGATCGGCAGGAACAGCGCGACCAGCGCGAGCTGGCCCGCTTCCACGCCGACGTTGAAGCCGAACAGCGAGAGCGCCAGCGAGCCGCGCGGCAGGCCGAGGTCCTGCAACGCGCCGGCGAAGCCGAAGCCGTGAATGAGACCGAACGCGAACGCGGCGATCCAGCGCGACTCCTTCACGATCGGGCGCAGGTTGTTGGCGGCGGCAAGCACGACCGACAACGCAATCGCCGACTCGACCCAGCGCGAGGGCAAGGCGACGACGCCGAGTGCGGCGAGCGACAGCGTGATCGAGTGGGCGACGGTGAATGCCGTCACCACCCGCGCGACATCGACAAAGGCGCGGCGAAACGATGGCGCGGGCTCCCACGCCGCATGCGCGCGCACCAGCACGGCTGGGAGCAGCAGCGACAGCAGGAACAGGATGTGATCGAAGCCGAGCCAGATGTGCCACACGCCTTCATGGGCATAGGTGAGGAACTGCTCGATCGCGCCGCCGCTCTCCCCGCCGACGACCTGCAGCGGCCGATCGACCGCGAACACCACGCTGCGGCTCGCATCGCGTTCGATGTACTGCATGAGGCCCCGATGCTGCGGATCGATGTCGAACAGGAGGCCATAGCGAACGCTCAGCGTGGGCGCGTCCGACGGACAGTCACCCGCGAGCGCCAGCACCGCATAGGCGCCATCGGTGTGGCGATCGACGAGCGTGCTCGTGGCGCGCAGCGCGCATGGCTGCCCGCCGGAGCGCACGTCCAGGCGCGACAGCGCGTAGGCCGTGATCTCCGGAGCCTTGGCGCGCACCTCGCCCCAGGTGATCTCGCCATCGCCGTTGGCATCGAGTCCGATGGCGGCGTCGAGATCGCGCAGCGCGATGTCCCACTGGCCGCGCAGCGTGCGGCCGGCGCGCTCCACCGTGAGGTACGAGTCGCTCGGCTTGTGCGCGTCGGCGGCGGGCGCGAACAGCGCCATCGAGATCGCGATCAACAGCATTGGCAACAGCTTCACGGCCGTTCTCCGTTGCGTGCCATGTCGAGCGCAGCGTGCTTTTGCGACCACGCGCGCACGAGCTCGAGCGCACTCGCGTCACCGGCCGCTCGCGCGGACTCGGCCAGGATGCGCAGGTCGGCGGCCTCGCGCTGCACGTCCCAGTTGGCGCGAGCGAGGGCAAGCGCACGAGGCACATCGTGCTCGAGGTGAAGGGCATAGCGTGCTTCCTCGCGACGATGCACGATGTCGCCGCGCGCGCGCGACGCCGCAAAGCGGGCCGCAAGATCCGCCCGATGCTCGCGGAAGAGCTGCCGCTCCTCCGCCGTCGGGGCGTCGATCCGGGATTCGGCCAGTGCGACGCGCAGCAAGAGCGCATCGTTGGCAAGATCATTGCCGATGAGCGCGATCGCTTCGCGCGGACGCTGCCGATCGATCAGGAAATCGGCGTACGCGCCGCGCAGGTAGGCATCGCGCGCGTCCAGCGCGAGCGCGCGCCGGAAATGCTGCTCGGCGGCATCGGCATCGCCGGTGCGCGCCGCGATCTCGGCGGCCAGGGTGTGCGCCCACACCATGATCGCGGGAGGCGCGCGTCCGGCACGGCCGATCGCATCGACGAGCACGCGGTACGCAGAGGCATCGCCCGCCAGGCTTTGCGCGCCGGCACGACAAGTCACGACCACGATCTCGCTGGCGAGGCGCGCGAGTGCGTTGCAATCGCGCAGGGCATCGTCGTATCGCCCGATGACGGTCAGGATGGACGCCCGCGTGAGCCGCGCCTGGGCGTCCTGGGCATTGCCCTGCAGCACGCGATCCAGATCGGCGAGAGCCGCCGGAAAATCGTGCAGGCTCTGGCGGATGGTGGCACGCAATACCAGGATCTCGCGCGGCGCATCGGAACGATCCCACCACGTCGCCAGCACCGCTTGCGCCTGGCCCAGGAAGCGCGGATCGCCGGTCTCGCGGGAGGCTTCGATCGCGCGCCGCGCGAACCGGGTCGCGAGGTCGAGATCGCCGGGACGCCGTGAGAGCGCGAGGCGCAGGCGCTTCAATTCGGCGAGCGACGGATCGATCTTTTCCGGCAGCCGCTCGAGCACGACATCGTCGGCTGCCGGCAGGAACGGCTTGGCCGCCACGGGCATCACCGACAGCAGCGCCAGCGCACACGCATTGAGCAGCACGAGCAGCACACGCGTCATCACGAGGCGCATCGGATCCTCTGCACGCCGTTTGCAATGGTCATGCGATGCGCGCGACGCGCGAAACGGCATCCGCTTCGCGCGTCGCGCACCTTGTCACTTCGACTTGGCTGCCACGGGGATGGCGTTGTCCGCATTCGGCGACCCGGGCAAGGGCGCGCGCAGGAACGGGAAGTCCGCCGAGAAGAATGCATCCGACACGTAGGCGCCGTCGGTGTACTTGAGCGATCCTGCAGGCGCATTCGCCGGCGTGCAGCCGCCGATCGAAAGCGTGCACAACACGCCCATCGCCACACGCAGCTCAATGTCGACGACGTCATCGCCCGGGCGACGGCCATTCGGGAAACCGGCGTTGTCACCAGCGAGCACAC
>Ga0070741_10017684_pt1 | contig 11673 bp, 12 predicted proteins | sample Coa_R1_4_FD_66440 | JGI IMG/M metagenome (GOLD analysis project Ga0070741, IMG submission 66440) | Surface soil microbial communities from Centralia Pennsylvania, which are recovering from an underground coalmine fire - Coalmine... | ecosystem: Environmental > Terrestrial > Soil > Unclassified ...
CACCGATCACTTTGCCGGGTTTCAAATGACCGGGTATCTACGCACGCAGGAAGTGATCGACCTGATCAGTTCGCTTCCCGAAGGCACGACCGAGCTGATGTGCCACCCCGGGAAGTGCGGGCCAGCGCTACGCCAGGCCCAGACTCGCCTGAAGGAGAGCCGGCAGGCCGAACTCGAAGCCCTCACGTCCGAGGAGGTGCGCGGTGCTCTTGATCGAGGTGGGATTGAGCTTGTCACGTACCGGGAGCTGGAAGTGTCGAGCACTTGACGGGGCCGAGATCGGGTTCATTCTGTGTCCGTGAGCGTGTTTTCGAAACGATCAAATCGGAAGTCGAGAAAAATTCGTTCAAACGAAAGGGAGTTAGCACCCAATCTCCGCTTTGTACAAAACGAACCGCTGCGGTCCTGTTTGCGGGTCGGCGGCGCGGGTTCGAGCCATCGGTCATCAAACCTTCTCTCACGACCTTATTGTCTCGCGCGGGGGCTGGCAGAGCGGGGTTCAGAGGGGGGCGTTTCAGCGGTAAGGCGCTGATTTGGGGAGGGATTGGAATATTTTTTCGGAGTGTCACCGGCCGCGCGGCTTTACGGGGACGATTTGCGCGTAATACTCGCCACAGCGGGATAACGAGCGCCATATCGCGCGGTCACCCAGTACAGCGTTCGGGCTCATGCTGCCTCGTTCAGTTCTGGAGAGCCTCTTGCGCCCGAAATTCCGTCAGAGACTACTCTGCTTGCGTGTCACGTTTCGGGAGCGGCGGAACTGTGCGGGCGGACATCCAAATTCGCGCTTGAAGACGCGGTTGAATGCCGCTTCCGATGCATAGCCGACCTCGGCTGCGATCTCTCCGACATTCGAATCGGAAGACCCAAGCATTTCCGCAGCCAGCTTGAGCCGCCACCGGGCGAGATACGCCATGGGAGGCTCACCCAGAAAGTGACGAAAGCGCTCAGCGAATCGCGTGCGCGAAACCCCGACTTGATGGGCGAGGTTCGCGATGGTCCAAGGGTGCGCCGGGTTGTTATGCAGCAGCGCGAGCGCTTCGCCGATGACGGGATCGCGCGCGCCGGCGAGCCAACCCTTCTGCTGGTCCGGCAGGTCCTGGATGAAACGCCGCAGCGTCTCGACGAACAGAACTTCCGATAGCTTGGCAAGAACGACTTCGCTGCCGGTTCCCTGCCCTCCCGCTTCCCGCACCGAGAACTGTATTGAATTCGCCAGCCATTGACCCGCGGAATCATTCGCGATATTGATTATGAACATCGAAGGCAACCCCGCAAGTAGGACTTCGCTCAAAGTCGGATCGCAGGCCATATAGCCGCACACGAATTTGGTAAGTTCCCCTCCGCCTCCGTAACGTGCGACTTTGAGACCATTGCTCAAATTCTTAGCGAAGATGGTCAGCGAATCGACCGGCTTGCCTGCGCCGCTTCCCAGGCTGTGGGCATCTCCGTGCGGGAAGATCACCACGTCGCCCGGGCCCAGATCGCGGCGGCTCCCGCCGGGCAATTGGGCATATGCGCGGCCATCCGTCAGGTAGTGGTAGATGATCACGTGACCCGCTCCAGGGCAGAGCAGCGGAGCGACCTGGCTCGATTGAGACGACGCCACGCACCAGGGAGCGGAAAATTCGGCGTTGAAAAACAACGCTCCCCTGAGCTTGACGATTTTCAGCACCTCGGAGAGGGCGTCCATGGCTCCAGGTTCGCTCGATTTGGGTGTTTTCGGCAAGAATGCGGAACGATCGAGCAAATTTCGAAATCCGGTCCGCCGCATAGTAAAGCCAGGAGGATGACAGCATGACTGTTCTAGCGAGATCAACCGGATTGGACGAATTGAAGACGCAGTTGCGTGATACCTGGATGACCGGCGACTACGGCCGATTCAGCCGCTATATGGAACGCGACGCCGAGGCATTCTATCGGCGCCTGCCCATCAAGCCGGGCGCGCAATTGCTCGATGTGGGCTGCGGAGCGGGTCAGCTATCGCTGATTGCGGCGAGATGTGGAGCACGTGTGACCGGTTGTGATGTGGCGAGCAACTGGCTGGTCCAAGCCCGTCGAAGCGCGGCCGCGGAGGGTCTATCCATCCAATTCGAAGAAGGCGATGCGGAGGCACTGCCTTACGGAAACGGCACGTTCGATGCGGTGACGAGTCTGATCGGCGCGATGTTCGCGCCTCGTCCGGAACGGGTCGCAGCCGAGCTTACCCGCGTGTGCCGGCCCGGAGGGATCATCGCAATGGCCAACTGGACGGGCCCCGGGTTCGTTGGGCAGATGTTTAAGACGATTGCCAAACACATCGCGCCTTCGGGTATGCCGTCTCCACTGTTGTGGGGCGATGAGCCGACCGTTCGCGAACGACTGAGCAGCGGGGTCGCGACTCTCGAATGCTCGCGCCGGCTGTATGAATTGAGTTATCCATTTTCGCCGGCGGATGTAGTGGAGTTTTTCCGCGCGAACTATGGACCGATGACGCGCGCGTTTGCATCGATCGGAGAAGAGGGGCAACGGCAGCTACGCGACGAGCTGACCGATTTGTGGCGCCGTTACAATCGGGCCACTGACGGAACAACGCGGGTGGACGCGGAGTATCTTCAGGTGGTCGCGGTTCGAGACAATCATGCCGTTGATTGATGCTCCGAGTTTGATGACAGAGGCGGGGCTCCGCCGAAATCGATTGCCGAATCTGTGGGCCGTCTGAACACAGGCACCAGCGCAGTCAGCATCGCTCACATGATTAGTCCGCGCGGATGGCAGGAGCCCGGGCCAACGCCGGAGTCGCTTGGGGGGCGTTTTCGACTGCGCGTAGGTTTGCGCAGCGCCTCGCTGAAGCAGCAGTCGGTTTCCGCGGAGAGTCGAATTACGCCGCGCAAATCAGAAATGTATGAGACCCTGGGGCGGACCCGACCCCGAGGAAATCGCCGGCATCGATTTCAGGCCAACGCGCCTCACTGTCGAACTCCGCTACCCCAAGGTTCAGTCACTGCGCATGGGTATCGGCATAAGGTTCCAGTTTCCGAGCAGATCGTCGCCCGGCGCGGACAGAATTTATTCGTGCATCTCTCCCGGCGGAAACCCGACGCCCTAATGGGGCACCGGGCGTATAGTCGGCGATGCGGGCATGGGCACGATAGGGTGGCGGCGGGGCGTCGCCTGTGTACTACTTTAGCCGCTCTGAACGCCGCCCGCCCACCACCCATCGTTAGTGTCGGATGGATGTGATTGATCTCGGCAACCGGCAATACGACCGTTTCTTCTCCAGAATTGACAAGCAAGCCGGCCGAAAAGGGAATGATAAAGGAGACCAATATCTGATATGGCTCACCTTTTTGGAACGATTTATGGCTCGTACGATTACAGGTTCGAACGAAAAGGCGCATGGGTCGGACATGCAATCCTGGCCTTCGGTGAACAATCGCCTGTAAAGGCGACGATGGTCGATCGTAATACTTCGCTGAATCGGACGGCCGATGGGGGCATCTGTGGCACTGAAATCATCACAGTGACGATTGCCGAAAAGGGGAGTTTTGACGTCCTGGCGAACTTCACTGGAACACCAGCATCTACGCCGGGCCTATACGCACTGAACGAAACCGGCAGTATTGCAAAGTGCCGGGCCGATTTCCTCACCGTCATGAAAAGCAAATGTGTAGTTGGGCCAACCAAGCCGCTGGAGCCGGCGATGAGATCCGTTTTGCCATGCGATCGTCCATCCGATTCGGATAAGTGCGGCTAAGAGCCCTTTTCGCCTTCACCGCTGGCCAACGGCTCATGCAACGAAAAAGACTTTTTCAAACTGCGGCGGGACGTCCTCTCCATGATCGATGCAGTCCGCGGCAACTCGAAGGGCTAACGCTTGAACGGCCGCAACTGCCGCCTCGCGGGTCCATCCGTAGGCCATTACCCCGGGCATGGATTCGATATCGGCCCACCAACGGCCATCATCTTCTTGTCCCAGTACGACGGGAATCGATTCGGGCAACGGTGTCTCCATCGGTGGCGCTCCCTAGCGATATTATAGTCTCCGGGCGCCGCCGACCGTAAACGCCATTAGAGCGAGAAGTCGATGCGCGTATGTGCCGCGACACGTTGGGGCCGACCGTCCGCCCGAACCCCTACTTCGCGGCGCTGAACACCACCCGTCCCAACTGTCGTTAGTGTCGGATGAATTTCACTCCTCACTCCCGTTGCTATCATATAGTAGTAGGATACTTTCTATGCCACGCGGCAACCCGTCACCGAAGCTTGCGATCACGATCGACCCTGACATTCACCAGGACATCCTGGCGGCGGCTGCCCGCGACAGAGTGAGTGTCTCGGCCTGGATGACCACGGCGGCGCGCGAAGCGCTGCTGCGACGGGCGGGTTTGGCCGCGGTCGCCCGTTGGGAAAAGCAGCATGGGCGCTTCACCACGGAAGAGATGAATGAAGCGCGCCGCAAGGTGCGGGCGCAACTCCGAACGCCGCGGACGGTCCGGCGCCCGGCATGAGCGCGGTGGTCTACGACGCTGCCGTTCTCGTGGCCGCCGATCGAAACGAGCGGCGGGCCTGGGCTGAACACAAGGCTCGTTTGGAACTTGGCGTGGTTCCGCTGGTTCCTGCGCCGGTGGTTGCCCAGGTCAGCCGTTCTCCCCAACAAGCCCAACTTCGACGTTTCTTGACGGGGTGCGTCGTCGTTCCTCTTGGCGAGAGTGCCGCGCACGCGGCAGGGCGGCTGCTCGGTATGACCAAAACGTCGGATGTCGTTGACGCCGTTGTGGTGACGATCGCCCTTTGTCAAAAGGCCCTGATTCTCACGAGCGATCCAGACGACATAGAACGGCTCGTCAGGGCCTCTGGGCGCGAAGTCGCCGTCGTCGCGATCTGACGGAATTGTGAAAACGACTTATCGAGTAAGTCGTTAGTTACGGCGAAGTCTGCACAGGGAAAACTGCCGCTCCGGCTGGATTTTCGGCGATGCCGAAGTTTCGTCGAGCCAGTGCCGCACACACCCGAAAGTTCATTCCTCGTCCGAAGCAGCGCGGCTGCCCGCGCACAGCTCGGACGCCGCCCCGCTTTTCGGACAAGAACGTTGAATAACTCGCCCAAGGTCTGAACCGGTACCACGATAGGCGCCGGTGGTAATCGTTGAATCAACTCCAGGGCTTTGTCTCGGATGTCCATTCCGTTCGTGCCCTCGGCATAAGCCAGAATATTCGTGCCCAACGTGATCTTCATGAGGGTCCGTCGTACAACTCGTCACGCGTCCAGCTCCCGGCCTTCACCGCTCATTCTCGCTTCAGCCGGCCCAAGAGCGCGGAACGCGCCCGCTGCATTAGATTCTAGGGCAATATACATGCCGTGCTACCATTGCGCTAGAAATAGCAGACACGTGGCGTTCGTCAAGCCGTGGTTCACGAAAAACCAAGTCAACAAAGCGGGTGAGATTCTTGCTTGTCCTGACAACTTCTCTATCTTTGATGAAGTGTGGGCGACTGATGTACTAGCCAATTGGCGCGCGGCTCATGCGTATCCGATCAATACCTTTCAGGCGACGTTGCGGAAGAGGCTTGATTATATCGATCACCAGGCCCTGGTCGCGCAACGCCTAAAACGAGCGCCGTCAATAATTCTCAAGCTGAAGCGATTTGAGGGGATGCGTCTGGCTAGAATGCAGGACATCGGAGGTCTCCGCGCCGTTGTAAATACTATCTCGCAGGCCAGAAAGCTGGAGACGGCATACCGAACTGCCGGTTTCCAGCACGAACTTTTAACAGTAAGAAACTACATTGATCATCCGAAGGATGACGGGTACCGCAGCATCCATCTCATATTTCGATATCGGAACACGAAAGCCCAGGAATATGATGGCCTGTCGGTTGAGATGCAGATCCGAACGAAACTTCAACACGCTTGGGCCACAGCCGTCGAGACCATGGGGACTTTCCTCGGGCAGGCACTGAAGGCTGGTCAAGGCGAAGCAGAGTGGAAGACGTTCTTCGCGACGGCGGGCGCTGCGCTGGCCGTGATCGAGCATACCTCACGCGTTCCGAGTTTTGAGAACTGGCAACCAGCCACGATCTTCTCCGCCGTACGTGAACAAGAAACTCGACTCCACGTCTTGGACAAGCTGAGTGGCTTCGCTGTCGCCGCCGATCATATCACTACGGAGCGAGGATCCGGAGCTTATCATTTGGTTGTTCTCGATTCTCGAAAACGGAGCGTCTCGATTCGGCCATATCCAAAAACGCGACTAGAGGATGCCAACCACGACTACGCTGAGATTGAAAAGCTGACAAAGGCAGGGGAGCCGGTCGAAGCAGTGCTGGTATCGGCCGGTCCAATTGAGGCGCTTCGGAAAGCATACCCGAACTATTTTTTGGATACTCAGGAGTTCATCGCTGAAATTGGGCGAGTTATTGCCGCAGAATCTGCATGACCGTGTCCGCACCGCTCTGGTTAGCACGAAAAAGCCGGCTGCTCACCTCTGTTTAATCAGTGCGACGGAAACGTGCTCTTTCCTCGCTGGCCCTCATCAACGTCTCCCAGCCCTATTTCCTCGAAAAAGGCTTAACTGGAATTCGACCCCGATCCGCACAGGAACGAATAGACGGCTGGAGGCCGCGTGCCATCAGTCTTTTTTATCCCTCGGTTGCGCCAACCCGCTTGCCTGGTTCACACTTTTACCGCGCTGCCCTACTTCCCCGCCTCAAACACCACGCGACCGCCAACCATCGTCAGGGTCGGATGAATGTGCTTGATGTCGGCGGCCGGCACCGTCATGTAATCGCGGTCGAGCACGACGAGGTCGGCTTGCTTCCCGACTTCGAGGGAGCCGAGTGCCTTCTCTTGAAAGAATAGGTACGCGTTCGAGCGCGTGTGCGCAATGAGCGCCTCCTCGCGTGTCAGCGTCTCGTCGAGCACGCGGTTGCCGCCCACGTCGAGACCGCTCACGACCCAACCCAGCGTCACGAACGGGCTGTAGTGCGAAACGACGGTCGCGTCCGTGCCGAGACCGAAGACGATGCCGCTCGCGGCGATCTTTCTCAGCGGCATGTGCGCGCCGGCCTGCATCGCCGCGCCGTGGACGCCCAGCGTCATTCCCAGCGCTTTGGCGCGCGCGATGTTGGCGCCCGAGATGTCGTAGACGTGGCCCATCGTCCAACGCAGACCGGTAATGCGCTGGGTTTGGTTCACCCGCTCCAGGGTGTCCAAAAGATCAGCCACGGCGGAGTTGTTGATCACGTGCTCGTGGATGTGCCAGCCGGCGCGCGCTGCCGCGGTCGCGAGCTTGCCATACTCGTTCATGATGTCGGCGGGCCACGGCTCTTTACGGGGCGCCAGATCGAAGAACGGGCGATAGAGAGTTTCCGCTAGACCGAAAATTCCGAACTGGCCGTCGAACTGGTTCGGGCGGCTGCTCTCGATGAGTGCGGCGGCCTTGGTCGCCGAGGCGGGGTCCGTCGCGTTGATCGGCAAGGTCTCCCAGAGCCGGACCGGCAGCGGCCCCTTGGCGGCGCGCGCGGCCAGCAAGGCGGAGCGGCCCAGGGTATAAATTCCCGTGAGTCCCACTGCATTCATCTCGTGCAGGAAGTCGGTCAGGTTCTGGTCGAGCTGCGCGGCTGAGGCCGGCGGCATGGCATCGTAAAGGGCCATGGGCGGCTGAAAGGAGACCAGCCCGGTGGCACTGCGGCGCGCCCCATCCGCCGGGTTCAGCCCAACTGCCTTAAGCGCCAGACTGTTGGCGTACACCAGGGTGTAGCCTTCCTGGACGAATAACGGATTGTTCGGCGCCACATCGTCCAGCTCCGCGAGCGTGAAGCCGCCCGGCGCATCGGCAAACTGCCGCGGCGTCCAGCCGCCCTGCACCATGATCCACTCGCCGGGCTTGAGGCTCGCGGCCTTGGCGGCAAGAATTCGCAGCGCTTCGCGGCGCGAGCTGACGCCTTCGAAGCGCGCCTGCTGGTGCCAGCGCTCGACGGCACGCATGAAGTGGAAATGGTTGTCGATGAGGCCGGGGATGACGGTTGCGCCTTTGACATCGATGACCTTGGTGTTGGGAGCCGCATAGCGAGCCACCTCGGCGCTCGTGCCGCGTGCAACGATACGGCCGTTGTCGATGGCGAGCGCTTGGACGATGCTGAAGTCGGCGTCGACAGTCAGGATCTTGCCGTTCGTGACGACGGTGTCGACTTTCTGCTGTGCAAAAACCACAGTGGCCGTGAGTGCGGCGATGATTCCGCAAGCCAGTCTCAGGTTGTTGAGGCGCGAATTCACTTGTGTCATGGCATTAGTGTGGCGTTTCCGAAATCTCTTCACAAGTGCGCGGACTCGGCATAAAGGGTCGGAAGCCGGACCAGCGGTCCGGCGCGGACGAGGCCGTCCGCCCCACGAACGTCAGGACACTTAAGCAGTGGGATCGGCCGGTGCGTCCGGGTCTCGCAATTCGGTTTTCCCGCTCTTGCGGCGGCTGGTGCGCTGGTAGTGGGGGCTGTATTCCAATCCGTATAGAGTTTTGACCTTCGTCCGTGCTTTTTCGTCGTAGAAGGCCAGACTGGATTGGTGCCGCGCCGCGATCTCCTCTTCCGTGCCGTCGCGAAACGTGATCTCTTCTCGTGGCAGAAACATCACCTGCCCGATCGGCATGCTATGTGACGCAGAAATCGTTTCGCCCGGCTGGAGGACGTAGCGGAACTCGGAGTCGTGAACGTACCAATCGGTCTCGACACGGATCACCAGCATCGGGGCGAAAGGCCGCTCGATCATGTTGAAGACCGGAGTGTAGACGGTGTCCCATCCCGGCGGAGTCTGAAAGTTCCACGCTCCACGCAGAGTCACGGCGCCTGCCGGTGTCCCCATGTCGTCGGCGGAGATGAACATGCCGGGCATCAGGTTGGCGATTTCCCGGGTTTGCGGCGTGTCCTGGACGTGCATCTTGATTTCCCGTTTAGTGGCGCCGATCCCGCCCATCGGCAGCAGATAGGTCACGGTAAAAACGGGGTCCCACTTGTCGGCCTTGGTGTTCACCGAATAGACAAAGTGATATCGGCCCTCTCCCTCGTACTCGACTTGAAAGGTTTCTTTTTCAGCGAGCGGCGGATGGACAAGGAACCCTGCGGCGCTTCCGGCTTCGAGCACGGGACAGTGGCGCGCGTGCTGCGGGAGAAGGGGGCGCTGGGCTTCGCGGCGCGGCCGCAGGCCGATTCCGGGCCGGCGCGGATTGGGAAAGAGACCGACTTCCATCTTCGAAGTATCGCATCGAAAGCCAGCGATGTTGGGCGGCTGAAATCTCGGGACCGCGACGGACGATGAGGCTGTATGCTCGGTTGAGAAAAGAACTGGGCGGCGATATTCTGGACACGATGCCAGAGAAGATCGGCATGAAACGGATTTTTTCAACTCTGTTTTTGCTGTGCACGGCGGGAGCCGGCGGGCAGCCGCGGGCGTGGCCGCCGCCTGATTCCATCGTCGGAAACACGTTGTTTACCGATTGCGCGAAAACGCCGGCGCACCACGTGGTGAGTCCGTTGTCCTTTTCGGAAGACGGCTCGTGGCACGCCTATGTGGACGTATATGAAGGGAGTCCCGAGTGCCTTCAGAAAACTTCCTTGTGGATTGCGCGGGCGGATGGGCCGTACGAGTTGGCGTACTTCCTCGCTCCGGCACGCGATGCGGGAGGCAATGGGATGCAGATTCTCGGCTGGATGCCGGGGCATTCCGTTGTGCTGGTGAAGACAGAACGATGGCAGTGGGGGTCAGACGCGGGAGATATCCAACAGGTCCTGGCGATTGAGGCTTCCACAGGGCGCGTGTATGAGCCGAGACTGGACGACATACTCGAGGCGCATAGCGGGAAGCGGTGTTCGTTCCGAGTGGCGGATGCCGGTTTCGCGAACCGTACAAGTATTGAAATCCTAGTGCGCGTGAAGCTTGCAACGGCGCACGATGTGGATGAAACGGATGAGGACGTGCCCGCTGGAAGACGGTGTGGGGATCTCGAAGAGACGTGGAATTTCGATTACAGCTCGGCATACGAAGTAAAACCGGTCTCAAACCAGCAGCCGCTGCTGTTGTTCCGGTCTCGGTGAACGGTTCTGGCATCACCGAGAATCTTTGTACCAGTCCTCTACGGCAGTGACCGGCGGCTCAGCGGCCGCGCCATGGAGTATCTGATCAGCCACGCCGAGCCAGAGGAGCACGAGTATCCGACGTACAGATTATGCCTCCAATTGCCGATGGAGGACATATGACGATTTCTGCCAGATTCACGCGATTCGCGGCCATCGCGCTACTGACGGCTTCCGCCTGGGCCGGCGGTCTTGAACCGAACACCGACCGTCCAGGCGGCGACCTCCGCTCGTTCGAACTCGACGGCGGCGCCGACGCCTGCGCGTCGGCCTGCCAGGCGGATCAGCGCTGCCGATCGTTCACGTGGGTCAAGCCGGGCGTGCAGGGCAGGAGTGCCCGATGCTGGCTGAAAGGCTCGGTGCCGGCGGCCTCGCACAACCCGGACTGCATCTCCGGTGTGATAGGCGGTCCAGCAGCGGCGGTTCCAGCGGGGGGAGGCGGCGGAGGCAGCGATTGGGGTGTTTGGGCGTATGCGCTGGGAGCAGATGCGGGCTCTTGGCAGCCGTGCGATATCCAGTACGTCGCGGGCAGCCGGCCGGCTCGCTATGACACTGACCCGAATTACGTGCTGGTCCGGAACGCGGATACCCGATTCGCTGCGGACCAGTTCGTCAGCCTTTTCAGCCGCTATCACGACGATCAGCCGGACTACGTGGTGAAGAAGACGCCGTGCAATCCGGATACGAACGTTACCGCGAGGCCGCCCGGCGCGATCGGGCACGTTGGCGCGTCCGGCGAATTGGAATACGACACTAATCGCATGGGCAGCGATTACCGCAATTTCGAGCTGGATTCCGGCGCGTCAGCCTGTCAGGACGCGTGCACGCGCGAACCCGCCTGCCGCTCGTTTACGTGGGTCAAGCCCGGCGTGCAGGGCCGGCGCGCCCATTGTTGGCTGAAAAATTCCGTTCCCGGGCCTTCCCGCAACGCCGATTGCATCTCGGGCGTGAAGTAATACGCGATCATACTAGCGGAGGCGCGCGGGTTCCGCTCACCAATAAAGACAGATCGGCCATTTGGATTATTGCTCACATTCGCCATAATGGAGGCTGCCGCCGTTTAGGAGGAATCGGCAGCACGAATGCACGGGTGAGGGTGCTACTATCCGCCCCGTTTTATCTTTACGCGGAGTGCAGATATCCTTGTCTATCAACGGAATCCGGAAACCTACTGGAAAAGCACTTCTGGCTCAACTCTCGGCGTGGGTCTTTCTCTTTGCCGGGCAGTACGCATGGGCACAGGCCACCGGCTCGATTTCCGGCAAGGTGACGGACTCCTCCAGCGCTCCGGTCCTGGGTGCGGTAGTCACGGTCCAAGGGAGCGATGGAACTCCGCACACGACGGTGACTGACCGCGAGGGAGCGTTTCAGATTCTCTCGTTGCCGCCCGGCAATTACAGCGTGAAAGTTTCGGCCCAAGGTCTATCCGATTGGACCGCCTCCAATGTACCGGCGTCAGGGGCTCCGGAATCGAAACCACTGTTGGCTGTCTTGCAGGTGGCGCCCGCGGTAACCACGGTGACCGTGGGGCTACCTCCGGAACAACTGGCGGAGGAACAGTTGAAGC
>Ga0070741_10017685_pt1 | contig 11671 bp, 7 predicted proteins | sample Coa_R1_4_FD_66440 | JGI IMG/M metagenome (GOLD analysis project Ga0070741, IMG submission 66440) | Surface soil microbial communities from Centralia Pennsylvania, which are recovering from an underground coalmine fire - Coalmine... | ecosystem: Environmental > Terrestrial > Soil > Unclassified ...
AGCTGACGTCGTTCGTGCTCGAGCCATGGGCCGACAGCGAGCTCTGTTGGAACGACTTCGTGCCGCCGACGTCGTACGTCGACACCTGCACGCCCGGGATGATCTTCGCGACCGACCACGGGTCGCGGCCGGACGGAATCCCTTCGAGCACCGTCTGGTTCATCACCGTCTGCTGCAGGTTCGAGCGCGTATCCACCGTCGGCGAGTCGCCGGTGACGGTGATCGTCTCGGTCACGCTGCCGACTTCGAGCTTCGCGTTGACGGTCGCGACGAACGCCGCGCTGATCTGGATGTCCGCGCGTTCGACCGTGCGGAATCCCTGCAACTCGAACTTGACCTGGTACGTGCCGGGCGGCAGACGATCGAAACGATACGCACCGGTCGTATCGGTGACTTGCGTCTGCACGCCGCCGATGAGTTTGTCACCGGACAGCGAAACCGACACGCCTGGCAGGATGGCATTGCTCGCGTCGGTGACGACGCCGGCAATCGAGCCTGTCTGGACTTGTGCGTGTGCGGCCGTGCCAATGAAAACGGCTAAGAGACAGAAAAGTGCGCGACGAACCAACTGCATATGGCCCTCCCAGGCATGCGTATGCTCCGCAGTGGAATGCGCACGAATTATGAATCATTACGCACCCGCTTGGTCCGCGTTTGCGACGAAGTTCAGACACGATCCATTTCACCGGATCGGGAAACTGGCCGAGTGTAGCCAAATGCATCGTAGAAGCGGGTGCTGCGGCTATAACCGAGGAACGGTGTCCATATTTCGCGAACGGCGGCTATTTTCTTCGCGCACTGACCATCATCGAACGAATCGTCCGAAAATCGAACGCATCGCGCAGAAAATCGAACGCATCGTCCGAAAATCCGACGAAGCGTGTGTTTAGTTGTTCGTGCAGGCTGTTTTGTGACCGCGAAGGTCAAGAAAATCGCCGACCGTTCGCCTTATCGAGCGTTCGCGGACAAAATCGGACGGTCGCCCGGATAGATTCTTCGAGCGACGACAAAATAATTGGTGTCGGGCAAAAAACACGGCGACACCGCGAAAATATCAAGGCCGCGCGACATCCGAGCCGGCGCTGCAGCTCTCACCCTGGCGACATTGTAGTATTCGAGGATGGCGACCGAACCGGTTCGCACGTACCCGAGCGAGCTGCCGGTGCTCGCACTTCGGCAGACCGTCGTGTTTCCGCTGACGCTGCAGCCGCTCGCGATCAGCCGCCCGATCTCCATTGATTCGGTCAACCGCGCGCTCACCGGCGACCGGCTCCTCTTTCTCGTGCTTCAAAAAGATGAGAAGGACGATCCTGGCGAGGCGGATCTCAGGGAGATCGGTACCATCGGCGCCATCCGCCAGATGGCGAAGATGCCCAACGGCGGCATCCACGTCATCGTCGAGGGGCTGACGCGCGCGAAGTCGACGCGCGCGATCAAGACGGCGACGTCCCTGTCGGCCGACGTCAATCCAATCCCGGACAACTTCGCGCGGACGCTCGAGATCGATGCGTACGTGCGCCGGCTGCAGGAGCTGATCGATCGCGCGCTGTCGCTGTCGAGCGGGCTGTCGCAGGAACTGCGCGGGCTCGTCGCCGGCATCGACGATCCGCTGCGGCTCGCGTACCTGCTCTCGAGCCTGCTCGACATCAAGGCGGAGGAAAAACAACACATCCTCGAAAACGACGATCTCCTGTCGAAACTGCAGTCGGTTGCGGCGGCAATGAACCGCGAGATCTCGCTGCTCGAGATGAAGAGCAAGATCGAATCGGCCGCGCAGCAGGAGATGACCGACGCGCAGCGGCAGTACTACCTGCGCCAGCAGTTGAAGGCGATCCAGGACGAACTCGGCGAAGGCGAGAAGACCGAGATCCAGGACGTCCGCAAACGACTCGCGGACGCGAAGCTGCCGGAAGCGGTGGCGAAGACGGCGGAGCGCGAGGTCGAACGCCTCGAGCGCATGACGCCGACGTCGCCCGAGTACCAGATGCTGCGCACCTACATCGATTGGGTGCTGGACGTCCCGTGGTCGACGTTTACCGAGGACCGCCTGGATCCGATCGCCGCGCGCGCCGTCCTCGACGAGGATCACTACGACCTCGACAAGGTCAAGGACCGCATCATCGAATACCTCGCGGTCCAGAAGTTGAAGCGGTCGCAGACAGGTGTCGCGCAGGCCTCCACGCCGAGAGACGTAGCGCAGGCCTTCAGGCCTGCCACTCAGATCAAAGGTCCGATCCTCTGCTTCGTCGGACCGCCGGGTGTCGGCAAAACGTCGCTCGGCCAATCGATCGCGCGTGCGATGAACCGCAAGTTCGTCCGCATCTCGCTCGGCGGCGTGCGCGACGAAGCCGAGATCCGCGGTCATCGGCGCACCTACATCGGCGCGATCCCCGGCCGCATCGTGCAGGCGCTGCGTCAGGCGGGCGCGATGAACCCGGTCTTCATGCTCGACGAGATCGACAAGATCACCGTCGGCTATCAGGGCGATCCGTCGGCGGCGCTGCTCGAAGTCCTCGACCCGGCGCAGAACCACTCGTTCCGCGATCACTATCTCGAGATCAACGTCGATCTGTCACACGTCCTCTTCATCGCGACGGCGAATCAACTCGGCACGATCCATCCGGCGCTCCTCGACCGGATGGAGCTGATTCAACTCGCCGGCTACAGCGAAGAAGAAAAACTCCACATCGCGAAGCGCTATCTCGTGCCTCGACAGCTCGACGAAAACGGTCTCACCCGCCTTCGCCAAGACGCTCCGGCGACGCAGGCTGTGGTCTTCGACGACGACGCGATTCGTCGGATCATCAGCGAGTACACACGCGAAGCGGGCGTTCGCAACCTGGAACGGCAAATCGGGGCCGTCGCCCGGAAGATTGCCGCGCGCGTGGCTTCGGATCCGGCGGTTCTCAGTTCCGAGTTCTCAGTTCTGAGTTCCGCGATCCCTGAATATCTGGGACCGCCGCGGTTTCGCGATGAGGTGTCGTTCCGCGTATCGCGGCCCGGCGTCGCGACCGGCGTCGCGTGGACCGAAACAGGCGGCGACGTGTTGTTCATCGAGGCGCGTTTGTTGCCGTCCGGTCATCACAACTTGATCCTCACCGGACAACTCGGCAACGTGATGCAGGAGTCGGCGCGCGCCGCGCTCAGCCACATCCGCGCGGAAGCCGACGCGCTCGGCATCCCGTCAGATCAGTTCGACAAGTTCGATCTGCACGTGCACGTCCCCGCCGGCGCCATTCCGAAAGACGGTCCGTCGGCTGGCGTGACGATGGCGACGGCGATGGTGTCGGCGTTGAAGAACCAGCCGGTGCGCGACGATGTCGCGATGACGGGTGAAATCACGCTGAGCGGCCTCGTGCTCCCCGTCGGCGGCATCCGCGAAAAGGCGCTCGCCGCTCGCCGTCACGGCATCAAGGAGTTCATCCTGCCCGCGCGCAACGAACCGGACCTCGCGGAGCTGCCGGCTGAACTGAAACACGACATGCGGTTCATCCCGGTGCACACTTTGGAAGAAGTCCTGAAAGTAGCGTTGCCGTAGAATACGAAGCGGGTTTCATGTCCCGCATCGCGATTCCATTTCTGCTGCTGATTACGCTGAGCACGGGGCAAGGGACCGACCCTGGACGAGTCACCGGTCACGTCAAGCTGAAGCCGACGAAGTCGGCGGCGATGCCGTCGCCGACCTATCCCGGGCGCACCGTCAACCTGGCGGCGCCGCCGACGATTCCCGAGATCAAGAACGTCGTCGTCTACATCAAAGATGCGCCGGTGCATGGCGCGCTGCCGACGAAGACGGCGGAGATGCGGCAGACGCACGAGATGTTCGTGCCGCACACGCTCGCGATTACGCGCGGCTCGCGCGTCGAGTTCCCGAACGACGATCCGTTCTATCACAACGTCTTTTCGCTCTCGAGCGCGGCCAACTTCAACCTCGGTCGCTACGCGAACGGCAAATCGAATCACTGGGACTTCACCAAGAGCGGCATCGTCAAGGTGTATTGCAACATCCATTCGCACATGAGCGCGACGATCCTCGTGTTCGATCATCCGAACTTCGCGATTCCAGAAATGGACGGCTCGTTCGACCTGCCAAACCTCGCGCCTGGCGATTACACCGTCGTCGGCTGGCACGAGCGCGTCGGCGAACGATCGACGCGCGTGCACGTCGATGCGGGCAAAGCGACGGACGTCCTGCTGTCGTTGCCGGTCGAGGACGTCCGGTGATGGGCGGCCCTCGCGAAGACGCGTCGGCGAGCCGAGCGCCGCGTCTCCTCGTCAAGACGCTCGCGATCACGTTCATCACGGTTGCGGCGCTCCTCGTCGTCGTGTTTGCCGTCGTGTGGCTGACGGTTCGCAACCAGGTGCGCGACAGCGTCACGTCGAACCTGGAATCGAGCCAGCGGATCTTCGCGGCGCTCGAAACACGACGGCAGCGCGAATTGGCCGGACAAGCGTCCACGCTCGCCGAAAGCCCGACGCTCAAAGCGGCGCTCGACACCTATCAGGTCGAAACGCGCGGCAACGCGGCGATCGCCCGTCCGGATCTGCTCGAGACGATCGATCGCGAGATGGCGAAAGTTGCCGCACGGATCGACTCCGACGCGCTGGTGCTCGCCGACATGCGGCGCAACACGATTGCGTCCGCCGGACGCCTCGCCGATCGATGGCCGCGCGGACGCCCGGTCGCCCTCACGGGCGCGAGCGATACCGGCGCGTCGACATACGACGGCATCGCGCGCATGGGCGACAGCGTCTTTCGCGTCGTCGCCGTTCCATTGACGCTGGACGATGGGTCGACGATTGGCACGTTGTTTCTCGCGACGAGCCTTGACGATGCGTATGCGAAGCAGGTGGCGAGCATTTCGGGGACCGCGATCGCCGTGGTGAGCGACGGGCTCGTCATCGCGAGCACGCTGCGGCCGAATGCGGCGCGCGACTTCGAGGCGGCGGCCGGGCGCACGAAGCAGATCAGCGACACGACCCTGCTCGACCGCGAGCAATTCGCGTATCGGCGCCTCGTCAGCATCGGCGACACGTCGCTCTACGCGCTCGGATCGATCGACGAGTCGTCGCGCAGCGCGCAACGCGAGGCGATCAGCAGTCTCGCGACGATTGCGGCCGTCGCGATGGCGCTCGCGCTCGTCGCCAGCTTCTGGATCGCGCGGCTGCTGACGAAGCCAATCGGATCGTTATCGACGTCGCTCGGAGCGATGACGCATTCGCACGACGTGTCGGGCCGCGTGCCGCTGACCGGGTCGAGCCGCGAAGTCGATGCGCTGGCGACGACGTTCAACGAGCTGATGGCGTCGGTCGCGCAGGCGGAAGCACAGACCGAGGCGGCATACACCGGCGCGATCCGCGCGCTGGCGACGGCGCTCGACGCGCGGGACCCGTACACGGCCGGCCATTCCGAGCGCGTCAGCGTCCTGTCGGTCGCGATCGGCCGGTCGCTCGCGCTGTCGGCAGACGACCTCGAAGTGCTGCGGCTCGGCGCGCTGCTCCACGACATCGGCAAGATCGGCGTGCCCGACCATGTGCTGATGAAACCTGGTTCGCTGACCGACGCCGAGTTCAACGCGATCAAACAACATCCCGTCCTCGGCGCGCGCATCCTGCGGTCGGTGCCGTTCCTCGCGCGGCACCTGCCGATCGTCGAGTTGCACCACGAACGGCCGGACGGCCGCGGGTACCCGCACGGGCTTCGCGGCGACGACATCCCGCTCGCCGCCCGCATCGTCCACGTCGCGGACGCGTACGACGCGATCACCAGCGCGCGCGCGTATCGCGGCGCACGGCCGTCCGCCGATGCGCTTCGCGAGCTGTGGCGCTGCGCGGGCACGGAATTCCACGCGGAGATCGTGGGCGCGCTTGCGAATGCGCTGCCCGGCGTTGTCTCGGAAACCGGTCATGTGGTGCTCGAGCAACCGGCGTAAAGGCAACCACAGAACGCACGGAACACACAGAACAGGATTGATTTCTGTGCGTTCTGTGAGTTCCGTGGTTGCCTTTCTGCTCGTGTTCGCGACGGCTGGTCACGCCCAGTCATTCGAGCGTTTCACCGTCGACAGCGTCATCGAAGCCGACGTGTTCGGCGGCCAGAACGTGTCGAACCGTCCGCAGGCGATCGTCGACATCTCGGCGGCGGTCAGGCTCGGCGGCGGATGGCAGCTCGTCGCGCGTCCCTGGATTCGTCAGGCGCGACCGACGACGCCCGGCGGCGCCGTGCCGCAGCTCGACGTCGAAATGTACGAAGCCTTGGCGCGGTACGAACGCGCGGGCGCGGTGTCGATTCGATTCGACGTCGGCGAGATCTACTCGCCGATTGGCATCGGCATCTTCGACTGGCGGCCGAGCGCGAACCCGACGATCGTTCCGCACCTCAGTTACGCGGTCCCGCTGGTCGGATTCGATCCAACGGTGACCGTCACCGAATCCGTCGTCGCGAATACGTATCCGATCGGCGCGCAGCTGAACGCGTCGACGCGCACGTGGGACGCACGCGCGGCGGTGATCAACTCGTCGCCGACTCGTCAGTACTACGTCGGCGGTTCCTCGAACCCGTCGCAGGCGGCGAACGTCGTGTTCGGCGCGGGCGTGACGCCGGTGACCGGTCTGCGGTTCGGCACATCGTTCGGCTACGGCACGTATGCGACCAGAGACGAGCTCGCGCCCGGCGCCACCGACGATCGACACGCGACGATTGCCGGCGTCGAGGGCGAGTACGCGTTCGCCTACACCAGCCTGCGCGGCGAAATCATGCACACGTCATTCGAGACGGCAACCGGCAGCGCCGCCGCCACCGAGTGGTTCGTGCAAGGCACGCAGATTCTCTCGCCGCGCTGGTTCGCCGCCGCACGTTTCGAGCAGTCCTCCGGTCCGCCGGTCACGCTGCGCGGACAGGCGATCCAGACCGACCTCAACATGTTCGAAGGGACCGCGGGCTTCCGCATCAGTCCTGAATTCACGCTGCGCACCAGCTATTACGCGCGCCGCTTCTACCGCGCGACCACGTGGGACAACCAGGCCGGCGTATCACTCGTCTGGGCTCGCCGATGGTGGTGACGTCGGATTGCAACGAGAGTCAATTCGTCTCGTAGCTGCCAACGTGCATCTCGCGTAGGATTGATCACCTTCAACCCCCGGAGCATATGTGACCCGTCCACGACGAATCCTCGCTATATGTGTCTTCGCCTCGACCATCGCGACGACCTCGACATACGCGCAGGGCAAACCGACGGCGCTTGCCGTGGGCCGGTCCGACACGTCCGCGTTGCGCATCGTGGACGCGCAGATCGATTCGATGAAGCGGAGCGGTGATCTGCGCACGCGCGAGATCGTCAAGGACACGCTGCTGCCGGATCGGCAGCACGAGCGGCTCGATCAGTACGTGCGCGGCGTCCGGATCGTCGGCGGCGACGTCACGCGGCAGTTCGCGTCCGACGGCACGGTGTCGGTATTCGGCATGTTTCATGACGCCGTGGACATCGATACGACGCCGCGGCTCTCGACCGATGGCGCGCGGGCGGCGATTGCGACCGCGTTGAGCGGCGACGCGTCCGAGGCGGCGCCAGAACTCGTCGTCCTGCCGCTGTCGGACGGTTACCACCTCGCGTATGCCGGACGCGCGCGCGTCGGCGTGGAGATCGTGAATGTATACGTCGACGCGAATTCCGGCGCGCTCCTGCAGCGCTTCTCGGAGTTCATCTCGGAAATCGGCACCGGCGTCGGCGCGTACGGCGACCAGAAAAAACTCAGCGTGAAGCCGTCGGCCGGCGCCTTCGTCGCCGACGATGGCCTGCGGCCCGCGGCGATCACGACGTACGACATGAAGGGCGACTTGACGCGCACCACGAACGTGCTGAATGTCGTGACGTCCGTTGCCGCCTCTGACATCGCCTCGGACGCCGATAACAACTGGACCGATTCGAACGTCGTCGACTCGCATGTCTACACCGGCTGGTATTACGACTTTCTCTTCAAGCGATTCGGACGCAACGGTCTCGACAACAACAATCTCCGCATGCCGGTGTTCGTCCATCCGGTTCGTATTCAAGACATCGGCAGCCAGCCGACGAGTGTGATCGGGTTGTATTACCTGAACGCCTTTTCATGTGGCGCCTGCGGACCGAATGGCCGCGGCGCGATCGTGCTGGGTGAAGGTGCGCCCAACGGTTCGTACTACCGAGGCATCGACGTCAAACCGTTCTCGGCGGCGCTCGACGTCGTCGCGCACGAACTGACGCATCAGGTGACGTCGAACACGGCGCGCTTGAACGGCTTCCAATTCAGCGAAGCGGGCGCGCTGAACGAAGGCTTCTCGGACATCTTTGGTGTGTCGACGGCGTTCTACTACTTGCCGGCCGGGAATGGGCCGATGCAGGCCTCGTACTTTCAAGGCAAAGATCTGACCGTCCCGAGCGGTTTCTTCGGCCGATCGATGTCGAACCCGCAATCAACAGGCGACCCCGACCACTATTCGCAGCGGATCATCGGTTTCGATTCGCACTACAACTCGACGATCCTGAGTCACGCCTTTTATCTCGCGATCGAGGGCGGCACGAATCGGACATCGGGCCTGAGCGTGCAAGGCGTCGGCGCGACGAACCGCGACCAGATCGAGAAATCGTTCTTCCGCGCCCTCACGGTGCTGCTGCCGTCGAGCGCGACGTACGCGTTGGCGCGCGCGACGACGATTCAAGCCGCGCGCGATCTGTACGGTACGGGCAGTGCCGCGGAGCGCGCCGTTACGCAGGCATGGGACGCGGTGGGCGTCCAGCCGCGCACGACGGCGACGGCGGCGCTGCTGCCGAATCCGGCGTCGTCAGCCGCCCCCGCCTGCAGTGCGGGCCTGGCGCCGCCGACGTGGCTGCTTGGCGTCACCGTTTCAGCCGGATCCGACACGCTGCGCGTGTCGCAGTGGGCGCTCGATTTCTACGACCATCTCGGACGGCTGCAGGAGCACGACGTCCTGTCGGCGACGAACTTCGCGCAGTTCTTCACGAGTTGCGGTCCGGGAAATTCGACGATTCTGGCGCAAAGCGACGCGTGCTCCGCGATCTGCGTCGATCTGAGCGGCGACACGAGCGGCGCGGTGCAAATGACGGTGACGGCAACGAATCCCGCCGGGAGCGCGGTGACCATCACCACGCCACGCGCGTCGCTGGTGAGGTAACCGTCGTGAAAACACTCATCGTCCTCATCATCGGACTGCTCGCGGCGACCGGCGCGCGCGCGCAATCGCCCACGAGCCGCGGGTACCTGTCGATTGGCGGAGATGTCGCCGTCGCGCCGGCGACCTTCAGCGATACCGTCCATCCAATCGAGTTCGGCGAAGCGTCGACGATAACGTCGGCGTATCAGCCGAAGCTCGCGCCCGGCATCGAGGTCGGCGGCGGTGCGCGCGTATGGCGCGGGCTGACGGTCGGCGCGGCGGTGTCACGGGTGACGCGCGCGGACAGCGCGACGGTGGACGCGCAAGTGCCCCACCCGTTTTTCTTCGGCAAGCCGCGCGCGGTCAGCGGCTCGACGAGCGGGTTGAATCGCGACGAGACGTCGCTCCATCTGCAGGCGCTGTGGCACGCGGCGGCGGGTCGCCGATGGGTCGTCGCGTTTGGCGGCGGGCCGTCGTGGATCACCGCGAGCCAGGATGTCGTCCAGGACATCGCGGTGACGCAGACCTATCCGTTCGACTCGGCCACGTTTGCGAGCGCGACGACGACGCATGTGTCGAAATCGCGGCTCGGATACAACGTCGCCGCCGATGCCGCCTACATGGTCCGACCGCATGTCGGCGTCGGCTTCGGCGCGACCTTCTCCCACGCGTCCATTCCCATCAGCAGCACGACGAGCATTGACGCGGGCGGAGGTCACATCAATGGGGGCTTACGCTTGGTCTTCTGAAAGGGCAGATTTCAGAGGGTAGATGTCAGGTTAGCGCGCGGCATAGCGAGTGCAATGCTGCGCGCGCATGAATCAAAAAGCTGAAGCGCTCAAAGCTCGAACAAAGAAGGTCGCGCTCGACGTGCTCGCTCTTGTCGACGCCTTTCCTGAACGAGGCAGCGGATCACACATGGCTCGAGTTGGCCGAAGAACGGTGTTACGGTCCACGCAACGAGCGCCAGAGACTTCTTGATGACGCCAATCAATTGACGGCGATCTTCGTGGCGTCGACCATAACCGCTCGCGCGCGTGTTGCCCTCTGAACTTTCAGGTAACATTCGACACATGTTCTCACGCCGATCCTTCTTGTCGCTCGCCGGCGTCGCCGCCGGTTCCCCGTTTGTTCGCGTCTTTGCCCAGCGCCGCGGCGGCGAGGCCGGTTCACCGTCCGGTCCGCTGCCAGAGAGCATCGCGGCGCTGACGTCGATGCGCGATCGCGCGACGCCGATCACCGTCGAGGAGCGGCGCAAGCGGATCGAACGCGCGAAGCAGATCATGGCCGAGCAGAAGATCGACGCGATCATCCTGGCCGGCGGGACGTCGCTCACCTACTTCACCGGCATCCGCTGGGGGAACAGCGAGCGGCTGACGGCGGCGATCATCCCGCGCGTCGGCAATCCGTTCATGGTGACGCCGGCGTTCGAAGAAGATCGCACGCGCGAGCAACTCCAGGGCGGGCCGATGGAACACACCGATATCGCCATCTGGCAGGAAGACGAGAGTCCGTTCGAGCGCGTCGCGCAGGGGCTGAAAGATCGCGGCATCGGCACCGGGCGCCTCGGCGTCGAGGAAACCGCGAAGTTCGTGTTCTCGGACAGCATCGCCGCGGCGGCGCCCGGCCTGCACATCACGAGCGCGACGCCGGTCACCGCCGGCTGTCGCATGATCAAATCGCCGCACGAACTCGAATTGATGCGCGTCGCCTGCGAAGCCACGCTGAAGTGCTACGAGGCGGTCTACAAGGCACTGAAGCCGGGCATGACGCAGAACACCGTGAGCAGTCTGATCGCTGCCGCGTATGGACGCCTCGGGTTCCCGGGTTTCGCAAGCGTGCAGGTCGGCGAGTACACGGCGCTGCCGCACGGATCGATCACGCCGCAGACGATTCGCGAAGGCACGATCATCATGATCGACGACGGCTGCACGGTGGAGGGCTATCAGTCCGACATCACGCGCACGTTCGTCCTCGGACAGCCGACCGACAAGATGAAGAAAGTCTTCGAGATCGTCCACCAGGCGCAAACGGCGGCGTTGAAGGCGGCGAAGCCGGGCGTCACGCTCGATTCAATCGACGCGGCGGCGCGCAAAGTCATCGTCGATGCCGGCTACGGACCGGGGTTCAAGTACTTCACGCACCGCGTGGGACACGGCATGGGCATGGACGGCCACGAGTGGCCGTACCTGGTGAAGGGCAACATGTACGGCTGGGAGCAGTCGCTGAAGATGCAGCCGAACATGGTGTTCAGCGACGAACCGGGCGTCTACATCAAAGGCGAATTCGGCGTCCGCCTCGAGGACGATATGCACGTCACCGAGAACGGCGCCGAACTCTTCACGCCGCAAAGCCCGTCAATCGAACACCCGTTCGGATAACTACTTTTGCGTCCGCGCGCTCGACGGCGGGACGTGGCCTTTCGCGCGCATGTAGACGACGATGTTCCCGTAGTGCTCGTTGTCGTGCGTGGTGTTGAACATCAACAGCAGTCCGCGGAGCGTTTGCGTCGCCTTCATC
>Ga0070741_10017686_pt1 | contig 11670 bp, 9 predicted proteins | sample Coa_R1_4_FD_66440 | JGI IMG/M metagenome (GOLD analysis project Ga0070741, IMG submission 66440) | Surface soil microbial communities from Centralia Pennsylvania, which are recovering from an underground coalmine fire - Coalmine... | ecosystem: Environmental > Terrestrial > Soil > Unclassified ...
CCAATCAGACCTGCGCCGTAGCCAATGGCAAGGGTAGCGTTGCCTCAGCCAAAGTCACCACTGTCGCAATCACCTGCACCAAGGCTCCGCCCAGCTACAGGATCGGTGGAACCGTCATCGGACTGCCCTCGATAAACGACACCGTGGTCCTGCAAGACAACGGTGGCGACAATATCTCGCTCCAAGGCGGATTGAGGAGTTTTCAGTTTGCGTTCGCTACGCCCCTGACCAGTGGCGCTGCCTATTCGGTCACCGTGCTGACCCAGCCGGCGTCCCCCGCAAAGACGTGCAGGGTGACGAACGGCACTGGGACTGTTGGCACCGCCAATATCAGCAATGTCATGATCAACTGCATGGACGTCGGCCGTCTGGTCTATGTCGTGAACTCCACCGATAACACCAATGGTGATGTGTCGACCTTTACCATCGATGCGGCCACCGGTGCGTTGACTGCGGCTGCCGGCGGCGCTGTCGCTGCCCATACTGCTCCCAACGGTATAGCCATCGACCCCGACTACTCCACTTCCGCGAATACGATGATCTATGTCAGCAACATGACCTCGGCGGATTTGACCCTGTTCGATTTCGGTGGCTACGACGCCCCCACCTCTATCGGGAATATCGCCCTTCTCGGGTCCCCTTCCACACTGACACCGGAGTCGATTGCTATCGCCTCCAGTGGTGGATTGAGCGGGTACCTGTTCATAGGAGGTTCGGGTACCGGCAGCCAGGGCGCCATCACTGGATTTGAGCTCGATCAGCAAGGCTTCTGGAGCGTGCCGAGTGCTGGTGTTCCGCCGGTCACCACCACCGCGGGGCCCGTGCTGGGCTTGGCCACCGATGGGCTAGCCTCTTTGCTGTTTGCAACGACTTCTTCCGCGAATCTCCTCGATGTCTACTCCATTGAGGGGGGCGTGGACGCCACGCTGAAGGCAGTCGCGAATGGACCCTACAAAACCGGCAATGATCCGCGCGGCGTGGCGGTATGGCCGCTCAGCACCCAGGACACCGGGTTCGTCTATACAGCGAACAAAGGGGACAACACCATTTCGGCATTCGTGTTCGACGGGAGAGCGGGCAACCTGCAACCCGCCACCCCCTTCGCCACCGGGAAAGCTCCCGTAGCCGTTGCGATCGACGCGACCGGAACCTACCTGTACAGCGCCAATTCCGGCGACGGCACCGTGTCAGCATTCTCTATCGACCCCACCACGGGCGCGCTCACGCCATTGGGAGCCGCCGTGGCCAGCGGCAATCTCAATCCAACCGCCAACGCCAACAATCCCGGCCCGATCGACATCAAGGTCGACCCATCCGGCCAGTTCGTTTACTGCGTCAATGGCGCCGACGACTCCGTGTCCCTGTTTACCGTAAAGGCTGGCGCCTTGACGTTGAGCAAGACGTACCCCACCGGCACAGGAGCCAAGGCCATCGCCATCTACTGAGGCAGCGAGGGCTCACCCGGCCGGACGCCCGGCTCCTGTCGATGTGGCCCCGTCGCACCGGCCGCCTTGCCTTCGATCAGGTCGCACAATTGGACAATGGCCAACAGGGCCAATCGCTCAAACAGAGCCTCGTAGTCCTGCTCGTACTTGCGCACCAGGCGGGTGGAGGCAGCATCCTTCCACAGCCACCCCGCGGCTCTTTTGCCGGCGCCCATCTTCCGGCACAACTCCGGGGGAGGGGGCTCGATCACATCGCTCCAGTCCCACAAAAAGGGTTTGTCATCCACTCGCGTGAACGGCACGGATGAGGCCACCGCGGCAGCGGCGTCATGTCTGATGGTGAAGTCGATGATCTCCAGCCGCGAATCGCCACCGGCTACCGGATGCAGCGACTCGATCCAGCAGTGGTACCCCGATACCTGGTTGAGCGTCGAGGTGCCGCGACGCGTTTTCCTGGGTGGCGCAAACAGCAGGAAACGGCCCGCGCCACAGTCGATGAGCGCCTTACCAGCGGCCGCCGTGTAGGGATGATGAGTCAGCTTCCCCAGAACCCGGGCCCCCAGAATCGCATAGTCCGCGCATCGGAAGGCCACCCCGTCGCGAAGCTGCGCCTTGCGGCCGGCCTCCTCGAGCACCGCGTGGATCGCAGCGTCGATGAAGGGACGTAGCTCACCTGTGACCGGTGCCGAGATAAAGGCTTTAGTCCCGAACGTACTACTCACCGCTGGCATACTCTGTTCGCAACAAAGTTGAACAGTATGCCCCGGATCAACACTACAAACTCATGGACCTAGGTCGCGGAAGTGTTGGGATGAAACTTGCTCGCGAGAAAGTCAACGAACAGTCTCACGCGGTTGGGCACGAAGCGGCCACCAGGCAGCACGGCATTGAGTGGATAGGGCTCTGTCTGCCACTGCGGTAGCAGCCGCACCAGTGCGCCGCTCTCCAGCTCCCGTTCCTGCTCGATGGCGGTCTTGTAGAGAATCCCGGCACCGGCAATCGCCCATTGCCGCGCCAGAGAGGCATCGTCGACGCTGCGGTCGGAGGTCACTCGCACTTCACTCCACACACCGTCGCGGACGAACTTCCAGACCCGAAAACCGCGCCCACCGCGGCCGAAGATCAGACAGTTGTGCCCCACCAGGTCGGCCGGGGTGTTGGGTGCGGGGTGGCGTGCCAGGTAGCTGGGTGCGGCAGTGACGATAGGTTGCGCATCCAGCAGGCGTCTTGCGACGAGGCGGGAGTCAGCCAGCTCGCCGTACCGGATTGCGACATCGACTTCGTCGCGAATCACGTCCAGCGTGCGGTCACCGATGCTCAGAGCGATGTGTACGCCGGGATGAGCGACGATGAATTCATCAATCCAGGGCAAAAGGACTGCGCGCGTCAGATCTGAGGGGGCCGTGACGCGAATGACCCCAACAATGTTGGCCCGATCGGCACTCACCTGCGCGGCACCCTCGGCGACCAGGTCGAATGCGCGGCTGGCGTACTCCAGCAACGTCTGGCCTTGCGGGGTCAGGCGCATCGCGCGGGTGGAGCGCTCAAAAAGTCGGGTATGCAGCTGCGCCTCCAGGCGTTTGAGTGTGGCGCTGGCGGCCGCGGGCGTTACGCCGAGGGCGGTCGCCGCCCCGGTCAGGCTCCCAGTGCGAGCGGTGTGGATGAGCACCCGGAGGTCTGCGATATTTTCAAATTTCATTTGAAAGTATTTCCATAGAAAGGCCAATTATCAATATCCGGTTGCCTTTGTATAGTCCGTCCCACCACTGAACACGGCCCACTATCGGCCACAGGACACACCATGAAGGCCATCGGCTACCGCGCCTCTCTCCCCATCGATAACCCCGCGGCGCTCGAGGAACTCGAGATACCGCCCCCAGAGGCGGCACCGCATGACCTCGTCGTTCGGGTCAAAGCGGTTTCGGTCAACCCGGTGGACACCAAAGTCCGCGCGCACCGTGCGCCGAAGGACGGCAAGCCTGAGGTTTTGGGTTGGGATGCCGTGGGCATCGTGGAGGCGGTCGGGAAGGATGTGTCGCGGTTCAAGGTTGGCGACCGCGTCTACTATGCGGGCGCGATCAACCGCCCCGGGACCAACAGCGAGCTGCACGCCGTCGATGAGCGCATCGTGGCGCGTGCTCCGCAATCCCTCAGTGACGAGCAGGCTGCCGCACTGCCCCTGACCAGCATCACCGCGTATGAGCTGCTGTTTGACCGCCTGAGGATCATCCCCCATGGCGGTGCAGGGCAGACGCTCCTCATCATCGGTGGTGCCGGCGGCGTGGGCTCGATCCTGATCCAATTGGCGCGACGGCTGACACAACTGCGTGTTGTAGCCACCGCATCCCGCCCGCAGACCCGGCAGTGGTGTTTCGACCTGGGCGCCCACTCGGTGATCGATCACTCCAGGCCCATGGCAGTGCAGCTCAAAGCGGCTGGTTTTGGGGAAGTCGACTTCGTTGCCGCACTCACTCAGACACAGCGCCACTTCGATCAGATTGTCGAAAGCATCCGGCCGCAGGGCCACATCGCGGTCATCGACGACATGGACGGCCTCGATGTGATGAAGCTCAAGACGAAGTCGCTTTCCCTGCACTGGGAGCTGATGTTTACACGCTCGCTGTTTCAAACACCCGATATGGCCGAGCAGGGGAAGCTGCTGGCCGAGATTGCAACACTGGTCGACGCGGGCCAGATCCGCTCCACCACCACGGCGAGCTTCGGTCGGATCAACGCCGAGAACCTGCGCCGAGCGCACGCCCTGATCGAAAGCGGCCGGGCGCAAGGCAAGATTGTGTTGGCCGGATTCTGATTGACTATCGACCCACTGGCATTCCTACCCAAGACTGACTACCTCAAAGGAGCCCTACATGACTCTTCAAAACAAAACCCACCCCGCCGCCAGCATCAACCGCGAGGCCGCGTACGCCCTGATTGAGGCCGCACGCCAGGCCGCGAAGGAAATAGGCATCGAAACGACGATTGCGATCGTCGATCGTGGCGGACACCTGAAAGCGTTTGAGCGCTCCGATCAGGCCGCGTTCCTGACGACGGATGTCGCAGTCGACAAGGCATGGACCGCGGCATCGTTCGGCCTGCCCACGCACACATGGGCCGAGATCCTCCGCAAGAGTGAAGTGGCGCAGCTGGCGCATCGCCCACGCCTCGTCGCCGTCGGCGGCGGCTATCCGATCATTGTCGATGGACAAGTCGTCGGAGGCCTGGGAATCTCCGGCGGCAACGCCTTGCAGGATCAACAAGCCTGCGAACAGGCCCTGCGTGCCGTCGGGTTTGATGTCCGCTGAATTGATCTCATACTATGCGCTCAGGCTTTACCCGGCTCACAGCGAGCTTTCCCGGCTCGCTGTGACCGCTGGCTCGAACAGATCCCGGCCGCGCGCCATTTTCAATTGGACCAGGACTGGAATCTCTATGCATCTGGAACTGCCCAAGATAAAGATCGAATCACTGAAGGATTTCGCCAAGCACTACCTGATGATAGTGCTCTCGATTCTCACCGCCTTGGGACTCGAAGCATGGATTGAGCATGTACACCATCACCATGCGGCTGAATTCTCCCGCCGGCGTATGGACCAGGAGCTGACCCAGGTACTGAAGGACATACAGCACTCCGTGCAGATCGACCAAACGAGCCTGGCAACTCTCAAGGAGTTCGACGCCCGGATCGTAGCGGATCTGGCATCTGGTCTCGACACAACCGAAATCAGCAAGCACATCCTCGCACACAGGAGCGAGTTCACGCTCAATACCAACTGGCCGACCCTGCCGACGAACGCCTGGGATGCTGCCGTGGCCGATCAGTCTGTTGGCTGGATCGACGCAGGTACCTTGCAGCACTATGCTGCTGCCTACACGTCAGAGCGTACCCTCAGCAGCTGGCTTTTGCATGACTCGACCCTGTTGATGGATGCGCCTCGCCTCGTCGATACGCTGACCGATTTGAACATGGGTCATCCGGTTGAGCCGTACGCGTTTTTACGCTGCCTGCGGCAGATGCAGCTGATGTTGAGTACTACAATCAGTTTTCTCCAGAGTACCGCCCAAGACATCCAGCCGATACGCGCCGGGCAGTAGACCTGCAGAAAGCACGCGCGCCCCTGCAAGGAGTCCCCACCCCGACGGTGGTGGTCCAGGCGCGCGGATCCGGTGATCAGAAACGGCTTGCTCGCCTTGTAGCGTCCTGGCTTGCGGCTCCACTGTTTCAGAAATAATACAGTCAAAGCGCTCCACACCGCCTGCAACTACTCCGGCGAGGCTCACGGTGGTAAGCTCGAGCCGTCGGGTTTGTTTGCTGTCGTCCCCGTGTAGCCACTCAAGAGGATCAGCGCATGCATGCTCCGTATCGTTTCGCACTCGCCGGCATCAGTCTGATTGCATTTGCAACGTCCGCGCAGGCTATCGAATCGCACGCTTCGAAGCCCACCTCGAAGTCAGTGGATGCCGTATGGCAGAAGGTCGGGGACTTTTGTGGCATTGCCAACTGGCACCCGGCCATCGCGAAATGTGAGCTGTCCGCTGACAAGAAGGAGCGCACGCTGACGCTCAAGGGCGGCGGAACGATCGTAGAGAAACTCGTCCGGTGGAGCGACAAGGAGCATTCCTACACCTACCGGATCATCAGTGGTCCGCTGCCGGTTGATCACTATGAGTCGACCCTGCACGTGCGCGCGGCCAAGTCCGGCGGCGGATCGGTGATCTCCTGGCGTGGACACTACGACGCGAAGGGCGCGAGCGATGCCGACGCGAAGAAGGCCATCGACGGCGTGTATGACGCAGGCCTCACCGGACTCGCTGGCGATTAGCGCGAGCGGCGCATTGAAATCCCACCGATGACGATCGTCGCCACAACGCACAGCCACGCCAAGGCATTCCCGATCGAAGTGTAGAGCGTCGGACCCGGGCCGAGCGGCAGTTGGACGACAATCATGGTGAGGCCGGTCGGCGCGTCCATTTTCGAGCCGATCAGGCGGCCTTCCGCATCGCTCGCCGTCACGAGCCCCTCATTGGCGGCACGCAGCGGTCCCCTAGGCGGCGGAAATGGCGACGGCTTCAGGCAGTGTGCGCGCGTGCCCGACTTCAGACATGGCGGTTTCATCGGCCATCGCTGCCACGCGCACAGTGTCAGGTTGCGGCTGTGCGAGACGGACGAGTCCAAACATGACGTTTGCCGCGCAGAGCCCCAAGCCCAGCCCCAGTGCAAACACCGACTGCCGCGGCCTGCGCATCCGCGCTCCTACCGCCGCACCGTCAGCTCCAATCGAACCTCGCGCGCCCGGTCCAGCCAGCATTCCGTCTCACCGGCGCCTCCAAGCCCCCGCGCCGCCGCCTGCGTGCAGACCGCCTCGTTGCTCAAGTTGTTGCCGATCAACGCGACTTCCCAGGCCGCCGAGCTCAGCCCGATACGCCCGTCGTACTTCGTCCAGGCCGGTTGCTGTAAAACATCCCCGACGGTGTAACTATCGCTGTAACTGACGCCAGCGCCGAAACTCACGGACAGCGCCCCCGTGAGCGCCGTCCGGTACTCGAGCCCCACTCGCGCCGTCCAGTCCGGCGAAAAGCTCGTGCGAAAGCCCTTGAAGTCCTGAGCGAACCCACCGCCAGGCAGAGCAACATTACAACCTGTCGCAAAGGTCGCATCCGGCAAACACGCTCCGATATAACGCGTATACCGGGTTGCCCCATGCGTCACGGCCGTGTTCAGGGATACCCGGCTCGTGACTTGCCAGAGGCCGCGCAGCTCGATCCCTCGGGACTGCGATTTCCCGGCATTCTGTACCGCGAAGGTCAGCGATGCGGGTTGGAAAGTGGAGACCTGCAGGCCATCGTAATCGTAATAGTACGACACGACGTCCAGATGCAAACGACCCTCGAGAACGGCGAGCTTCGTACCCACCTCACCACCGCGCACCGTCTCCGCTCCGAAGAGAAAATCCTGCACACGCGAGGCGGGTGTTGGTATCTGCGCATGGGCGAAGCCACCGGAGAGAAATCCTGTTTTGTACGCCGCGTAAGCCATGAAATCACGGGCCGGCCTCCAGGTCAGGCTGGCCTGAGGTGAGGCGTGGCTGAATTCCTGCTGAGTTGTAAAATGCATCGCTGCGAAGAACGCAGTCAAATTGGGCGCAACGCTCAGGGTGTCGAACTTCGAGTCTTTGCTCTCACGGGTGTACCGGTCGCCGATATCGAGTTCCCAGGCATCCGTCACGTTCCAAAGCAGCTCCAGAACGTAGGACTGGGTATGACCGTCGGTCGAGCTGAGTTGACTGAAGGTGCTCTGGGCCCCCTGGAACAGGGGAGGGAAGATCCCGGGCGCGAGGTCATTCGAATAGTCGGTCGACTGGTAATAGCCACCGAGCATGACATTCACAGGGCCCTCGAGCCGTGTTTGATAGCGCAACTCTGTGGAGACTGCCGTGTTGCTGGAATCCCCGCGCGACTCCACCTGGTCCAGACTGCTCCCGTTCAGTCCTTCGTAGGAATCGAAAGCGTAGTGGTTGTAGCCCGTGGTCGAGGTCAGCTCGCCGAAGCCGGCGTTCCAGTGCAGGGTGAGAGCCAACGATTGAGCGGGAACATGTGAGTTTGCACGACCTTGACGCAGTTGTTGCGGACCTGGAATGTGGAAGTCGCGAGTGCAGGGCGCAGTTCCCGAAGTGGGCCCCCAGACCGGCAAGCCCTGTAGCGTCAACGCCGCGGGAGTATTTCCCGGCCCGCTGCAGTTCAACAGGATAGTGCGCGCGGTCGGCCCATCGTCGTTGTAGTTCTGTACCTGCAGCTTCAGATTCGCGTCGAGCTGATCCGTCGCCCTCCACTCGAGTGTGAGACGCCCGACGGCATCCGATGCACCCGGCTCACGTCCGCCGGTGGTGTCATTGTTTGCCCAGCCACTCATCCGGGAAACGCGAGCGGACAGTCGGGCGCCGAATGTGTCGGACAACGGCCCGGAGATCACCAGCTCACCGTAGCGCTCGCGCGCATCGAATTCATAACCGCCCTTGAGGACGCCTTCGAATGCAGTACCCGGGTCGCGAGTACGGATGTCGATCGCACCGGCGATCGTGTTCTTACCGAAGTAAACACCCTGCGGCCCCTCGAGCACCTGGACGACTCCGGAATCGAAGGTCGCCGAGGAGATCCAACGGCCATTGCCATAGTAGACCCCATCCACGAAGAGCCCCGTCTGTTGCTCAAAGCCCGGATCGTTGGGAGAGGAGCCCACGCCGCGCAGAAAGAAGGAATCGATGAAAATCGTGGAAGTGATATACAGGCTCGGATACACAACCCCGAGCTGTTGAAGGTTACTGATGCCCTGCTGCTCCAGGGTGGTACCGGTGAAGGCGACCACCGCGGCGGGCACCTCGCTCAGCGGCTCTTCGCGTTGACGTGCAGTGATCACGATCTCGGACCCGGTGGCCGTATTCGCGACGCGCTGCTCTTCCTCCGCCTTCTCCTCCAGGCCGACAGACTCACCCGCGAACGCCGGCTCTACGGTAAAACACAGGACAGGAGCACTGAGCTCCAACAGCGCCAGCGCGAATCCGAGTATCCTGATCGGTCGCCCCATCTGACTTCCGGCGAGCCGCCGCAATTCACGCGGCTCCGGTGTGCGCGCCCGCCGGGGCCGCGGGCTCGAAAGTCCACTCGATATTCAACAACGAGCCCATCAGCTCCTGAAGCTGTGTCAAATCCACCGGCTTTGCCAGAAATGCATCCGCACCCGCGGTGTGACTCCTGTACGCATCTTCCTTCGATACACTCGCGGAAGCGGCGATAATGGGCAGCGTGTTGCAGTCAGGTCTCCCACGCAACGCCCGGATCGTTTGCAGACCGTCTGCCTGGGGCATGACCAGATCCATGATGACCAGGTCCGGACGCTTGGCCGCTTGCTCCAACGCCTGGTAACCGTTGGCGGCCTCCAGCGTTGCAAAACCGAGAGGATTCAGCCACTGGATGAGCATTTGCCGGCTGTCCGCGTCATCGTCCACGATCAGGATCGTGCGTCGCGAGCCCCTGTACCCGGACACAACACCCTGCCTGGGTGTGACGGGCAGCTGTTCTGTCTCCGGCACAGCGACCCCGTCCAACTCGAACCAGAACGTGCTGCCTGCACCGAATGTACTCTCCGCCCGCAGATCCCCGCCCATGCTGCGGACGAGCTCCCGGCTGATGGCAAGACCCAGTCCGGTTCCACCCACGCGCCGATCCGTCTCGGCGAGCTGATTGAAGGGCTGAAAAATGCCGCCGATCAAGTCCTTTTTGATACCGATGCCCGTATCACGCACCTCGAACCGCAGTCGTGCTGGCGGCAAAAACCGCACCTGGAACACCACTTCACCCTCATCCGTGAACTTAACCGCGTTCGACAGCAGGTTGAGCAGGATCCGGCGCAGGCAGCCTTCATCGGCCCTGATCAGCACCGGCAGGCGCTCGTCCCAGTCGCACACGAGTTTGAGCCCTCGTTGCGCGGCGTTGACTGTGACGACGTCGGTGACACTACGCAGGAACTCGGGTAAGCAGATCCCGACGGGCGTGAGCGAGAACCGCCCCGCCTCGATCTTGGCGAGATCCAACACATCGTTGACCAGTGCCAGAAGCTGCCGTCCACTACGATACATGACCTCGACGGCCGCGTGCTGGCGCTCGCTGAGCGACCGATCTCGCCCTAAAATCTGGGCATACCCCAACATGCCGTTCAAGGGCGTGCGCAGCTCGTGGCTCATGGTAGCCAGAAACCGGCTCTTGGCCCGATTGGCCGCTTCCGCGACCTGGTGCGCCTGTCTGTCCGCCTCGGCTCTGCGACGCTCGCTCAAATCGAGCACAAAGCTGACCCCCACATCGCGCGAGCCATGCAAAAATGCGCCGCCCATCAGGACCGGAACGCGCGAGCCGTCCTTGCGGACGTATTCCGTTTCCACCGGAGCACGCGTACCGGTTTGCTCGAGATCCTGTATCGCGGAGGCTTCCGAGTTCTGGCATTCGGGCGGTGTGAGCCTCTTCCAGTCCAGGGCCCCGCGCAGCAGGTCCTCGCGGCTATAGCCCACGAGGGACAGAAAGGCATCATTCGCGTCCGTAATGCGTCCGCTGAAATCCCAGAACATGACGCCGATGATGTTGGAGTCGACCAGCCGCCGGATCCGCATCTCGCGCTCCTGCAGATCGGTATAGAGCCGCATGTTCTCCAACGAGCTGGCGGCGTGCCCCGCGATCACCTCCAGGAGCGCGGCCCGGTCGGGAGTGAACGCGTGCGATGTCAGGTTATTTTCCAGGTAGAGCACGCCGGACAACTGGGCCTGCTTCATGATGGGGACACAGATGATTGACTTCGGCCGTCGTCCGTAGTCCTCACAGCACGCCGGGCCAGGCTCGGTGGTATCCGGAATGATGACGCTGTTGTGTGTACGTATGACGTGCCGGAGGAGCCTCTCAGGGTAATCCGGCGCTGCGATCGGCTCATCGCAAACGCGCACCTCCACCCGCTCTCCACGAGCGACCGCCTCGGCCTCGATCCGGACAGCCTCTCCCGTGGCACGAATCAGCAATCCCCGGTCGGCTCCCGCATTTTCCAACGCAATATGCATCAGGCTTTCGATCAACTCCTGGAGTGTGACCGCGCCGGCAAGCGTGTGAAAGGTCCTGATCACGCTCATGACGTCCAGGTGTTGCACAGGGAAGGCGTCAGTCGACTGGACCGAATCTTCCTGACCCACCCCGCGTAATGCAGGACAGAGCTGCTCCATCTGCCTGACTTTGCCCTCCGCGCCCCAACCCAGCCAGCCCGCCCGGGCCTTCAGCAGATGCGCGCGGCCTGCGGTCTCCAGCCCACGCTGCAGACAGAAGCGGCCCGCCAGCTCGTGGGCGAGGGCTTCGATGTAGATGAAGCCGCTCTCATGCGCGGCCCGGGCCGCTGCCTCATAAAGCCGCAGCGCGTTCGTGTCGCGGCTTCCGATGCGAGCGCGCTCTGCCTGAACCAGTAGCTCCCGGCTCCTGAAGTTGTGTGGGCAGTTGCGAGCCCAGGTCGCCAGTTGGGTTTGATGAGCGATCAATGCTTCCTCGTACAGGAGCCGTTCGCCCTCCGGCACGTCCTCATATGCTCCCGTGCGTGCGAGAGCACTGTAAAAATGATATTCGGCAATGTCCGGCAGTGACCACGATGCCCACAGCAGGGGTTGGGCTCTGGCTGCCGCGGCAAGGGCGTTTGAATAATGGC
>Ga0070741_10017687_pt1 | contig 11670 bp, 6 predicted proteins | sample Coa_R1_4_FD_66440 | JGI IMG/M metagenome (GOLD analysis project Ga0070741, IMG submission 66440) | Surface soil microbial communities from Centralia Pennsylvania, which are recovering from an underground coalmine fire - Coalmine... | ecosystem: Environmental > Terrestrial > Soil > Unclassified ...
CTGTTCACCAGATAAAGATCGAGCAGCCCGTTCTGGTCATAGTCGATCCAGCCGCAACCGGCGCCCATGGTTTCGATCAGGTATTTCTCCGGAGTCGCCGCGTTGTCGTGCTTGAAATCGATTCCGGCAGCGCGGGCCACGTCAGTGAACGTGACCTTGTTTGCAGCCGGCCGCGAAACCTGCTCGAAAGGATTGACCAGGAACGATATGCCGAGAAATTTCAGCAAATCTCTACGAGATAGGTTTGGCTTTTGCAACCGACAATTCCAGTCCGTGTTGAGGATGATGAAGAAATACTATCCGAGCGCAAAAACCGCCACGGATCTCACGGATTCTACGGATACACGGACAAGGTGTTTAGATTTCCAGGGCGTGATCCGGGGAATCTGTGACATCCGTGCGATCCGTGTCGGTTTAGCTGCTGGATATAATCGGGGCACGTCATGAAGAATTTTGTTCCGGTGGCCCTGATGAGCGGCTTGCTTTGTGTGTCGGCATGGGCGCAATCGGCTGGTCACAGCACGTTGTCGCCGCAGCAGGCCCTTGATCTGGCCGATCACGGACGCTGCACGGAGGCTCTCCCCGGCTTGAAGCGAGCCGCCCAGTCAGCAGACAAACAGTTGAGCTACCGCGCCGCGCTCACCGGCGCGCGCTGTGCCATGACGCTCCAACGCCGCGCCGATGCCCTCGAACTCCTCGCCGTGCTCGCCCGCAAGTTTCCCGACGATCCCGAGGCCGATTACACCTCCGCGCGTTACCTTTCTCAACTCGCCAACGAGACCGCCGAGCGCCTCGCCGCAACCGCTCCCAACTCGGTACAGGTGCGCAAGATGAACGCGGAGGCGCTCGAGTCGCAGGGCAAGGGCGATGAGGCCATCGCCGAGTACCGCAAACTGCTGGCCGAAGATCCCAAGCTGCCGGAGCTGCACTTCCGCATCGCGCGTCTGCTGCTGGAAAAGAATCCGCCGCAGACTGACGAGGCCAAAAAAGAACTCGACGAAGAGTTGAAGGTGGCGCCGAACAACTCGGCCGCCGAATTTGCCCTGGGTGAAATCGCGCGTCGGGACGCCGACTGGCCAACCGCGATCGAGCACTTCCAGCGCGCCGCCAATCTTGACGCCGGGTTCGTCGAAGCATTTCTCGCCTTAGGAATGTCGCTCAACTCCGCCAACCGATTTCGCGATGCGATACCGCCACTGGAGCGCTACACGAAAATGCAGCCCGACGACCCCGCCGGACACTATCAACTCGCGACCGCCTACTCCCGAACCGGCAACAAAGCTGCTGCCGAGCGCGAACTAGCAGAACAGCGGCGCTTGGTTGAGGCCCATCCAGTGCGTAGACCGGAGTAAATGGCTTCCGGCTGTCGGCTACCCACTTAAATCAACACCAAAACACGACGCGGATTGCACGGATTTTACGGATACAAAGCGGCAGCGACTTTTTGGCTTTATCCCTGTAATCCGTGCCATCCATGAAATCTGTGTCGCCGGTTGGGTTTTCTGCTCCAAGCCCCGGTTCATCCCAGAGGCTGAAAATTTCGCGTAATAATGCCTTGACAACAGGATTGGATTCTTTATACAAAGCTGGCTACGCTTCTGCCGGACAATCCCGGCAGGCTTGCAGCCTTTATGAAAGCGCTTTCAGCAACTCGCCCGTCTCCTCTGCTGGGTGCGCTCTCCGGCCTGTCACTTTCCTGGTCTCCCCGGGCACAGGCAGCCCGAAATGGGAGTCCCAGTTCATCGCGAGGAGGAACCATGACACTTCAGCTTTTGCGCAAAGCTTGGGTTTTTAGCGTTGCCACCCTGTTCATCGTTGCGGTTGGTACTCCGTTAGCTTGGGGCCAGCACACCGAAGGAACTGTAAATGTCACCGTAACCGACCCCCAGGGCGCGGTAGTGCCCGGGGCCGATCTCAAATTGGTAGACGTGGCCAGCGGCGACACACGCGCGGGGAAGACGACAGGGGGTGGAACCTACAGCTTCCCGAATCTGTCGGTTGGAAACTATAGGTTAGAAATCAGAGCCGGAGGTTTCGCCCCGCTGGATGTTCCCAGCGTTGTTGTTCAGGCCACAAAGACCACCGACGTGCCAGTGAAGCTCACCGTCGGCACGCAGGTCCAAACCGTGCAAGTAGAATCGGCAACGCCGGTGCTTGAAACGAGCACGAATGCGATCGGCAGCGTAATCGATCCGAAGCAGATTCAGACCTTACCCCTCGCAGGTCGGAACCTTACTCAACTCGCGCGCCTTAGCCCCGGGTACGTCGGAGCCGGCGGGACTGGAATGTGGAACGGGGAGCCCACATATGCTCAAGGCAATAACGTTGACGGTGTGGTCGGCAGCCCGAGCCGCATGAAGTTCGGTGGGAACCAGAGCGCCTCCATTCAGCCTCGCGTTGAAAACATGGAAGAGATGACCGTCCAGACCGACCAGATGGACGAGAACCAGGGCTTTGGCCAGTCGGCTACTCAAGTTGGCTTTGTCACCAAGCGCGGCACTAACGTCTTCCACGGACAAGTTTACGAAGATTTCCGCAACGCCTACCTTAACGCCAATAGTTGGAGCAACAACGCGCGCGGCGTGAAACGTCCACCGCTGATCCTGAACGAGTTCGGTGGCTCTGTAGGTGGCCCCATACTCAAGGACAAGCTTTTCTTCTTTGCTAGCCTTGCTACTTCTCGCCAGCCCGGCAGCGCTTCGACTTCCAATACGGTACTCACGCCGGCGGCGCAGGCCGGTAACTTCACTTATGTCGACGGTAGCGGCGTGAGTCACACGGTCAACGTGTTCCAGGTTGCCGGCGCTTTTAACCCCAGTCTGCCGACCACGGTGAATAGCACAATCGCCGCCCAGCAGGCGAAGATTAACAAGTCGCTAAGCTTGGGTACGGTCACCGGGACAACTGATCCAATCATCAACAACATGAGCTTCCTTTTTCCGCAGCCGATCAAGTACTGGTTTCCTGCTCTGCGGGTTGACTACAACATGTCCAGCAGAATACGCATGAACCTGGCGCTGAACCGCACGATGCGCGAGTCGCCTGGCGACCAGCTACCCGTCTTTCCAGGCAGCGATCTTGCACCAGTGACGCAAGCCGGCAACAAATCCGATGCTGCCACTGCAAGCTATGGCTTAGATTGGACGATCTCGCCTGTTCTCATCAACCAACTGAAAGTTGGATGGCTCTACAACGGCGGCTTCTTTGCCTATAACTCAAATCATGGCTATTTCCAGAATCCGTATGAGTGGAACTGGCCACTGACTGCATCGGGCCAGTTTTATCCAAGGCCAATTAATACTTACTATCCCAATTTCAATGTTGCAGACACGGTCGGGTGGCAGCACAGCTCTCACAACCTTTCGTTTGGCTACTCGTTCGTCCGTGAGCACGACCATTACTGGAACGGACCAGAAGGTATAGCGGGGATTGATTTCGGGCTCGTTCAGGGAGATCCAGCATTGGCTGCCCTGACCAACAGCGGAGGGTACAATCCTCTTCCGGGCGCGAATACCGATCAACAAACTGAAGCGCAAAACCTGTATGCACAGCTAACTGGTCGGATTTCTGATTTCGGTGGACTATATCCGTTCAGCGTCAAGACTCAGGACTACTTCCACGGAATCGGATCGTTTGCACTAAACGAGGTGGCGTCATCTTGGGGTCTGTTCGCGCAGGACTCCTGGAAGCTGCGTCCTAACCTGACGGTCAACTACGGGCTCCGTTGGGATTTCACAGGTGATGATCACGATCTAACCTCCGAGTATCACAACTCCAGCGAAAGCTCCATCTTCGGGCCAACCGCACCTGGCGATCTGTTCAAGCCGGGCACGCTGAACGGCAATCTAAGTCCGACGATCGATCCGCGTCCGCACGCCTATAACGGATGGAACGTGTCGCCTCAGCCCTCATTCGGCTTTGCATGGAATCCAAAGAAGGAAGGCGGGATCCTCGGCGCACTCTTGGGCGACGAATCGACAGTAGTCCGGGGAGGCTACTCCCTCCGTCGCTTCACCATTCCGTATCAGTATGTGTGGAACTATGCTTCGACCTGCGGATCCTTCTACTATCAGAACTTTGGTCTGACTGCTGGCTCTGGACCAGGTACTTTTAATCCTGGCAGCGTGTCTCTCGGGCAAGCCCTTCCTCCAGCTGCGGTCAGCCCTGCAGCCTTCCAAAAGGTAGCGCCCCAGAGCGAGTTCACGTTTACTGCCGGACCAGGAACAGCTTGCGGCATCAACGTTACTGGAATAAAACCCGACATCGGCCAACCCTACATCCAAAGTTGGAACTTTGGCATTCAGCGTCGCCTCGGCCACAACCGCGTGCTCGAGATTCGATACAACGGAAACCGTGGGCTGAAAGAGTGGGTCGCGCTAAACACGAATGAGGTAAACATCTTCGAGAATGGATTCCTGCAGGAATTCCAAAACGCGGTGAACAACCTTAAGATCAATGGTGGAAGCTCCTTTGCTAACCTCAATCCAGCTGCAGGCACGGTGCCGGTGCCGCTCATGACGGCAGCGTTCACCGGCAGCAAGTCCGGTTCTCAGACGGCCGCGCCGTTCACCGACGGTACATTTATTACTTGGCTGAACACTGGCCGCGCTGGTTCATTCGCTCAGCGCCTAACTACATCGGGCGGCTCAGTGCCCTACTTCTGCAATCTGGTGGGCGCGGCATTCAGCCCATGCGCCACGAACCTTGGCTACACCGGGGCGGGCGCAGGCTACCCAATTAACTTGTTCCAGGCAAATCCGTATGCCGCTCGGGACGGCACAAACGTCGGCAACACGGCGTTTATGTCTGATTCGGGCTACTCCGACTACCACGCTTTGCAGGTGGATTTGCGACAGGGGAACTGGCATGGCATGCAGTTCGATGCCAACTACACCTGGAGCAAGGCGTTGGGCACGTTGGCCGGCGGCAGCGGTAACGATTGGCTAGGCAACTTTACTGCGTTTTCCCTTCGTAACCTGCGCTCCAGCTATATGCCGACGAGTTACGACGTCCATCACGTCGTGCATATTAACGGCACTGCCGATCTGCCCTTTGGTCGGGGAAAGGCGTTTCTTAACAACAACGCCCTGGTTGACAAGATTGTGGGTGGGTGGAATCTGGGAACGATTGCCACGATCGAGAGCGGCTTCCCGTTCCGGATCACCGGAGGCTACTCTACCTATAACGGAACGGCAGATGACGGAGTCGTTCTCAGCGGCGTAACGCCGAGCCAGCTGCAAAGCTCGGTAGGCGTGCATCGTATTCCTGGTGCGACGTTCGTCACGATGATTGATCCAAAGTACTTGGCGGTTAGCAATCCAGCTTGCTTGCAACAATGGACTTCGACATGTGCGATCTCTGGGTTAAATACAAAGTACATTAACTCCAACACTACCCCGGGAACTTACAATCAGGGGCTAATCCTGTATGGACCTCACGGGTTCTTCCAGGACATCAGCGTTACGAAGAACGTGCCCATTAGCGAACGCTTCCATTTCAATCTGCAAGCAGTGTTCCTGAATGCGTGGAACCATCCAGTATTCGGCCAAGGCGTTAGTCCGATCAGCGGTAATCCCCGCAGCGGCGGGATTGCGACTACCGGCAGCGCGAGCGTAAATCCAGTTAGCAACACAGGCACGAGTGCCGATAGGAGCTTTGCGCGACAGATCGAGCTTCGTGCCAACATCATCTTCTGAGTTGGCGAGCTTCGCACGCAGCACTCACCGAATCTGTCAGGGGGCAGGTTAGGTGGGTGCTTTTTTGTTTAGGCTCGATCGTCGGTTGCGCTTGAGAAGCACGCAATGGACTCTGTCCATCCTGAAGCGATTCCTTCGCGCGAAGGATCTCGCGAGAGGTTTCAGACTGAAATGCACTTCCGAGGCTCTTTGGCCCATCCCGCGTATAGTGTCTCGTGAAGGAGCCAATGTGCGGCAATTAATACGAACGCATCGCGGGAGATCCTTCGTCCGCTTGAGGCGGAGTCAGGATGACAAGTCTTAACTGACCTCTTCAAGAATGCAGGTGAGTGCAGGCAGACGTCACAACATCAAATTGAGGACAATGGCCCAAAAATGATCAGGATTCCGACCGTTTCGCTACTTCGAAAAATCGCAATGGCTGTCGTCGTCTTTACATCCTTATCCCTCCTCGCACAGACCGATCTATCCGGGTACTGGGTATTCCGCGTTCCCACCGGCGACGGCAACTTTCGCGAGACCTTCTTCGAACTCAAGCAGACCGGCGTGAGCATTACCGGGAAACTCATGTTCGGAAACCGCGAGATTCCCATCACTGCGGGAACTTACAAAGACGGCAAGCTCCATTTTGAGACTACCTTCGGCACCGGAGAGCGGGCTCGCCAGGTTTCCTACGACGGCACTGTGCAAGGCGACAAGATCGACATGACCTCACAATTTCCGGGGAGAGAACCGCGGAAAGGCGTCGCGGAGAGAACCACCGAGGAAGCTACCAAGCCTCCGGCCAAGATACCGCTGCCTCCGCTCCATGACGTTCCCGACAACGCTCTCGTCCGCACGCCTCCGATGGGTTGGAACAGTTGGAACAAGTTCGCCGGCAAAGTCGATGACAAAACAATAAGAGACATGGCGGACGCGATGGTCTCCAGCGGCATGAAGGACGCCGGTTATATCTACGTAAACATCGACGACACCTGGGAAGGGCAGCGCGATGCGCAGGGAAACATCACCAGCAACACGAAGTTTCCCGATATGAAGGCCCTTACCGACTATGTCCATTCCAAGGGCTTGAAGATCGGACTCTACTCTTCACCCGGTCCGAAGACCTGCGCCGGGTACGCAGGCAGCTACGGACACGAGGAGCAGGACGCTCACACATACGCGCAATGGGGGTTCGATTATCTGAAGTACGACTGGTGCAGCGCCTCAGAGATCTATAAGAACGACGAGATGCAGGCCGTGTATCAAAAGATGGGAGAGTTCCTGCTGCGCTCGCGTCGTCCGATCGTTTACAGCCTGTGCCAATACGGGATCAACGATGTGTGGACGTGGGGAAGCAAAGTCGGCGGCAATCTGTGGCGCACGACCGGCGATATCAGCGATCGCTGGGATTCGATGTCGAAAATCGGCTTCGCCCAGTTCGACATCGCCCCTTACATTCGTCCCGGCCACTGGAATGATCCTGACATGCTAGAGATCGGCAATGGCGGCATGACGGCCGACGAATATCGAACGCACATGAGTCTATGGTCGATGCTGGCCGCTCCGCTGCTGGCGGGAAACGATTTGCGCACGATGTCGGACGAGACCAAATCGATTTTGATGAATAAAGAGGTGATCGCCATCGATCAGGATGTTGACGCGAATCCCGCGAGGCGCCTCTCCGATCCAGCGGCTACGGCAGTGATCGTGACTCGCTTGCTGCATGATGGATCCGTCGCGCTGGGACTATTCAACAAGGCAGATCAGGCGCAAACGATCGACGTGAAGTGGGACAACATCGGGCTCGCGCGGCGCAAGGTTCAGGCGCGCGACCTGTGGAAGCACGCGGACGTGACGGTCTCGGCGGATGGTTATTCGACCAGCGTTCCTGCGCATGGAGTCGTGTTGCTGAAGCTGGCAGTGTCACGATAGAACTAAGAGCGAACACGAAGGTCACGGAGGTCAACACAAGAGGTCACGGAGAATTCTTCGTGACTTTCTCTGATTGTCTTCGCGACTTTCGTCTTTGTCCCCACTTCTCACTGGAGAGCTTCCACGACGTAAATCATTCCACGATTGTCTGTTACGGCTCCTGCAAGCTGGCACGGAGCCTCTTTTTTTGTAGCAAGAATTGTGTAACTTTTCCCGTCGGATGGAACTGTCAGGCGGACATCGTACCCAGGTACGGGATCGGCAGAGGTTCCGATTGGCGCAGAGTTGGTTACCGGGTGCGCATAAGCAGTAGATGCCATTTTCTTCAGACCTTCCGAGGCAAAGAGTTCGTTTACGTCCGCATAGCGATGGTTCTGGCGGAAGTACTGCATTTCGGCAGTGTTGAAGACCCTGAATGGTCCCACCAATGCTCCTTGTGCCGATTTCACATCGGAACAGCCTGATTGACCTTGTGCGACAATCGGAAGCGAAAGACAAGCGAGGAACGACATGAAAAGTATCCGCAACATTGGACCTCCGTTTCGTCTTTTAGAGGAGTCTCACATCATTCGGATGAACGATCAAGGTGTCAAACCTTGCACGTTTTCCGGCCAGCAAATCGTAAATTCTGACCGAAACAGCGAAACACGAAGGTCAAACCCAAGAGGCCGAGGAGAGACACTAGTAGTCACAGACTTATTCGGGGTTTTGTCGAGCGATGGACACTTTTTCGGTGGAAGCCCCCGACTTCTAGTCGGGGGACCGAGGCTTTCCAAGCCTCGCGGCAAAAGCGCAATGGCGAAGTAGCGCTTTAGCGCTGGCACAAGCGCGGGAGTGCGCTCAGGAGGGCTATACACCCACAGCGGACCTCATCCTGGGTTTTACCCATTCTGGAGCAGCATCTACGCGATCCCTCAATCGTGCAGAAGAATACGGAAATTCTTCGGGAGCCAACACAAATCCGGCCTTTACCGGATTGTTCCAAATGTATTCGACCTGTTGGTGATAGTCATCGGAATCCTTGATCCGATGTTGCGTGAATCCCGGCTGCCAAATCTCTGACTTGAATCCCAATTCCCTTTTGGCCCGATATGAGAAGCCTCCCTTTATGAATTGCATTGCCTTTTCCACAGAAATCTCTGGTGCAGGCGTGAGGATTGCATGCAAGTGATCCCTCATAATCACGAACTCGTGCAAGAGCAGTCTGCTTCTGTTACGGTTGTCGCGGAACACGTCTAATAGCAAGTCACATAGACTCTCCGATCGCAGCAACAGCCTGCGTCGATCAGTAACCGATGTTACGAAGAATGTTCGTTTCGTTTGCGGAGCAAGGTGGATGGGAATCGGAGTCTATCAGAGGGAACTCCCGCGCGTGAACCGGCGCTAAAGCGCAAAAATGTTGTGAGTTTCATTTGCCGCGAGGCTTGGAAAGCCTCGCTCCCCCGACTGGAAGTCGGGGGCTTCCACCGAAAATCTTCCAGCTGATCAGGACGCGGCACGTTTTTGATTGATGACTTGCTTCGGGTTGCGCCCTTTCAGGGCTCAATGAGTTCGCAATTCTTCCCCAGGGATTGCGCCACTGGGCTGCGCTTCTTTCGGCCCATTGGGCCTGGCATTCTCGTGCTCTTCTTCGCGCATTTGAGGATCGCGATGCTTGGAAGACTTCGGTAGAGCCGAGCGCGACAACTTACATACGGCAGTTGCATCCGGCTGTGCTGACCCCTTCGCTACCGCGAACGGTCTACGCCGAGGCCGATGAACTCGCGTTGGTGACTCCGCCCTGTTCCTTCTGTTGGCGGTGCTCGGTCACGAACTGGCTCAGCGATTTGCCGGCGGTGCGAATGTGCGATGCCAGCAGCTCGCAGGCGCGATCGATTTGGCGTTTGCGGCAGAGAGACAGGAGCATGTGGTGCTCTTTGCGGGCGCGCTCTAATGCGCGAGTGAGATACAGCTGCAGGCGGATGTAGCGCTCGCCGTTGAAGTTGATGTTGCGAATTACGTTCATGAACTGTGGACGGTGCGCGCCGGCGTACAGCGTGGAATGAAATTGCCAGTTCAAGCGTCCCCACTCGCTGATGTCGCCTTCGTCGCCGAGTGAATTATCGTACGTTTCCAGAATCTGTTCTGCCGCAGCGAAATCTGATTCTTTCAAATTGGGAATGGAAGCGCGAAGAACTTCGGGTTCGAGTACCGCGCGAATTTCGAAGAGCTCCTCGATCTCATCGCAGGAAAGAAGAGAGACGACGGCGCCTTTGTGAGGGACGATGGTGATGAGTCCTTCAGCTTCGAGCTGTCGCAGCGCTTCCCGGACTGGGATTCGGCTGACGGCGAATTCCTGAGCTATGGCGTCCTGGCGCAACTGTTCGCCTTCCTGGATTTCGCCTTGCACAATTTTTTCGCGGAGCTTTTCGGCTACGACTGACGTGAGAGAAGTTCGAGGAATGCTATTAGAAGAAGGGTTTTGCGGGCTGATCATAAATGCGCGATTCTCCATAGTTTACTGCACCTTCGCCTCACGACCTAGAACTGATCGCGATTGCCTTCGTGCCAGCAGGAAATATGCAGGCAAGCCCAACGCGATGATCAGCAGGCCCGGCCACGTGGTCGCGGGACGAAATACGAACAGCATTCCCAAAATGAGAGCCGCGCCGCAGATATAGAGCCCGGGAATTACCGGGTAGCCAAAGGCGCGATACGGGCGTTCAACATTGGGTTTGGTCCGGCGCAGGCGGAAGACGCCAGCGATGGTCAGGATGTAAAAGATCAGGGCGGCTGAGATTACGTATTCCAGCAGGTTGCTGTAGAGATTCCCATATTGGCCAGTCGCTGGATCATAGGTCCTCGGCAGGACCAGGAAGGCCGACCAAATGCCTTGCACCATAAGAGCCCATCCGGGGACGCGGGCTTTGTTCAGGCGTCCGGCAGCAGGGAAGAAGAGACCGTCTTCCGCCATGGCGTAATAGGCGCGTGCTCCGGCGAGGGTGAGGGCGTTTACGCAGCCGAGCGTCGAGATCATGATGGCAGCCGCCATGAGCGGAGCGCCGAGACTTGGAAAGATGGTTTTCAGGACCGCAGTGGCCACGCGGTCCGACGGCGCGTTTTGGATGGCGGTGAGCGGAAGCGTGAGAAGATACGCGACATTCGCCAATAGGTAGAGCACGATGACGACTGTTGTGCCGATGCCGAGCGCCAGCGGGAGGGTTCGGCGGGGGTCCTTGACCTCGCCGGCGGCAAAAGTGATGTCGTGCCAAGAGTCGGCGGAGAACAGCGAACCCGTTTGCGAGATGCACAGCGCGACCAGCAGGCCGAAGCCGGTTGCGGCGGTTAGTCCACCCAGAAATGGAGTTGTCGTGCCTTGAATAGTCCAGGGATGGCTGAAATTTGCCTTGGCTGCTGCGACGTTTGTACCGAAGAAGATGCCGAGGGCAATCAGCGCGGCCAGGGCTCCCGTTTTGGCAATGGTGAAAACGTTTTGGACGAGGCGGCCATATTCGATTCCGCGCGAGTTCATCCAGGTAAGCACGATGATGAGCAAGATCGCGATGAGCTGTGCGGTCGAAAGCGATAGCGCATAATGCGACGAGACACGGAATGGTTGAACGATGTAGTGGGTTTCTGAAATGGACGGAAACAGTACTCCCGTAAATCGGGCGAACGCGATAGATACCGCCGCGATTGTGCCCGTCTGGATGACGGTGCACAGCGTCCAGCCATAGAGGAATCCCCACAGAGGAGAGAACGCCTCGCGCAGATAAACGTACATGCCTCCGGCGCGGGGCATCATCGCTGCCAGCTCACCGTAGGAAAGCGCGCCCGCAATGGTGAGCACGCCGGCGAAGGCCCACGCTACGAGCAGCCACCCGGCGCTGCCGATTTCGCGGCCCATCTCAGCTGAGACAATGAAGATGCCTGACCCGATCATCACGCCCACGACCACCATGATCGAGTCGAATAGTCCTAAACTGCGTTTAAAGCCGGAGTCAGGGACGGTGGCCGATGGTGGAGCGTGGGTCGGAGCCGGCGAGTTCATCGTGAGAACCTCTTGACGTTGGATACTATA
>Ga0070741_10017688_pt1 | contig 11670 bp, 9 predicted proteins | sample Coa_R1_4_FD_66440 | JGI IMG/M metagenome (GOLD analysis project Ga0070741, IMG submission 66440) | Surface soil microbial communities from Centralia Pennsylvania, which are recovering from an underground coalmine fire - Coalmine... | ecosystem: Environmental > Terrestrial > Soil > Unclassified ...
GATTTATCGCTGGACGATTTCGCCGGCGCAGATTTTTCTTTTTGGCGCTGGCAGCGGCTGCCGCTTCACGCCGACTTGCTCGCAATACGCGGTTGAAGCAATTAAAACGCGCGGCGCAATTGCAGGAACATTTTTAGCGGCGAAACGGATTTGCCGTTGTCATCCGTTTGGCAGTTGCGGGCATGATCCGATTTTGAAAAAGGAATTTAATTTGGGCTCGACGGAGTCTCGCCCCACCGAAATTTAACTCATGGACAGAACTGGAATCATCGTTGTTTCGCTGTGCGTGGTGCTGCTGGGATTTTGGTTTTACACCACCACCAAGCAGGCACAACGTTTGCAACAGCAGCAGGCGGAATATCAGCGAACACATCCGCAAATCATTTCGACAAATGGAACGCAATCAGTGGCAGCAGCAAATACTTCAACGGCAACAATTTCTGCTTCACCTTTCGACACAAATGCACCGGAGCAAACCATCGTCGTGACAAACAGTAGCGTCCGCTACACATTCACAACGCGCGGCGGTGGAATTAAATTAGTAGAATTGCTCAATCATCCTGAAACCATTTCCTTGAAGTGGCAGACGAAAAATTCCAGCGCGACGAACGGCTTTGCGTCGCTGAACACGCACGCGCTGGTTCCGGTGCTGGCGATTTTGGGCGATACGAATCTTGTCGGCGACGGCAATTTCGCTTTGACGAAAACGGATTACGGCGTTCGCGCGGAAAAAAATTTGCCGGACGGTTTGCGGCTGACGAAGGAATTTTATTTCGGCTCGAACTATTTGGTCAACGTAAGCGTGCGGTTTGAAAATGCGTCGGATAGCGCCATCGTGTTACCGCAACAGCAATTCGTCGTCGGCACAGCGACGCCGATGGATGCTGACGACAATAATTTTTATACGGCAGCGATGTGGTTCGACGGCGCGAATCCGCAAAGTTGCGCTGCCTCGTATTTCAACACGAACACGACGGTGCTCGGCCTATTTCATCGCACGGTGAAAACGGAATATCGCGAAGGCGCGGGCAACGTGAATTGGGCGGCGGCGGAAAATCAATTTTTCGCGCTGCTGGCAATGACGAAATCGAATCAGCCGGCACAACAAATTCTGGCGACGCCGGTGACGTTGCCACCGTTGGCGGAAAACGCTTATCCGCCGGTAGGAATCCAGACGGCATTGATTTATCCGGCGCAGACGATTTCGGCGAATTCCAATTTCGAGCGGCAAATTATTCTTTATGCCGGGCCGAAGGAATATCGAACGCTCGCGCGCATCGGCGAACAATTTCAAAATAATGCGGATGCGGCGATGAATTGGGGCAGCGGTTACATCAGCTTTTGGGGCGTTGGAACATTTTTCGCGAAATTACTTTTGGCGGGGATGAATTGGATTCACGACCTGTTCAAGGTCGGTTATGGCTGGGCGATTGTTTTGATTACGATTTTTTTGCGTGCGGCGTTCTGGCCGTTGACGGCGGCGAGCACGCGTTCGATGAAACGCATGCAGGCGCTTGCGCCGGAAGTGAAGGCATTGAAGGAAAAATACAAAGACGACCCGCAGAAATTTACGCAGAAGCAAATGGAACTTTGGAAAAAAAACAAAGTCAGCCCGGTGAGCGGCTGTCTGCCGATGCTGATTCAAATGCCGGTGTTCTTTGGATTTCTGGCGATGATTCGATGCGCGATTGAATTGCGCGGCGCGCATTTCCTCTGGGTTACGGATTTGACGAAGCCGGACACAATCTATTTGATTCCCGGACTCAATTTCCCGGTGAATCTGCTGCCGTTGCTGATGGTCGGCGTGATGGTGTGGCAGGCGCATTTGCAGCCGGTGTCGCCGGGCATGGACCCGTCGCAGCAAAAGATGATGCGTTACATGCCGCTGATGTTTTTGCTGTTTCTATACAATTATTCGTCGGGCATGGCGCTTTATATGACGGTGAGCACGGCGCTGGGAATTTTACAGATGAATTTGATGAAGAAACAATTTCCGCCGGTAGCGCCCGCTTCGCCATTGACGCCGTCGCAAAAATTGAAAAAATAGTCTTATGCCCCAACCGAAAGCAGTTCTCGAAAAAATTCTGTCGTCGCTCGGATTTGAAGCGACGATTGAAGAACAAAAAATGGACGACGGCGTTTTGCTCGACGTGAAAACTGATGAGTCCGGGCGTTTAATTGGACGCCAGGGCCAAACGCTTTCAGATTTGCAATACATCACGAACCGCATTTTGTTCCAGCAAGATGCCAGTTCGCCGAAAGTAACGGTGGACGTGGGCGGTTATCGCTCGCAGGCGCGCGAAGCGCTCGTCAAAAAAGCGCAGGACGCCGCGGAAAAAGTTCGTCGCTGGGGCGACGCGGTGGAATTGGAACCGCTCAATGCGTTTGACCGCCGCGTGGTGCATCAAGCGCTCAAAGACGATCCGGACGTGGAAACAACGAGCGTGGAAGTGGACGGCACGGACAAAAAAGTAATCATTTTGCGTCCACGGTAATAAAAATTTGTGGGGAAATAAAAAAGCGCGGACAAAAATCCGCGCTTTATTTTTTGCTCAAAAAATTTATTGCACTTTCAATTTATACAACGGTGATGACGAGCTGCCGGGCTTCGGTCCGCCGAAATCGTTGTATTGATAATCGAATTTGAAACGGAATTCCGTTTCATTGCCCGTCGGCGAAACCGGCACGTAACCTTCCCAGCGATTTGGCACCATCGGCACAGCGGTGAGCGGATAGGATTGGCCGTTGACCTGCACGTAAGCTTTGATGGTGTCCCAACGCAGCGATTGTTGCTCGGAATTGAATTGCACTTCAACCGGATAAAGATTGTTGGAATTGCGCGGCTGTTGCAACGGCGTCAAGCGCGTGAACTGCGAAGCGCAGCCTGTCAATATCAGCGCCAAAGTCAGTGGCAGAAATTTTTTCAAATTCATAGTTTCAGGTTACAAAGCTGCCGGAATTTGTAAAGTTGGATTTCAAGGCTTGAACGGCTGGCATTTTTTCGATATTCCTCTCGGCCTATGAATTCCCAAAGCCAAAATTCTCCGGCTTCAAGCAATTACCGCTGGATTATTTGTGGGCTGCTTTTTTTTGCGACGACTTTTAATTACCTCGACCGTCAGGTCATCAGCTATTTGAAAGATTATTTTTGCAGGCCGTCGCATCAGACGAGCGACCCGCAAACATTTTCGCGCGGCGATTTCATGGATTTGCCGTTATTTGCCTCAAAATTAAAAAATCCGACGAACGCCGTGACGGTTTTTGTTAAAACGAATTTGTCCGATGCGACGCTTGCGGCGCTGACGAATTATCAAGGGCCGGCGTCAGACGCGACTCCGTTACAAACCAACCTCGTGCAGGATTTGAACAAAGTCATTTCCGGTCCGTCCATATTCGACGCACAACGCTTTACCGGAATTTCATTGCGGCCTGAAACTCAAAAGCTTCTCGATTCAAATCCGACCGGCGCGGAATTAATTCATCTCAACCGCTGGCTTTTGGATGATGCCTATCCAAATTCAATTTCCCGCGACGGCTTCGGCTGGTCGAACACGGATTTCGCAAATCTGACTTCGTTCTTCACTGCGTTTTACGCGGGCATGACGATTATTGCGGGCTGGATTATTGATAAAATCGGAACGAAAATCGGTTTGGCGCTTTCGCTCATCGTCTGGTCTATTTTCGGAATCCTCAACGCGTTTGTCGGACGACTTGTGATGATGCACGTGCTTGTGCGCAGCGCATTTGCCATTGGCGAAGGCGGAAACTTTCCCGCGTCCATCAAAACGGTTGCCGAATGGTTTCCGAAACGCGAACGCGCGCTGGCAACGGGCATTTTCAATAGCGGTTCAAATTTTGGAGCGATGGTTGCCGCGCTGTTCGTGCCGTGGTGCATGATTCATTTTGGCGACGAGCTTGGCTGGAAAATGGCGTTCATCATCACCGGCGCGGCGGGATTTTTGTGGCTGATTTTCTGGTTCTGGCTTTACGAAATTCCCGCAAGACAAAAACGATTGTCAAAAGCCGAATTCGATTACATCCACAGCGACAAAGACGATGCGAAGGTGGAAGAAAAACCGGCAAAAGGCAGCGCATTTGGAAAAATGTTTTCTTTCGCCGGCAGAATTCCGCGCGCCACATTTTGGGGGACGACAATTCTCATCACTATTTTAACCACATTTATTTTCCTGATGACGACACTCCTCGTCGTTCCCAATGGAAAAATTTACGTTTATGGCCAGCCGGCGACGCTGGTGTTTCACAATGTTTTCGTTCTGCCTAATTCTAACGCTTACATTTTTGCTTTTCGCATTGTCTGGCTTGCGTTCATCGCGTGGATATTTCTCGCGCTGCAAGCCAAACGCTGGCATGACCTCGGAAAATCCGGCTGGCTGGGGTTAACCTGTTATCTGCCACTATCGGTTGGAATACATTTCATTTGGGGCCATGCTGCCGATGCCGCGTTGACAGCAGTGCTGGTCATCATCTTTCTCGCCCCGGGATTTAGCAGCGGTAATCTTGGTCAAAATAAATTCGGCAACGAATCAACGCCCGGCGTGCTCGGCCATCGTCCAACGTGGTCGTTTTTCTGGGGCAAATTTCTTACCGACGGCATTTGGTGGTTTTATCTGTTCTGGCTGCCGGATTATTTGACCAAACAATTCAACATGACCAAGCATGACATCATGATGCCGACGTTTATTGTTTACGGCATCGCCATCATCGGCAGCGTTTACGGCGGCAGCATACCGCTCACGCTCATCAAACGCGGCATGCCGGTTTACAGAGCGCGAATGCTGGCGATGTTCCTCATCGCACTCGCGCCGTTGTGCGTGCTCTCGACACAATACTTCGGCAACGTCGGTCATTTCGGCACTACTTGGGCGCCCATTCTCGCCATCACGATGATTTGTATCGGCGCCGCCGCGCATCAGGCGTGGTCGGCAAATTTGTTCACGACCGTTTCCGATATGTTTCCGAAAAAAACTGTCGGCTCCGTCACCGGCATCGGCGCAATGGCCGGTGGACTCGGCGGTGTGCTGGTGCAACAATTGGCCGGCGGACTGAACGATGCGTTCAAAGCGACACCGCAAATCGCGTATCTTATTATGTTCATCGTTTGCGCGTTGAGCTATTTGATTGCGTGGGCGATCATGAAAGCACTCGTGCCGCGCCACCAAACAGTTACCGATATTTAATTTCGAAAACAAAAAATCCCGTTGAAGTTACGGCTTCAACGGGATTTTGCTTTTTCAAATCTTACGCCGGAAACTGAAAATAATTTTTCGCGTTCCGATAACAAACATCTTCCAGCAAATTCGTCAGCCAATCCCGACGGTCGGGTAAACGTCCGCTTTCAACGTCTTTGCCAAGCATGTCGCAGAGGATGCGTCGAAAATATTCGTGGCGCGGAAATGAAAGGAACGAACGCGAATCGGTCAACATCCCGACGAAGCGGCTCAACAATCCCAAATCCGAAAGCGCGTCGAGCTGCTGGCGAATTCCGTTTTCCTGGTCGAGGAACCACCACGCCGCGCCATATTGCAATTTTCCCGCGCTCGAACCGTCTTGAAAACTGCCCGGCATTCCCGCGAACAAATACGTGTCCGCCGGATTCAAATTGTAAATGATGGTCTTGGGCAATTTACCGATGCGGTCGAGGCGGTCCAAATAACGCGCGAGCGATTGACCTTGTTTGAAATCGCCAATCGTGTCGCAACCCGTGTCCGCGCCGAGTTTTGCGGCGACGCGTGAATTCGGGTCGCGCAATGCGCCGAGATGCAATTGTTTCACCCAATTTTTTTCCGCATCAAGCACGCCAAAATATTCCATCATGAACGATGTGAAACGGTCGGTGTCTTCCGATGAAGCTGCTTTGCCTTTGAGTGCAGCCGCGAAAATTGTTCCGGCTGTTTTTTCCGTGCAATCGAGCGACGGCATTTGGTTCAAGCCGTGGTCGGAAAGTCGGCTGCCATTCGCGTGAAAATAATCATGCTGCTGTTTCAGCGCTTTCAAAAATCCTTTGAACGTCGTGGCATTTGTTCCTGCGGCATCGCTCAAACTTTTCACCCATTTCTTAAATCGTTCCGGCGAATTGACGCGCAGCGCGTTATCGGGACGAAAGGCCGGAAACACTTTCACCTTCCAGCCGGATTTTTTAATGGCTTTGTGATATTCGAGATTGTCGGCGGGGTCGTCCGTCGTGCAAACGACTTTGACGTTCATTTTTTCGATGAGGCCGCGCACGGAATAGCCCGGCTGTTTGAGCAAGCGGCTCGTTTCTTCCCAAATTTCTTTCGCGGTCGTTTCGTCGAGCAATTTTTCGATGCCGAAGTAGCGCTGCAATTCCAAATGCGACCAATGAAACAGCGGATTGCGCAGCGTCTTCGGAACCGTCGCCGCCCATGCGTTAAATTTTTCGCGCGCGCTGGTTTCGTTGCCGGTAATTAATTTTTCCGGCACGCCGTTCGCACGCATCGCGCGCCATTTGTAATGGTCGCCGCCAAGCCACGGCTCGTGGATATTTTCAAATTGTTTATCTTCTGCCAAATCCTTTGGCGAAAGATGATTGTGGTAATCGATTATGGGCTGGCTTGCCGCCGTGCCGTGATACAGTTCGCGGGCGACGTTATTCGAGAGCAAAAAATCTTTGTCGCAGAATTTCATAAATCAATTTCGCAGCAACCGATGCAAATCGGTTGATTAAGCCTGTGTAATTAAACAGACGCTTGTCTGTTGCCACAAATTCATCAAATCGTTTGGCTCAAATAGCCGCCGTCCACGCGAATGTCCGTGCCGGTGACAAACGAACTGGCCGCGTGCGACGCGAGGAAAATGCACGCGCCGATGAGTTCGCCGGATTCGCCAAAACGGTTCATTGGTGTGTGGCCCCAAATGGATTTCGTGCGGTCGGTCGGCGAGCCGTCGTCTTTGAAAAGCAGTTTGCGATTTTGTTCCGCCGGAAAAAATCCGGGCGTAATCGTGTTCACGCGCACGCCTTTGGTCGCCCATTCGCGCGAGAGAAATTGCGACATGTTCAGCACGGCGGCTTTGCCCGCGGAATAAATCGCCACGCGCGACAGCGGCAAATGCGCGGAGACGCTGGCAATGTTGATGATGCTGCCGCGTCCGCGTTTGCACATGGCGGGACCAAATTCCTGGCACGGCAAAAATGTTCCGCCAATGAGATTTAAATCTAAATTTGCCTTCATCGCATCGAGCGGAATTTTTTCAAATGGATTTTCGGCGGTGACGGTAACTTTTGGGTCGTTGCCGCCGGCGGCATTGACGAGAATGGTTGGCGCACCAAGCGATACTTCAATTTTCTTGTGCGCATCGGCAAGACTTTCGCGCGAACTGGCGTCGCAGGAAAAAAACGCTGCGTTGCCGCCCGCGTCCTTGATGGTTTTGACGCGGGCATTGCCGCGTTCTTCGTTGCGGCCGAGCACGGCGACTTTTGCGCCCGCCGCGGCAAGGCCTTCCGCGAGCGCGCCGCCGAGCACGCCCGTTGCGCCGATGACCACGGCAACTTCGCCTTTGAGTGAGAATAAATCTGATGCTGTTTGCATAATGTGCGTGAAGCGAGTGCAGCTTGCCCAAAACGACTTCAGATTTCAATGCGAATTAAATGGCGAGCGCGTCGTCCTTTTTACCGACTGCGATTTCCCGAAACAGCGCAGCTTCTTCTTTCAGGCGAAGCAAATGAGAATGGGCATACGTTAATCTCTGCTCCATTGATAATCGTATCCGGCAGGCGGGTTGTAGTTCATTGAGAATGAAATTCCGGCCGAAAACTTTGCCTTATCCCAATAAATTTTGACGTAGCTAACATGACCATCCACGAAGCTACCCATGTTCTTGGCATCGTTGTAGGTCAATGCTTCATGCGACAGATCGGGCCATTGCGGATTGTGCCATGACCATGGATAAAAGGCCGATGATTCTGCGACGAGCATTGTTCGGGCAGGATGTTTTACAGAACTGAACTTTACCCCGGTAAGGCCGGGCATTGAATACTGGTTCGTTATCCTGAATGTTCGGGTGAGGTTGTCTCCACCATTGAAGGAATAACTTGAGTAATCAAAGCTGGATTCATTATGAAGGCTTGTCCACACATACGCCGGACTTGTTCCCGAAAACAGAAAGTTTGGAAAAAAGGAATCTGCTGGACAGGCAAATAATTTATCACCGGTTGACGATGCGCCTTTCAAACCTACATAGCTTTTCATCAATTCCTTGTAGCCTGACAAAAGAAACGGTCCGGTTCCGGGGCTGGGCGTGGCATCATTTGAATCATCGCAGTATATTCGAATGCCCAAATTGATTTGCTTCAAATTATTTAGGCAAATCGTCCGTTGTGCTTTGGCTTTGGCACTGGACAAAACCGGAAACAACAACGCGACGAGAATTGCGATGATGGCAATGACCACCAGCAATTCGGTTAAGGTAAAACCTTTTTTGCACGCTGCGATTTTCCGAAACGGCGCGGCTTCTTCTTTCAGGGCGAAGCAAATGAGTAAACGCATGGGCTAATCTCCGCTCCATTGATAATCGTATCCGGCGGGTGGGTTATATTCCATTGCGAGTGACAAATAACCGTTTGGATAGCGTGCGCTGTTCCAGTAAATCTTGATGTAGCTGACATGACCGTCCACAAAGCTGACCATGTTTCCCGCGTTATTGTAAGTCGGGGCTTCACCAAGTGTATTGTGCCATTGCGGATTATGCCACGACCAGGGGGCAAGCGCCGATACTTCTGAGACAAGAACGGTTCTGGTGGGATGCCGGATTGAACTGAGCTTCATGCCGGTAAGACCGTGTTGCGTGACTGAAAACTGATTCGTCGTTCCGAATGTGTGGGAAACGTTGTCGCCGCCGTTGAATGCGTAACTCGAATAATCGAAGATGGAATTGTCGTGAAGGCTCTGTCGAACATAGCCGGCGGGTGGGTTGGTATTGGGTAAAAGAAAACTCGGGTAAAACGTGTCTGCCGGACAAGCAAACAACGCGTCTCGTGGCGATGACGCGCCGTTGAGGCCGACGTAACTTTTCGTCAGATTTTTGTAGCCGGAATAGAGAGAAATAGAATTGGTCTTGGCTGCATTGCTGGGTGTGGCATCGCTCGAATCATCCGAATACATGCGCACGCCAAGATTGATTTGTTTCAAATTGTTCAGGCACGTCGTTCGCTTCGCGTAATTTTTTGCAGCACTGATTGCTGGGAACAACAACGCCGCCAGAATTGCGATGATAGCAATGACCACGAGCAATTCAATTAAGGTAAATCCTTTGTGCCTCATTTGGTGCGTGCTTTCACGAAATAAGAAACCGTAACGCGTTGAATCCTTTGAACTTTCTTCACTTTATCCCCGCCAGCCGTTCTTTCCAGATTTTGTAAAGTTCCACAGTGGCTTTCACGTCGCGTAGGCAGTATTCGGCTATCTCGCGGAATTTCTTTTCGGCCATCAGCGTGGTCACGTCCATGCCGGTCACGCCCGCGCGCTTGGGCGATTCGATGCCGAAGGCTTTGCAATAAAAATCCAGATTGAACCGCCGCGCCGCGCCGTCGCGCCCGCTCACGCTGTAAAAGGTGAATTGCTCCGCGAGGTCGCAGTGCGGGTCGGTGGCGTAACGGTAGCCGAGCCAGTTTTTTTTCGAGATGGGCACGTTCAAAATCGCCGAGCGCAGATAAATGAACGGCACGTCGAAGCCCCGTCCGTTGAAGGTGACAATGGAATCGTATTTTTTCGCCGCGTCCCAGAATTGCGCCAGCAGTTCGGCCTCATCCGCGCAGGGAACGAATTTCACTTCCGCCTTTTCGTCGTCCACTTCCTCAAAATCTTCGGCGACGAACAGCGATTGGCCGCGCAAGGTTTCGGGATTGAGCATGGCGATACAGACGACTTGCGATGTGAACGGCCAGAGCGACATGAAACGGGTGATTTCGTCGCGCTTGGCGCATTTTTCTTTTTCGTCGGTGAATTTTTCGCATTCGCGGAAGAGATATTCCTGCTGCGCCTCGTCGAAGTTGTCGAGCGGTTGCGCGGAAGTTTCGATGTCGAAAACAAGGGTTGCCACGCAACCGTTGTAAAGCAATCAAACCGGCTCGGCAATCAAATCGTAATCGGTGTGGCCGATGATTTTGACGTTCGCAAATTCGCCAATCGGCAATTTGCCGCGGATGTAAACCCGACCGTCAATGTCCGGCGCGTCGGCTTCGCCGCGAGCGACGAGGAAGTTTTGAGTTTTGAATTTTGGATTTTGAGTTTCGGATTCGCGAATCAAACCGTGTTCCCAGGATGAAACATTTGCCAATTGCTTCGCATCCGCTTTGCCTTCGACGAGCACTTTGATTTGACGGCCAACGAACGATTGCGAAATTTGTTTTGCGATTTTATGCTGCTCGGCCATCGCGATGTCGCGACGTTTTTGTTTCACCTTGTCAGAAATTTGTCCACTCATCGCTCCGGCGCGCGTGCCGTCTTCTTTTGAATAAGTGAAAATGCCGAGACGTTCAAATTTTGTTTTGCGAATGAAATCCAAGAGCGTTTCAAAAGATTTTTCCGTTTCGCCGGGAAAACCGACAATGAAGGTCGTGCGCAACGCAATTCCCGGAATACCGGCGCGAATTTTGCGAATCAAATCCACGATGTATTGCTGCGAGGTTTCGCGGCGCATCCGTTCGAGCATGTTTTCGTGGATGTGCTGGAGCGGAATGTCCACGTAACGCGCAACTTTTTTGCAATCGGCAATCGTTTGGATAAGTTCGTCTGTCCAATGCGCCGGATGCGTGTAGAGCAAGCGAATCCAAAAATCGCCCTTGAGCGAATTCAATTCGCGGAGCAGCGTGCAAATGGTTGTCGCGTCGGCAGCAAGCGATTTAGCGGCAGCGGAAAATTTTTCCGGCGATGAAATGGCGCGTGAATGGTTCGGGCGTAAATCCAATCCGTAATAAGTCGAGTCCTGCGAAATCAAATTAATTTCCTTCACGCCGTCAGCGATGAGTGCTTTGGCTTCGGCAACGATGTCGCGTTGCGTGCGGCTGCGATGCGAGCCGCGCATTCGTGGAATGATGCAGAAACTGCACGGATGATTGCAGCCCTCGGCGATTTTCAAATACGCAAAATGTTTCGGCGTCAGGCGAAATCGCGGCGTTTCGAAGTCGGGAATGAAATTAGGTCGCGCAGTAACATCAAAAATGGGCGCGACAGTTTTTAATTTTGAGTTTTGAGTTCTGAGTTCTGTGGAAACAACGATTTTCGTTTTACCAAATTTATCGGTGTTGCGGATGGATTCTTCTTTTTCGTGTTTTGAAATATCACGATTCTTTTCCAATTCATTCAGACGTGAAACGACTTTGCCTTTTTCAATTTTAGCTTTTGGAGCAGAAATTTTGGTTGCGCGATTTTCCAAGGCTTTGCCGACGATATCGCCGACTTGTGCAACCTGGTCAATGCCCATGAACGCGTCCACTTCGGGCATGAGTTTCGGCAGTTCTTCGCGGAAACGTTGCGACAAACATCCGGAAACGATGACGGCCTGTCCGCGTTTGTTCGCGTCGCGCAGTTCGACGGATTCGAGAATCGTGTCCACGCTTTCTTCCTGCGCGGAATCAATGAACGAACAGGTGTTGACGATGACGGCATCGGCTTGCGCGGCGTCGTTGGTGAT
>Ga0070741_10017689_pt1 | contig 11669 bp, 13 predicted proteins | sample Coa_R1_4_FD_66440 | JGI IMG/M metagenome (GOLD analysis project Ga0070741, IMG submission 66440) | Surface soil microbial communities from Centralia Pennsylvania, which are recovering from an underground coalmine fire - Coalmine... | ecosystem: Environmental > Terrestrial > Soil > Unclassified ...
AGCCGCTCTACATCGTCAAGCCCTTCCAGGGCGGCGGGGTCGCGAGCCTGTTCTCGACCCATCCGCCGATCGAGGAGCGGGTCCGCCGGCTGCGCCAGATGCGGCCCTCGCTCTAGTGGGGCCTCTCACAACGTTCCACCCGAAATGACGGCCCCAGATCACCGCCATGCTGCGTCCTCGGTCGCCCGGATAGCGCTGCTATTCGGGCTTCCTGCGTCCTTGCCTGGCGGCGCGTGGACCTTGTCATTTCCGGGCGAACGTTATGAGACACCCCACTAGGCGACCTGACGGCATACGTCCTGACCACGGCCGCTCGGCGGCCGGGCACCGCCCCGGCCAGCGATGGCCGAGTTGATCCAGCTATTTCGCGTCAACTCGGCCAGCGGCGGGGGTCTGGGCTCAGGAGGTCGTCGCGGCCCCGCCCCGACTCGCTACACTTTTTGAAGTAATCCGGATCGAGATTGGGGAGTTTCTTTCGGCAATGGCGACGACGCTGGACCAGCTCGAGCAGATCAAGCAGCGGATCGAGATGATCGATCCCGCCGCCGCCCGCGACGAGATCGCGGCCGGCGTCAAGGTGATCGACGTGCGCGAGCAGCACGAGTGGGACGAGGCGCACCTGGCGGAGGCCGTGCACGTGCCGCAGAACGAGGTGCTCGAGCGGATCGAGGACGTGGCTCCCGACCGCTCCGAGCGGCTCATCCTCCACTGCCGCACCGACAACCGCTCCGCCCGCGTGGCCGACCTGCTCGAGGGGGTCGGCTACGAGAACGTCGCCGTCATCCGCGGCGGCATCGTCGCCTGGCAGGAGGCGGGGCTGCCGGTGGTCCAGCCCGAGGGACTCACTCCCGAGCAGCGCATGCGCTACTCGCGGCACACGCTGCTGCCGGAGATCGGCGTGGAGGGCCAGCTCAAGCTGCTGGGCACGAAGGTGCTCCTGATCGGCGCCGGCGGGCTTGGGGCCCCGGCGGCGCTCTACCTGGCGGCGGCGGGCGTCGGCACGCTCGGGATCGTGGACGACGACGTGGTCGACGAGTCGAACCTGCAGCGCCAGGTGATCCACGACACGCGCCGCGTGGGGCGGCCCAAGACCACCTCGGCCCGCGAGACGATCGAGGCCCTCAACCCGGACGTGAAGGTGGTCGAGCACAACACGCGCCTCGACGCCTCCAACATCCTCGAGATCCTCGAGCCCTACGACATCGTCGTCGACGGCGCCGACAACTTCCCCACCCGCTACCTCCTGAACGACGCGTCGGTGCGGCTTCGCAAGCCCGTCGTCTCGGCCTCGATCCTGGGCTTCGAGGGCCAGATCTCGACCTTCGTTCCCTACGAGGGGCCGTGCTACCGCTGCCTCTACCCGGTTCCGCCGCCGCCGGAGCTGGCGCCGAGCTGCGGGGCCAACGGGGTGCTCGGGGTGATGGCCGGCGTCATGGGCCTGCTGCAGGCGAACGAGGTGATCAAGCTCGCGGCCGGGATCGGCGAGCCGCTCGTGGGGCGCCTGCTGCTCTACGAGTCGCTCGGCACCCGCTTCACCGAGCTCAAGGTTCCCCGCGACCCCGCCTGCCCGATCTGCGGCGAGGACGCCCGCGAGATCCCGCCCGAGGAGATGGGCAAGTTCCCGGACTACGAGCTCTTCTGCGGCGCCCCCGCGCGGGAGCCCACCCCGGAAGCCGTCTGAGCGCCGGCCAGGTAGCTTTCCGCCCATGGCGACGGTGAAGATCCCGCCCGTGCTGCGCGCGCAGGCCGGCGGCCAGGCCGAGGTGACGGCCGAGGGCACGACGGTGGGCGAGGTGCTCGAGTCGCTGGTCGCCTCGCACGGCGAGCTGCGCGGCCAGCTCTTCAGCCCCGACGGGGAGCTGAACCGCTACGTCAACGTCTACCTGAACGACGAGGACGTTCGCGTCCTGGACGGCCTCGACACCGCCGCCTCCGACTCCGACACGGTCGTGATCCTGCCCGCGATGGCGGGCGGCCGGGGCTGAGCGCGCTCGAGCGGCCGCGCGTCCGGCGCTCGACCGGCCCGCTCAGTGCTCCATCACCAGGCCGAGGAAGCGCCGCGTCCGCTCCTCGCGCGGGTCGTCCAGCACCTGCTCGGGCGGCCCCTCCTCGACTACCAGGCCGCCGTCCATGAACACGACCCGGTTGGCGACGTCGCGCGCGAAGCCGATCTCGTGGGTGACCACGATCATCGTCATGCCCGCGCGCGCCAGATCGCGCATCACGTCCAGCACCTCCTTGACGAGCTCGGGGTCGAGCGCCGAGGTCGGCTCGTCGAAGAGCATCAGCTTGGGGTCCATCGCCAGCGCCCGCGCGATCGCCACCCGCTGCTGCTGCCCGCCGGAGAGGCGGGCCGGGTACTGGTCCACCTTGTCGGCGAGGCCGACGCGCTCGAGCAGTTCGCGCCCGCGCTCGATCGCCTTCTCCTTCGGCACGTCCCTGACTCGGATCGGCGCCTCGATCACGTTCTCCAGCGCCGTCATGTGGGGAAAGAGGTTGAAGCGCTGGAAGACCATCCCGATCTCGGCCCGCTTGCGGGCGATCTCGGACTCGCGAAGCTCGTAGAGCTTGCCGTCGCGCTCCCGGTAGCCGACCAGCTCGCCGTCCACCCACAGGCGACCGCCGTCGATGCTCTCGAGGTGGTTGATGCAGCGCAGGAACGTGGACTTTCCGGAGCCCGACGGGCCCAGCAGGCACATCACCTGACGCGCCCTCGCCTCGAGCCAGATCCCCCTGAGCACGTGCAGGCGGCCGAAGCGCTTGTGGACGCCCTCGGCCTTGACCATGACCTCGCTCACCGGTGCTCCTCCGGCACCCTCGGCGCCGCCTCCCCCAGCGCCAGCTCGTCATGCCGCGGCCAGAGCCCGCGGACGATGCGCTCCAGCATCGTCGCCCGCGTCTCGCGGGCGGTCCCCCTGCCGAAGCGCCGCTCGAGGAAGAACTGCCCGACCGAGAGGATGGACGTTGCGATCAGGTACCAGGTGCTCGCCACCAGCAGGAGCGGGATCTGCTGGTAGTTGACCGAGTAGATGAGCTGCGCCGAGTAGAGGAGGTCGGCGAGGCCGATGAAGGCGACCATCGAGGTGAGCTTCAACATCGAGATCGTCTCGTTGCCGGTGGGGGGGATGATCACCCGCATGGCCTGCGGCAGCACCACGCGCCGCATCGTCTGCATCCGCGTCATGCCGAGTGCCGCGGCCGCGTCGTACTGGCCCTCGTCCACCGAGATGATGCCGGCGCGAACGATCTCGGACATGTAGGCGCCCTCGTTCAGGCCGAGGGCCATCATCGCGGCGACGAACTGCGTGATGAACGCGTTCGCGTCGATGTGCACGAACGACGGGCCCCCGAAGGGGATCCCCAGGCCGATCGTCGGGTAGACGGCGGAGATGAAGTTCCAGAACAGGATCTGGACCAGCACCGGCGTCCCGCGCAGGAGCCAGACGTAGCCCCAGCTCACCCCGCTGAGCACGAAGTTGGGCGAGAGCCGCATGAGCGCGATGACGATCCCGAGCACGATCCCGATCGCCATCGAGACGACCGTCAGCTCGAGCGTCAGCACCAGCCCGTCGAGGATGGGTCGGGAGAAGAAGTACTGCCCGAACGTTCCCCAGTGGAGGCGCTCGTTCGTAGCCATCGAGTAGACGAGCGAGGCGACGAGCAGGACGACGATCCCCGCGGCGATCCACCGCCCCGGGTGGCGAATCGGCACCGCCTCGATCTCCGGCGGCTGCGTCTCCCTTATCTCGGTTGCGCCCCCGACGGACTCCGTGGAAGGGCTCCCTCCATCCCGGCTTCAGCTCGTAACGCGACTAGCTGGCGGGGACGTTCGTGGGGTTGATCTCCGGGTTCGTGATCTTCCCCTCCTCGAGGCCCCAGTAGGCGAAGATCTTGTCGTAGGTGCCGTTGGCCATCACGTCCTTGAGGGCGTCGAGCACCGGCTGGGCGAGGCCGCTGCCCTTGGGCATGGCGAGCCCGTAAAGCGCCACGCCGTAAGGCTGGCCGGAGAGCTTGAACTGGCCGTTCGACTGCTTGACGGCGTAGGCGGCGACCGGGGAGTCGGCCATCACGACCTCGGCGCGGCCGCTCGAGAGAGCGAGGTTGGCGCCGTTCTGGTCGGGGAAGACGCTCACGGTCACACCCGGCTGCCCCTGCGCCTTGCACTTCTTGTCCTGTGCGGTCGCGTCGGCCTGCTGCGTCGTGCCCCGCTCCACCGCGACGGTGTGCCCGCAGAGGTCGGCCAGCGATCCGATGTCGGCGCCGCCCTCGGCCTTGACGTAGAACGAGGTGCCGGCCTTCGCGTAGCTCACGAAGTCAACCGTCTTCTCGCGCTCCTTGGTGATCGTGAACGACGATGCGCCCAGGTCGTACTTGTTGGCGGCGAGGCCCGGGAGGATGGCGTCGAAGGTGACGTTCTTCAGCTCGAGATCGAGGCCCATCGCCTGGGCGAGCGCCTTCGAGAGGTCGGCGTCCATCCCGAGGATCGTGTGGCCGTCGGGAGCGATGAACTCGTCGGGCGCGTAGGTCGCGTCGGCGGCGACGACCAGCTTGCCCGCCGACTTGACCGAGGCGGGCAGCTCGCTGACGACTTTCTGGTCCTCGGGGACGCTGATGCCTGGCGTCGCGGTCAGGGTGGTGCCGCCTCCGCCGGTCGTCGTGCCCGAGGATCCGCATCCCGCGGCCACCCCCGCTGCCAGGGCCAGCGCAGCGACCGCCGCGGCGGCCGCGATCCGTCCGGTTCCGATCATCGGTTTCCTCGCTCCTCCTGCTTCGATGGACGGCGACATTCGCCTCGTTGCGCGGACCATATCGCGTGGCGAGCGGGCGGATTGGCCGGGCGGGCGGTCGCTAGGCAGGGCCGAGCAGGCGCCTCACGCCGGCCCGCACGAGGCCCTGCGCACGCTCGCGCTCGATGGCGCCGGCCAGCCAGCGCGTGCAGAGCCCGTCCACGAGCGAGATCAGCAGGTCCGCGGTCTCGTCGGGATCGACGCGGCGGCGGATCGAGCCGTCGGCGAGCCCGGCGCGAATGCCCGCGGCGACGCTTGCCCGCCAGCCGTCCACGACCCGCCGGACGTCGTCGCGAAGCTCGGGCTCGAAGACCGCGGAGGCGCTCACCTCGCCCCAGACGACCGCGTTGTCCCGGATCTCGGGGGACTCGTCGAGCTCGGCGAGCAGGGCGGCCTCAACGGCCGCGTAGCCCGTGTGGCCGGGCTCCAGCCGGGCGAGCCGCGCCGACGGCGCGCGCTCGCTGGCGCGCTCGAGCGCTGCGCGCACCAGCCCCGAGCGGCTCTCGAAGTGGTAGTAGAGAAGCGGCGGCGAGACCCCGGCTTCGCGGGCCACGTCCTCGATCCGCAGGCCGCGAACGCCCCGGGCGGCGATCGCCCGGGCAGCGGCCTCCAGGATCGCATCCCGGCTGTCGCGTCCCTCCGCCTCGGCACGGGCCCGCGCGGTCGCGCTCTTGGCCACCGCGCCAGCATAGAGCCGCTCCAGGCGGAGCGGGGCGTCACTACACTTCCTGAAGCAATGGCCCTAGAGGAGGCGCTCAACAAGCCCTGCGGCGGCCGCTACGCGAACGTCCTCGAAGCCGTCGGTCACACGCCGCTGGTCGAGTTGCCCCGGCTGTCGCCCAAGCCCGGCGTGCGCATCTACGCCAAGCTCGAGGGCCGGAACCCCACCGGCTCGGTCAAGGACCGGGTCGCGAAGGCCATGATCGAGGCCGCTGAGGCGGAGGGCGCGATCGAGCCCGGGCAGACGATCCTCGAGCCCACGTCCGGGAACACCGGCATAGCCCTGGCGATGATCTGCCGCCGCAAGGGCTACCCGTTCAAGGCCGTGATGCCCGACAACGTGACCGAGGAGCGCAGCCAGCTCCTGAGGATGTTCGGCGCCGAGATCGTCTACTCGGAGGGCGCCAAGGGGTCGAATGGCGCGGTCGAGCTGGCGCTCGAGCTCGCGGGCTCGGACTCGCGCTACTTCATGCCCTACCAGTACGGGAACGAGGCGAACCCGCGCTGCCACTACGAGGGCACGGCGGTGGAGATCCTCGAGGAGCTGGATGAGGTGGCGGCGTTCGTCGCCGGCCTCGGCACCGGCGGGACCCTCATGGGGGTCGGCCGCCGGCTCAAGGAGCACGACCCGGAGACCAAGATCGTCGCCGCGGAGCCGATGCAGGGCGAGGAGGTCATGGGTCTGCGCTCCCTGGAGGACGGCTTCATCCCGCCGATCATCGACCTCTCCCTGCTCGACCGCAAGATCATGGTCTCGAACCGGGACGCGATCGTCTGGACGCAGCGCCTGCTCCGCGAGGAAGGGTTGTTCGCCGGGGTGTCGGCCGGCGCGATAGCGGCGATCTGCGTGCGGATCGCCGATGAGCTCGAGGAGGGCAACGTCGTCTTCATCGTCCCCGACGACGGCTGGAAGTACCTCTCGTCCGGCATCTACACGACGCCGGTCGAGGAACTCGAGAACGTCGACGCCACCGTCTGGTGGTAGCGCGGGCCGGGCTGGCCGGACGGTAGGCCTGGCCGTGCGCCCTGAAAGCCTCTCGCCGCGCACCGCGCCGGCGCCGAGCCCCGAGCGGCTGGGCGCGGTCGCCCGGCGCGTCCGCGAGCTGGCCGCCGCCTACGAGCCGCCCTCGTACGCGCACGTCCCGGACCCGGATGCCGCCCTGTTCCTCTGCGCCGTCGACCACGGGACCGGCTACCGCGGCCGCTACCTCGTGGATGGACGGGGCCCGTTCGCGGGCAGCGCCCTGCTCTGGGCGGTGGGCCTTCGCGCCGCGCGGCGCCGGCCTGGGCTGCTGAGCGCGGCGGCGCTGAGGGAGATCTCGGCGGAGGGGGTCGCCGAGATCTTCCGCATCGGCGGCGAGACCGTCGCCGACCCGGAGCGCCGCGCCGCCCTCTGGCGCGACCTCGCCCGCGGGCTCGAGCGCGACCACGAAGGTCGCGCGTCCGCGCTCCTCGCCGCAGCCGGCGGCCGCCTGGGCGGGCGCGGCGGCCTCCTCGAGCTGCTCGGGCGCTACGAGGCCTACGCCGACCCCCTGCGCAAGAAGGCGTTCCTGCTGGCCAAGATCTGCGAGCGGCGGGGCTGGCTCTCCGTCAGCGACCCGGAGAGCTGGGAGGTGGCGGCCGACAACGTCCTCATGCGCCTCGCGCTTCGCTCCGGCCTCGTCGCCTCCGGGGAGCGCGAGGTGGTGCGAGCCGCCACCCGCGCCGCCTTCAAGCAGGTCGCCGAGGCCGCCGGCCTGCCGGTACCCGTCCTCGACGACCTGCTCTGGGAGCTGGGGCGCGACGACCCCGACCTCCTCGGCACCGCCGGCGGCGACGTGCGCGAGCCCGAGCGCGACCCGGCGCTGGCCTGGTACTGAAGACGTCCCCCGGCGAGCGGCCTCAGACGGCCGCGATGCGCGTGATCGCGAAGATCGCCGCAAAGCCCAGGACGGTGAGGCCCACGCGCAGCCAGGAGGCGTGCTGGTGGGCCTCCGGGAGGAGATCGGTGGCGCCCAGGTAGACGAAGAATCCCGCGTACAGCGCGAGCACGCCACCGAGGAAGTGCTCGGAGACCTCGAGCGCGCTGCCGACCGCGGCGCCGGCTAGTGGCGCGACGGCGTCGATCCGGAGCCAGCGCCGCGCCTTGACCCGGTCCCCGCTCTGGTTGAGGACGAAGCTGACGGCGTTGAGGCCGTCGGCGAAATCATGGGCCGCGACCGCGACGAAGACGAGCACGCCGGTCGCCGTGTCCACTCCGAACGCGAGGCCGATTCCGAGGCCGTCTATGAAGCTGTGGACGGAGAGCCCCATCGCGCCCAGGGTCCCGACCTGCTCGTGCGCGCGCGCCTCGTCGGGGGCGTCGCGGTGGTGGAGGACGAGCAGGCGCTCGATCAGGAACCACCCGAGAAAGCCGGCGCCGGCCAGCGCCGTCGTCTTCTGCGCGTCGCCGAGCGCGTCGAGTGCCTCCGGCAGCACGTCGAAGAGCGCGACGGCGACGACCACGCCGCCGGTCAGCGCGATCACCGTCGGAAGCGAGCGCGCGAGGCGCAGCGCGAGCAGACCGCCCGCCATCGTGCTGAGCACGGTGAACGCCCCGAAGGGGATGGCCACCCAGTTCACGCCCGGATTACTACAGGGCCGTCACGGGCCCTGCGCTTCGGGGCTGAGGCGGCTGGCGGGCTCGGGGCGCCTCGATGCCGGGGCCCGGCGCCGGCCGAGTTGCTCGAACGCGGCGAGCGTCGCCGCCATCGGCACCGTCGCCGGCAGCTCGTCCACGAAGAAGAAGAGGAGATCGAAGGAGAGCGCCAGCGCCAGCGCGAGCAAGGCGCCGCGCAGGCGCGCCCCCTCGCCGTGGCGGGCCAGGAGCGCTCCGACGGTCGCCGCGACGAAGAGGTCGCCGAACCCGAGCGATGCGTCGCCAACGTGGGCCGCCTGGAGCTGCGGCAGGCCGGGGCCCGGGGCGGCAGCGACGAGCACCGAGTTCGGCCCCTGGAGGAGATCGGTGGCGACGAGATAGGTGTCGAGCGCAGCCATCGCGTAGATCCCGAGGCTGAGCCAGCGCCCCGGCACGAGCTCTGCGAGCGCGGCGCCCAGGGTCACGCATGCCAGGGCGGACAGCGCGAGCGCGGCGAGGTCGCCGCCGAGCGTCCCCTCCGCGGCCCAGGCGAGCGCGAGGATGGGCCCCGCGAGCAAAGCCAGCCCGGGCCGCGCCCCGCGGCCGAAGACGCCCAGGGCCAGCGCCGCGAGCGGGGGCACGACCACCAGGGCGAGCCAGGTGAGGAGATCGGCGGAGGCCGAGTCGAGGGCGATCGCGGCGATGACGACGGCCAGCGAGAGCGGAGGGGCCAGAGCCCAGGCCCGTCCGGCCAGCGCATCGAGCACGGGCCAGTGGCGCCGTTGCGGCGCCAGGACGAGCGCGGCCTGCACCGTGCTCAGGAATGCGATCGAGATCGCGAACCGGGACACGCTCCGATGATGACGCGCGGCGCGCGCACCCGCTTCTGCGGGCGGGCTGGCCGCTGCTAGCCTCAGCCGCCCATGCGGATCGCGCGCGCCCTCCTGGACGAGATCGTCGAGCACGCCCGCGCGGAGGCGCCCAACGAATGCTGCGGGATCGTCGCCGGCCGCGACGGTCGCGCCACGCGCGTGTTCCGCGCCCGCAACGCGTTCGAGAGCCCGCTGCGCTACGAGGTCCATCCCCAGGACCTGCTCCGGATCACGACCGCGATCGAGGAGGCCGGCGAGGAGGTGGCGGCGATCTACCACTCGCACGTCTCGAGCCCCGCGTATCCGTCCCAGACGGACGTGAACCTGGCGACGAACTGGCCGGACCCGATCTACCTCATCTGCTCGCTGGCAGAAGCCGGAGCGCCGGAGGTGCGCGCCTTCACGATCCGCGACGGGGCCGTGGAGGAGGTCGAGCTCGATGCCGGCTGAGGGCTCATCGCTGCCGCTCGCCTGTCCCAAGTGCGCGCGCAAGTACCCGCTCAGCGAGCGGTTCTGCGCGGACGACGGAATGCCCCTGGTCTACATGGGCGTGGGGGAGCTCCAGCCGATCACGGACGCCCACGGCCGCGCCCGCAAGGTCAAGCCCCAGTACACGCGCGGTGAGCTGGTGGCCGTAGCCCACGCGGGCAATCAGGCGGAGGCCGAGCTGGTGCAGGGAATCCTGCTCGAGGAGGGGATCCCCAGCGTGCAGCGGCGGATGCGCGGCTTCGACGTGCCCGACTTCCTTGCCGCAGGCCCCCGCGACATCCTCGTGCCGGACGCCGCCGCGAGCGCGGCTCGCGAGCTTCTGGCCGGCGCAGCCATCTCCACCGAGGAGCGTCGCCTCGCCGCCACCAGCCAGCGGCCGCTGCGGCTTCTGGCGGCCGTCATCGTGGCCGCGGCCTGCGCCGCGGCCCTGGTCTGGCTGCTCTACCAGCTCGCGACCTGAGCCCGCCGCGGCGGGGCGCTACGGCGCGAGGTCGTCGAGGGCGTCGGCGCCGCCGACGGCCTCACCGGCGGCGTGACGTCTGGGCAGCTCACGCAGGTAATCCCGCCAGCGGCGCTCGATGCGGCCCCACGGCTGGTCGAAGGCGAGCTCCAGGGCCGGTCGCCAGCCACCGCGGCGCAGGCGCGAAACGAGGACGTCGCAGGCGTCCGGGCCGCGCTCCCTCTCCAGGAGGTCGAAGATCGTGCCGCCGAGGATGATCGCGTCGCGCGCCGACGGCGGGAAGGCCGGGGCGCGGCCCTGGCGCGTCCGGGCCACGACCGCCGCCCGGAAGAGGGGGACGTGGCCGGCGTAGTACTGGGCGCCGCCCTCGATCAGCCACGCCCAGCGCAGGTAGCGGGCGAACCGGCGGATCCCCCACGGCGGCGGCAGCCGCTCGTTGTTGGCGGCGAGCACGATCTGGGCGTAGAGGCGCTCGGCGGTCCCGCGGAGCGCGGCACGGGAGTCCTCGCCGGCGGCCCGCCGCTCGAGGAAGTGGTCGTTGAGCACGTGGAGCTCGCTCGCCATCGCCCATCCGGCCAGGTAGCGCCGGCCGGGAGCCGCCGTGGCCAGGCGGGCAGCAGGCAGGAACGGGTGCGCGGCCGAGAGCCAGCCAGGCGTCGGGTGGATGATGACCGTGATGTCACCCGGGGCCTCGTCGAAGCGCTCCTCCAGGCGCAGGCGCAGGTCCTCGAGGGCGTCGAGCGTCCGCTGAGCGCTGTCGGTGTCCTCGCTCTCGTGGCGCGCGAGGAAGCTGAGCGACTCGGTCTCGACCCAGGCCATCCGACGGCAACGAGCTTACGCCAGCGGGCGCGAGGAGCCGAGCTGCGGTCGCGCGCCGCCGGCGGGTACACCGGCCCGGCGGCTACGGCGCGCGCTCAGGCGGGGATCGCGGCGCGGCGCGGCGCCAGGTGGGGGTCGCGCGCGGGCGCGCCCTGCCGGCTGAGGCGGTTGAAGTGCTGCTGCTCGGCCGCGAGCTCGGCCTCGAAGTCCGCGTCCTCCCCGTGGCGGTACGCGAGCTCCTTGCTCTCCAGCACCTCGATGAAGACCGCCACGAAGCGCGCATCGAGCTGCTTGCCCGCGACGCGTCGCAGCTCCTCGATCGCGTCGGTCGAGGACACGGGCCGGCGGTAGGAATCGCGCGCGGTCATCACGTCATAGGTGTCGGCGACCGAGATGATGCGGGCGATCTCGGGGATCTCCTCGCCCCGCAGCCCGCGCGGGTAGCCCCCGCCGTCCATGCGCTCGTGGTGGGCGAGGATGATCTCGCTCACCTCGGCGAACCCGTCTATCTGACCCACGATGCGAGCTCCCTCGTAGGGATGCCGCCGGATCTGCTGCCACTCCTCCTCGGTCAGGTTCGTGGCGCCCTTCAGGACGCGATCGGGGAGGATGAACTTGCCGATGTCGTGGAGCAGCCCGGCGGTGTGCGCGAGCTCCTGCTCCTCGATGGACATGCCGGCGTGCGCCGCCATCTCGCGGGCGTAGCGGGCGACGGCCGCGCTGTGCCGCGCGGTCATCCGGTCGCGCAGATCGAGGGTTCGCAGCAGGGCCGTCAGGAGCCCGACCTGGAACTGGGCGAGCTGCTCGGCGCGGCGCTCGAGCAGGTCGGCCCGCTCCTGGGAGAGCAGGAGCGCCCCGATCAGGCGCTGGAAGACCAGCAGCACGATGCCGAAGAGGGCCACTGCCGCTGTTCCGAGGCGGGGGTA
>Ga0070741_10017690_pt1 | contig 11668 bp, 9 predicted proteins | sample Coa_R1_4_FD_66440 | JGI IMG/M metagenome (GOLD analysis project Ga0070741, IMG submission 66440) | Surface soil microbial communities from Centralia Pennsylvania, which are recovering from an underground coalmine fire - Coalmine... | ecosystem: Environmental > Terrestrial > Soil > Unclassified ...
GCGGCGATCGCGCCGGGATCGAGCGGGTCGACGAAGAGCGCGCAGCCGATCGGATTGAGCAGCTCGTGCCAGAACGGGAAGTCGGAGGCGACGACCGGCAGGCCGGCAGCCATGTACTCGAACAGCTTCGTCGGGAGCGACTCCCGGTACATGGGCTCCGCATGGAGGACGACGAGCCCCGCCCGGGCGGCTGCCAGCCGCCCCGTCAGCTCCGGCCGGGCCAGCCGCCCGAGGTAGTCGGTCCGCGACCAGCCGGGCAGCGACCGCACCTCGCGCTCGAACTCCGGCGTGTCGAGGAAGTCGCCGATGAGGACGAGGCGGGCATCCGGATCGCGCAGCAGGCTCGCCGCCTCGACGAGCTCACGGATGCCGCGGGCGCGCGTCAGTCCGCCGACGTAGACGACCTGGGAGCCCACGGCCGTCACGGGAGCTGCTGCTTCTTCGGCGAGCGGATAGTTGAGGACTTCGATCGTCCGCTCGGGCGGGAAGCCTCGCGCGATCGCCGGCGTCGCCGCCACGAACCCGTCGCAGGCCCGTCGCGCCAGCGCCTCGAACAGCCGGAGGCCGAGCCGTTTCCCCGGCTTCGGGCTCGGCACGGACTCGAGCTCGCTCAGCGCGTCCTCGTGGACGTCGTAGACGATCCGCGCACCGCCGAGCTTGAGCAGGAGCGCCACGGGCACGAGCTCCGGCTCGTGGAAGTGGCAGAGGCCGCCGCGCAGCGCCCGCGCCGTCCGCCACACGCGCCAGAGCCGGCGCGCGATGCGCAGCGGGCGGACACCGGCGGGCGGAACGAAACCGTGGAGCGTGACCTCGTCGCGCGTCTCCTCCGCCGCACCGGGCGCGACGAGGTGAACGTCGAACCCCGCGTGGGCGAGCGAGCGGCACTCCTTGAGGAAGATGCGGACGTCGTCCGGAGGATGGCGGCTCGTGAGGTGCACGACACGCACGGCTCGTCACGATAGAGGCGCCCCTGGCGGTAGCGTGATTCCATGGCGAGCGGACGGCGCGTGGTTCTGTTCTCGGGCAGCTATCTCGGGTCGAAGCGCCGCACGAGCTTCCATCACCTCGCCTTCGCCTTTCACCGGCTCGGCTGGGACGTGACCCTCGTCACGGCGCCGATCAGCCGCCTCTCGAAGCTGCGCGGCGACTACCGCTTCGAGTATCCCGTCGTCGAGGAGGCGAATCGGCTCGTGACGGTCGACGAGCGCCTGAGGAGCTACGTCCTCATGACGAGCTGGCAGCCCGGCAACCTCCACTCGCGGCTGGCCAACCGGCTCTCGGCGCCGCTGTTCCGGCGCTACGCGGACGTCTCCCTCGGCCCGCTCGCAGAGGTCCTTCCCGCCGCCGATCTGATCGTGCTCGAGAACACGTACGTGCTCCTGTTCGTCGAGCGGCTGAGGAAGCTGGCGCCGCACGCGCGACTCGTCTACCGGGCCGCCGACGATCCGCGCAGCATCGCCGTGCACCCGCTGCTGCTCGAGGCGGAGGCGGAGGCCGTGGCGGAGGTGGATCTCGCGAGCGTCGCGACGCGGCAGATCGCCGAGGCGCTGGAGCCCTACGGTGAGGTGCACGTCCATCCGCAGGCCGTGGACAAGGCCGCGTTCGACCGCGTGTCGTCGTCGCCGTACCGCGGGGACAGGCCCGTGGCGATCTTCGTGGGAGTCACGCGCCGCTTCGACCACCCGACGCTGACGCTCGCCGCCGAGCTCGCTCCGCACGTCGCCTTCCACGTCGTCGGGCTGCCGTCTCTTCCGGCGCCGCCGAACGTCACGTTCCAGCCGGAGCTGCCGTTCGAGGAGGTCACCCCGTATCTCACGCACGCGACGTACGGGCTCCTCTTCTTCCCGCCGGGATACGCGAGCCTCGGCAGCGGCAACAAGGTCGCGCAGTACTCCTACAGCCGGCTGCCGTTCGTCGCGCCGTCCCATCTCGAGGCGGAGCGGGAGAACGCCTGCATCTACGAGCGCGGTGACGAGGCGAGCCTCGCCGCGGCGCTCGCCGCCGCGGAGCGGATGCCGCACCTCCCGTCGTTCGCGGACGGGATCTGGTCGTGGGAGGAGCTGGCCGGCGTCCTCGCCGGCGACGACTCTAGGGCTGCTCCCTGAGCTCCCGCGTCCCAGTGCGCTCCGCCGGGTTGCCGGCGTAGATCCCCCACGGCTCGGTGTCGGCGAGCGCAACGGCGCCGAGCGCGAGGATGCTGCCCGCGCCGATCGTCCGCCCGGGCGCCACCTTCGCGAAGGCGCCGACCCACGCGCCGTCCTCGACGGTGATCGGGGCGGGGGCGAGGGGCATGACGGGATCCGCCCAGTCGTGGTTGCCGGTGCAGAGGTACGCGCCCTGGGAGATCACGACGTTCGAGCCGAGGACGACGTCCTCCATGTTGTCGAGCCACGCCCGCTCGCCGAGCCAGCAGTGCTCCCCGACGGTCAGGCGCCAGGGGTACTTGACGTGCACGCCCGGCTTGATCAGGAGGCCGGCGCCGATCGTCGCTCCGAACAGGCGCAGCACGAGCGTCTTGAACCGATAGGACGTGACGACGGGGTTGAGGAGCACGAGAGCCTCGACGACGAGCCAGAGCGCACGGATGACGAACGGCCGGCCGGGGCGGTACGCACCGCGGTGGGTGCGCGCGAGGTCGACACCGGTGCTCACGGCCCAAGGCTACGACACGGGGCTAGAGTCGTCCGCGTGTCGGAGCTGCGCGGACGGGTCCTCTGCGTCGTCCACTACCCGATCTTCGGCGGCCCCCACAACAAGACGATGCGCCTGCGCGAGCCGCTCCGCCGCCGCGGCTGGGAGACGACGATCGCGATCCCGGACGAGCCGGGCACCGCGGCGCCACGGCTGACCGCCGCGGGACTGGAGCCGCAGCTCCTGCCGCTGGGACGCCTGCGCGCCTCGCCCGATCCCCGGCACCTCCTCCGCTACATCGCCGGCTTCCGGACGAGCGTGCGCGCGCTCGCCGGAGCGATCGACCGGACAGGCGCCTCGGTCGTCCAGATCAGCGGGCTCGTCAACCCGCACGCCGGTTTCGCGGCGCGGCGGCGCGGCGCCGCGGTCGTCTGGCAGATCGTCGATTCCCGCGCGCCGGGCCTCCTCCGCCGCGTCTCGATGCTGTTCGTCCGGCGCTTCGCCGACGCGGTGATGTTCAACGGCGAGGCGATCCGGGAGCTCCACGGCGGCGGCGACCTGTCGATACCGACGTTCGTCTACTACCCGCCGGTCGACACCGAGCGCTTCGTCCCGTCGGCCGAGCGCCGCGGGCTCGTGCGGGAGGAGCTCGGCATCCCGCCGGACGCGCCCGTCGTCGGCACCGTCGCCAACCTCACGCCGTTGAAGGGGATCGAGACCTTTCTCGGAGCCGCCGAGCGCATCGCGAGCACCCGGCCCGAGACGAGGTTCGTCGTCGTCGGCTCGGCGCCGCTGTCCCACGCCGCCTACGGCGCGCGGCTGCAGGCGGACGCGGCCGCGCTCGGCCTGCCGCATCCGGTCGTCTTCGCCGGCCACCGCGACGACGTCGAGGCCTGCCACGCGGCGTTCGACGTCCACCTGATCACGTCGCGCTCGGAGGGGACGACGACGACGGCCCTCGAGGCGCAGGCCGCCGGGATCCCCGTCGTCGCCGGCCGGGTGGGCGCCGTGCACGAGGTCGTCGAGGACGGCGTGACCGGCTTCGTCGTCGCGCCGGACCGGGCGGATCTCGTCGCGGACGCGACGCTTCGCCTGCTGGCGGACGACGCGCTGCGCGAGCGCATGGGCGCGGCCGGCCGGGCCGCGGCACTCGCGCGCTTCGACGTCGAGGGCTGCGCCGACGTCCACACCGAGGCATACGAGGCCGCGCTCGCGCACTGGCGCGCGGCGCGGCTCGCTACCCTTCCCCCCGCGGATCGTTGACCAGGGAATCGAGCGGGGGAGCCTCTTGAAGATCCTTATTCTGGGCGGGGACGGGTTCTGCGGCTGGCCGACGGCGCTTCATCTCGCCGACGCGGGCCACGACGTCGCCCTCGTCGACAACTTCGTTCGCCGCGCCTGGGACGAGGAGCTCGGCTCTGGGAGCCTGACGCCGATCCGGACGCTCGAGGAGCGCCTCGACGCGTGGCACGAGCTCGGCGGCCGCGAGATCAAGGTCTCCGTCGGCGACCTGCTCGACTGGGACTTCCTCTCCGCCGCGGTCGACACCTACCGGCCGGACGCGATCGTCCATTACGCCGAGCAGTCGTCGGCTCCCTACTCGATGATGGATCGCGAGCACGCCGTCGCGACCCAGCACGGCAACGTGATCGGGACGCTCAACGTCCTCTTCGCGATCCGGGAGATCGTCCCCGACTGCCACCTCGTCAAGCTCGGGACGATGGGCGAGTACGGCACGCCGAACATCGACATCGAAGAAGGCTTCATCGAGATCGAGCACAAGGGACGGCGCGACCGGCTGCCGTTCCCGAAGATGCCCGGCTCGTTCTACCACCTGACCAAGGTCCACGACAGCCACAACATCCACTTCGCGTCGCGGATCTGGGGACTGCGCGCGACGGATCTCAACCAGGGCGTCGTCTACGGCTGCGTGACGCCGCAGACCCTGCGCGACCCGCGCCTCATCAACCGCTTCGACTACGACGGCGTCTTCGGCACGGCGCTCAACCGCTTCTGCGTCCAGGCCGCGATCGGCCATCCGCTCACCGTCTACGGCAAGGGCGGCCAGACGCGCGGCTTCCTCGACATCCGGGACACCGTGCGCTGCATCGAGCTCGCGATCGTCAACCCGCCGGAGTCCGGCGAGTACCGCGTCTTCAACCAGTTCACCGAGCACTTCAGCGTGCGCGAGCTCGCCGACATGGTCGTCCACGCGGCGAAGACGCTCGGGATCGAGGCGACGATCGAGCACCAGACGAACCCGCGCATCGAGCTCGAGGAGCACTACTACAACCCGGTGCACACGGCCCTCCTCGACCTCGGCCTCGAGCCGCACAAGCTCTCGGAGTCGCTCCTCGACTCGCTCGTCAACATCGCGATCGAGCATCGCGACCGCGTCGACGAGGCGGTCATCACCGCCAAGGTCGAGTGGGCGAAGACGCACAATCCCGTCTCGGCGGCGGGCGCGCTGCCCGGCCGCTAGGAGGATCTCGGCCGCCGCAGCGGCGCGGCGAGGCTCGTCACGAGCAGGCCGAGCGCGAGGCCGGTGAGCGGGTTCGCCTGCAGGCGCGAGCTCGCCGCAATCGCCTGCGCGAGCGCGAGCACCGGCACCGCGGCGTAGATCACGAAGCTCGGATCCCGCTCGCGGACGGCCCGTTCCAGGCCCTGCAGGGCGGCCCAGCCGAGGCCGATCACGAAGGCGAAGAACCACGCGAGCCCGAGGAAGCCCTCCTTCAGCAGGAAGGAGTACGGAAGCAGGTGGACCTCCTGCACGTGCGCGAGATCGCGGCCGCCGTTCGCGAGCGAGTTGCGGAACGCGAGCGGCGCGTGGCGCTCGTCGATCGTGGCGCCGAAGCCGCGTCCGAGCACGAGCGAGAGCGGCGAGCTCCGGATCTCCTTCCTCACCTGCTGCGCCTCGAACGTCCGGCCCGTGTTCGACGGGTCGGGGCCGTGGTACTGGCCGCGGACGGTGGCGCCGTCGGAGGTGAAGCCGATGAAGCCGGCGAGCGCCGCGACGATCCCGGCGACGACGAGCCAGCGCGGCACGAGCGGCCGCAGCCGGACGACGAGGTAGCCGACGACGCCGAGCGCTCCGGCGAGCTCGATCGCCGTCGACGAGTTCGAGCCGTTCCGGACCGCGACAGCGTCGACCACGAGGACCGTCGCCGCGACTGCGAGGGGAAGGATCCCGCCCCGGCCCGGCCGGAGGATCCACCAGCCGATCGCGGCCGCACAGGCCGCCTCGGCGTAGGCGTAGAACGGCGCCGGCTCCCAGTTGAGCAGCGCGAGCTGCACGACGGCGAGCGCGAGCAGGACGTCCACGAAGTCGCGCGCGCACGCGCGCGCGGCGAGCGGCCCGGCGAGCCGGCCGGCGAGGTACGCGAAGACCGTGAAGACGAGAAGCCCGAGATCCTGGCCGATGTACGAGAGGTGGTCGTGGTGGGCGAGGCCGAGCAGGAGCGCGGGGACGGCGACGATCGTCGCGTAGGCGGCGAAGATCGCGTCGAGCGGCCGGGGACGGCGCGGGAGGTGGAGCTCGCCGCGGCGCGTCCACAGCTCGCGGCCGACGAGCGGGAGAAGCAGGACGACGATGAGCGGCAGGTCGATCCGCTCCTCGATCCCGTTCGAGCCGAAGTTGACGGTGATGACGCCGGTCGGCGAGAGAAGGCGCAGCATCGCGTCGGCGGTGAGCGACGCCGCGACGATCGAGCCGAGCAGCGAGCGGACGTAGCGCCGTCCACGGTCCGGCGTCGTCCAGTTGCAGACGAGGATCAGCCAGATGCCGGCTGCGGCCGCCCCGACGGCCGCCTCACGCCGCTGCGGGGTCGGCTGGCCAGCGGCGACGATCGCGGTGCCTGCCAGCCACACGACGGCTGTGGCCGCGACGACGCGCCAGGACGTAGGGGAATCCGGCGCGGCCCGCTGCGGAGCGGGAGCTTCGGGGACGACGCCTTCCTGCGGGCTCACGACTCCACCGCGGCGGCCAGTGTAGTCCCCGGCCCGGGCGGCGCGGCCCCGAGGTAAGCCTTCTGTTAGAGCTCCAGGCGGCCGCCGGGAGCTTGGTTAGAGTGGCTCGCGGTGCGGTTGAGGGTCTCCTTGCTGCGGTCGCTGCTCGCTCTGGCCGTCCTGTGTGCCTGTGGGGTCACCGCCGCTTCGGCGGCTCGGGCTCACCGCACGCGGATCGTCGCGACCCCGACGACGCGTCCGCTGCAGACGGCGATCTTCGACCCGTTCCTCTTCGACGGCTCCCAGCAGGCGCAGGCGTTCACCATGGTGCGAGCCGCCGGCGGGACGTACGCGCGCATCGTCGCGCACTGGAGCCGGATCGCGCCCGTCTCGGTCCCGCTCGGCTTCGTCGCCTCCGATCCCGACTCGGTCGGCTACAGCTGGACGGCGCTCGACACGACCGTCGCCGCGGCGAGAGCCGCAGGCCTGACGCCCATCATCGACATCGGCTCGCCGCCCGGCTGGTCGCTCGTGCCGTCGTCGATCGGAACCGGAGCCGGCACGCCGAAGCTCACGGCGCTCGGCGACTTCGCCACCGCCGTCGCGACCCACTTCGACGGCAGCCACGGCCCGGCGGCCGAGCACGTCTTCCAGGTCTGGAACGAGCCGAACCTCAGCCTCGACCTGTCGCCGACCAGCCCGAGCACCTACCGCGCGATGGTCAACGCCTTCGCCGGCGCCGTCCACGCCGTGAACCCCTCGAACGTCGTCATCGCCGGCGGCCTCGATCCGTTCGGCAACACGGCGGCGCGGTTCCACACGATGGCGCCGCTCGCCTACATGCGCGGCTTCCTCTGCATGTCGAAGGGCAAGAAGCCGAAGAGGACGTGCAGCACGCCGGCGCACTTCGACGTCTGGTCGACGCACCCGTACTCGTTCAACGGGCCGTACGGGAAGGCGCACGGCACGGACAACGTCTCGCTCGGCGACCTGCCGACGATGGACAAGCTCCTCGAGACCGCGGCCAAGCTCCACCAGGTCGTGTCCCACGGTCCGGTCAAGTTCTGGGTGACCGAGTTCAGCTGGGACACGAGTCCGCCCAGGCGGCATGCCGCGCCGGTCAACCTGCAGGCCCGCTGGACGGCCGAGGCGTTCCACCAGATGTGGCTGTCGGGCGTCTCGCTCGTGACGTGGTTCATGCTCGAGGACCAGCCCGGCAACACGGAGTACCAGAGCGGGCTCTACTTCTACGGCTCCACGCTCGCCCATGCGAGGGCGAAGCCGATGCGGACGGCGTTCCGCTTCCCGTTCGTCGCCTACCTCGGCAAGAACGGCGCGGTCAGCGTCTGGGGACGCGACGCGACGAGCTCGGCGCAGACGATCTCGATTCAGCAACGCCACGGCGCCAGGGGGACATGGCGCACGGTGGGCCGGATCCGGGCGAACCGGTACGGCATCTTCCTCGGGAACCTGAAGCTCAAGCAGGTCACCGCGAAGGACTCGATGCGCGCCACCGCCGCCCGCTCGGGCAACTCCCTGCCGTTCTCCCTCACGCGGCCGTCGTCGAAGCTTAGGTACGGCCCGTGGGGGAACTGAGCAGGTAGATGCGCCGGGTCGTCTGGGTCGTCATCTGCGCTTTCGCGCTGGCCGGAACGGCCGTGGCGTCCGCCCGGACCGGCAGGGCGCAGCGGCTCTACTCGACGCCGCTCACGCGTCCGCTCGCCACGGGTCTGATGGACTCGCTCCTCTTCCCGGGCGCCGAGCAGACGGACGCCTTCGCCGTGGCTCGGCAGGCGGGAGCGACGTACGTGCGGCTCGCCGTGAACTGGAGCGCGATCGCGCCGGCGAGCCCGGAGCCGGGCTTCGACGCCTCCGACCCGGACTCGCCGGACTACGACTGGACGGCGCTCGACACCGAGGTGACGAACGCCGAGGCGGCGGGCCTGACGCCGATCCTCGACCTCGGCGAAGGGCCGAAGTGGGCGTACTCCGTCAAGCCGAAGGGAACGAGCGGCGGCACGCCGCGGGCCTCCGACCTCGGCCGCTTCGCCCACGCGATCGCCGCCCACTACGACGGCACGCACGGCGCTCCGGCGGTGCGCGTCTTCCAGGTCTGGAACGAGCCGAACCTCAGCCTCGACCTGTCGCCGACGAATCCCGCCGCCTACCGCGGGATGGTCAACGCGGTCGCCGCCTCGGTGCACCGGGTCTCCCGCTCCGACCTCGTCGTCGCCGGCGCGCTCGACCCCTTCGCCAACACGGCGAGGCGGTTCCATACGGAAGCGCCGCTCGCCTACATGCGCGCGCTCCTCTGCGTCTCGAAGGGCGCGCACCCGCACGCGACGTGCAAGGCGAAGATCCATTTCGACGTCTGGTCGCACCACCCGTACACGTTCGGCGGCCCGTTCGGGAAGGCGCGGCTCCCGGACGACGTCTCCCTCGGCGACCTGCCGAAGATGCGGACGCTGCTCGACGCCGGGCTCCGCCTGCACCGCGTCGTCTCGACCCATCCGGTGCAGTTCTGGGTGACCGAGTTCGCCTGGGACACGAACCCGCCGCGGCGCGGCGCGCTGAAGATCGCGCTGCAGGCGCGCGCGACCGCCGAAGCGCTCCACCAGATGTGGCTCTCCGGGATCACGGAGGTCACCTGGTACCTCCTGCAGGACAAGCCCGGCAACACGTCGGACAAGAGCGGGCTCTACTTCGCCGGCAGGCCGATCGCCAAGGCGCGCGCGAAGCCGACGCTGACGGCGTTCCGCTTCCCGTTCGTCGCCTACCTCTCCGGGGGCGTCGTGCGGATCTGGGGACGCGACGCGACGAGCAGGCGGACCGTCGTCGCGATCGAGCGGCGGCACGGGATCCACGGCTCGTGGCGGGTCGTGGCGCGGGTCGTCAGCAACGTGCGCGGGATCTTCGCCGCGAACCTACGGCTGCCGGCGACGACGAAGGACTGGCTGCGCGCCGTCGCGCCGCACTCGACCCCGTCGCTCGCCTTCTCGCTCAAGCAGCCCACGTATCCCCACGTGGGCCCCTGGGGCAGCTAGCCCGTTCCTGGCCCGGGAACGGGCTAACGGCTCGGTCAGGGAGTGGCGCTACCGTTGACGGCCGTGATCGTGGCCGTCGTCCTCTTCTGGGGCTCGCTCGCCGCGCTCGCCTGGACACACGTCCTCTATCCGGCGCTCGCCGCGCTCGCCGCCCGGCTCCGGACGCGGCCTGTCGCCAAGGACGACGCCTATCTCCCGTCCGTCGCCGTGATCGTCGTCGCCTACAACGAGGAGGCGGCGATCGAGACGCGGCTCGAGAACCTCCGCGCGCTCGACTATCCGAAGGAGCTGCTCGAGATCGTCGTCACGTCCGACGCCTCTACCGACAGGACGGAGGAGCTCGCGACGGCCGCCGGCGCGCGCGTGATCCGGAATCCGCGCGGCGGCAAGGTCGCCGCTCAGGACGCCGCGGTGCGGGCGACCGACGCGGAGGTCGTCGCCTTCTCCGACGCGAACTCGACCTGGTCGCCCGACGCGCTGCGCAAGCTCGTCCGCAACCTCGCGGATCCGAAGGTCGCGTACGTCTGCGGCCGGCTCGGGCTCGAGGCGCCCGGCGGCTCGAACAAGGAAGGCGTCTACTGGCGCTACGAGCTCGTGACCCGGGAGTCGGAGTCGCGGCTCGGCTCGGTCACGGCGGGCAACGGCGCCATCTACGCGCTCCGGCGCGCCGACTACGTCGAGGTCGACCCGCGCTTCGGGCACGACCTCTCCCTGCCGTACCTCATGCCGCAGCGCGGCAGGCGGGCCGTCTACGAGCCGGAGGCGCAGGCGCAGGAGCGCCCGACGCCGACGAACGAGTCGGAGTACCGGCGCAAGGTGCGGATGTTCGAGCACACGTGGCTGATCGTCCTGCGCGGCCGGATGCTGCGCGGCCAGCCGCTCGGCTATCTCGTCGCGCTCCTCTCGCACCGTCACCTGCGCTACGCGAGCGGGCTGCTCCATGTCGTCCTGCTCGGCAGCTCGATCGCGCTCCTCGACCACGGCATCGTGTATCCGGTCCTCCTCGGCCTCCAGCTCGGCCTGCTCGCCGCCGCGCTCGCCGGCGTCGGGATCGCCCGCTACTACGTCCTCATCACCTGGGCCACCGTCGTCTCGCTGTGGAACTACCTGCGCCGCGGGGTTCCCGCGACCTGGACGCCGCCACGCGAGGAGCGGCTCGCGTGAACCGCGCCGCGGACGTCGCGGTCGCCGGCGTCTCGCTCCTCGTCGCCGCGCCCGTCCTCGCGCTCGCGGCGCTCGCGATCAAGCTCGAGGACGGCGGCCCCGTCCTCTACCGCCAGACGCGGGTCGGGAAGGACGGCGTCGACTTCGACCTCCTGAAGCTGCGGACGATGGTCGTCGGCGCCGAGACGATGGGCGCGGGCCTCTCGGTCAACGCAGGCGACCCGCGCATCACCCGGACCGGCCGGATCCTCCGGAAGCTGTCGCTCGACGAGCTGCCGCAGCTCTGGAACGTCGTGCGCGGCGAGATGAGCGTGATCGGGCCGCGGCCGACGCTCCGCTACCAGGTCGAGAAGTACGACGAGCGGCAGTGGCACCGTCTCGACGTGAGGCCGGGCATCACCGGCTGGGCGCAGATCAACGGGCGCGCGACCCTTCCCTGGGCCGACCGGATCGAGCTCGACGTCTGGTACGTCGAGCACCGCTCGCCGCTGCTCGACCTGCGGATCCTCGCGCGGACGCCCGCAGCGCTCGTCAGCGGCACGTACAAGGGCGAGAGCGGCGGCTGGCGTCCGTAACCTTGGCGGCGTGAACGTCCTGATCACGGGCGCCTGCGGCGTCACTCCGCGGGCGATCGCGCGGTCGCTGCGGGCGAGCGCCGTCTTCGGGGACGCCCGGCTCGTCGGGATCGACCGCGGCGGCAGCTGGTACGGCTTCTACGAGGGGCTGTACGACCGCGTCTACCGCGTGTCTGAGCCCGGCGATCCTGGCTACGCGGAGCTCGTCGGCGAGATCTGCCGGAAGGAGGAGATCGGCGCCGCCCTCATCGCACCCGAAGCCGAGGTCCTGTTCTGGAGCGGCCGGGAGTTCCCGGTTCCCGTCCTTCT
>Ga0070741_10017691_pt1 | contig 11668 bp, 7 predicted proteins | sample Coa_R1_4_FD_66440 | JGI IMG/M metagenome (GOLD analysis project Ga0070741, IMG submission 66440) | Surface soil microbial communities from Centralia Pennsylvania, which are recovering from an underground coalmine fire - Coalmine... | ecosystem: Environmental > Terrestrial > Soil > Unclassified ...
GAGCTTGCCCAGCGCGTAATAGAGCACGCCGGCCGCGTTGGCATGGGGCGGAACGGTGTTCGCGAGCAGCGCGTATTGCTCGACCAGCTCCGGCGATGACGGATGCTGCAGTTGGCTCAGCGGATCCGCTGCCATTGCCTCGCGATTTCGCAGCCGGCAAACCTGGTCGCACTCAATCGGTCCGGCGACATCTTCTTGCAGAGCGTCTGGGCTGTCGGTGTAAAGTACATTCCTTCCCGCCGGCATGGTACCGCTGTTGGTGTGTGCGGCCATCGCTCTCATCATCTCCATGAACGATCCGGCCATGTCACTGGTGATTGGAGTATCCGTCGGTGCTCCACCGATACCGTTGACTGCATATCGTGCCATATTCTGCGGCTTGCGCATCTTGCGCGCCAGCTCCGAGCCCGGTATCGCGATCAACTCACGACCGCCGATGGCGTCAGATACAACAACGTCTCCCGGTTTGACGGTCATTGATCGTAGCCCGCTGTTGTATACGCGTATCTTCACTGCCAGAAACTTGCGATTGACCACCGAGTGAGCAGCTACCACGACGGTGCAGTCCGAGGCCGCGGCATACTGGTAGACAATACCGTCGACGAAGAATGTACCGCCAGTGTCAGAAGCATCACGCGTGATCTGTTGGGCAGCCAGCGGACACACGATCAGCAGCGCGCAAAACCATGAGCGCATGAAGCCTCCACTTCTGCACGGGGGATGCTGCTTGCAACATCGGCAAGGAGCCTTCGGAACCTGAGGCGAACCCATCCGATGTTGTAATCTGGCAGCAGGTTCGATGTCGTATCAACACACAGTCGAGCAGCTTTACGCCCTCGGCCAAGAGCTGGCCGGCACCCCCTCGCATAAGTTCGACCTGACCTATGTCCGCCTGATTCTGGAGGCGCTAGGCAATCCCGAGCGCCGCTTTCCCAGCGTGCTAATCGCTGGCACAAACGGCAAAGGCTCGACAGCTGCGACCTTGGCGTCGATCCTGCGTACGGCCAGTCACCGCACAGGCCTCTACAGCTCGCCCCACCTGGTCCGTATCAATGAGCGCATTCGCGTCGACGGCGAGCCAATCTCGGATGCCGAGTTCGGAACGATTTATGAACGCGTGGAACACGCCGCCCAGGAACTCCTACGGGCCGGCAGGCTACCTTGGCACCCCAGCTTTTTCGAGATGCTTACGGTAATGGCCTTCGAGTACTTCGCCTGTATTGGGATTGACATTGCTGTGCTGGAAGTTGGCATGGGCGGTCGGCTGGATGCCACCAACGTGGTCGAACCGCTGCTCTCGGTGATTACCGACATCTCACTCGATCATCAAAAATATCTGGGCGACACGATCGCTGAGATTGCAGGCGAGAAAGCTGGAATCATCCGCCGCAATGCCGTGGTGGTGACGCTACCGCAACATCCTCAGGCCAATGAGGTAATTGGAACTGCCATCATGGAGCACAATTCGCGCGGCGTAAGCGCGGCCAGCTACGTGCCGCCAGTCTCGCCGGGAGCCGCAACCTACCTTGCGGGAAATGAGCCTGCAGCACTGGGGCGAAGCCGCTATCCGCTCACGGTAATGGGCGAGGAAATCACTGTCGATTCGCCGCTGGCAGGACGGCACCAATTGCGCAACGTCGCTCTCGCCATTGCTGCCGCCGAGGAACTGGGGCACTTCGGATTCCGGATTACACCGCGGCAAATCGAGCAGGGAATTCGCAACACGCGATGGCCCGGCCGCTTCCAGGTAATTCCTGCTTCGGCCGGGTATGACCGCGACATGGTTCTGGATGTCGCGCACAATCCGGCTGGCGCATGGGCCTTGCGCTCGGCATTGTCGGAAAATTTTTCCGGCCGCGAGCTCACCTTTATCTTTGCCGCCATGCGCGACAAGGCGGTTCGCGAGATGGCAGAGATCTTGTTTCCTACGGCGGAGCGCGTCGTGTTAACACAGGTCAACAATCCGCGAGCGGCCACGACAGCCGAATTGCTGCAAACCGCCGCTCGGACGGGCGCCGTACTACATACGGCTGAGAGCGTGCCTGACGCGTTGAGAAGGGTCCGAGATTTGGGTCGCTCGGACGGGCTCGTGGTGGTGACAGGCTCGATCTATCTGGTTGGAGAAGTGATGCGTGAACTGGAAATACCGGCGTAGGCTGCAAGCAGCCCGGAAAGCTCGCAGCAAACGATGCCGCAGAACATGAAGCCGGTGAACCGACAATCCGCCACCGATAACGGCAAACGAGGCTCGCTGCTCACGCGACTGCGCTCGTACGGCTTCTATCTCCCCATCGTCTATCTCTACACAGGACTCATGGGGAGCGTCGCGTTGTTGTGCTCGTTTTTTGATCGCAGCGGTCGCACGCAACACCGGATTGCGCGCCTCTGGGCCCGGAGCATCCTTAGGTCGGTTGGCATTCATGTGCACGTGAGGGGCAAGGAACGGTTGCCGACCGCGCAAGCCGCCATTTACGCCGCCAATCATCTTTCGGCGATAGACATTCCGGTGCTATACGCGGAGTTGCCCGGCCAGTTTCGCATCATGGCCAAGCGGCAGCTGTTTCGCTATCCGTTTCTGGGCTGGTACCTGAAGCGGTCGGGACAGATTCCGATTGTGCTGGGTGACCCCCATGCCTCCCTGCGCAGCTTGAACCGCGCCGGCGATGCCTTGCGCAATGGCATGCCGCTCGTGGTTTTTCCTGAGGGAGGACGCTCGGCGACTGGCCAGCTGCAGGAATTCATGGGCGGAGCGTTTTACGTTGCCATACGGGCGCAGTCGCCGGTCGTCCCGGTGGCAATCGTTGGCAGCTACGAACTGCTGCCCATGAACAGCTTTCATGCGTTGCCGGGTGATGTGAAACTCGTCTTTGGCGAGCCTATTCCGACGGTCGGGTTGCGTCTGCGCGATACCGCCAAGCTCTCCACTCAGGTGCGGCAGAAGATTGCGGAGCTCTACGACGCACACGCGAAGCTTGTCCCTCGAGTCGAAGCCGATAGCGAACCGAAGCCTGCGGTCAACACATGATTCCGATGAAGCCGCGCATTGCCATCCCGGTGCCGAACTCCACGCGCCCGCAGTATGTGAGCGCTGCCTTGCCGCAATATGAACACGCGGTGTGCAGCGCGGGCGGCGAACCCGTCATCATCTCGATTGATGCGACTCCTTCGCAGATTGCTCAGGCGGTAAAGGCGTGTGACGCCGTGCTGTTACCCGGCAGCCCTGCCGATGTCGATCCGGAGAAGTACGGTGCAGACCGCCATCCGGACACGGCACGCGCGGACCCGTTCCGTGACAACACAGACGAACTGCTGCTGCAGGACGCCTTCAACATGCGCAAACCCGTCTTCGGCATCTGCTACGGGGTGCAATCGCTCAATGTGTGGCGCACAGGCACGCTGAGCCAGCAGCTGCCGGCAGGGATCAACCATAACGCAGGCCGCTCAGTTCAGCAGGCACACCGGGTGGAAATGGATGCCGAATCAAAACTGGTACGGATCCTGGACGAAGCCGGCGCACTGCGCGGGCCGAGACAGCTGCTGATTGAGGTGAACTCGAGCCATCATCAGGCGGTGGAGGCGATCGGCGATGGCCTGCGGCTGGTTGCGTGGTGTCCTGAAGACGGCGTCAAGGAAGCAGTGGAGGGCGCCTCGCCGAATCACTTCGTGCTGGGCGTGCAGTGGCACCCGGAGCGGACCTATGACACTGAACCTGCATCCCGCGCCATGTTTCATGCCTTTGTGCGTGCTGCGGCGCTCTGGCACCGAAGACTGGCGAGCAGCCGGCAGGATTTCGAATCTGTCGCGGGGCAGCCATAGCCGCGGGTGAGGCGGGATGGTGCTGGTGAACGACGCGATCAGGGCAATGCGTGGTCCCCGCCATCACCGTAGCGGACCACGACAATGTTCTAGCCCGAGACATCCATGCAGGCCCTGTGTCTTGGTTAATCCCGCCTTTTTCGATTACTCTGAATTCTTATGCTTGATCTCGCCTTCGTTCGCGACCATCTTCCGCTGGTCGAAGAAAAACTCCGGCAGCGCGGCATGAATCCTGAGGCCGTCCTCAGGGATTTCCATGCGATCGACGTCGAGCGGCGCGCCGCCATCACCGAAGCCGAAACTCTGAAGTCACATCGCAATAAAGCTTCGGAAGAGATCGCCAAGCTCAAAAAAGAGAAGCAGGACGCGACCGCGCTGATTGAGAAGACCAAGGCACTGCGGGAGAAGATCGCGGACGCCGAGAAGCACGCCGAAGAAGCGGATGGAAAACTGCGCAACATCCTGGCCGGCATCCCCAACCTGCCCGATGACAGTGTCCCCGTGGGGAAGGATGAACATGACAATGTGGAGGTGCGACGTTGGGGCACACCGCCGCGATTTGACTTCACGCCGAAGCCGCATTGGGAGCTCGGCGAAGAGCTTGGCGTGCTGGACCTGGAGCGCGCAGCCAAGCTGACCGGCGCCCGATTTGCGGTCTATTGGGACTTAGGCGCGCGACTGGAACGCGCGCTGATGAACTTCATGCTCGATCTGCATACCCGCGAGCACGGCTACACCGAGGTGTTGCCTCCTTTCCTGGTGAACGCCGACTCGTTGTACGGCACCGGCAATTTGCCAAAGTTCGAGGCCGACCTGTTCAAAGTGCCGCATGGCGATAAGAATCTCTATCTGATTCCCACCGCCGAGGTCCCGGTCACGAATCTCTATCGCGACGAGACGCTCGAAGGCTCGCGCCTGCCGATTTCCCTGACCGCGTACACGCCTTGCTTTCGCAGCGAGGCAGGCTCCTACGGCAAGGACGTGCGCGGCATCATTCGCCAGCACCAGTTTCAGAAGGTTGAACTGGTAAAGTTCGCCAAGCCGGAGCAGTCGTGGGAGGAGCATGAGAAGCTGACGCGCAATGCCGAAGCCGTGCTGCAAAAGCTTGGGCTGCACTACCGCGTAATGGCGCTATCGACCGGCGACATGGGTTGGTCGTCGGCGAAGACATACGACATCGAAGTGTGGCTGCCGGGCCAGCAGTTGTTTCGCGAGATCTCGTCTTGCTCGAACTTCACGGACTACCAGGCACGGCGGGCGAATATCCGCTACCGTCCCGAGGGTGGGAAGAAAACCGAGCTGGTACACACGATTAATGGCAGCGGTCTCGCTATCGGGCGCACCTGGGTGGCAATTGTCGAAAACTATCAGCAGACAGACGGCAGCGTTATAGTCCCGGAAGTCCTGCGCCCTTATCTAGGGGCGGAGACGATAACAAAGTTCAGCAATACGTAAATCGAGCCTTCAGGCTAGCGTGTAGGGAAGAGAAAGAAGTTTTTTGGCGGTGAGGTGTGCGACCTCAGCGCGGGTCCGTATGTTGTCGGGTGCGGGTCTCAGGGTCCCTCTCACTCCGTCCGCAACGCCTGCATTGGCTCGATGGACGCTGCACGTTGCGCGGGCAAGAACGCGGCCCCCAGCACCACGATCAACAGAATGCCGACTGCGATCAGCCACGCCATTCCATTCAACACACTCACTCCAAACAACAAGCTGGTAAACACTCGGCTCAGGGCTATGGCGGCCAGAACTCCACACACGATGCCGATTCCGGCCAGGCGCGCCCCCTGCAGCAGCACTAACTGTAGAACCTTGCTGCGCTGTGCGCCCAACGCCATGCGGACGCCCAACTCGCGTGTGCGCAGGCGCACTGAGTAGCTGATTACGCCGTATAGTCCAAGCGCAGCCAGCAAGAGCGCCAGTCCCGCGAACGTCGTCAGCAGCAGAACCACGAAGCGCCGCCCGATGAGCGATTCGTCAACGCGCTGCTCCATGGTCTTAACGTCGTAGATGGGAATGCTGGAATCGACCGACCGGACGGCTGATGCCAGCGCGGTTTTGAAGCTCTGGGCTGAGCGATCGCTGCGAAGCAGAAGCGAGGCATTGCCGTCCGGGTTTTGCGGAAGCGACAGGAAGTAGAAGCCTTCATTGCCATCCGCCTCAAGCGACGAAGAGCGAACGTGCTTGACGATGCCGACGATCTCGTACCACGGGCCCTTCTTCGGATCGAATCCGATGTACTGTCCAACCGGGTTCTGCCCAGGCCAGTACTGGCGCGCGAGCACGTCGTCGACGAGGGCGACCGGCTGTGATCCCTGGCGATCCTGATCGTTAATGCTGCGGCCCATCAGGACCGGAATGCGCAACGTTTCGAAGTAGCCGGAGGACACCAGGCGAATGCCACCGTGAGGTCCGGGGTCGCTCGGCCCGAGCGGCCTGCCCTTGATCGAAAAACTGGCGAAGCCATTATTGTTGTCGAAAGGAAGCCCGCTGGCGATAGCCGCGTTGGATACTCCGGGGATATTGCGCAGGCGCTCCAGCAGCGCCTGATAGAACGCCGCCTGCTTTTCTTCCTTGTCATACACCGTTTTCGGAAGGGAGATGCTGGCCGAGAGCAGTCCGCGGGCGTCGAAGCCGGTCTCCACTCGCTGCAACGCTTCCAGGCTGCCGATCAGCAATCCCGATCCGGCGAGAAGGAGCAACGAGAGTGCGATTTGAGCGACCACAAGCGATGAGCGCGCGCGCTGCGAAGCGACAGTGGTCGTGCCGGAGCGGCCGCCTTCCTGCAGCGCGTCGAACCAGCCTGCTTTCGTGCGATACCAGGAAGGCACGACCCCACAAACCACTGAACACAGCACAGCAATGATGACCACGAACAGAAGCACTGGGCCGTGGTAGGAGAGCTGCACCTGTGAAGCAAGCGTTTGCGGCAGATAATGCAGCAAAGCGGGCGCGGTGATAACGGCAACGGCGAAGCCGAGGACCAAGCCGCCGGCTGTGAGTACCGCACTTTCGGTCAGCGCCTGCCGGATGAGCCTTTGACGCGAAGCGCCCAGAGCAACACGAACCGCCAGCTCGCGCTCGCGAGCGGAGGCGCGGGCCAGTTGCAAGCCCGCGATGTTCGCACACGCGATCAGCAGCACCATACCAACCGCAATCAGCAGCATCGTCAGCGGCTTGCGGAGGGGCCCGCCGATAAACTCCGTCAGCGACATTGCGAACATCCCCCAGCGCGACGCCTGCCCGTAACTCTTGCTGCCTTCGGATCGGATGTTCTCTTCGGTTTTTCGCTCCAGATACGCGTTCGCCTGCTGCAGGGTGATGCCGGGTCGCAGGCGGGCCACTCCTCCCATGTTCTCGTTGTAGCGGTCGTCCTGATCGTGGTAGCGCCCTGGCGGTAGCGCGAGCGGCACCCACAGCTCAGCCTGGTTAGGCCAGCCGAACTCTGGACCCATGACGCCGATGATCCGGTAGGGCTGCTGATTCAGGATGATGGTGCGGCCGACGACGTTGGGATCGGAACCGAAATTTTTTTGCCAGGTACGATGGGCGAGCACCACCTCGTGCTCGGCGCCGGGTTGATCTTCCTCCGGCGTGAATCCGCGCCCGAGCATTGGCCTGACTTGGAAGACGTCAAAATATCCCGCGGTAACTTTGAAGCCAGGCAGCAACTCGGGATTACCATTCGCCGGACTGTAGTTGTAGTTGCCGGCCTGAAGGGCGGCGGCGGATTGGAAGATGTCCTTGCCGTCGGCGGCATCACCGAAATCGGGCGCCGAGATGCCGATGTTGCTGAGGTCTGCGAGCGAAAGATAACGCGCCCGCAACGCGACGAGGCCAGCGGCATGAGGAATGCCGCTGGGGTTCAGCAGCACGGCGTTGGTGACGGAGAAGACGGCAATGTTGGCGCCAATGCCCAGCGCCAACGTCAGCACGGATACGAGCGCGAATCCCGGAGACTTGCGGAGCTGCCGCAGAATGTATCGAAACTCTTGTAGCAATGTTGACATAGATCACTCCGTCCTCAAAGCTTGCATGGGTTCGATCCGCGCCGCTCGCCGTGCCGGCAGCAAGCTTGCAGCAATTACAACCATCCCGACCATCACTATGCCGCATGCGATCACCAGCGGATCCGCAGGGCTGACGTTATACAGTTGGCTTTGCACCGCGCGCGACAGCAAGAATGAAATGGGCAATGTGACCAAAATGCTCATGCCGGCCAGCCATCCGACGTCCGCCAATATCAGGCGCACCACCGCGCTCCGCCGCGCACCCAGAGCCATGCGAATGCCGATTTCACGAGTTCGCTGGGCTGTGGCATACGCCAATACACCGTAAAGTCCAATTCCCGCCATCAGGATGGCGAGAGCTCCGAAAGTGACTGCCAATGCCGCTACTAGCCGGTCGTTGGCCATGCTCACTGCAACCTGCTCGTCCATGGTTCGCAGAGTATCTACGACCAGGTTGGGATCGATCTGGCGCATGGCGGTCCGAATCGCGCTCTTCGCCGCGTCAGGAGACTGCCAGGTGCGAACATAAAATTCCAGGCCAAATCCGCCGTCCTGCTGATAGACGGCGCGATACATCGTCTCCCTCACTTCGGTGCGCAGGTCGGCGTGCCTGGAATCTCCAACCACTCCGACGATCTCCAAATCGCTCTTGCCGGCGTTATTGCCGTGTTCCAGTAACTTGCCGATCGCATTCTGCGGCGTGCCGAAGTGAAGCTTCGCGAACCGGGCGTTCACGATAACGACCTTAGGCTTGTCCGGCCCGTCCTGGTCGGCAAAATCGCGGCCTGCCAACAGCGGGATACCGGTGGTTGAGAAGTACCCGGGTGTTACCCAAGGACCCTCGACAATGATCGGCTGGCTCGAAGAGCTTCCGGCGATGGTGACGCCGGTCATGCTTTCCATCCCCATCAGCTCAGGATCGGTGGTGCCTGCGACCGCGCGAGTGCCGGGCAATGACTGCAGAGTTTGAAGGATTCGCTGGTCGACCGCGAGGACCCGGTCGGACTTGTATCCGGCGAGCTGCGGATCGATGCCGAAGCTAAGCAGATGGTCGGTCGCGAAACCGAGGTTTACATCCCGGAGATTACGAATCGTCCGCACGAATAGCGCCGCGCCGATCAGCAGCAGGAGGCTCAAGCCGATTTGCACGGCGACAGAAAGGCGGCGAAAGCGCAGGGGTCCTCCCGAGGAGGTCTGAATCTGCTGCTTGAGCGATCCGATGAGATCGGGATGCAGGAAGCGCAAGGCCGGCGCCATGCTAAACAGCAGAGCCGCGATCAGCGCGACGCCAAAGTTGAATATCAGGATGCGGTGATCCGGCTGGGTGGAGAAGGGAAGGTCGGCCGTGGGATCTCCCACAAAATGGCGCGCCAGCGCTGAGGTCACTGCGGGCGCGAGCATCAGGCCGAGTATGCTGCCGGCCCCGCCCAGCAAAAGGCCCTCAGTCAACAGTTGCTGTACGATTTGCCGGCGAGTTGCGCCCAAGGCGTATCGCACGGACATCTCGCGCACCCGACCGGCGGCCCGAACCAGCAGCAGGCTGGAAACGTTGACACAAGCCATGAGCAGGACCAACACCACCATGCCCATGACAATCAGCAGGGGTGTGCGGATCTGATCGCGCAGCGGCGAAAACCCGCGCTCATTGTTCACTAACATCAATCTGGAATCTGCTTGAAGGCTGCGGCGCGTCATTCGCTCGGCGTCACTCACCTGCTTCAGTTGCTCGGCGCGAATGGCGCGCCATAGCGGGTCGATTGCAGCCTCAGCGTGCGCCCGGGTTTCGCCCGGTTTCAAACGCGCTTCAATGGTGAGGAATGACAAGCGAATGTCGTTCAAGTCGTAACCAACCGGGTTGACCAGGGAGTTCGTGGCCAAAGGGAAGAAGAGCTTGGGCGAATAGCCGGTAATCACGCTGCGAAAGCCGGGCGGCGCCACACCGACGATGGTGAAGGGATGACCATTCACCATCAGCGCCTTGCCGATGACGCTCGGGTCGGAGTTAAAGCGCTCTTTCCAGTACCGGAAGCTGAGTACCGTAACCGCATTCCCGTTCGGTACATCGTCGGCCGGAACCAGTAGTCTCCCAATTGCCGAGCGCACCCCCAAGACATCGAAGTAATTGCCGCTGACCAGTTCACCGTCCGCCAGCTCTGGGTGATTGTTCCACTGCACTCCGACCTGGGCTTCGGAGTTAGCCAGCACACCGGAGAAAACGGCGCTCTTGTCCCGCAGTTCGCGGTAGGAGGGGTAAGAAAAATAGTCGTACTGATCGCCGCCGTAGTAATTGATGCTGCCCAGCCGCGCACCGGAGTAGCGCAACCGGACCAGTTGCTCGGGATGGCTGATAGGAAGGGCTCGCAGAAGCGCCTGGTCGAGCAGCGTGAAGATTCCGGTGTTCGCCCCAATACCCAGCGCTAACGTAAGTATCGCGACCGTGCTGAATACAGGAGCTTTGCGGAGCTGGCGAATTGCGTAGCGAACATTCGTCATGTGAGCCAACAGCAAGAGCGATGGTTAACAGCCGGCAAAGTCGTAGGATCGAGAATCGCCGGGAAGATCGTCCAGCCATAGCCTGCAACGGCTACTCCAAAGCTTTCCCTTGCCGTATCAGGGTTTTAGCTGCCGTTGCAAGCTGCGCGTGTCCGAGACCGAAATCTCCTCGTCCGCTTCTGGACAGGAATACGCAAGTGGTGCCTCGGCAGTTCCGCCATATTCTGCCAAGTCTCACAAGCAAAAGGACATCGGGGCAACGTAAGTACCATGCCCCGCCCTCTAACGGTTTTGTGGCCGGAGGCTCGGCCGAATCGGTCCGATGCAAACATCGCAGATCCAACCCCAGGCTTCCGTGGACGTTCAGCCCACTGACAGGACCTTAATTGAAAACAAGGTTCGGCAACTGGGCGATTGGTTTCACAACATCGATCTCTTCGGGGTACCGACCGCTCCCAATCATTTTTTAGGCGACTTTCCCAAGATCAAGTGGCAGCACATTGCCGGTGCTTTGCCCCAGGACCTTTCCGGGGCGGAGGTACTCGATATTGGCTGTAATGGGGGCTTCTACTCGATTGAGATGAAGCGCCGGGGGGCCAAGCGCGTTCTGGGCATCGACATCGATGACCGTTATCTGAACCAGGCGCAGTTTGCGGCGCACACTCTCGGTCTGGACATCGAGTTCGACAAGCATTCCGTTTACGAGGTCGGCGGCATCGCCGGTCAGTTCGACTACGTGTTTTTCATGGGCGTCTTCTATCACCTGCGTTATCCGGTTTTTGCCCTTGACCAGGTGATAACGAAAGTGCGCCCGAATGGCCGGCTGGTGTTTCAGTCAATGCTCAGAGGCTCCGACGAGGTGGAGCAATGGCAGGAGAACTATCGCTTCTGGGAGACCGAGCAATTCCGGCACCCGGCTTATCCCACGATGTACTTCGTCGAGCACAGCTATGCCGGCGATCAGACGAATTGGTGGATTCCTAACCGGGCCGCGGCGGAAGCCGTGCTTCGGAGTTCGGGGCTCGAGATTCTGGACCATCCCGAGCCGGAAACCTGGATCTGTGCGCCGCGCTACGTTTTGCGCGACGGTGAATACATTCTGAATCTGGAGCTGTCCGGCAGGTTATAGCTAGCATCGAGGAACGTGCGTTCATGGTAGAAGCCGTAATGCTTTGGAACGAGCCGAATAACCTCTCACATTGGGATTTCAAGCTCGATCCCGATTGGAAGCTGTTCGCTGAAATGGCCAGAGCGGCGTCGCGCGCCATTCGCGCCGTCAATCCTGAGCTCAAGATCGCTCTGGGCGGTATCTCTCCTATCGATCCTCACTTTATCGAGCTGCTGTCCGCGCA
>Ga0070741_10017692_pt1 | contig 11667 bp, 13 predicted proteins | sample Coa_R1_4_FD_66440 | JGI IMG/M metagenome (GOLD analysis project Ga0070741, IMG submission 66440) | Surface soil microbial communities from Centralia Pennsylvania, which are recovering from an underground coalmine fire - Coalmine... | ecosystem: Environmental > Terrestrial > Soil > Unclassified ...
TGGATCGCCGCACGCTCAGCCAGATTGCCGAACTTACTCCCGCCCGCTGGTCCGCGGCTCACCGATAATTCCCACCTGGGTTCGTCGTACGCTTACCATACAGCGAGAGTCTTCGTTCAGTTCAGCGCAGAAGATGTACTTCTTGAAGAGGTTCGCATTCGAACTGCAAGCAGCGGAGCGGAGAGAGGAGATGTCCACGCGTACGGCCGAACTCTCGAAGGCGATTCTGACTAATGTTGATTGGATACAGTTCAAGGGCGAATTAACACGGGATGGCTTGGTCGCTGAGGCCGGTGAGATGATTGGATTCTCACATCAATCGTATCAGGAGTTCCTTTGCGCTCGGGAGCTATTAGGACGACCAGACGCTACTGAACTGAACCATATCGCAGATCAATACATCTCAGGGAGCGATTGGTGGACTGAGGTCCTGCGGTTCTACGTCGACCTAAGCGGAAAAACTGCTGAAATCGAGGATTGGCTAACCAGAAGACTTTCTGCGTGCCGGAAGATCGCCGGTACCATTTCGCATCAGGGGATGGCCAATCGAGTTCTGAGTATTCTGCAGCACATGCAAGCAACATTTCCGTTCGTCAAGGTCACTCCTAAGTTGTAGGGGCGCGTTTTTCCGGCCCCTTCAGGAGAGGTTGTCGATAGTCGTCGAGACCTCCTCAGCACAGTCGACGCCTGCTGGATCACCACGCCTTGTCGGTTCCGAAAGCGTTAGCCAAAGATCAGGAGCGATCAGTCAGCCAGGCAGCCAGTTCCGCAATCGCAATCGGGACCCGAGCCGTATAAACGCCCAAGTCGCTGATCTGACGAGGCAGACCGCGGCTGGTCGACCGCGATCGGGAACGATAACGCGCTTGTGGCCGGGGATGCGATCCAAGATCCGCATGTCTCGAAGTATAAAGGTTGCCCGGCGCTCTTCGAACCGTACTCCGAAGCGCTCTGCCGCCCCCTAAGCGCCTGTCGGGCGCACCGCGGCCCGCCCGTGGATCCACGCGTAGCACGACGCTTCGGGTTCCCGCCGATGGGGCCGCTGGCGAGGCAGGCAACCCGCCCACAAGACGCTAAGGGTCTAAGAACCAACTCTATCCTCTACACGGCTCATCAGTCCCGCCGCGACCATCAGGAAAACCCCACCGCCGATCAGCGCCAACAGTCGATTATTTCCGAGCAGCGCATTCATGATCCACCCGAACGCGAGCGAAGCGATAATCTCCGGGAGCGTGATGAAGAAGTTGAAAATCCCCATGTACATGCCTGTTTTGTCCGGAGGCAGAGACCCGGAGAGAATCGCATAGGGCATCGACAGGATGCTCGCCCACGCGATTCCGACGCCGGTGATGGAAAAAAAGAGCAGCCACTTGTCATGAATAGTCGCAACCGAAAGCAGTCCTAACGCCCCGGCAATCAGGCACGCCGCATGGACGCCCTTCCTGCCGATCCGCGCCGCAAGCCACGGCAGTGCAAACGAGAAGACGAAGCACACCGCCGAATACATCCCGAAGCACAATCCAGCCCACTCCACTCCCTCCGTGTACAGCGCCGAGTTCTCATCCGGCGCCCGGAAAACATTCCGCGCTACCGCGGGCCCGAAATACAGCCACATCGAGAACAGACCCAGCCAGGTGAAGAACTGGACCGCTGCCAATTGCCGCATGGTCGCAGGCATCTCTTTAATGGCGTGCACGATTTCCCACACGCACCGGCCGACGCCCGCAGTCTCCGCCTTTTGTCTTCGGAAGGCGTCGAGATCGGCCGGCGGATACTCGCCCGTCGTGCCGATGGTCCACATGACGGCCGAGAAGTAGACGGCCGCGCCGATGTAATACGACAGCCGGATGGAAGCAGGGACGGTTCCGGAGGCGTGCTCCTGCGAGACGTGGAATACGTGCGAGAGGACGTACGGCATGGCGGACGCAGCCACCGCTCCCAAGCCGATGAAGATGCTCTGCATGGCGAACCCGCGAGTTCGCTGGTGATCGGGCAACAGGTCCGCCACAAACGCGCGAAAGGGTTCCATGCTGATATTGATCGAGGCGTCCAGGATCCACAACAGCCCCGCCGCCATCCATAGCATCGAGGAATTCGGCATGAGGATGAGAGCGAGCGAGCTCAGGATCGCGCCTGCCAGGAAGTAAGGCCGCCGGCGGCCCAGGCGGTTCCACGTCCTGTCGCTCAAATACCCGATGACTGGCTGGACAATCAGACCTGTCAGCGGCGCGGCCAGCCAGAGCATCGGGATTTGATCGGGCTTGGCGTGCAGATATTCGTAGATCGCGCTCATGTTGGCCATCTGCAATCCCCAGCCGAATTGGATCCCGAGGAATCCGAAGCTCATGTTCCAGATCTGCCGGAAACTCAACGGCGGTTTTTTCATCGCTCCTCCGCTCAACGGTCGTACATCTTTGCCAGTCCACGCAGCCGCGCCGCATTCTCCGCGGATAGCGAATCGGGCCGCATTCGCCATTGCCAGTTGCCATCCGGACGCGCGGGCACGTTCATCCGTGCTTCGCTGCCCAGCCCGAGCACGTCCTGCAGCGGAATCAGCACGGTATCTGCTACGGACGCCATGAGGGTTTGGATAAACACCCAGTTCATCTCGCTGCCGTCCGTGCGCAGGTAACGCCTGGCAAAATCGCGCTCGGCGACGATGTCCGCCGCGGTGCGCGTGGAGTCCGTGCCGGCTTCGCTGTTCCACAACCGAGCGTCGTGTCATTATCGTGCGTTCCGGTGTACGCGACCAGTTCCCGCGGGTAATTATGGGGACGAAAGGATGGCCCCTGCGGGTCCTTTCCGAACGCGAACTGCAGGACGCTCATCCCCGGATAGCCGAACTCCTGGCGAATCGCCTCCACCTCGGGAGTAATCACGCCCAGATTCTCCGCAATGACCGGCAGCTTTCCCAGGCGCGTTTCTATCGCCCGGAACAGTGCCGCTCCGGGTCCTTTCACCCATCTTCCGTGCATCGCGGTGGTCTCGCCCGCCGGAACCTCCCAGTAAGCTTCGAAACCGCAGAAGTGATCCAGCCGTACCATGTCCACCTGCGCCAGCACGGCGCGGAACCGGTCGATCCACCACGCGTAGCCGCTGTCCTTCAGCTTGTCCCAGCGGTAAATAGGATTGCCCCACAGTTGGCCGGTCGCGCTGAAGTAATCGGGAGGTACGCCCGCCACGACGTCGGCTCGAAACAACTCGGGATGACTCACCACATCGGAACTGTCGCCCGCCACGTAGATGGGCAGATCGCCCATGATGCGAATCCCACGTTGCCGGCAGTACTCGTGCAACGCGGACCACTGCCGGTCGAATTCGAATTGCCAAAAACACTGGACGTCGGCGCCGAACTCGGGCTGCTTTCGGGCCATGAAGCAAGCAAAATCGTCCAGCCAGTGGGCGTTGCGATAGCAGTAGCAGTCGAAAGCCTCACGCTCGCGCGCGCTGCCGAAGAACCTCTGCGCGGCTTGGGCCAGAACAGGCAGTTTCCCCTCAATCACGCCACTGTAGTCGACGCGTGTCTGCGGGAATTGAGGCTGGCTGCCGATTTCCTTCCGGCTGAGGTAACCCCGCTCAACCAGGCGATCCAGGCTGAGAAGGAGCGGATTCCCGGCGAAGGCCGAGAAGCACTGGTACGGTGAATCGCCGTAGCCCGTCGGGCTCAGCGGCAGCACCTGCCATATTGTCTGACCTGCGTCCGCCAGCCAATCGGCGAAGCGAAAGGCCTCGGGCCCGATCTCGCCGATCCCGTTCGGGCCGGGCAACGACGTTGGATGAAGCAGGATTCCGCTCGCTCTTGCAAACCTCATACTCTTAGATTCCGCATGCTCCAGATGCACGCATCGGGCCAACTGGCGAAGCCGATTTTCGGCTCCTGAATCGGCAGATGACGGACACCGGCACGCCGCCACGCTCTGAAGACGAAAAGTCCTTCAGGACCAGAGCACGACGGTTTGGCTATCGCTGTGCATTCGATGGGATCGATAGAACCAGGAGAAAGTACATGAACAGCTTTTCTACGTGGATCGCCGATTCTTGGTGCAGGCTGACGCATCCCGCACCGATGTGGCCAGTCAACGGCCACTATCGTTGCCGCACCTGCCGCCGCCAGTACCGTGTGCCGTGGGAAGTGAGACACGTTCAACGGAGCATCTGAGCAATGACTAACGACATTCGAGATTGGGCTGAAAAGCATCACGCGTACTACGAAGTGTCGTCGTACTACATCGTGGTAGAGGAGGGGCACGGTTCGCGTTCGGTGTCGACTCGCAGGATCCAAAGCGGCTTTGATATTGACATCTGCGGCGCAACCAACGGAAAGGGACTGTCGTGTCCGCTGCCTGACTACGAAGTGGGCTATGCAGACCTGCATGAGATCTTCGAATCGCACAAACGGGACGATTCCTGCGCAATCGAGGTCATCCCGTTTTATGGCAGTGTCTTTCTCGAGGCCCGAAATAACTTCCAGCCGCAAACCAGAGTGCGTCTCCGGGTCTCGCACAGTCGGGGCGTCGATCAACCAACTGGTCCGGCAGAAGGACGCATGCTCGCAGATGTCGAGAAGCAACTGCAGGACCTGGGACTCAGATCAGGACGGCCGGCAGGATACTAGTTCAGTTCACCTGCCGGCCGGCTATCATTGACCATCCGGAATTGCCACGTCTTGCGCAACGAATAACTTTACTTCAACCTTTCCGGATCCCCGCAGTTCCCTGTAACGTGCCGGACCGGCATCTCCCCTCACCTGATTACTGCGCAGCGGCACATTCACATTACCTGCCCGTAGCGTGACACCCTCCAGGGTGACGCTCATCGCCTCGCCAGGAGCTTTTGCGCCGCTGATCTGACCGACCTGCCCGGAAGCAATCTCGCCGGATTTTACGACTACCTTCCCGGCGACAGTCAGGTCTTCCTCAAGCACAAAGTTGACTGGCCGGCCGTCTTTGGCGGGCTCCGTGACAACAGCATCGACAGCTATCAGCGGCACCGGCGTTCCCTCGCGCAACACCGTCCTGCTGGCGGCGGCTTGAACCGGTTTATGGCTCGTCAGCCGGCTGAACACAAATTCCTGGCCCAGATTGAGAGCCACCAAGCCGCCGAAGTGAAACATCAGGCTTCTGCCTAACAAGCTGTATTGCGTCCTCTCGCCGGGATAGTAAGCCTGAGAGAGTTCGGCCGAGGCGACCAACCCGACCAGGCCTGCGTACGGCGGCTGCCATTTGCCGTTGTCCCCTTTCGCCCGGAACGCGGACTCAATCGCGTACCAGACGCGCCGCAGCTTCGTGCCTTGCCCGCTATAGAAATACCGCGGATCCTGATGCAGCAGCGAGTCCGCCACAACCGACGTAATCACGAGGTTCTGCGCAGCCGTTCCATATGAGGCCCAGTAGCGCTTGGCAAACCCGGCCGTACCCTGACCCCACTGATAGTAGCTGTTCCTGCTTTGCTGGATACCCGCGGTAATTCCCGCCGCCGCAAACGTGGTCGGATCCAGAAGCAGCTTAGAAGCCAGGCGGGTTTTCTGTTTGGCCGACAACGGCGCCGGATGGCTTTCGAAGGAAACGTAAAAGTTCGGGAACACTCCCCCGACGGCGCGTTGTTTCAACTCCTGGTTTATTTGGACCGTAGCTACTTCATCCGGCGGCAGTCCCACCGTGATCGTGGTCACTTGCGGCGCCACCTGCATGATCGCTTCTAGCAGTTTTGCCTCGGCCGTTGCAGTCGAAGGCACATTCGATGCGCTCCAATCCGATAGTCCACTGGCTGTGACGCGGACGGCGTGATCACCACTCGGCAGGGACGAGACCTGAAAAGCCCCCTCTCCATCAGTGACTGTCGTGCGCCGAACTCCACCTCCTCCTTCGACGACGACAAGTGCCCCGTACACCGGTGCTCCCGAGGCGTCGGTGACGCGGCCCTGAATCGAACCGGCGTCCTGCGCTTTGACGGATTGTCCGGCGAGACAAAAAAGCCCTAAACACGCTGCCAATAGAGTTCTCATTGTTGAAACTTGATTCGCAATGTTGTTGCCATACAGTTCCTCGCGTAAGGTCGCGCATTTGCTCGCGTTCGCGGCCAAAATGATGCCGAGTCTGTGGCAGGTGCCGACACACATGACGACGAGCCAGCGCATGGGGTCTACGGCCGTTTGCCCGCTTGCCTCATTTATTTTCAGGTCGTAATTTACGCTTACCGGTGTTTGGAATCCGAAATGCCCTTAGCAAGCCGTTCCGGATTTCCGAAGCGCAGTGCGCCTCAAATTCCGGGCAGGCGGTAACAGAGTGAGGTTTACATGACGAAGGTACAGACGATTCATTTCAAGAAGGCAATGGAAGACAAGCGCAGGGAGCTTTTGGGCGATATACATTCCCAATCCAGCAGGATAAAGATCGAGGATAGCGAACACGATCCGATCGATCAGGTGCAGAGCATGCACTTCCGGGAAGAGAGTGCCACGCACCTCGGCCGGCGATCGCGTATTTTGGCGGAAATAGAGCTGTCGCTGCACGGTATTTCCGACAGTTCGTACGCTTGTGCATCGATTGCGAGGAGCCGATCAGCCTCAAACGTTTGGAGAGCATACCCTGGGCGCCCCGCTGCATCCACTGCCAGCAGGCATTGGAACTTCACGAAGCCGAGGTACAGCAAGCTGCCTGACCTTCTGTCTGCAAACTTCACATGCGCCCTGCTTCGGCAAGCGCCACGTCAGATGCCAGGATTTTGGTGGCAGCAGAGTGCCGAATTGTTTGCGGGTAATGCGCGGACCAGGACCGATGCAAGTGGACTCTGGAATGCTGATCTGACAGGCAGATGCGAATACCGGCGGCCCAGGCAATCGGGCCGCGTGTGGTTCCCGCATCGAAGCGTTAGGCGCCCACTCGACGGCGGCGTTGTCGCCGCACTTCATTGTGCGGTGGCAGCGCCTCCCGGGAGTGCCGGCGGGGCTTAGAGTGACTCATCGTTCGGCGCATTGAGAGAGAGGAATGGCAATGATACGGATAATGACAGCGGACGGACCCCAAACCACAAAACTGACTGCCGAGGGAACTTTGTCCGATGAGAGCGTCGAGACCGTCCACGCCTGCTGTGTTCAAGCGCTCTCAAAAGGAAAGGCGGTCCGGCTTTGGCTCCACGATGTATCTCCCATCGGCGAACGCGGCCGTACAGTGCTGCAGCGTCTCGCCGCCGCCGGAGTCGATCTGACGGCGGACGGTGTTTACAACTCCTCCATCGTGGATGAGATCCAATCCGCCGGGCGGAAGGGGCGGCACGGTTCACGGTGACTCCGGTACGGATCTCACGCGGGTTCTCCCAAGCCGAGAGAATCGAGCAGCTTCTCAAAGTCGCCGAGCGTCGCTTTGCCGCATCCGGCTTAGCGTCCACGAGCACCATCGGCCTGGCTAAGGCCGCAGGGATATCCGAGGCAATGCTATACACCCATTTTGGAACCAGGCAGAAGCTTTTCCAGGAAGTGCTCGAACGCAATAGTCAGGATCGTCTCGAGTGCCTGCGCGAGCGGTTCTATTCGATCCCGGAACTGCCTCCTCTGGAATGTATTGAGAGCCTTGCGGAGTCGACGGTTCTGGCTTGCGTCCAAGAGATCGGTAATGGCTGCGTCATGGCTAGAGGTCTCATAGAAATGCCGGAGTTCGCCGCCGATGTGTATCGTGCGGAGATTGGTGCTACCCAAGCGCTCTGGATTGCCGAAACCGGCGCCCGGTTCGGAGACTCACTTGTCCGTTACCGCCTTGTCGTCCACCTGGTGCCATACGCAGTGCATGCCTGTATGGCATTCGGATTATGGCTGACGATGCTGAAGCACAAACCCGCGACCGCCAAAGCACACGCGCGCCAGTACGCCGGCGGGATCGTGGACGCGGCGCGGGCCATCCTGAACCTTCCCCCCGAATCGCTTCAGGCGACGGACTCCTGGCTGCCGGCACAACTCGAACTGCTGCGTTAAGGTCGCGCTTCGAGCCAAAGGGCGGCCGAATCGGGTATGATCGGCCCTGTGGGGGCCTCCTCGAACAAAATATATGAAGCTGTGGTGGCGCTCTCCCGCAGCATTGCCGGCCGAACGGACCTCGACTCCCTGGTATCGGGGGTGGCCGAATCTCTTCGCGTTATTGTCAACTTCGACCACCTCGGGCTGGTTCTGCACGATCCCGACGCGAACGTCATGCAAGGGTACATCCTGAATGAGCCCGGGAATCCCCACATCAAGCGCCTTCGCCTGCCCGTTGACCAGGATCCGGCCGGTTGGGTATGGCTGAACCAACAGCCGCTTGTGCTCTCCGATTTCGAGTCGGAAACCCGATGGCCGGTGGCCATGCAACTCGCTCGTGAGTTGGGCATCAGCACTTTGCTGCTCGTGCCCCTCACTACCGGCGATCACCGGCTCGGAGCGTTGGGACTCAGCTCCGTGGCGCCGTTCCATCCCGGCCCCGAAGAGTTAGGCTTCCTGGAGCGCATCGCCAGCGAGTTCTCCGTCGCCGTCGACGCCTTCCTTTCCAAGCAGCAGGCGGTCCGGCAGCGGGACCGGCTGCGCACGCTGTTCGATATCACCAATGCTCTTGTATCGAAGCTCGAGCCGGGCGATTTGTTCGCTGCCATCTCCGAGCAGGTCTCCAAGGTCATCCGATATGAGTACGCGCTGCTGACACTACGCAATGATGCCGGTAAGCTTAATGTCTACGCATTGCATGCCGCCGGGCAGCAAATCGTCGAGGAGCTTAAGGGACCCTTCAACCCGGAGGGTATGCCGGCGGCTGAGGTGCTCGCGACCGGAAAACCTGTAGTGGCGCACCTCACCGATATCGACCGCTATCCCAACCCTGTCTTTCGCAAGTTTGTAGAGTTGGGGTTCAAGTCCCAGTGCTCGGTTCCGTTGATTACACGAAAGCGCGTGATCGGAACACTTGCGCTCCAGCGATTGACCGAGGATGACTGGACCGCGGAGGATGTCGACTTCCTGGTCCAAGTCGCGAACCAAGTTGCCATCGCCGTAGAGAATTCGCTCACGTATCGGGAGCTGGCGCAAATTAAGGAGCGGCTGGCGGTCGAGAAGCTGTACCTCGAAGACGAGATCCGGCTCGATCACAACATGGGCAACATGGTCGGCCAAGGACCCGCCTTTGAAGCCATCCTGAAAAGCATCCAAACCGTGGCGCCCACAGATGCAACGGTCCTGATCACCGGCGAAACAGGGACCGGAAAGGAACTTGTCGCCCGGGCCGTCCACGAAATGAGCACCCGCAGCAAGGGCAGTTTCGTCAAAGTGAACTGCGCTGCGATCCCGGCCACCCTGCTGGAGAGCGAACTGTTCGGGCACGAGAAAGGTTCATTCACCGGAGCGGTCGCGCAAAAGATCGGGCGTTTCGAACTCGCACATCGCGGCACGCTCTTTCTTGACGAAATCGGGGAAATGCCGCTGGAACTTCAGCCGAAGCTGCTGCGCGCCATTCAGGACCAGGAGTTCGAGCGCGTCGGTGGCAATCGCACCATCCGCACCGACGCCCGCCTGGTGGCCGCCACGAACCGCGACTTGAAGGCCATGGTGGACGAGAACAAGTTTCGGGCCGACCTCTATTACCGGCTGCACGTCTTTCCCTTGCATGTGCCGCCGCTGCGGGATCGCCGCGGAGACATCCCGCTGCTTACACGCTACTTCGTCCAAAAGCATGCTCAACGGATGGGGCGTTCGATCGATACGATTCCTACCTCAGTTTTGGATGCTCTCACGAACTACGATTGGCCTGGCAACATCCGCGAGCTGCAGAATGTCCTGGAACGATCGGTCATCCTGACCAGGGGGAGTGTGCTTCAGGTGGCGATGCCTGAGCTTAGCGACAAGCCTTCGCTTCCGTTGCCGGCGAAATCGCCGGCCCAATCGGACAATGCCGATCGGGAGATGATTTTGAAGGCGCTCAAGGAAGCCAACGGCCTCGTGGGAGGGCCGGATGGCGCGGCGGCCCGCCTGGGCATGAAGCGAACCACGTTGCAATCACGCATGCGAAAGTACAACATTTCGCGCCAATTCAATTGAGCAAGTCGGAACATATTTCACCACGCGCCTGATGTCAGTTGCTTACTCGTACAGGCGGGCAATGTTCATCTTTCGCATGCGTGACAGCAGGGTCGTCCGCTTTAGCCCCAGCTTCGCGGCTGCCCCGCTCGGTCCGCCCACCCGTCCCCTGGCTTCTTTCAGCGCGTGCAGGACTCGGGCGCGCTCGCCGCACTCCGAGAAATTCGAAGGCCCGCTGTGTACCGCCACGGGTGTGGATTTGCCGGTAGCCTCCGGCAAGACTACATAGAGTTCAGGACCGTTGCTCAAAACAATCGACCGTTCGATCACGTTCTGCAGTTCGCGAATATTGCCCGGCCAGTCGTACGCGGCGAGCGCCTCCAGAGCATAGGTTGGAATGCTGTCGATCGTCCGTCCCATGCGCCGCGCATGTTTCCGAACGAAGTGCCGGGCGAGCAACGGGACGTCCTCACGACGCTCGCGTAGCGGAGGAACACTGAGCGGGAAGACGGCCAGCCGGTAATACAGGTCCGCCCGGAACCTGTTCTCATACACCATCTTCTTCAGATCCCGATTGGTGGCGGCGACGATCCGCACGTTGACCCGGATTGTTCGGGTACCGCCCACGCGCTCGAACTCCTGCTCCTGAAGAACCCGCAGCAACTTCGTTTGCAAATGCAGGGGCATCTCGCCGATCTCGTCCAGGAACAGCGTGCCGCCGTCGGCCGCTTCGAAACGCCCGATGCGCTGCGCCACAGCGCTCGTGAACGCGCCCCGCTCGTGCCCGAACAGCTCGCTTTCGAGCAGTTCCGCCGGAATGGCCGCGCAGTTCACCTTCACGAACGGCCGCTGCCGGCGTTCGCTTTGCATGTGAATGGCGTGCGCGATGAGTTCCTTGCCGGTGCCGGTTTCGCCATCGATCAGTACCGTGGCATCCGTGGGTGCGACCATCCGGACCTGGTCGAGAACGGCCCGCAACGCAGGGCTCGAACCCACCATTCCTTCGAATTCCGTCGAGCACCGGTCATAGCCCGGCTTCGCGAACTCGCCGGGTTGGGGATAAGATCCCAAGTTCGACGGAACCCACTCGCTTCCTGAGAAGCTCGGATTAGATCCATAGTTGATTACGGCTGCGGTGGCCATGTCGTTCTCCTTTAATAGACTGATTGTGCGCTCTCTGTTGCTCGCCGCAAACCCTAATTAGTCGCGTGTGGGAGTGGGTGGATGGTTGCCGTTGGCTGTACCACTTTTGGGGGTCCCTGAAACACCCCGTCAGTCGTGGCCATCGGCACGGCATTCGGCATTGGACGCATTCCGGCAGATGACATCACATCCGCGACCAGTTTCAACCGCATCCTCTTTACCTCCAATGCGGGTCGTTTGGAAGTGTCGTTGCGAATTCGTACAGTGACGGGGAATCGGTCCTGCCGGCCGAATCCCACGGTAGGACGGCTCGAGATCCCGCGTGTAGGGATTTCCGTGATGGTTGTGGAAGGCGCTGGACACGACGAACTCGCGCGCGGCGCCGGCCATATACCCGGCACCGCATTCCCCAGCCAGCGGGGGAACGTGGGAATTGCCGCACACCGGGATACCTGGTTCCGCCCTTTGGAGGCGATTCACTCAGGCGATACAATCAC
>Ga0070741_10017693_pt1 | contig 11667 bp, 12 predicted proteins | sample Coa_R1_4_FD_66440 | JGI IMG/M metagenome (GOLD analysis project Ga0070741, IMG submission 66440) | Surface soil microbial communities from Centralia Pennsylvania, which are recovering from an underground coalmine fire - Coalmine... | ecosystem: Environmental > Terrestrial > Soil > Unclassified ...
CCGGCCGGCAGCGCGCCCGCGTCGTAGTACGCGAGCACGACGCGCAGGAACCCGGGCTCGTAGCACGCGACGCTCGGACCGAGCCGCAGACGCGCGCACACGTCGAGGACGTACCGGATGTCGCGGAACGTGTTGGTGTACACGTAGTCGGACTCGGGTGGCAGCCCGTCCGCTCCGGTGCCGCCGAGGTTGACCGAGCCGGTGTCCGCGAACCCCGCTCGGATCAGGCCCTCGTCGGCGAGGATCTCGATGTGCCGGTAGCGGTCGGCCATCGTGGGACCCAGCCCGCTCGTCGGGTACAGGATCGCGTCGGGCCGCTCGCGCAGCACCGCGCGGTACGCCTGCGCGTACGCCTCGGCGTTCTGCTCCGCCGGCGCGCGCATGTCGTGGCTGTGCGTGTGCACGACCGTCGCACCCGCGTCGATGCACGCGATCGCGTCCGCGGCGAGCTCGTCGGGCATGACGGGCACGATCGGGTTGCGTTCCCGGCGGGTCACGCCGTTGAGCGCGGCCTCGATGACGACGGGCGTCCCGTCGATGTCCTCGATCACGGCGTCCTCGCTCACGGTGTCCTCGCTCACGGCGTCCTCGATCACGGCGTCCTCGATCACGGTGTCGGCCATGGTGGCAGTATCACCGCGCATGCGGACCCGTGTCACCGAGCTCCTCGGCGTCGAGCACCCGATCATCCAGGCGCCCATGGGCTACATCGCCCGCGCGCAGCTCGCGTCGGCGGTCTCCAACGCCGGCGCGATGGGGATCATCGAGACGTCGTCTGGCCGGCTCGACGAGGTGCGCGACGAGATCCGCACGATGCGCGACCTCACCGACAAGCCGTTCGGCGTCAACATCGCGCAGCTGTTCGTACGCGATCCGTCGATCGTCGACTTCGTCGTCGACAACGGCATCCGGTTCGTCACGACGTCGGCCGGCGATCCCACCCGGTACACGACGCTGCTGAAGGAGGCCGGCCTCACCGTGTTCCACGTCGTGCCGACGTTGCGCGCCGCGCTCAAAGCCGTCGGCGCGGGGGTGGACGGGCTCGTCGCGGAAGGCGGCGAGGGCGGCGGCTTCAAGAACCCGCGCGACGTGTCGAGCATGGTCCTGATCCCGCTCGTGTGCTCGAAGGTCGACGTGCCGGTCGTCGCCGCCGGTGGCATCGCGGACGGGCGCTCGATGGCCGCCGCGATGGCGCTGGGCGCCGAGGGCGTGCAGATGGGGACACGCATGGTCTCGGCCGAGGAGTCGCCCGTGCACGCGAACTACAAGCAGCTCGTGATCGACTCGGCCGAGACCGACACCGTCTTCCTCAACCGCTTCTCGCGACCCGGCTTCCGGGTGTTGCGCACCGCGTACAGCGAGGCGCTCGAGCGTGACGAGTCGGTGTCGCTCGGTGAGCTCGCGCGCATCCTCGACCTGTACTTCAACGGCAACCTCGAGGGTGGGTTCGCGTTCGGCGGTCAGGTCGCCGGACGCATCGACCGCGTCCGGCCCGTCCGCGAGATCATCGAGACGACGGTGGCCGAGTGTCGTGACGTGCTCGTCGCGCTCGGCAAGCGCGCGGCCGAGGAGTGAGCGCGCACGAGCACGGGCGCGCGCACGGTCGGGCGCACGGCTTCGACACGGAGGCCGAGGCCGCCCGGCTCGAGCGCGAAGCAGAAGGCCTGCTCGACGAGGTCGAGCGCGCGGCGGCGCTGCTCGCCGAGGCGGCCGGGCGGCACGGCGTCGACGTCCGTCGCGTGCTCGACATCGGCTGCGGTCCGGGCGTCGCGACGTGCGTCCTCGCCCAGCAGTTCCGCTCGGCGACCGTCGTCGCCGTCGACTCGTCACCGACGATGCTCGAGCACGCGGCCGCGCGTGCCGCACGGCTCGGACCCGCGGCACGGGTCGAGACGCGACGCGTCGACCTCCCCGATGCGGTCGACACACTTGGGCGCGCGGACGTTGCATGGGCGTCGATGGTGCTGCACCACGTCGGCGACGAGCGCGCCGTGCTGCGCGCGCTCCGCGAGCTGCTCGTGCCGAGCGGCCTCCTCGCGGTCGTCGAGCACGCGCCCATGCGCGACGCGCTCCACGACTCCGACTTCGTGCTCCTCGGCGACGAGCCGCTCGGCGACACACGCCGGCTCTCGGTCGCGGCCCCCGCCTGACCTGCGCGTAGAGTCCCGTCCCGCCCGTGACGTCAGGTGACCACGGAGGTCCGTCTCGATGCCCGCTTCCGGTTCGATCCTCGGCAACGCCGTGCGACGCCGCGAGGATCCCGGCATCCTGCGCGGCGAGACGCGCTACTTCGACGATCTGCAGCTGCCCGACCTGCTGCACGTGGTGTTCGTGCGCTCGACGATCGCCCACGCCCGGATCACCGAGGTCGACACGAGCGAGGCGGCCCGGATGCCGGGCGTCGCCGCCGTGTACGCGGCCGCCGACCTCGACCTCGCGCCCGTGCAGGGCTTCGTGATGCTGCCGCCGGTGTTCGCGCGTCCGCCGCTCGCGTCCGAGGTCGTCCGCTTCGTGGGCGACATCGTCGCGGTCGTCGCCGCGGAGACGCGCGCGCAGGCGACGGACGCGGCCGAGGCCGTGATCGCCGACTACGACCCCCTGCCGGTGGTGGTCGACCCGGAAGCGGGCCTCGCGGACGACGCGCCCGTCCTGTTCCCGGACCACGGGTCGAACGTCGCGATGACGTTCGACTTCGGCGACGACCCGAACCTGCTCGACGGCGCGGATGTCGTCGTGAAGGGCCGGTTCGTCAACCAGCGCGTCGCCGCGATCCCGATGGAGCCCAACGGGATCGTGGTCGACCCGCGGCCGGCCGACGGGGTCGACCTCACCGTCTGGGCGCCGACGCAGGCACCGTTCGGCGTGCGCGACCCGCTCGCCGCCGCGCTCGGTCTCGACACGGACAAGGTGCGCGTGATCGCGCCCGCCGTCGGCGGAGGGTTCGGCGCCAAGACCGGCTTGTACGTCGAGTACGTGATCGCCGCCACGATCGCACGCGCGCTCGGCCGTCCGGTGAAGTGGGCGGAGACGCGCTCCGAGAACCTGCTCGCGATGGTGCAGGGTCGCGCGCAGATCCAGTACGTCGAGATGGGTCTCAAGCGCGACGGCACGATCGTCGCGGTGAAGGCCGACATCGTCGGTGACGCGGGTGCGTACCCGAGCACCGGCGCGTTCCTCCCGTACCTCACGCGCATGATGGGGCAGGGCGTCTACCGCATCCCGAAGGTGCAGGTGACGTCGCGCAGCATCGCGACCAACACGACACCCGTCGCCGCGTACCGCGGTGCGGGCCGTCCGGAGGCGACCGCGTTCCTCGAGCGCATCGTGGACATCGCGGCCGACGAGCTCGACATCGACCCGGTCGAGATCCGCCGGCGGAACTTCCTCCAGCCGGACGACTTCCCGCTCACGACGGCGACGGGCGCGAACTACGACGTCGGCGACTACGAGAAGGCGCTCGACGAGGCGATCCGCATCGCTCGCTACGACGAGCTGCGCGCCGAGCAGCGCGCGCGACGCGAGCGCCGCGACGTGAAGCAGCTCGGCATCGGTGTGTCCGCGTACGTCGAGGTGACCGCGGGTGGCCTGTTCCAGGAGTTCGGATCGGTCGAGGTGCACGACGACGGCACGGTGACGGCCGCGGTCGGGACGTCCGCGCACGGCCAGGGTCACGAGACGGCGTTCTCGATGATCGTCGCCGACATGCTCGGCGTCCCGATGGAGTCGGTGCGCGTCGTGCAGTCCGACACCGCGCTGGTGCCGCGGGGGAGCGGCACGATGGGCTCGCGGTCACTGCAGACGGCCGGCAGCGCGCTGTTCCAGGCGAGCGAGGCGGTGCTCGACAAGGCGAAGCAGCTCGCGGCGCACCTGCTCGAGGCGAACGCCGACGACATCGTCCTCACCGACGACGGCCGGCTGGGCGTGGCGGGTGTGCCGGCGTCCGCGCTGTCGTGGGCCGAGCTGTCGGCCGCGGCGAACGACCCGTCGAAGCGGCCCGACGGGATGGAGCCCGCGCTCGCCGTCGCGCTCGACTTCAACCAGGGCGAGGCCTCGTACCCGTTCGGCGTGCACGTCGCGGTCGTCGAGGTGGACACCGAGACCGGCCGCGTCGAGCTCCTCCGGCACGTCGCGGTCGACGACTGCGGCCGCGTGCTCAACCCGCTGCTGACCCGCGGCCAGGTGCACGGTGGCGTCGCGCAGGGCGCGGCGCAAGCGCTCTTCGAGGGCGTCGTCTTCGACGAGGACGGCAACCCGCTCACCGCCAACCTCATGGACTACGCGATGCCGAGCGCGGCGGAGCTGCCGAGCTTCGAGACCACGCACACCGAGACTCCCACACCGCTCAACCCGCTCGGCGCGAAGGGCATCGGCGAGTCCGGGACGATCGGGTCGACGCCCGCGGTGCAGAACGCCGTCGTCGACGCGCTCTCGTACCTCGGCATCCGTCATCTCGACATGCCGGCGACGCCCGAGCGCGTGTGGCGCGCGATCGAGTCCGCTCGCGTGTCGTCGTGACCGGGCGGTCTGCGTTCGCGCGGCCGACGTTGCGGCTGTCGGTGCGCCAGTACGAGACGATCGTCGGCCACTGCTACGACGGTCTCCCCGACGAGGCGTGCGGCCTCCTCGGCGGTGCTGTCACCGAGGACGGCGAGCCGACCGGGTTGGTCACGAGCGTCTACCCGGCCCGCAACGCGGACGCGTCGGCACGGACGTACACCGTCGACTCGCGCGACATGATCCGCGCGCTGCGCGACGCCGAGGGTGCAGGCGGCGCGCTGGTCGGCGTGTGGCACTCGCACACCCACACCGACGCGTACCCGTCGGACACCGACGTCCGCCAGGCCGCGGAGCCGGGCTGGGTGTACGTGATCGTGTCGCTGAAGGACGGCGCGCCCGTCCTGCGCGCCTACCGCATCCGCGACGGCGAGATCCGCGAGACCCAGGTCGTGGTGGAGATGCGGCACTGACTGACGCTTTCCGTCGGTCAGTGCCGCATCTTCGTAATTCCGACCGTCCGGGTCAGGCTTGTAGCATGGGGACCATGCCGGTCGAGGTTCGTCTGCCCACATTGCTGCGCCCGCACGCCGGGGGCGCGGCGAGCGTGGAGGCGCAGGGTGCGACGGTCGGCGAGGTCGTCGCCGACCTCACGAAGCGCTACCCGGGGCTGTCCGGCCAGGTCGTCGACGCCGACGGCGGGCTGCACAAGTTCGTCAACGTGTACCGCAACGACGACGACATCCGGTACCTCGACCAGCTCGACACGAAGGTCGACGACGGCGACGTGATCTCGATCCTCCCGGCCGTCGCCGGCGGGTAGCCGGCACCGCGCCGGCGGTGCGCGCGTGCCCCGCTACGAGTCGATCCTCGAGCTGATCGGGAACACCCCGCTCGTCGGGTTGCACGCGCTCTCGCCCAGCCCCGACGTCCGCATCTACGGGAAGCTCGAGGGGCAGAACCCGGGTGGCTCGTCGAAGGACCGCATCGCGCTGAAGATGGTCGAGCTGGCCGAGCGCGACGGCCGCCTCGCGCGAGGCGACACCATCCTCGAGCCGAGCTCGGGCAACACCGGCATCGGCCTCGCGCTCGTCGCGCGACTGCGCGGCTACAAGCTGCGCGTCGTCCTGCCCGAGAACGTCTCGCCCGAGCGCACGCAGCTGCTCACGATCTTCGGCGCGGAGATCATCCCGTCGCCCGCGGAGGAGGGCAGCAACGGCGCGATCCGCAAGGCGGAGAAGCTCGCGGCCGACGACCCGACGCAGGTGATGCTGTTCCAGTACGGCAACGACGCGAACCCGCTCGCGCACTACGAGGGCACCGGGCCCGAGATCCTGCGAGACTGCCCCGACGTCGACGTGTTCGTCGCGGGTCTCGGCACCAGCGGCACGTTGATGGGTGTCGGCCGCTACCTCAAGGAGCACAAGGCGGGTGTGCAGATCGTCGCGGTCGAGCCGCCCGCAGGCGAGCTCGTGCAGGGCCTGCGCTCGCTGGACGAGGGGTTCGTCCCACCCATCTTCGATCCCTCCGTCCTCGACCGGAAGCTGATCGTGCGCCCGCGCGAGTCGATCGAGGGGACGCGCCGGCTGCTCGACGAGTGCGGCGTCTTCGCCGGCATCTCGTCGGGTGCCGCGGTCGCGGGTGCGATCAAGACCGCCGCCGCGATGGACCGCGGCACGATCGTGACGCTGCTGCCCGACGGCGGGTGGAAGTACCTGTCGTCCGGGGCATGGACGGACGACCTGGACGTCGTCGTCGAGCGCGCGACCCGGATCAACTACTGGTAGATGGGCGCGCAGTCGACGGCCGGCGACGTGGCGCGCGCCGCGGACGTGCTGCGCCGCGGTGGGCTCGTCGCGTTCCCGACCGAGACCGTGTACGGACTGGGTGCGGACGCGACCAACCCCGACGCGCTCCGCCGGCTCTACGCGGTCAAGGGCAGGCCGGCGGCGCATCCCGTGATCGTCCACGTCGCCGACCGCGCGCAGCTGCGCGACTGGGCGGCGCGCGTCCCGCCCGTCGCCGCGCGTCTCGCCGAGGCGTGCTGGCCCGGGCCGCTCACGATCGTGGTCGAGCGCGCCGCGCGCGTTCCCGACGAGGTGACGGGCGGCGCGTCGACCGTCGGTGTCCGCGTGCCCGACCAACCGCTCGCCCGCGCGTTGTTGCGCACGTTCGGCGACGGGATCGCCGCGCCGTCCGCGAACCGGTTCGGCCGTGTCAGCCCGACGACCGCGGCGGCCGTGCGCGGTGACCTCGGTGGCGAGGTGGATCTCGTGCTCGACGGCGGACCGTGCCGAGTCGGCGTCGAGTCGACGATCGTCGACTGCTCGCGCGACGACCCCGTCGTGCTCCGTCCCGGCGGCGTGACCGCCGAGCGCCTGCGCGAGATCCTCGGCGCCGACGTCGCGGTCGCGCGCGCGGGGGAGCGCGCGACGCCCGCGCCCGGAACCCTGCCGTCGCACTACGCGCCGCGCGCGACAGTCGAGCTCGCCGCACGCGAGGACGTCGCCACGCGCGCGGCGGAGCATCTCGTCGTCGGGCGGTCCGTCGGCGTGCTCTGCCTCGCGCCTGCGCCGCGTGTCGACGGGCGCGTGGCGGTCCTCGATCCCCCGCACGACGTCGACGAGTACGCCCACGTGCTGTACCAGCGGTTGCGCGACGCGGACGCGTACGCGCTCGACGTGCTGCTCGCCGTCCCGCCGGCGGACGAAGGCGTCGGGGCGGCGGTGGCCGACCGCCTCCGGCGTGCCGCGGGTGCCGGCGACGCCGTCGCGGAGGCGCGCGCGTGAAGGCCCACGACGATCGTCCCGTCGGCGTCTTCGACTCCGGCTTGGGCGGCCTGACGGTCGCGCGCGCGCTCATCGACCTGCTGCCCGACGAGGACGTCGTCTACTTCGGGGACACCGGTCGGTTCCCGTACGGTTCGAAGCCGCACGACGAGCTCGTGAAGCACTCGATCGAGATCGCGGACCTGCTCGTCGACCGGGGCGTCAAGCTGCTCGTCGTCGCGTGCAACAGCGCGGCGTCGGCCGCGCTCGACGTCCTGCGCGAGCACTGCGACGCGCCGGTCGTCGGCGTGGTCGAGCCCGGCATGCGCGCCGCCGCGCGAGTCACGAGGACGGGCCGCGTCGGCGTCATCGGCACGGTCGGCACGGTCGCGTCCGGCGCGTACCAGCGGGCTGCCGCCGCGATCTCCCACACGCGCGACGGGAAGCCGATCGAGCTGTTCTGCGCGGCGTGCCCGGGCTTCGTCGAGTTCGTCGAGATGGGCGACGTCGACTCCGACCAGGTGCACGTCCTCGCGGAGCGGCTGCTCGCGCCGATCAAGGACGCGGACGTCGACACGCTCGTGCTCGGTTGCACGCACTACCCGTTGCTCGCGCGCACGATCGGCGACGTGATGGGCCGTGACGTCGTCCTCGTGTCGAGCGCGGACGAGACCGCGTTCGAGGTGCGCGCGCTGCTCGACGAGACGGGCGCCCGCCGGCCGAGCCGCGATCGTGCGGCGCGTCACCGCTTCGTCACGAGCGGCGACCCGTCGACCTTCGCCGCGCTCGGCGCGCGGTTCCTCGGTCCGGAGGTGCGCGACGTGGAGCCGTGGCGATGGACCTGATCGTGCTCGGGTGCTCGGGCTCGTACGGAGCGCCCGCGGGCGGTGCGTGCAGCGGGTACCTCGTGCGTGAGGGCGACACGGTCGTGTGGATGGACTGCGGCAACGGGACGTTCTCGAACCTGCAGGAGCACGTCGACGCCGAGGACCTCACCGCGGTGGTGATCACCCACGAGCACCCCGACCACTGCGTCGACCTGTACGGCCTGCACGTCCTGGTCAAGTACGGGCTCGAACGGACCGGCGTCCCGGTGTACGCGCCCGCCGGCGCGCAGCGCAGGCTCGGCGCGCTCGTCGGCGACTGGGGTGACGCGTTCGCGTGGCACGACATCGAGGACGGCGCACGCGCCCGCATCGGCGGTCTGTCGGCGTGCTTCTCGCGCACCGAGCACCCGCCGCCGACGTACGCCGTCGAGCTGACCGGCGACGACAAGCGGCTCGTGTACACGGCCGACACGGGCCCCGGCTGGAGCGTCGACGCGTTCGCGCCGGGCGCGGACCTCGTCCTGTCCGAGGCGTCCTACCTGCACGACGACCGCCGGGCGCCCATCCACCTGTCCGCGCGCGAGGCTGGCGAGGCCGCGCGCGCATCTCGCGCGCGGCGGCTCGTGCTCACGCACCTGTGGCCGCGCATCGACCCGATCGCGAGCGTCGAGGAAGGCTCGGACGCGTTCGGCGCGCCCGTCACGCTCGCGGCACCGCACCTCGTCACGAAGGTCTGACCGTGCGCTGCGAAGCGGAGCCGTGGGCCGAGCCCGGGACGGCGAAGCTGAGCGAGCCATGCGAATCGAGAGGACGACGACATGGGCATCCGAAACGACGGCCGCGAGCCCGGCGATCTCCGTCCGGTCGCGTTCCAGCGTGACTTCACGGAGCTCGCCGCGGGTTCCGTGCTCGTCGAGATGGGACGCACGCGCGTGCTGTGCACGGCGTCGGTGGAGGAGCGCGTGCCGCAGTGGATGCGCGGCCGCGGTCGCGGGTGGGTGACGGCGGAGTACTCGATGCTCCCCGGCTCGACGACCGAGCGCGTGCCCCGCGAGGCCGCGCGCGGCCGTCAGTCCGGTCGCACGCAGGAGATCCAGCGGCTCATCGGCCGGTCGCTGCGCGCGGTCACCGACCTCGAGGCGATGGGCGAGGTGCAGGTCGTCGTCGACTGCGACGTGCTCCAGGCCGACGGGGGCACGAGGACGGCGTCGATCTGCGGCGGTTGGGTCGCGCTGCACGACGCGTTCACCCGTCTCCAGCAGTCGGGCACCGTCGCGACGCACCCGATCGTCGACGGTTGCGCGGCGATCTCGGTCGGCATCGTCGACGCGCTCGCGTGCCTGGACCTCGACTACTCGGAGGACGTCCGGGCCGAGGTCGACATGAACGTGGTGATGACCGGGTCGCGCCGCTTCGTCGAGGTACAGGGGACGGCTGAGGGCGCGCCGTTCAGCCGCGACGAGCTGAACGACCTCCTCGACCTGGCCGAGGCGGGGATCTGCGAGATCATCGACGAGCAGCGCGCGGTCGTGACCGACCCGCCGCCCGCACGGCGACGGGCGTGAGCGAGCGAGGCGGGAGCCGAGCGCGCGCCGTGCTGGCGACGGCGAACCCGGACAAGGCGCGTGAGATCCGTGACGTGCTCGGCGCGGTCGGCCTCGCGAGCGGGCTCGTGCCGCGCCCGGACGACGTGCCCGACGTCGACGAGACGGGTGAGACGCTCGAGGAGAACGCGCGGTTGAAGGCCGTCGCACTGTGCGAGGCGACGGGCCTGCTCGCGATCGCGGACGACACCGGGCTGGAGGTCGACGCCCTCGCGGGCGCGCCGGGCGTCCGCTCGGCGCGGTACGCGGGCGACGACGCCACGTACGCCGACAACGTCGCCAAGCTGCTGCGCGAGCTCGACGGCGTCCCGGACGCGCGGCGCGGTGCGCGCTTCGTCACCGTCGCCATCGCGCGGTGGCCGGACGGTCGCGAGGTCGTCGCTCGTGGCGAGGTGCGCGGGTCGATCGCGACCCGACCGCGCGGTCGTGAGGGCTTCGGGTATGACCCCGTCTTCGTCGCCGACGACGGTGACGGGCGGACGTTCGCGCAGATGACGGCGGCGGAGAAGCACGCGCTGTCGCATCGCGGCCGTGCGCTCCGAGCGCTCGCGGACGCGCTGCGCGACGCTTGAGCGGGGCAGCGACAGCAACGAGAGCAGCAACGAGCAACGAGAGGAGCTTGCACGGGTGGCCGTCATCGACATCGCCGGGTTCGTCGCCGACCTGAAGGACCACGCCGTCGAGCACGGCTTCCACGTCCACGACGAGCGCCACTTCGTCGAGAGCTACTCGCTGCGCCAGAACTGGGAGGTCGACCTCCACCCCGAGGAGGGTTGCGAGGGACCCGTCGACCTGTACCTGTCGCTCGAGATCGACCCGCGCACGCTGCTCGGGTTCGAGGACGTCGTCGTCAACCTCGGCGACGACGAGGAGCCGGCCGACGAGTTCCACTTCCCGCTCAGCTTCACGTGGGCCCTCCCGCCGCTGCCGAGCAGCCCCGACTTGCTCGTGCTCGCGACGGAGCTCGCCGGCGTGGGCGGTGTCGACCTCCCGCTCGAGGTCTCCGCGATCGACTCGTTCCCGACTGCGACCGACGCGTCCGAGCGGTCGCTGCGGGTCGTCGCGCACCAGCGGGTCTCGCTCGTGCGGATCCGCAACGGCGAGGAGGTCCCGTGCGAGACGCTGGACCGCTGTCTCGCCGTCAGCCGGTACCTCCTCGACCACGCCCCCGACTGGCTGGACTGACAGCTCGTGTGGGTTCGCCGGCGTACACCGGGCGAATCCACACAATCGCGAGGGTCAAGTCCCCACCGCCGGCGCCCGATGCAACGGGCAGGGGTCACCCGTCGAGGGGAGGGTCGTGGACAGGAGCGCGCTCTGCGACGAGCTGCGCCGGCTGCCGATGCGGGACGGGGTCGCACTCGAGCTGCTCACGCTGCTCGACGCCCCGGACGTCTCCGCGCCCCGGGTCGCGCAGGTCCTCGGTCGCGATGCCGTCCTCGCGGCGCGCGCCCTGCACCTCGCGAACTCGCCGTACTTCGGGCTCGGCGGACGGGTCGGGTCGCTGCCGCAGGCGGTCGTGCTCCTCGGCTTCTCGGTCATCCGCACGCTCGCCGTGAGCACCGCGGCGGGGCTGTTCGCACGCGCGGGCCGCGACGTGCCCGACGGATTCTGGGACCACAGCACGACGGTCGCGGCCGGCGCGTCGCTCATCGCGCGTCACTGCGGCACCCCGGTGGGCGACGCGTTCAGCGCCGGCCTTCTGCACGATCTCGGCGCAGCGCTGCTGTTCCGGCACGACCGCGAGCGCTACGACGTCGTGATCGCGGCCGCGGGCGAGGACGAGGGTCGCCGCACGGTCCTGGAGCGAGCCGTGTTCGGCATGGATCACCCCGAGGCGGGCGCGCTCGTGCTGCGCGAATCTGGTCTGCCCGTGTGGCTGGTCGACGCGGTCGCACACCACCACGACGATCCGGAGACCATGGGCGAGCCGGTGACGCGCATCGTGTGGGCGGGCGAGGCGATCGCCGCGCT
>Ga0070741_10017694_pt1 | contig 11667 bp, 11 predicted proteins | sample Coa_R1_4_FD_66440 | JGI IMG/M metagenome (GOLD analysis project Ga0070741, IMG submission 66440) | Surface soil microbial communities from Centralia Pennsylvania, which are recovering from an underground coalmine fire - Coalmine... | ecosystem: Environmental > Terrestrial > Soil > Unclassified ...
AACCGGAATATCGGTCGCCTTGATGCCCTGGTTGCCGAGCTCCTTGTAGAAGGGAACGTTGGCGTCGCCGTTGATGGTGGAGACCACGGCGGTCTTCTTGCCGGCCGAGCCGAATTTCTTGATGTCGGCCACGATCGTCTGCCAGTCCGAGTGACCGAACGGCGTGTAGTTGATCATGATGTCTTCCTGGGCGACGCCCTTCGACTTCAGGTAGGCCTCAAGGATCTTGTTGGTGGTGCGCGGATAGACGTAGTCGGTGCCGGCCAGCACCCAGCGTTTCACCTTTTCTTCCTTCATCAGGTAGTCGACGGCAGGGATCGCCTGCTGGTTCGGCGCGGCACCCGTATAGAACACGTTGCGCTCGCTCTCCTCGCCCTCATACTGCACCGGATAGAACAGGATGCTGTTCAGCTCCTTGAACACCGGGAGCACGGACTTGCGCGACACCGAAGTCCAGCAGCCGAATACGACCGCGACCTTGTCCTTGGTGATCAGCTCGCGGGCCTTTTCGGCAAACAGCGGCCAGTTGGAAGCGGGATCGACGACCACGGCCTCAAGCTTCTTGCCGAGCACGCCGCCCTTCTTGTTCTGCTCGTCGATCAAGAACAGCACGGTGTCCTTCAGCGTGGTTTCGCTGATGGCCATGGTGCCGGAGAGCGAATGGAGAATGCCGACCTTGATTGTGTCGTCGGCGGCCTTCGCGTTCGAGAAGCCGGCGAGGCCAAAAACCAGTCCCGCAGCGGCCGCGAGCCACTGGCGACGGCTCAGTGCCGCGATGTTGTGCGTAATTTGTGTAGGCATGAAATGTCATCTCCCTGACGCAGGCGTTGACGCTTGCGAAACGGCCCCACGGCCGCCTCCGTTAACGGAATCGCAAGAACCATGCCACGCCCTTTCCTCGCAGTAAGCCAATGGCTTCATTAGAGAATTTGACCTTGCGGCTTGCGGAAGATGCACCGCCGACTATTTTTTATGCAGAAAAAATGTATGCGGTTTCTACAAACTGACCATTTTGTAGTCATTTTTGACGGCAACTGCGATTCTCGGCACAAAATTTTGGCAGCCGACGGGTTTTGTAGACCGGCCGGCAGCAAGTTCCTTGAGAGTTTTTCTTGCAGCGCCGAAGAAGATGCGCCGGCCGACCTTGAAAGTGCCGCCTTCCTGTTCCATATGCTTGTGGGAGACCCCGAATCATCGGGTCCGCGCGAGCTGCGTGTTCTTGGCCCTTGCGATACTGCAACGGCTTTTGGCTTGCCCCTTCAGCTAACAAGCACCGATGCCCCTATACACGCGGGTGTCTTTTGACCTCGCGCGCCGCCGGCCTCGACAGGCCGGGCGGCTGACGCCTTACAATGGAAAGTACCTATTTTGACCTCCTTTCAGGATTTCGGCCTTGCCGATCCCATTTCGCGTGCGCTTCGTGAAGAAAACTATCTGACGCCCACGCCCATCCAGGCCCAAACCATTCCCCTCGCACTCTCCGGCCGTGACGTGGTCGGCATCGCCCAGACCGGCACCGGCAAGACGGCAGCCTTCGCGCTGCCGATCCTCCACCGCATCCTGGCGAGCCGGACCCGCCCGCAGCCGAAGAGCTGCCGCGTGCTGGTGCTGAGTCCCACGCGAGAGTTGTCCGGACAGATCCTCGACAGCTTCAATGCTTACGGCCGGCACATGCGCCTGACCTCGGCGCTCGCCATCGGCGGCGTTCCGATGGGACGCCAGGTCCGCAGCCTGATGCAGGGCGTCGAGATCCTGGTGGCAACGCCAGGCCGCCTGCTCGATCTCGTGCAAAGCAACGGGCTGAAGCTTAACCAGGTCGAGTTCCTCGTGCTCGACGAGGCCGACCGCATGCTCGACATGGGCTTCATCAACGACATCCGGAAGATCGTCGCCAAGCTGCCGATGAAGCGGCAAACCTTGTTCTTCTCGGCGACGATGCCCAAGGACATTGCCGAACTCGCCGACGCGATGCTGCGGGACCCCGCGCGTGTCGCGGTGACTCCGGTCGCCTCGACGGCCGAACGCATCACCCAGCGGGTGATCCAGGTCGACCATTCGGCCAAGAGCGCGTTTCTCGCCGAGCTCCTGAAGCAGGAAGCGGTCGAGCGTGCGCTGGTCTTCACCCGCACCAAACACGGCGCTGACAAGGTGGTGAAGGGCCTCGCGCGAGCCGGCATTACCGCGGACGCCATCCACGGCAACAAGTCGCAAAATCACCGCGAAAGGGTTTTGGCGGCGTTCCGCACCGGCGCCATCCGCACGCTGGTCGCGACCGATATCGCGGCCCGCGGCATCGACGTCGACGGCGTCAGCCATGTGGTGAATTTCGACCTTCCCAATGTGCCCGAGACCTATGTCCATCGCATCGGCCGCACCGCGCGCGCGGGCGCCGAAGGCATCGCCATCTCGCTGGTCGCAGGCGGTGAGGAACTCGCGTATTTGCGCGACATCGAGAAGCTGATCCGCATGGCCTTGCCGAAAGAGGACCGCCGCACGCCCGGCCAGCGCGATGCGGCGCCGGCCCAGGCACACCATCGCGGCGGACGGCCTGCGCCCCGCGCGCATGCTACTCGCGCAAATGATGCGGGAGGAGGATCGAAAGGCCCTCGCCGACACCACCGCGGCGGTGATAATAATGGCGCTTCAAAAACCAACCGGAACGAGGTCAATCGGCAACAGCCGAACCGCCCCGCACATAGCGGGGGCAAGGCCGAAGGATTGCAGGGGGTCGCCTTCCTCTACCGCGAAAGCCGCCCGAAGAGCCAACCCAACCGCAACCAACGGTCGCGCTAATCGCCGATCGACCTGGAGAATACGATGGCTAAAGAAGAGCTGATCCAGTTCGAAGGACTGGTCACCGAAATCCTTCCCGATGCCCGCTACCGAGTTCAGCTCGACGCGGGACATGAGATCGTCGCCTATACCGCCGGCAAGATGAAGAAAAACCGGATCAAGACCCTGGCGGGCGACCGGGTGACGATCGAAATGTCGCCCTACGACCTCGAAAAGGGCCGGCTGATCTTCCGCCACAAGGACGAGCGTCCGGGCGGCGCAGGCGGCCCGCCCGGCGCCCAACGCGGCGCACCGCAGCGTGGCCAGTTCCGACGTCGATAAATATTGCCGCAATTTTGACGCATGAGAGGATGGTGTCGGCGCGCGCCACGCGTGGCACGCGCCCCTTCGGCACGACCAAAAATCGCGTGCGTTGAGGATTGTTTGAGGCGCTACTTTGGAATAATATGAGCTTATCGATTTTCGGCCGGACGACATTAGCTATCCACCGGTACAGCCGGTTTAGACGCTGACGACCCTTCCAAAAATTCGATCTCACCAGCCCGCGTTAGTGGGCTTCGTTATGTCTATCTTGAGAAGGGACTATCCCGTGAGCATGGGAACAGTGAAGTGGTTTAACGCAACCAAGGGCTACGGCTTTATCCAACCGGACGACGGCGGCAACGACGTGTTCGTGCACATCAGCGCTGTTGAACGCGCCGGCCTTGGAACACTGCGTGAAGGCCAGAAGATCAGCTACGAAATCGTCGCCGATCGCCGTTCCGGCAAGTCTTCCGCCGACAACCTGCGCGCAGCCGGTTAAATCCGCCGGCTCGCACCGAAGATCGCGCCGGCCGCGCCGCCAGCGCGATTTCGATTTGTGTGTAGGCAGATCTTGTACAAACAAGAAAGGCCGCGCTTGATGCGCGGCCTTTTTGTTTTGGAGAATGCTGAAGGGGCGGCGCCTGGACGCGCGCCAGCCTCATTCACCTATTTGTTGGTTCCGGCGCTGCTTGCGGCCTGGCTGCTCAAGCTTCCGGCCTGATCCATCGCGCCCTTGAAGTAGCTGTCGCCGTCGCCGAGCGTGACGCGGCGCTGACAGATCGGCATGCAGCTGTAGGATTCGCGATCGACCCCGCGATAGACAGTGATGAGTTGATCGGTCGGACCCTCGACCTGGATCTGGCGGTCGACGAGCACCTCGCCGGCGCGATCCATCGCAATGAAATTGGTGGCGCCGTAACCCTTGCCGGTCACGACCAGCACGCCGCCGGCTTGCAGCGCGACGTCCGCAATCAGCGGATTGCCGACGACGATAGTGGCGACACGGGCCGGCAGCTTCACGAGCCGGGCCTGATCGACATTCACCGAAATGGTATTGACTGAGGGTTCCGCCATGACCGCGAGCGGCCACATCAGCATTCCCGCCACAAGGGCGCGGAATGCGGAACGAACGGAAAAACGCAAGGACTGAGACGACATACGATACCCCGGGACGTGAACAAGCCGGCTTAAGCGATACGCAGCGGAACCGGCGCCCGACGGGGCAAATCTGACCTTAATTAGTGAATGAACTGCAAATGGAGGCAGGATTCGGACGGCCCCGCACGCCTACTGGCGAAAAGGGTAAGCGAGTTGCCCAACAATTTCGTTAGGAATGCGCGGATCGTCCGCACCGTAGTCCTGCGGCAGCCGACCTTCCGGCATCCGGAACGTGCCAAACATAATATCCCAGATCGGGAAGGTGCCGGCGAAGTTGGTATCGCCGCCTTCTTCCAGCGACGTGTGATGCCAGCGATGAAACACCGGCGTCGCCAGCACATATTTGAACGGCCCGAGCGTCCAGTTCAGGTTGGCGTGGACGAAGGCGGAATGGAAGGTGGTGAACGGGCCGACCCACAGCATGATATTCGGCGAGATGCCGGCCATCAGCAGGATGACATCCACCGCAATCGTTCCCAGGAACAGATTGACCGGATGGAAGCGTGCCGCCGAAATCCAGTCCAGTTCTTCCGACGAATGATGGATCGCGTGATACTTCCAGAACGCGCCGCCATGAAACAGCCGGTGCAGCCAGTAAAGCATGAAGTCCGATGCCGCGAGAAACAGCAGACCCTGGATCCAGAGCGGCAGATGCGACAGCGGACCATGCCCGTTGTCGTAGAACGCGATCAGATCGTCGGCGTCGTGGATGTTGAAGACGAAGCCCGCCCCGACCACCAGCAGGCCGATCCGCAACACCCGGGCAAACATCGGCACGAAGAACCAGTAGCAAACGTCGGTGACAATCTCCCGCTTGCGCCACCACGGCGTTCCGGGATTGCAGGCCCAGAAATGCGTCAGCACCGAAAACACGAGAGCCAGAACGATGGTGATCGGCACGACCTTGGCAATCGTGTCGCCAAGCATTTTGACCACTTCCATCGTTGGATTGAACATGACGGCCTCATTTCATCGATGGACCAAGGCGTACGCCTCGCCGCTTAAAGAGCCGTAAAATAAAGCGTCTCGCGCGCTCAACTCTCTCTAATGCGACGCGGCGGTGCACGCCGAATTGTTCGAAACCTCCGAGATCGGTTAATGCCAAATTTACTGTGCTCAAGAACAGCGCCGTTTGCAGCTTTTTGCGTACGCGAATTAACCGTGCCGAAATCGGTTCCCCCGTAGCGTGCGCCATGGTCACGGTGCTGAGAACGCCGGCGAGACCACAGTTAGTTCGACCAGCCACGTGTCACATGGAGTTACCTATGAAGAATCTGATTGCGCGTTTTGTGAAGGACCAGTCCGGCGCGACTGCCATTGAATATGGCCTGATCGCCGCTGGCATTTCGCTTGCCATTATCGCCGTCGTTAACGGCCTCGGCAGCAACCTGAACACCAAGTTCAGCACGATCAACTCCTCGCTGAAGTAAGCGTCGGTTGACTTTGGAAATTCAGGCCCCGGTTGATCCGGGGCCTTTTTTTCATCCATTCGCGAGTTGCGTAACATCATGCGTATCGTTCCGGCCGCGCCGGCTCCGGCAAGGCCGCCGTCAGTTCCGCCCGCTCGCGATCACGCCTCGTCGGCGACGATCGTCTGTGCCGCGCTGATGCTGGCGCTTGCCTTTCTCGCCTTCCGGATCGCCGGCCACTTCGGCCCGAAACCGTTTCCCGATTGTTCATTTATCGGCGATAGCGTCGAGGCCAGCTGTCCGACCCCATAAATCCGCGCGGGCTTACTCCTCCATGATCCTCGATCTCGCTCGCCTGATGTTCTTCCCGGCCCTGATGGCGTTCGCAGCCGCGAGCGACCTCTTCACGATGACGATCTCAAATCGAGTATCGCTGGCGCTGGCGGCGGGATTTTTCGTGCTGGCCTTCGCGAGCGGCATGGCTCCCTCGGTCATTCTGATGCACGTCGCGGCGGGCAGCATCGTGCTGGTGGCGGCTTTTGCCTGTTTTGCTTTCGGATGGGTCGGCGGCGGCGATGCCAAGGTGGCAGCCAGCGCCGCGCTCTGGTTCGGCTTTGCCCATCTCTTGAACTACCTGGTCTATGCCTCACTGTTCGGCGGGGCGTTGACGCTGCTATTGCTCCAGTTCCGGCAGTGGCCGCTTCCTTACGCTCTCGCAGGTCAAGCCTGGCTGCTCAAGCTGCACGCCAAGGAAAGCGGAATCCCCTACGGCATCGCACTCGCTGTCGGTGCCCTCGTGGTCTATCCGGAAACGGAGTGGATCAAGGCCGTCGACCTGACGCACCTCATGATCGGCTGATCGACCTGGTGCCCACCAGGCGGCGCTGGAGAGGTAAACTCTCATTAACGCGATTTAGATACGCCTCATTAACCATGCTTTGACGAATAACTGGTCAACTCCCGTTACGGCGGCGGAAGCGCCGCGGCGTAATTGTGGAAAGTGAAGCGTATGAATAGGGCACGCATTATTGTCCTGACCATCGCAATTGGCGCTGGCGGTGTCGCGGCCTATCTCGCAAGCGGATCGGATAGCAAACCGCCGCCTCAAGAGCCTGTCGCGCAGTTGCCGACCGTCGATGTTCTCGTGGCCAAAGCCGATATCAACCTCGGCCAGACAGTCACGCCCAACGAGATGCAGTGGCAGACTTGGCCGGCAGCCACGGCCAGCAGTGCCTTCATCCGCCAAAAGGACCGCCCCGACGCGATGAAGGAGATCACCGGCTCGATCGCGCGCTCGCCCTTTATCGCAGGCGAACCGATCCGCGAGCCGAAGCTGATCAAGGCCGAAGGGTCGGGCTTCATGGCCGCGATCCTGCCGCAGGGAATGCGGGCGATCTCGACGGAAATTTCCGCCGAAACCGGCGCCGGCGGCTTCATCCTGCCGAATGACCGCGTCGACGTGATCCTGACCCGGCGCGAGAAGAATCCGGACCCGAAAGCCTCCGGCGATCTCGTCGTTCCCGAGGTTATTTTTACCAATATCCGCGTGCTGGCGATCGACCAGGCGCCGAAGGAAAAGGACGGCCAGAACTCCGTCCTCGGCAAGACCGCTACGCTCGAGCTGAAGCCTGAACAGGTGCCGCTGCTGGCGGCCGCGCGCCAGGCCGGCGTGTTGTCGCTGGCCCTGCGCAGCATCGCCGACGTCAACCAGGTGGAAGTTGCGGTCGACGACCGTTCCCGCCAGCGCAGCAACATCAATGTGGTTCGCTACGGCGTCACCAGCTCTACGCAGGTTCAAAAGTGACCAAGGGACCAGACCTTATGAAGTGCGGGGAAAAGCAGCTTCCGATGCGAGCCCTTTGGGTCCGCGCCCTGTCGTGTTCCGCCGCGGCCGCGATGGTGCTCAATCCCGCTCTGATGCCGGCGATCGCTGCCGACTACCGCCCGGCTCCGCAGGTTGCTGCCGACGGCCAGATGAACGCACATTTCCTCTCGCTCGGCATCGGCAAGTCGATCGTGATCGACCTGCCGCGCGACATCAAGGACGTGCTCGTCGCCGATCCGAAGATCGCCAACGCGGTCGTGCGTTCGGCGCAGCGCGCCTACATCATTGGCGCGACCGTCGGCCAGACCAACATCGTGTTTTTCGATTCGGCGGGCCAGCAGATCGCGGCCTATGACATCGCCGTCAAACGCGATCTCAACGGCGCCCGCGCCGCGCTCAAGCAGATCATGCCGAATTCCGACATCCAGATCGACGGCCTCGGCGACAGCGTGGTCCTGACCGGGTCGGTGGCGACCTCGATCGAGGCACAGCAGGCGGGCGATCTCGCCGCGCGGCTGGCGGGCGGCACCGACAAGGTCGTCAACTCGATCGTCGTTCGCGGCCGCGATCAGGTGATGCTGAAGGTCACGGTTGCCGAAGTCGCGCGCTCGGTCATCAAGCAGCTCGGCATCGACCTCTCCGGCCAGTTCAACTACGGCACCGCCGTCGTGAACTTCAACAACGCGAATCCGTTCACGGCGAACGGCCAGCCGATCACCAGCAACTCGATCGTGTCCCAGTTCGGCAGCACCCCGTCGGTCAAAGCGACCTTGCGCGCGATGGAGAGCGCCGGCGTGACCCGAACGCTGGCCGAGCCGAATTTGACGGCGATCTCCGGTGAATCCGCAACCTTCATCGCCGGCGGCGAATTCCCGATTCCGACCGGCGTGACCTGTCAAACGACGGCCGCTGGCTCAGTCGGACAATGCGCGCCGTCGATCGCTTACAAGAAATTCGGCATCTCGCTCAACTTCACGCCGGTGGTGCTGACCGAAGGCCGCATCAGCCTGCACGTCATGACGGAAGTGTCGGAAGTCTCCCTTGACAACTCCATCAACATCACCGGGATCAACGTTCCTTCGATCAAGACCCGCCGTGCAGAGACGTCCCTCGAAATTCCGTCCGGAGGCTCGATGGCCATGGCCGGCCTGATCCAGGATCAGACCAAGCAGGCGATCAACGGTCTTCCCGGGCTTTCGCAGTTGCCGGTGCTCGGCACCCTGTTTCGCAGCCGCGACTTCCTGGACAGCAAGACCGAGCTGATGGTGATCGTGACGCCCTATGTCGTGCGCGCGGTCGCGCAAAAGGATCTGTCGCGTCCGGATGACGGCTTCGTCTCGGCATCCGATCCGCAGGCCGACCTGCTCGGCAACATCAATCGCATCTACGGCGTTCCCGGCCGCAACGAACCGGGCCAGAGCTATCGCGGCACCTACGGCTTTATCACGGACTAAGGCGGGACGAGGACGAGAGAATGATATCGAGGACACCCGTCGAATACCGGCGCGCTCTCCGCTTCGCGGGGGCGCTTCTGGGTCTCGCAACCGCGCTTGGCGCCTGCACGCATACCGATGAGGTCGTGACGACGACGGCGAGCATCCCCGATGACTATCGCCTCCGGCACCCGATCGCAATCCAGGAAGCCAATCGTTCGGTCGTGATCTTCGTTGGCCAGGCCCGTGGCGGCCTGTCGGCGGAGCAACGCGCCGACGTGATGGGACTGGCCCAGGTCTGGCTGCACGAAGGGACCGGCGCGATCGTGGCCGACGTTCCGGTCGGCACGCCCAATGCGAGGGCTGCCGCCGACGCTTTCCACGAAGCGCAGTCACTGCTTTCGGCGGCAGGCGTGCCGCCGCGCGGCGTCACCATGCATCAGTATCATCCTAGCGATCCGCGCCAGCTCGCGACGCTGCGGCTCAGCTATCCGAAAATCACCGCGGTGGCGGGCCCATGCGGATTGTGGCCCGAAGACCTCGGTCCCTCGATCAAGAACAAGGGCTATCTCGACAACAAGCCCTACTACAATTTCGGCTGCGCCTATCAGCGCAACATGGCTGCGATGGTCGATAACCCTGCGGACCTCGTGCAGCCGCGGCCGGAGTCGCCTGCCTATACCGTGCGGCGGACCGAGGGCTTCGATAAATATCGCAAGGGCACGAACACCGCGACCACCTACTCCGAGGCGGATAAGGCCAAACTCAGCGACACGGGCAAATGATCAGTTACGCGCGTCAGAACGAAGAAGCACAGTCGGAGACTGCTCCGCCACCGGCGGAAGACCACATCGCGCCCGCGCCACGGGTGTCGGTGCAGGCCTTCTGCGAAACGGTCGAAACCGCCGCTGCCGTGCAGTCGGCGGGCGAAGACCGCCGGCTCGGCAAGGCACATCTGAAGATTCAGATGGGCGGCATGGCTGCGGCGATCGAAGCCTATCGCACCGCGCCGACGCCGAACGTGATCATCCTGGAAACCGAGGGCCGCAACGATATCCTGAGCGGCCTCGACCAGCTCGCCACCGTGTGCGACGCGGGTTCGCGGGTGATCGTCATCGGCCGGATCAACGATGTCACGCTGTATCGCGAGCTGGTGCGCCGGGGCGTCAGCGACTACGTGATCGCGCCGATCAATCCGCTGGATGTGGTGCGCGCCGTCTGCGGGTTGTTCTCCTTGCCGGACGCCAAGGCGGTGGGCCGCATCATCGCCATCGTCGGCGCCAAGGGCGGTGTTGGCGCATCGACGGTCGCCCACAATGTGGCCTGGGCGATCGCGCGGGACCTGGCGCTGGATTCGGTGGTCGCCGACCTCGACCTCGCCTTCGGCACCGCAGGCCTCGATTACAACCAGGACCCGCCACAAGGCATCGCGGATGCGGTGTTCTCACCCGACCGGGTCGATACCGCCTTCCTCGATCGCCTGCTGTCGAAATGCACCGATCACCTCAGCCTGCTGGCGGCGCCGGCGACACTCGACCGCGTCTACGATTTCGGCGTCGAGGCCTTCGATGCGATCTTCGACACGCTTCGCACCACGATGCCGTGCATCGTTCTCGACGTCCCGCATCAATGGGCCGGCTGGACCAAGCGCGCACTGATCGCCGCCGACGACATCCTGATCGTCGCCGCGCCCGATCTCGCCAACTTACGCAACACCAAGAACATTTTCGATCTGCTCAAGTCCGCCAGACCCAACGATCGCGCGCCGCTTTACTGCCTCAACCAGGTCGGCATTCCCAAGCGGCCGGAGATCAATGCGGGTGAATTCGCCAAGGCGATCGAAAGCGATCCGATCGTGTCGATCCCGTTCGATCCCCAGATGTTCGGCGCGGCCGCCAACAACGGCCAGATGATCGCGGAGATTTCCGAAAACCATCGCAGTACCGAGATGTTCCGGCAGATCGCGCAACGGCTGACCGGCCGCGGCGAGACCAAAAAGCCGCGCGCTTCGTTCCTGTCACCTCTGATCGATAAACTGCGGGCAAAGTAATCTGACCCGTCTGGAGTAAAAGTCGTGTTTGGTAAGCGTAGCGGAGCTGATGATCCGAGGACCATGCGGCCGCCGGCGGCCGCGCCGGAGCCGTCCGCCGTTGCGACGGTCGCCCCGCGCGCACCGACTGCGCCGACCGTCGCTTCGCCGCCATTGGCGCCCGCCAAGCCGCAAGCGCCCCCGCCGCCGGCGGAGACGCGGAAATCCGACAACTATTACCAGGTCAAGGCGACGATCTTCGGCGCGCTGATCGAAGCCATCGACCTTGCCCAGCTTGCCAAGCTCGACGGCGAATCGGCCCGCGAGGAAATCCGCGATATCGTCAACGAGATCATCGCGATCAAGAACATCGTGATGTCGATTGCCGAGCAGGAAGAGCTGCTCGACGACATCTGCAATGACGTTCTCGGCTACGGCCCGCTCGAGCCGCTTCTGGCGCGCGACGATATCGCCGACATCATGGTCAACGGCGCCGGCACGGTTTACATCGAAGTCGCCGGCAAGATCCAGCGCACCGGCATCCGCTTCCGCGACAACCAGCAACTGCTCAACATCTGCCAGCGCATCGTCAGCCAAGTCGGCCGGCGCGTCGATGAATCCTCGCCGATCTGCGACGCCCGTCTCGCCGACGGTTCGCGCGTCAACGCCATCGTCCCGCCGCTGGCGCTCGATGGCCCCGCACTGACGATCCGCAAA
>Ga0070741_10017695_pt1 | contig 11667 bp, 14 predicted proteins | sample Coa_R1_4_FD_66440 | JGI IMG/M metagenome (GOLD analysis project Ga0070741, IMG submission 66440) | Surface soil microbial communities from Centralia Pennsylvania, which are recovering from an underground coalmine fire - Coalmine... | ecosystem: Environmental > Terrestrial > Soil > Unclassified ...
TTCGGCCGCAGCCCGAAAGCCGCCTACATGAACGTCCAGCAAGGCAATTGGGAGATCTGGCCCGGGGCTCTGGAGTATCACCGGCGCGAGGGCTTCGTCGGCGTCCTGATTTATCCGCTCGTGTTCGGCGCCCGCAATGTTGGCTTCTTCGTCCTGTCCTTCCGGCGCGAGGCGCCCGAGGTTCAGTACAGTGAGCTGCTCGTCGCGCTCGCGCAGCAGGCCACCCTTGCGGTACAGCTCACGCGACTCGCGTATTCGGCGAAAGAGGCCGCGGTTCTGGTCGAGCGCACGCGCATCGGCCAGGAGATTCATGACGGGCTGGCGCAGGCCTTCACCGGCATTCTCATGCAGCTCGGGGCCGCGGAGGAATTTCCGCCGTGCAAGAAGAAGAACTCCGAGCTCGGCGGCATTCTCAACCGGATTCGCGACCTGGCGCGGGATGGGCTCTCAGAGGCGCGCCGTTCGGTCATGGCACTGCGCCTGGATCAGACCCGGCGCGCGGGCCTGGAGAGCGCATTGCGGCAGCTCGCCGATCGCTCAACCATACCCGGCCGGCTCAACTGCACGTTCGAAGGCGGAGATTTCGCTACGGGCCTTCGCCCGGAGCACGAGCATGAGCTGCTGCGCATCGCGCAGGAGGCGGTCAGCAACGCCGTGCGCCATGCTCATCCCAACAACGTGCGGATCAAGATGGCCGATGAGCCTGCCCACTGGCAGCTCTCGGTGGCCGATGACGGCGTTGGCATGGAGAAGCATCTCGAGCTCGACTCGGGAGAAGGATTCGGGCTGACCAGCATGCGTCAGCGCGCAGGGGCCATCGGGGGAGAGTGGCAGATCGAGAGTCAACCGGGCGTCGGGACGCGGGTCAGCGTGCGATTGCCCAAGCGGAGAGCCTGATGGTTGCCGTGCTCAAGCGAAAGATCCGCGTCATTCTCGCGGATGATCATCCGGTGGTACGCGACGGGCTCGCGGCCATGGTCAACCAACAGCCCGACATGGAGGTGGTCGCGGAAGCCGGCGATGGCGAGGAAGCGATCACCCTCTACGAGCAACACCGCCCCGATGTCATGGTGCTCGATCTGCGCATGCCCAAGCGCGACGGTGTCGCCGTGGTGCAGCGGGTCCTCGAGCTGAATCCCAAGGCATGTCTGCTGATCATGACCACGTATGACGGCGATGAAGATATCTTTCAGTGTCTGAGTCAGGGAGCCAAGGGTTACCTGCTGAAAGATGCGCCGCGGCAGGAGATTCTGTCGGCGATCCGCGCCGTCAGCGAAGATCGGCCCTATACCTCATCATCCGTAGCGGCCAAGGCGCTGCAGCGAATGGCCAAGCCGAGCCTGACCCAGCGCGAGCTCGACGTTCTGCAGCTCGTCGCCCAGGGGCGCAGCAACAAGGACATCGCCCGCCGGCTGTCGATCACGGAAGGCACGGCGAAGACTCATGTCAAGGCCATCCTGACCAAGCTCGATGCCATCAGTCGCACGGAAGCGGTCGCCGTAGCCCACAAGCGGGGCATGATTCGGCTCTAGGGTGAGGTGATCCGGCTGTGGGGCAGGCGCGATCGGCTGTCGCGATTCGCCCAACACTGTCGGCAATCAGCGAATTCCCCGCCCGGTCCACGTGCGGTAGCAGGCGAAATGAAAGTGTAACGTCGCCACGTCGTTGCCACGCGGCATCTCGACTTCGTATTCGATCTCGTGCTCGGTGATGGCGCCGCCACAGCCGTTGCAAACGGCCCCGCTTCCATGCCCGGCCCAGGTCCGCAACCGCTCCTCCTGCTGGGGGGGTTGTCGCTCAGCGCCTGTTGACTTTCCACTTTCTGCGAGCATCGAGGTCTCCATGGCTGCTCTCCCCGGTACAGACTGTAGGCGGAGATTTTCGTTCCCTGCTCAACGCTCGTGCGCGCACAAGGATGACAAACGTATTGTATCAAAGCTTGGGCGGTTGAAAGCCTTCCGGTGCTTGCGAGCCGGCGCCGAAAAAATATTTTTCCATCTCTGTTTCGAGAAATTTTCGCGCCTTGGGCTCGATGGGCGTCAGGCGGTATTCGTTGATCAGCATCGTCTGGTGTTTCAACCAGTGTCCCCAGGCCTCGCGCGAGACGTTCTCGTAGATCCGCTTGCCGAGTTCCCCCGGATACGGCGGCCGATCCAGCCCCGGCGCCTCGCGCTTCAACAGCACGCACTGCACGTTTCGCGACATGACTTTTCCTCATGCGACGTAAGTAGCTGATGCCAGTATGAAGGTTTCATCGAGAACGTGAATTTGCAAGCCAGGTGAAAGCTTCCCGGCGTATACGCCAGCGCTGCGTTGACCGGCGCAGCAAGCGTCTGCGCATGGCGACAATTCCCGCAGCGGTCACCCGCGTGACGCATCGGCATGTCAGGCTGGAAGCTGGATTCCCCGACCCACCTTCCGCGCTACGATTCAGCAGGGATTCAGGCAACTGAGCGATGAATGGCACCTCAGCTGCGGGGCGCATTCGCCATCCCGGACTCGAACATTGTCGGGCTGGCAAGCTCGGCGAGCAGACTCTTGATGGGGGCGGGCAGGCCCACGTGCGCCGGCCGCTTCGCGTCGTACCAGAGCGTTGGAATCGAATCCATCACCCGCATCTGCCCGGCGCATTGCAGCAGCAGCGGGCGAATGATCAGGTTGAAGTGCGTGAAGCCGTGCTCCACCATACCGAGCAGCTTCGGCTCGGCATCGGCGGCACGCAGTGTTTGTCCGGCATAGGCCCTCGCCGCTGAGACGGTGTCGAATTCCGGCAAACACCACAGCCCGCCCCAGATTCCGCTCTCCGGCCGGCGCTCGAGCAACACGCTGCCGTCCCTGCGCATCGCAATCAACATGAACACTTCACGCTGCCGCTTGGCACGGACCCGACGCGCAGTGGGCAGCTCCTCCTGGCGGCCGGTTCGTTTCGCGAAGCACCCATCCGCGAGCGGACAGTAATCACAGAGGGGTTTGCGGCGAGTACAGACCGTCGCCCCCAGATCCATGATCGCCTGGGTATAGACCTCGGCCCCTTCGTGCGGCGTGACCCGTTCGGACAGCTCCCACAGTTGGTCGGTGACGGCCCGGTCGGACGGATCTCCCTGGATGCCAAAGTAGCGCGCGAGTACACGCCGGACATTGCCATCCAGAATCGGATGCCGCTGGCCGCAGGCGAATGTCAGGATCGCCCCGGCGGTCGAGCGGCCGATGCCAGGAAGGCTTGCGACTTCGGCGAACGTTGTCGGAAACACGCCGCCGAAATCGTCCCGGATACGCACCGCCGCGCGGTGCAGATTGCGGGCGCGCGCGTAGTAGCCCAATCCGGCCCACAGGTGCAGCACATCGTCCACAGCCGCATCGGCGAGCGCTCGAACATCGGGGAAGCGCTTCATGAAGCGCTCGAAGTACGGGATAACCGTGGAGACCTGGGTCTGCTGCAGCATGATCTCGGAGACCCAGACGCGGTAGGGATTGCGGTCGCGCTGCCAGGGTAAATCGTGCCGGCCCTGTCCGGCGTGCCACTCGATCAGCGCGGCGGCGACGCCTGTTTCCGATCTCACTGTTGCCACCCCACGATGGGTAGCATCGTACACCGTGAGCCTCAGCTCTTGTGGCAGCTCTACATCGCCGCTCAACGCTCGGGCGGAGCTCCGCGCCGCCGCTCAGCTCTTGTTGCAGAGCTCCACGTCACCGCTCATCGTCTTGACGCGGATCCGCGCGCCGTCCGCCGCAGAGCCTTCCTGGCCGTTCAGCCGCTTGCCGGGCCCGTACTTGCTGGTGCGCTCGGCCTTCACCCCCATGCAGTCGGTGATATCCCCGCTGAAGCTGCTGAGATCGTAGTCATAGCCATTCTCGGGCGTGGCGCGCAGCGTGACATCCCCGCTGACCGACTCGGCCTCGATCGAGCCTCCGTGCAGGAGCTTGCCCTCGAAGCCGATGTCGCCCGAGGTGGTACGCACGCGCACGTTGTGCGTCGAATCCACCCGAATGTGCAGGTCGCCACTGACCGTGGAGCCTTCGAAATCCGCCGACCCATGATCGAGGCGGATATTGCCGCTGATCGTCGTGACATGCAGCTCGGCGCCGTCTGTCTGGCCGCGCAGCCCGCGCAGCACGATGTCACCGCTCACGGTCTTGATCTCCGAGGTCGCCTTGAAAATATCGGCTTTGACATCGCCGCTGACCGATTTGAGTTGCAGCCCGCCCTGAACGCCGGTCTCGCCGACATCCGCACTGACGGCGGAGACTTCGAGCTCGCTCTCGCGCGGTACGCGCACCTGCAGATCGGCAGAGGCGCTCCGGAAGGTATGGTTGGGAACGATGACCCGGATGCTCGTGATCCCGTGGCCGCTGTCCACATCGACCCGATCGACGCCTTCGCCGAGGGAGCCGTGGATCTGCACTTCCTTCCCATCCCAACCGCTGACCTCGATGCGGCCGGCGATGTTGGAGATCTCGACCCTGCCGTGCGGATCCGCCTCCACCGTGCGATCGAAGGTCTTCGTATCGGCATGCGCGAGCCCCGCCGCGCAGACGCCCAGAAACAACCAAATCGTGGTGCGCATCTCAAATCCCCTTGCCGGAATCTCCGGCCTCATGCACGGCGGTGAGCACGCGCATCTCATCCTGATAAGTGTTGAGCAGCAGCTCCTGCAGCAGCGCGTTGCTCGGATCGCGTCCGAGGGCTGCTTCCAGGTCCTGCTTCGATTGCTGGATCGTCGCGAGACTCGTCATGACCTTGGCACGCGACTGCGGTGGCAGCCTCTGGAGCTGGTCCTCCAGAGATTTCACCAGCGCGGCCCGATCCCGCAGATATCTCCCATCCATCATGTAAGCGGCCTGCACGGCGCCGGGCTCATTGGTTGGATTGGCCGTGCTCGCCGTGAGGGGCGCTCGAGCCGGCGTGCCGACCACCGGAAACCCCGAGCGGCCGATCCAGATGCCGACAGCCAGCGTGGCCACCATGGCGGCCGCTGCGAGAAAGCGCATGCGGACCTGTCGATTGCGCAGACCCGTCACGGCAGCCTTTGGCCCGCGCGACTCTTCCGCCAGGCGCGCCTGGATCGCCGGCCACAGATCCCGACCGGGCGGGATGTCCCGTGGCAGCTCGCGCAGCGAGGTAATGGCCCCCTCTTTCCTGTTCATCTCAGTGAACCTCCACACCCAGCCGCTCGCGCAGCAGGCCACGCGCGCGATGCAGCTGTGCCTTGCAGGTGCCTTCGGCGACGCCCAGCATCTCCGCAGTCTCCGCGTGGGAGTAGCCGTAGATCGCATACAGCACGAGCACATCGCGTGCCCCTTCGGGCAGGCCTGCAATCGCCGTCTCGATCTCCTCAACTTCCAAGGGCGTCTCCAAAGTCCACTCGCTCTCGATCGCCTCGTCCTCGGCCACGTCGCTGCTCAGGACCGGGGTTGCCTTGCGCCGCTTGGCGAGTGCCACGTTGACCGCAATGCGGTGCAACCAGGTCCCCAGCGAGCTGCGGGTCTCGAACCGATCCAGTGCGCGCCACGCGTTGATGAACGTCTCCTGTGTGCAGTCCTCGGCGATGGCCGGATCTCGCGTCATCCGCAGGCACAGTCCGTAAACCTTGCCGGAGTGCTCGCGGTAGAGGCGCTCGAACGCGCGGGTGTCCCCGGATCTGGCGCGCTGAACCAGCGCGCCCTCCCATTCGATCCGTCCGTCCTGCGGTTCTGCCTGTGCCATCAACGATCTGCTTTCGTCCCTTAGAGGCGTCATCGCCCCGTAACGTTTAAGCAGGGGCACCCCCGTCGCAGGGGCCCGGACCGCCCGCTAAGCCTCTGTTTCTGTTGACTGTGAGGCCTGCTGGCTGCGGCTGGCGTACCAGTTGATCGCGTACTGCAGGAGCTGGGCGTTTGTCATAAGGTTGAGTTTACGCTTCAAGGTTTGCCGATGGGTCTCCACGGTCTTGACCGAAAGGCCCAGGCCCTCGGCCGCCTCACGCGAAGACAGGCCGCGGCCGATGAGGCTCAGGACCTGCAGCTCCCGATTGCTGAGCCGCTCGATCGGATCGAGCCCGCCAGCCACGCCCGCCGCGCCCTCGGTTCGGCCGAGATTGCGAGCGAGCGACTCGCTCAGATAAGTGCCCCCCGCCAGCACCTGCCGCAAGGCCACGAGCAGCAGCTCGGAGGCGGCCTGCTTCATGATGTAGCCGCTTGCGCCGGCCGCGAGCAGCCGCTCGGCGTAAATCGATTCATCGTGCATCGAAAGCACGAGCATCGGCAGATCGGGAAGCTGGGCGTGAACATCGCGGACCAGCTCCAGGCCATCGCCCTGGCCGAGCGAGATGTCCACGATCACGACATCCGGCGACAAGGCACGAATGGCCGAACGGGCCTCACGCTCGGTCTGCACCTCCCCACACACCACCAGATCCGGCTCCAGCTCAATCATGCGGCGCAAGCCCTGCCGCACAATCGGATGGTCATCGACAATCAACACACGCCGCTGCGCACCGCCTGCGGAAAACCCGGAAGCGCGAGCGGGCGAGGTCTTCATGAGAGGCGAGGCAACGTTTTCATGAGGCGCGGATTCATGAGGCGCGGGCCACCTTGTCCAGAGGGCACGTGCAGCGCACCGAGGTCCCGCCATCGGCGCTGGACTCGAGCACCAGATCGCCGCCGAGCATCTGCGCCCGATAGCGCATGATCTTGAGGCCCAGGCCATCGGCGCTGTCGGGTGCCGGCTGATCGAGGCCGCGCCCGTTGTCATCCACGCGCAGATGCAGCTCGCCGCCGCAGGTTTCGAGGCTGATGAGCACCTCGGTCGCGCGACTGTGACGCAGCACGTTCGTGAGTGCTTCCTGCACGATCCGATAAACGTGCGTCGCCGACGAATCACTCAGCCGCAAGGCCTCGCCAAACGTCCCCTTGAACGCCACCCGAACCCCATACCGCTCACTGGCACGCGCCGCCAGATTCTGCATGGCCGCCGCGAGACCGCCCCGTTCACCGCCCACCGGTGACAGGCCACGAGCCAGAGCCCGAGTGCTCTCGATCGCGTTGTTGACGAGGGCGATGACATCCTCGACTTCGTGCCGCGCGGCGGAGCCTTCCTTACGCAGTTGCGCAGCGACTCCCCGCAGGATCAGCGCGATGCCGGTGAGATCCTGGCCGAGCCCATCGTGCAGATCGCTGCCGATGCGCTGCTGCTCGCGGCTGGCGATCTCGATGATCTCGCGCTCGAGCCGCTTGCGCTCGGTGACATCGTTGAGCACAGCCAGCAGCCGCTCAGATCCCCCCATGCGCAGCGGCGTCACCACGCAGGTGGCCACGAATCGCGAGCCATTTTTGCGCGAGCACTCGAACTCGACCGGCATCACCTCCGAGCCATCGCGCAATGTGCGCTCGAAGCGCCGGCGTTGCAGAGATGACACACTGAAGAGCGGATCGATGGACTGGCCGAGCAGCTCGTGTCCGCCGTACCCGAACATCCGGTCGAACGTGCCATTGGTGAGCGTGATCAGATGGGTATTGGTATCGATCAGGACGACACCTTCGCGCATCGTCTCGAGGATGCGCGCCTGCGTGAACAGCGTTTCCTGCTGGGTCGACCGTTCAGTCGGAGCACTCATCGGATCCTGCGCTTGCATTCGCGGGCTGCGACGCCCGTCACGTCGCCGTGGAGAGACAGTTTCCAACGGAACCCCGTGCGGAGTAAAACGCTCTTCCTCTTACACATGACATAAGAAGGGAGCGTTCCTACAGTGCCGACGAAGATGAACCCGTGGCGGCTGTGGCAGCCGCCGAGCGAGACGATCGATGCCATCGCGGGCGTACTGCGCTCGCACTGGGCTGCGGCCAAGTCGCTGCAGCCCGAGGCACTCTGGAGTGGACCCGCGACCTGGCTGCGCCGGCAGGCGAACCGCCTCGTCGACCAGACGGCTCCGATCGTCGAGGATCCCGAACCGCCGGAGAGCGAGCTCACCATCTGACCAGCGGCGGCAGGCTCATGAGGTAAGCCTCCGGATCCGCATCCGTACTGAAACCGAACTTCGTGCCCCGGTCGTAGACCAGGTTGAATTCGACGTAGCGACCGCGTTTCACGAGCAGTTTTTCCCTCGCGCCGTCATCGAACGGCGTGTCCTTCCGACGAGCCACGATCTGCGGGTACACGGCGAGAAACGCCTCCCCCACCGCCCTGACGAACGCAAAATCCGCTTGCCGGTCTGCGCTCGAGAGCTCATCGAAGAAAATTCCGCCGACCCCGCGCGGTTCCTGCCGGTGCGGTAAATAGAAGTACCGATCGCACCACGCCTTGAACTGCGCGTACGCATCCGGCCGGTAGGTCTCGCAGGCGCCCTGCAGCGCCGTATGAAATTGCGCCGTGTCCTCCGAGAATGGAAACGTGGGCGTGAGATCCGATCCGCCGCCGAACCACATCCGGCTCGTGCGCAGGTAACGCAGATTCAAGTGCACCGCCGGCACATACGGATTCCACATGTGCGCGACGAGTGAGATTCCGCACGCGACGAAGCGGCCCCCCGACTCCTCGGCTCCAGGCACCTGCGCTCGCGCCTGCGGCGAGAACTCGCCCCAGACATGACTGAAGTTCACGCCGACCTTCTCGAACACCTCACCGCGCAGCAGACGCGACTCGCCTCCGCCTTGCAGGCGATGGCCGGCCGGGCGCGCCCAGCTGCGCGGCTCGAATCGCCGGGTCGATTCGAATCCCTCGAAGCTTGCGCAGATCCGACTCTGCAGATCCCGAAAGTACGCGGCCGCCGAATCGACCAGGTCAGCCGGTTCGCTCATGCACGTGGTCCACGAGACGCGCCACGGAGTCAGGATCGGTGTTAGGCCAGATCCCATGCCCGAGATTGAAGATGTGGCCCGGTGCCGCGCGAATCTCACCCGAGCCGCGGGCCTCACGCGACCGCTCGATGTCACCCGACGCCTCGCGCGCTGCCCGGCCGGCCTCGCGCAGCACCTCGTCTGCGTGCCGCCGCAAGTCCTCGGGGGACGAGAACAGCGCCGCCGGATCGAGGTTGCCCTGCACGGCCTTGTGGGGGCCCAGCACCTGGCGGACCTTGCCGAGCGGGGTCCGCCAATCGACGCCGATCACATCAACATCCAGGTCGGCCACGCGCTCCATCAGAGCGGATCCCTGGTTCAGGTAATAAATGAGCGGAACGTCCGTGGAGCGACGCAGAGCCGCGACGGTGCGACGCACCGCACGCAAGGCGAAGCGGTCAAACGCACCGGGCCCCAACAAACCGCCCCACGATTCAAACAACATCAGAGCTTGGGCGCCCGCCGCAGCCTGCGCGTGCAGATAGGCGGCCATCGCATCGGCAAGGCGATCGAGCAGCCGCTCGGCGGACTGTGGCTGCGCGTAGAGAAACGAGCGCGCCACATCAAACTCCTTCGAGGGGCGCCCGCTCACGAGATAACACAACAGCGTGAACGGTCCGCCCGCGAAGCCGATCAGAGGCACGCCGCGCGGCAGATTTGGCCGGATCAGCTGGATCGATCGCAACACGAAGGGAACATCGCGCTCGGGCACGAGCTCGTGCAGCGCATCGATCTGCGTGTCCGTGCGAATGGGGTTGCGGACGACGGGGGCGGGTTCGAAGGTGAGGTCCACGCCTAGACTTTGCACAGGAGTCATGATGTCGCTGAAGAGGATGGCGGCATCCAGCTCGAAGCGGCGCAGGGGCTGCAGGGTCACTTCCGCGGCCAGCTCCGGCTGGCGGGTGAGGGACTCGAAGTCGACCTTGGCGCGCAGCTCGCGGTACTCCGGCAGGTAGCGCCCCGCCTGTCGCATGACCCAGATCGGGGTGTGCGCCACCGCCTGCCGGCGGCAGGCGGCCAGAAAAGTGGATTCCCGCGGCGGGCTCATTCGGCCAGCCACTTCGCCAGCTGCGGCGCGAAGTAGGTGATGATGAGATCGGCCCCGGCCCGCTTGATGCCCGTGAGGGTCTCGAGGGCCGCGGCCCGCTCATCGATCCAGCCGCGCTCGGCCGCCGCCTTGATGAGGCTGTACTCCCCCGAGACCTGGTAGGCCACCACGGGCAGATGCACGGCATCGCGCACCTGTCGGATCACATCGAGATAGGGGCCGGCCGGCTTCACCATGACCAGATCCGCGCCCTCCTCCACATCCTGCAGGACCTCGCGCAGCGCCTCGCGGGCATTGGCCGGATCCATCTGATAGGAGCGCCGATCGCCAAAGGCGGGGGCGGATTCAGCTGCTTCCCGAAACGGTCCGTAGAATGAGGAGGCGTATTTCGCCGCATATGAGACGATCGGCGTGGTCTCGAAGCCTTCGCGATCGAGGAGCTGGCGCATCGCGAGAACCCGGCCGTCCATCATGTCGCTGGGCGCGACGGCATCGGCGCCAGCCCGCGCGTAGTTCAGCCCGACCTGCGCCAGGCTCTCCACCGAGGCATCGTTGTCGATCCGGCCATTCGGCAGCACGTGTCCGCAGTGACCGTGGTCGGTCGAGCCGCACAGGCACACGTCCGCCCAGACCAAAAGCTGCGGGCACGCATCCTTGATGGCCGAGATCGCCTGCGCCGCGAGTCCCTTGGGATCGAGCGCCGCGCTGGCCTTGGCATCCTTCTGCGCGGGCGCCGCGAAGATCAGCACCGCCGGCACGCCCGCGGCCGCCACTTCGCGCGCCTCCGCGACGGCTTCATCGACCGAGAGCTGGCTGATGCCCGGCATGCTTTCCACGCGGTGACGGACCCCCCGGCCCGGAACGACGAACAGGGGATAGATGCACGAGTCCAGTGACAGATGTGTTTCACGAACCATGCGTCGCCAGAGATCGGACTGTCGCGTGCGGCGAGGTCTGTGCAATGGAAATCCCATGATCAATGCCTCGTCTGCAATAAACGTAACGTCGTCTGGGCGAGCCCGGCCAGCGTCGCCGACTCGGCGAGCACCGCGGTGCAGCCCCGATCGAGGAGCGCGCGCGCCGTGGTGGGCCCGATCGCCACCGCTCTCGCCCCGGCGAGCAGTCGCTCGAAGTCCTTGCGCCCCAGCGCCTGCTCCAGTTCGATGACCGCCGAGGGGCTGGCGAAAGTCACCGCCGCGATCCCGTCCCGAGCGATCCAGGTGCGGCACTCCTCCACGTCCAGTGGCGCCCCGTCGGTGCGATAGGCCTCGACCTGCAGGACCTCCGCGCCGAGCTGTCGGAGTCCGGTCGCAATCGTGGGCAATGCGCGCGAGCTGGCCGGAAACAACACTTTCGCACCGCGGATCGGCCGTGTTGCAAAGGCCGCGACGAGGGCCGCCGCGTTGGCCTCGCTGGGAAGCAACTCCACCCGCCAGCCACGCTGCTTCAGCACCTGCGCGGTCGCCTGACCGACCGCTGCGACCAACACGCCCTGAGGAGGCGAGCTCACCCGCGCGGTGACCGCGGCCACTGCATGGCGGCTGGCAAACACGATCCAGTCGAACTGGCCGATCGCCTTCAGGGCCGCCTCCAGCGGCTCCTTCTTCGCCGCCGCCACACTGAATGCCGGCCACAGCAACACCGACAGCCCCAAAGTGCGCAGCTGCGTGCTCAGGGGTCCATCGTTGCTCTCCGCACGCGTCACGACGACCGGCCGGGTCTCGCGCGCCACACCAACTTCCCGGTTGTCCGGCGTCGCGATGTTCACGGCTCCTCCACTTGATTTCTCGCTGCGCGCTCGCTGGCAA